>Ga0163153_10003899_pt1 | contig 19403 bp, 18 predicted proteins | sample OliLakLV19MP6IB1_FD_148629 | JGI IMG/M metagenome (GOLD analysis project Ga0163153, IMG submission 148629) | Freshwater microbial mat bacterial communities from Lake Vanda, McMurdo Dry Valleys, Antarctica - Oligotrophic Lake LV.19.MP6.IB-1 | ecosystem: Environmental > Aquatic > Freshwater >... | reverse complement strand
AGGCATCTTTGAAGAATCTCCTTACGAAAAGGAAATCATCGCTAGCGGTATCTTTGAAGGTGAGCAGAAGATAAAAGAGAAGTGGCTGGCGCAGATTCAAAAGATACTGGCTCAAACCAGTATGTATTTGCCTGATATAAAAATCATTCAGCCCATCGTTGGAGGCAGAATGGGAAAACACAGCGAACATCTTCAACCCTTGCTGGATGAAATGAGTGAGGTATTCAATATTGACCCCACCGCAGAATGGTAATGGAAAACATAACATCAGAACTAAAGGAAATCGTTTCTACCTTTTCAGTAAAGATTAAGGCGATCAGCACACATGACTTTAACGCAAAGCCAGATCCAAATAAATGGGGTAAAAAAGAAGTGCTTGGCCACCTGATTGATTCAGCACACAACAACCTCAGAAGATTTTTAGTAGGGCAATATGAGCAACAACCCAATATTGTATACGATCAGGATTTTTGGGTAAGTGCCAACGACTATCAAAACATGCCAGATGCTGAAGTAATCGCCCTATGGCAATTATTGAACGAACGAATCATTGCTGTGCTCAGCAAAATGCCAGTTAAAAATTATGATCGCACCTGCGATACCGGAAAATTAAGTCCATCCATTCACACAGTTCAGTGGCTTGCAGCCGATTATATAAAACATCTCAAACATCATCTTAATCAAATCATCGCAGGATCATTCAACATAACGTATCCATAATGAATCCTACCGCAGCTGAAATCTATACCTGGCTAGAAGAAGTGAAGGATCCTGAGATACCGGTGCTCTCTTTGGTTGACTTGGGCGTTATCACGGACGTTGCTGTTGATGAGGAAAAAGTTACCGTGGAGATGACTCCCACTTTTGTCGGTTGCCCTGCGATGGAATACATGAAGAATGAAGTGGAAGGCGTTTTAAAAAATCGTGGTGTAAAAAATATTACTATAAACATCAGCTTTAAGAAACCATGGAGTTCAGATCTGATCTCAGAAAAGGGAAAGCAATCCCTAAAACAATTTGGATTGGCACCTCCACCCTCATCCAAAATATTTATCGATCTCGAAATTTTAGAAACCGCCATTTGCCCACGTTGCAATGGCACTAACACCGAATTAAAATCTCCTTTCGGTCCCACCCTATGCAGAGCTATCTTTTATTGCAATACCTGCAAAGAAGCATTTGAACAATTTAAACCTGTGTAGCACTCAAAAAAAAAAGTTGTCAGAAATATTCCAACAACTCATCTCGCCAACGCAAAGTCAGCTTAATAAAGTAAGAAGATCAATATCTTCCGCGGCCTTTTCTTTCACCACCGCTTCTTCTTGCGCCACCACTTCCACCACCAAACGACTCTTTCTTAGAGCCATAGAAGCGTTCTTTCTTCTTCTCTGAATATTGCTCTTTATGAGGACCCGAAAGCTCTAATCTCACTTTTCTTCCTCGCACTTCAACACCTTCAAAGCCTTTCATGATCTGCTCGGTGTACTTCTTGTCCACTTCAAAGAATGAATAAGCACCCTTCAGGTCAATCTTTCCAACCACATCTCCGGTCACTTCACCAAAATCACAAATCAATCCCAACAAGGTTCCTTTTTCAAGGTCATCCATCTTGCCTACATTGATGAAGATACGGTCACCTGTTGCAAACTGATCACCACCCGCATCACCACTACTTTCGTACGATCTTGTTCTGCCATCTGATTTATTATTCAAATCCTTCGCATCGCGATAGTATTCGAGAAACCGATTGAACTCAATCGAAGCAAAACGCTTGATGATATCTTCTTTGGTGAGGTCTTTCAATTCATGATATACTTCCGGTAAGAAAGAATCAATTTCTTCTTCATTTACTTCTACCTGCTTCACTTTGTGAACGAGCGCCAGTAATTTATTCTGACACACTTCGTCACCCGTTGGCACGTTTATCTTAGAGAATTTTCTCTTTAAGCCACGCTCCACCTGTTGAATACGACCGATTTCTTTTTTTGAAATGATCGCTAATGAAATTCCTTTCTTACCCGCGCGCGCAGTACGTCCGCTTCGGTGCGTGTAGTACTCCATTTCATCGGGCATGTTCATGTGAATCACGTGAGTGATGCCACTCACGTCAATACCTCGTGCGGCCACGTCCGTAGCTACAAGCAATTGAAGTGTCTTGTTTTTAAAACTGCGCATCACGCGATCGCGTTGCATCTGAGTAAGATCACCATGCAAAGAATCGGCATTGTATCCGTCTTTAATTAAATGCTCAGCAATTTTTTGTGTATCGATTTTCGTTCTGCAGAAAATCACACCAAAAATATCGGGTGTATAGTCTACAAATCTTTTCAAGGCCAGGTACTTATCGCGATCGTCCACCGCAATGTATTGATGGTCGATATTCTCGTTGCCTTGGTTGCGCTCGCCCATCGTGAGTTCCTGGGGATTGGTCATGTAGTTTTTCGAAATCTCCCTTACCTCGCGAGGCATGGTAGCTGAGAAAAGCCACACGTTCTTTTGCTTAGGCGTGGTAGAAAGAATATCATCGATATCTTCCTTAAAGCCCATGTTGAGCATTTCGTCTGCTTCATCTAATATCACATAGCGAATGGCTGTTAAATCCACCACTTTGCGTGAAAGCAAATCAATTAAACGGCCCGGAGTGGCTACAATAATTTGCACTCCCTTTCTTATTTTTCTAATCTGATCGCTGATGCTGGCTCCGCCATACACCGTAACGATACTAAGATTTTTCATCCCAGCTGAGAACTTCTCAAGGTCACTGGTGATTTGCACGCTCAATTCGCGCGTTGGCGCCAGAATCAGAGCTTGCGTAGAGCGGTTAGAGTCCTCAATCAACTCCAACAAGGGAAGACCAAAGGCAGCGGTCTTACCGGTACCAGTCTGCGCCAACCCTACCAGGTCAGTATTTCCGGTTAATAATATTGGAATTGCTTGCTCCTGAATCGGTGTGGGTGATTCAAAACCCATTTGGCGGATCGTTTCCACCAGTTGCCCGGAGAGTCCCAGGTCGTCAAATGATTTCATCAATGTTTTTAAATAATAATTCGCAAAGGTAACCTAATTAATTGAAAGTGATATTATTGTGAGTTAAATGCCTATAGCATCGGGCGGCATCGCCACAAGGCGAAAAGCATTTGTTTTATTTGGTCAATCAACGCAACTGCCTACATTTTTGTAAATTCGAACATGAAGATTTTCAAAAAACTCAGCTTCTTCACCGCTTTCATACTGCCAGCTCTGATTATGAGTGGCTACTATCTCGGAGGCTGGTGGAATTACCTAACCCTTGGGTTTGTATTCGTATTTATCCCATTCGTTGATTACCAAGCAGGATTGGATACAAAAAATGTAATTGAAACGGAGGCCAAAATTGTAGGAGAAGAGTTTTATTACCGCTTCATCACCTACTTGTGGACGTTCATTCAACTGAGCTTTGTTATTTGGAGTGCCTACGCAATTACCACCGGAGCAATCAACACGCTGGCAGAATGGATTGGGTTTACCATCAGTGTGAGCTTATTAACCGGTGGAATCGGAATTACTGTTGCCCATGAATTAGGGCATAAAAAATCACCGTTAGAGCGCTTTTATAGCAAACTGATTTTAATGACGGTTTGCTACATGCATTTCTATATTGAACACAACCGCGGCCATCATGTCTTTGTAGCCACTCCAGAAGATCCGGCCACCGCCAGAAAAAATGAAAGTTTCTATTCATTTTGGTTTCGCTCGGTATTTCATGGTTATGCCCATGCCTGGAAATTAGAGAAGGAAAGCTTGCAGCGAAAAGGTAAATCGGTGTTAAGTATTGAAAACGAAATGATCGGGTTTGCTATTTGGCCTATACTCTTTTGTGCCCTGCTGACTTATTTTCTCAGTCTACATCAAAATGGAATTTTATGGCAAGTCCCCATTTTCTTTTTTGCTCAAAGTATACTCGCCTTCACACTGCTTGAATTAGTAAACTATGTAGAACATTACGGCATCGTACGCAAACAATTGCCCGAAGGAAAATACGAACGCGTAAATCCACTGCACTCCTGGAATGCCAGTCATCTCATCAGCAACTTCTTCTTGTTTCAATTACAGCGCCATTCCGATCATCATGCCAATGCCATCAAACGGTATCAGGTGTTGAATCATTATGATGAAAGTCCGCAACTACCTTTTGGTTATCCTACCATGATTTTGATTGCCTTAGTTCCACCGCTTTGGTTCTCGATGATGAATCCATTATTACATGAGTGGGAGAATAAGGTTTATCACCATTCTGTTCCTGCCTGATTTCTGAAAACTTAATAAATGGCCAGGAAGACCAAAGACATTTTTCGTTTCAAACAATTTTCTGTGAAGCATGATCGGTGTGCCCATAAAGTGGGAACCGATGGCGTATTGTTAGGAGCGTGGGCAGACGTAAGCCGGGCTAATCGGATTCTCGACATTGGCACAGGATCAGGAGTGATCGCGTTGATGATGGCCCAGCGATCGGCACTCCAGGCGCACATTGATGCGATTGATATTTCCTCGGAAGACTGCGAACAGACAAAAGAAAATATCGCTGCCTCACCCTGGCCACAAAAAGTGAGAGTCAAAAATACCTCTCTTCAAAACTTCGAATCAGAATCGTATGATTTGATCGTGAGCAATCCTCCTTTCTTTATACACAGTGCAAAGCCCCCGGCAGAAGAAAGAACCCGGGCACGACATACGGAATCCTTACCTCCCGATGAACTTCTTATCCATGCCAGGCGCTTAGTAACACCTCAAGGAAAGTTGTGTCTCATTCTTCCGGTTGCGGAGGCACAAAGTTTTATTGCATTGGCCGAAACCCAGAGATGGCACTGTTCTCGACTTTGCGAGTTTCGAGGCCGCGCCAGCAAACCACCCGAGCGTTTGCTCTTTGAACTTCAGCTCGAAAATCATAAACTAAAAAAAGAGTACTTGATACTTCATGAAAAAGCTGAAACGTGGTCAACTGCCTACCAAAATCTAACACGTGATTTCTATTTAAAAATCTAACGCTGAAAAGCCCTTACCTCCACCTATCAAATTTCATTACCTGACCTTCAGGCGTTCTCTATATTTGCGCGCTTAATTTAAAACTTGTGCGCATTCTCATTTTTCTGATTCTATGCTTATCCGCAAGCTCTGGTGCCCTGGGGCAGTCCGGCATTGTGATCAGAAGAAGCTCAGCCCCTATCGTACTGGATGGAGTTCTTGATGATGTAGCCTGGCAAACCACTGAGGTAGCATCTGATTTCCGTCAATACTTTCCTTACGATTCTTCATTGGCTAATGCTCAAACTGAAATTAGGCTCGCTTATGATGAGCAGTTTATTTATGTCGGTGCAAAAATGTACAACAGTGGGAGCGGGCCACGAAAATATGTGACTCCCTCTTTGCGGAGAGACTACCGTGGTGAAGCCAATGATGGTGTATCCATCGTGTTCGATACATTTAAAGATAAGACGAACGCATTTGTGTTTGGTGTTAATCCATTTGGCGTTCAGCGCGAAGGGTTAATCGCCAATGGCGGATCAGGCAATGCTGATTTCGCACTCAGCTGGGATAACAAGTGGTACTCGGAAGTGAAAATTTATGATGATTACTGGATTGCCGAGTTCGCCATCCCATTCAAAACCCTTCGCTTTAAAGAAAATCTTTCCAGCTGGAACGTAAACTTCTATCGCATCGACAGCCAATATGCGGAGCGGTCAACGTGGTCTCCTATTCCACGCAACTTCGACATTGTAAATCTTGCTTTCAACAAAGAATTAATTTGGGATAAGCCCTTGCAAAGACCCGGAGGTAATGTGTCTGTGATCCCGTATGTGGCTGGTAATTCCCAACGTGATTTTGAAGAAGGCACACCCACCGATGCAAAAATTCAGGTCGGTGGTGATGCTAAAATCGGTATCGGTCCAGCGCTGAATCTTGACCTCACGGTAAATCCGGATTTCTCACAGGTAGAAGTGGACGAACAAGTCACTAACCTTGACCGATTTGAGATTTTCTTTCCGGAACGAAGGCAGTTCTTTCTGGAGAATGCCGACCTCTTTGCCAATTTTGGTTTGGAGGGAACCCGCCCCTTTTTCTCACGGAGAATTGGTGTGGCCCGCGATTCTTCTACAGGACAAAATGTGCAGAACCCTATTTATGGTGGCGTCCGCCTAAGCGGGAAAATAAATAATAATACACGGATCGGAATTTTAAATATGCAAGCCGGGGAAGATGAAGAAATCAATTTACCTTCTACCAACTACACGGTGGCCACAATACAGCAAAAAGTATTTGCCCGCTCTAACATTGGTATGATCCTGATCAACAAGCAAGCCTTTCAGGATTCCATCGGAGGAGAGTTCACCAGCAATCCAACTAATTACTCAAGAGCCGCAGGTCTGGATTTCAACCTCGCATCAAAAGATAATCGCTGGAATGGCAAAGCATTTTATCATCACTCCTTCAATGAAGAAAAGAAAGATTCAGCGTTTGCCTATGGCGGATTTATCACCTACAGCACGTTGAAATGGAATGTGAATATTTTAACACGCAGCGTTGGCGCCAATTACAATCCGGAAGTTGGCTTTGTAAGAAGAAATGATATCCGACAACTCGCTTCCACCATCTGGCATAACTTCTATCCATCCAAAGGAAAAGTTCAAAGCCATGGCCCCGGTTTTGACTTTGATATGATCGGAAACGAAACGTATGGGTTTTTGGATTGGGACTTTAATTTCATGTATCGCATGCGTTTCAAGAGCACCGCACTATTCACAATGCGACTTAGAAAAGAGTATACGTATCTGTTCAGCCCCTTTGATCCAAGCGGCACAGGAGGCTTGGAATTACAAGCCAACACGGATTATAGCAATTATTTAATAATTGCTAACTATTCATCAAATGCCCGTAAGCGTTTCTATTTTGATTTGAGTACGAGATCCGGAGGATATTTCAATGGCAGTCGAATCAATTTTGTGGGTATTCTTACCTACCGCTATCAACCGTGGGGATTTACCTCCCTCAATTTTAGTTATAACCGAATACGCTTACCATCTACCTATAGTGATTCCGATCTTATTCTGATCGGTCCTCGCTTTGATATTACATTTTCCCGAAAGGTATTCTGGACAACCTTCATTCAATACAACAGCCAGATCAACAACCTGAATATCAATTCAAGATTTCAATGGCGGTTCAAACCAGTTTCCGATCTCTATATAGTCTATACTGATAATTATTTTGCTGAATCACTTGAGAATGGCAATGTCTTTTACATTGGCCAGCCAAAAAGCAGGGCCATCGTTCTGAAACTCACTTATTGGCTGAATCTGTGAGGCTCAACAAGTATGCGGTTCCTCGTTAACAAACTTTTTACTGATTGATTAACAAGTATTTAACAAAATAAATATAGATGTTTAAACATCTATTTAAAAACTGGTGTTATACTTGCACAGCAAAATGAAATACTAACTAAAAATCAAAAACACATGAAAAAAATAAATTTAATCGCTGCCTTCTTATTGGTAGCTGGATTTGCAAGTGCACAAACTACCTGGAAAATTGATAAGTCACACTCTAAAGTGGGTTTTAGCGTGGTACACATGATGGTATCAGAAGTAGAAGGAAAGTTTAATGACTTTGATGGTTCCGTGATCAGCAAGTCTGACGATTTCAACGGAGCAGAAGTTGAATTCTCTGGAAAAGTCGCTTCTATTGATACTGATAATGAAAAACGTGATGGTCACCTTAAGTCAGCCGACTTTTTTGATGCGGAAAAATATCCTGATATTAAGTTCAAAGGCACGTTGGTAAAAGAGGGTGGTAAATATGTAGTGAAAGGTAAATTCACCATGAAAGAAGTTACTAAAGATGTAATCTTTGATGTGACTTATGGCGGCACTGTAAACACTGGCCGTGGTTTCAAAGCCGGATTCAAATTGAATGGCGTTGTTAACCGTCAGGATTACGGAGTGAAGTGGGCAAACAAATTACAGGACGGTGGAGCCGTAGTAAGTGATGAAGTAACCATCTCTTGTAAAATCGAATTGGACAAGCAAGCATAATTTGTTGATATTAAGGGGAGTTTTAAGACTCCCCTTCTTTTTATGACCATCGAAGAAGAAATCAAGCAAGCAAAATTTAAAAGTCCGCATCAGAAGGCCGTGCTTAATCTTCTTTTTACTGCCAACTGGATTCAGAATAAACAAAGAGAACTCTTTGAACCATTTGGTGTAACCGGCCAACAATACAACATGCTGAGAATACTAAGAGGTCAACACCCGAAGCCTATTCCAGCGGTAGAAATTAAAATTCGGATGTTGGATAAAAACTCTGACGTATCCCGTCTGCTTGACCGCCTGATCGGAAAAAACCTGGTTAAAAAAAATCAATGTCCTAACGACAAACGTGCTTCAGACATCAGCATCACCGAAACGGGTTTGAATCTCCTCAACAAACTTGATTCTGCCATTCATAACCTGGAGTCTAAATTTGTAAACTTATCCAAAGAAGAAGCTAAACAACTGAGCGATCTGCTTGACAAGGCCCGCGGTTAAATTTTAGCAAATTCCTCTTTCACAAAGTCCATCAACTCTTTGATGTACTTCCTGCTAAAATCAAACTTAATATTAGCTGCTTTATAAATCTCTGGTATCGTGGTGAGGTTACCCAACTTCAGCGCATTCATATACCCCTCCAATCCCTTTTGCTTATCCATGTTATAATTTCTCCACAGTGCAATAGCACCTAGCTGTGCCATACCATATTCGATATAATAAAAAGGCACTTCATATAGGTGTAACTGCTTTTGCCACGCATAATCCCTCCCCTCTTCCAGTCCGCTCCAATCGGTAACGGTATCTGCATAGCGTGCAAATACTTCGTTCCAATTTTTATTACGTTCATCCTGTGTATGAGCGGGGTTCTCATACATCCAATGCTGAAACTGATCAATGGTAGCTACCCAGGGAAGTGTTTCAATGATATCTTCCAATTGCTCACGCCTGGCCCTTCTCAGATCTTCCGGATTGGGGAAGAAAATATCCCACGCATCCATCGAAATCAGTTCCATCGACATGGAAGCCAGCTCAGCTACTTCCATGGGAGGAGATTTAAAATCACTCAATTGCAAATCTTTCGTAAGAAAATTATGAACCGCGTGGCCGCCCTCGTGCATGATGGTAGTCATGTCGCGCATGGTAGAAGTTGCATTCATGAAAATGAATGGTACTCCGATCTCTGCCAACGGATAGTTATAACCGCCTGGTGCTTTTCCTTTCCGGGATTCCAAATCAAGGTGTCCCATCGATTTCATAATCGACAAACATTGGCCGAGGAAGGGATCTAACCGGTGAAAGCATTCAATTGATTTTTCAGTCAGATCTTTTCCGCTATTAAATGCTTTTAGAGGTTCTCTTCCTTCCGGATCCACCACCTTATCCCACGGGCGCAAAGATGAAACTTTCAATTTCTCCTTGCGCTCCTTGCTGAGGTCATTAAGAATGGGCAATACTTCGCTGGCAATGGCATCATGAAAATCAAAACAATCTTTTGGTGTATAGTCAAACCTTCCGTATGACTTGAACATGTAATCACGAAAGTTGGTGAAGCCTGCATTTTTTGAAACCTGATGACGCAGGCCTATCAATTTTGAAAACAAATCATCGAGTTCGGTTTTATCTTTCAATCTGCGCTCAGAAATCTTACGATAAGCTTCTTCACGTTTTGCACGATCTGTTGACTGCAAAATTACACTGGCCTGTTGCAGGGTAAGTTCCTTGTCATTTATTTCCACCATCATCGCCCCGGAAATCTGGGCATACTTTTGAGTATCTGTATTGATCTGAGTGAACAAAGGAATATTTTCCTCACGGAATAATTCAATGTCTTTCATCAAATTACGGATCAGGATTTTAAATCCCGGCTCACTTTCCAATTGGGCGAGGAAAGTTGAGGCGACCATCTTCTTATTCAGCTGATCTGCCAACGGAGCGATCTGAGGTTGTATGTTCTCTACAAAGTCCTGGTAACTCTTACTATATTCTTCGTTGTCGGTATAGCAGGTCATTTTAATATACCGCCATCCCATGTCTTCGCTAATCACCGACTCCAATTCACTGCGGTCGGATAACCATTTTCTCAGCGATGGTAAGTCTGCCAATTCCTGTGACAAAAGATTTTCAAAAAAGTACTTTAGTGAATTCCAGTCAGAAACGTTAAAGTCTTCGGGAAGAAAGGTGCGCTTGGGTCTATTTATTTTTTCAACTGCGGGCATACTTGGGTAATTTAAAATGAACTATATTAACATGACACAAAAGTACCGAAATGCCCCTCGAACTAAAAGCGGTAAATAGCAAAGCACAGCTGAAAGAATACATTTATCTCTGTAAAAATATTTATAAAGGCGATGCACGCTGGGTACCCCCATTTTATGACGATGAATGGGCATTTCATGATCCTAAAAAAAATAAGACGCTGCCGCAATGTGAAACGATGAGAATGCTGTTGTATAAAAATGGCAAAGCCGTTGGGCGCATCATGGGAATCATTCATCATCCCTACAATCAAACTCACCTGGAAAAAACGGCCCGCTTTTTTAATTTCGATTGTATCAACGATCAGGAAGTAGCTCATGACCTTATTGACTCGGTTGAAAAGTGGGCCATGGCGAAAGGGATGAATAAAGTAATCGGCCCATTCGGGTTTTCAGACAAAGATCCACAAGGATTGCAGATTGAAGGACTTGAATATTTACCGGTGCTGGCAACGCCAACCAATCCGGCCTACCTCCCGCAGCTGGTAACCAGCGAAGGATATTCAAAAGAAATAGATTGCGTATCGTATCAAATGCCGATACCCAAAGAGGTGCCACAACTCTATGCAAAAATCAGCGAAAGAATCAAAAAAAATAAAACGCTGACGCTCGTGGAGTTTAAATCGAAGAGACAATTGAAGCCTTACATCATACCCGTGCTCCGTCTTGTGAATGAAACCTATGCTCCCCTGTTTGGGTTTGCGTCCATGAGTGAAGAGGAAATGAAAAAATTTGCAGCTCAATACTTGCCTGTACTCGATCCCGAATATGTAAAAGTGGTAGTGAACACAAACGATGATGTAATTGCATTTGTGGTGGCAATGCCTGATATGAGTGCAGGTATCCAGAAAGCCAAAGGAAAACTTTTTCCGTTTGGTTTTATCTATGTATTAAACGCCATGCGCAAAAGCAAGCAACTCAATCTTATGTTGGGGGCCGTTAAAAATGTACATAGGGGCAATGGCGTCACTGCGCTCATGGGAAAAGCCATGATTGATTCGGCAAATAAAAGTGGTCTTAAAATTATGGATAGTCATTTAATTCTGGAAAATAACTGGTCCATGCGGGGCGAATGCGAAAAGCTAGAGGGTAAGGTGTGCAAGCGTTACCGGATTTTTTCTAAAAGCCTGGTGTGATCCGGTAGATTGTATCCGTTGAGTTGACATCATTGAATGAAATCGATATGCCCCATAAACTTACATCATTATGAATGCAATTTATTTTATCACGACTGTTGGATTCCCATTAATTTCTATCGTCTTCTTTTTCTTTTTTATAAAAGAATTAAAAACAGCGATTGAAAAAACTTCGTGGCCACTTGAAAAGAAAAGGAAAATCATACGCAGCATCCTGGGAGGTTTGATGGCGTGGGCCATTGTGGTGAGTGTAGTTTCTTTGACGGGATTTGCCGGCAAATTTCAACTCTTTCCACTCAATATCATGCCGATGGTTTTGATTCCGCTTGTTATTGTCCTGGTGCTCGTGTTTAGCAACGGTTCGAAAACAATTCTTTATCAATTGGACCTCAAAGTAATTACACAGCTTCAGGTTTTCAGGGTTTTTGTTGAGATAATCCTCTGGCTCTTGTTTATTCAGAATCAATTGCCTGTACAAATGACTTTCGAAGGTCGCAATTTTGATATCCTTGCTGGAATTACCAGTTTAATTGCCGCCCGCTGGCTACTCCGATCACGAAGGTGGATGATTGCCTGGAATGTAGTTGGATTGGCTCTTCTTATTAACATTGTAACGGTCGCCATTTTGTCGATGCCAACATCCTTGCGTGTATTTGAGAATGAACCGGCCAACACGATTGTCACTCAATTTCCATTCATCTTTCTGCCAACATTCTTGGTTCCATTGGCATACATCCTTCATTTTCTTTCGTTGCGAAAATTGTTCATGAAATCGTAATTGATTTTTCCTATCTTCCATCGAAAAATAAAACCGATGAGAACGCTACTATTTTTAACCCTCTTGCTGGCTGGCTGCAACATGAAAGAAACCAAAACTATTGGCACGATTGAACGAAGTGACTCCGACCTCAACGCCATTATAGATCCTGATGCAAAAATTGAAATCATTGCAGAGGGCTATACCTGGAGTGAAGGACCAGTCTGGGTTGAAAAAGAAAATATGCTACTATTTTCCGATGTACCCGAAAACATCGTTTACAAATGGACCGAAGAAAAAGGTGCTGAGCCTTACTTAACTCCTTCCGGTTTTACCGGTGACTCAACCCGCAGCCATGAACGTGGTTCCAATGGATTAGTCCTGCACAATGACGCTCTTATCCTTTGTCAGCATGGCAACCGACAGATGGCTAAAATGAATTCTTCCCTTAAAGATCCTAAACCGGAATATATCTCGCTGGCAAGTACTTACAATGGCCAGCGATTCAGTAGTCCGAATGATGCCGTTTACAGAAGCAATGGTGATCTTTTTTTTACTGATCCACCCTACGGCTTAGCCGATCAGGATAAAGACGTTGAAAAGGAAACTCCCGTAAATGGAGTTTATAAGGTTACTCCAGAAGGCCTTGTTACCCTCCTGGTTGATTCCTTAACACGACCAAACGGAATTGCCTTTATGCCAGGCGAAAAGAAATTTTTGGTGGCCAACTCCGATCCCGTCAAGGCGATCTGGTATGAGTTTGAACTCAACGATACCGACTCAATCATATCATCAAGAATTTTCTACAATGCAACTTCAAACGTTGCTACCGAAAAAGGTCTTCCCGATGGATTTAAAATTGACCGCAATGGAAATATGTTTGCAACTGGCCCGGGTGGAGTATGGATTTTTAATAAGGAAGGCAAGGTGCTTGGAAAAATAAAACTACCAGAAGCCTCCGCCAATTGTGCTTTTTCACCAGATGAGAAAACACTTTACATCACTGCCGACATGTATTTGTTAAGGGTGAGGTTGAGAAAGTGACCAACAAATTTTAATGGAACTCCTGATTGACATTTTAGGTTGGGTTGGCTCAGTAGAAGTAGTTGCTGCGTTCGGACTAAACAGCTATCAAAAAATAAAATCGGATTCGCTTACATTTCAATTACTAAATCTTACCGGTTCCGCCTTTCTAATTATTAACAGCCTTTATAAGGAAGCCTATCCATTTACCTTCATCAACTCGGTGTGGGCGGTCATTTCCATTGTGGCTATTATTGGAATCGTGAAAAAGAAACAGCCACAACCGTGACCGCTGCAGAGAAAAATATTCAAATTCAACGCATCGTGGTGGTGGTGGCTATCACCCTTCTGGTAATAAAGTTTATTGCCTATTACCTCACCCACTCGGTAGCCATTCTTACCGATGCCTTAGAAAGTATTGTAAACGTAGTTGCCGGCTTGTTAGGACTATACAGTTTGATAGTATCAGCAAGACCCCGCGATGAAGACCATCCCTATGGTCATGGAAAAGTGGAATTCATTTCTTCTGCGGTAGAAGGTACACTGATTGTCATTGCCGCCATCCTCATTCTGTATGAATCCATACATGCACTGATCTATCCACGGGAACTTAACAAAATAGACTATGGAGTAATTTTGATTGCATCGACTGCTGTCGTTAATTACCTGATGGGCTCCTGGTGCATTCGGGTTGGAAAAAATCACAGCTCGTATGCACTTATCGCCAGTGGCAAGCACCTGCAAACCGACACCTATTCTACGCTGGGCATTATCGCAGGACTTATTGCCATCTATCTCTTCAAAATAGACTGGCTCGATAGTGCCGTGGCCATCTTCTTTGGAGGACTTATCTTATACAATGGTTATAAAATTGTGCGTCAATCGATAGCCGGCATCATGGATGAGACTGATCAGGAACTATTAACAAAAATGGTGACTGTACTGAATCACAACCGAAGAGAAAACTGGATTGATCTTCACAACGTAAGGATCATTAAGTACGGACCGGTACTTCATTTGGATGCACACATCACCCTTCCGTGGTATTTGAATGTACACGAAGCACATCACGAGATTGATGCTTTGGCTTCCCTGGTCCGCAAAGAGTTTGGTGAATCACTGGAGTTATATGTTCACTCCGATGGGTGTCTTGATTTTTCCTGCCCGGTGTGCCAAAAGCAGGATTGCATGGTAAGGAAACATCCCTTTGAAAAAAAGGTTGAATGGACCATCCAAAATATCTCAAACAACAAAAAGCATGATGCAGCAACCCATTAGAAGTATTATTGCTATCGTCATTTTCATCACGCTAACACAGTGTGCCACAAAAAGAACCCTGGACAGTGATATTAATTCCATTTTCAAAAATGTTTTTCAATCCACTACACCGGGTGGGGCGTTGTTGATTATGAAAGGGGAAAAAATTGTTTTCTCCAAAGGCTATGGCCTGGCAGACCTTCAAACCCAGGAGAAAATAACAACGCAAACATTATTTAATACGGGCTCTATCTCAAAAACATTTGTTTCGCAGGTAATTCTAGATCTGGCCCGGGAAGGAAAATTATCGTTACAAGATAGTCTTGCCAAATACTTTACTGATTTTAAAAATCTGGCCATTGCCAATCAGGTTAAAATTCATCACCTCCTCACTCACACCTCAGGCCTTCCGGATAACCGTAGAGTATTTTTAGACAGTGTGTTTTTACTTACTGCTAAAGATGAAGAAAATTTTGCGCCATTAAAGCAAAATCACTCGTTGTTATTCGAACCAGGTTCGCAGTATGAATATTCTAACCCTGCATTCAACGGATTGGCTCTTATCATTGAAAAAGTGACAGGCAAAAAATGGCAAGAAGTGGTGAAAGAAAAAATATTTGATCCGGCCGGAATGAAAACCAGTGTGATTACCGATGGTCCTTTCCCCGTAACCGGAGTATCACATGCCTATTTCAAAACCAAAGAGGGATACATCGAAAAAGATTATGGTGAAGAACCCACCTTTGCTGCAGCCGGCAATGGTGGTGTGTGGAGTTCGGTGGAAGAATTAGCCTTGTATGAACTGGCATTACGCAACGTAAAATTCTCAGATTCCAAAATAATAGAAGACTCCAGAACCATTAAAGAATATGCAAACTGGAATAGTAATACACCACCTTTTATTGGATACAGTTGGTTTATAGGAAAGACGGAAGAAGGACACAAAATGATTTATCACACTGGTACTCAAGGTGGTTTCTATGGCGACTTTGTGAGCATTCCGGAGAAAGGCATTACCTATATCCTGCTATGCAACATTCCCACACCTCAAGAGGAAAAGAGAGATGCAGTATTATCAATTTTAAAAAAGTATAACTGGTTGGATTAACTGTTAACTCATATGAAAAAAAACTTATTAATCGCGATACTTCTATTCACATTTGCTGCATCTCGTGCGCAAACCATTGAATCCAAGGTCAAAGAGTTTGATGCCTACGCTGAAAAATCGCGTAATCTCTATCAGGTTCCGGGCCTCGCTTTGACTGTGGTGAAAGATGGAAAAGTGATCTTCAAAAAAGGATATGGTGTTCAACAACTAGGCACCACAAACGCAGTGGATACGCAGACGCTTTTTGCATGCGCCTCCACCACCAAAGCCATGACGGCAACCTGCATGGCTATACTGGTCGATGAAGGAAAAGTAAAGTGGGATGATCCGGTGATTAATTATTTACCCGATTTTCAATTGTATGATGTGCAGGTAACGCGTGAATTAAAAATCCGTGATTTATTTACCCATAACTCTGGCGTAGGCAATGCTGATTTCCTATGGAGTATCATGAATATACCCAGTGATGAAGTATTATCGAAAATGAAAATGGTAAAACCAAGCTATTCGTTGCGGTCAGGTTTTATTTATCAAAACATTTTCTATCTATATGCAGGCAAGGTGATTGAGAAAGTAAGTGGGCAACCCTGGGAAGAATTTATCCAGAAAAGAATTTTTCAGCCATTAGGTATGACTCGTACCTACCCTATGCTAAAAATGGTTAATGATGCCAATCAATCGCAACCCCATTACATGATTGAAAATAAAATCACCGTAATCAAAAGAACCAATGCCGATGCCATTGGCCCTGCAGGTAGTGTTTGGTCGTGTATCGATGACATGAGCAAGTGGGCACTTTGTATGCTGGATAGCAGTAAATATGGCGAAGGCCGATTGGTAAAACCATCCACCTGGAAAGAAATGTTTAAGCCACAGGTGATCGTAAGCGCGAATGAGTTTTATCCAACGGCTCAATTAACAAAACCCAATTGGATGACCTATGGATTAGGATGGTTTCAGCAAGATTACATGGGCAAGAAAGTAAACTATCACACCGGAAGCCTGGCAGGAGAAACTGCAATTCATGGTCAGCTGCCCGATAGTAAACTGGCCATCTATGTATTCGGAAACTATGATCATGCTGAGGTGCGTCATGCGTTGATGTTCAAAGCATTTGATCTTTTCGGCACGGGCGGCACGCGCGACTGGAGCAGCGAATTTCATACGCTTTACAAAAATATTCAGGCGGGTGCTGATAAATCTGAAAAAGCTTCTGAAGCTGCTCGCGTAGCCAATACAAAACCATCTTTATCTCTGGATGAATATGCCGGCACATACACCGATCCACTTTTTGGCGAAGTCATTATCACGCGTGAAAATGAAGATCTTATTATCGTCTCCAATCAGTTTTTAAAAGCTCGCGTAAGTCATTGGCACTACGACACCTTCCGGGGTTGGCATGATAAGCGATGGTATGGGAAAATAAATGTTACTTTCAACTTAGGCGCCAACGGAAAAATTTCAACTGTAAATTTTGACGGGTTAGAGTTAAAGCGAACTTCTTCGAAACCTTAAATTTTTACTCAGATAAGCTTTTTTATATTTATTCATTGATTTAGAGTGTGTTACGGAATAAATTAATGTATATTCAATTTCACCTAAACCAAAAACCCATGAAAAATCTGTCCCTCATCCTGGTAATTCTTCTATTCATAATTTCGGCATGCACTAAACCTGCACCACCCCCACTAACACCCGCAGTTGATTCGGTTGGTGATAAAAACAAAGCACTTATTGCACAGTACACGGAAGTCGTTGTTAAGGGCGACACTCTTGCCATGTCCGCATTTCTCGCGGACAACTTCAAAGGCTATGGACCATTATTAAATGACTCTACCGATCGTGCCCAAGAAATTTCAATCTGGTCGAGAAGCTGGAAAAATGAATTTTCTTCCATTGATTTTAAAAGAGCAGGAATGATTGCATTTACTAATCCGGCAAACGGCCCATACCCTGGTGACTGGATTTCTGACTGGGCCTTAATCACAGTTAATTATAAAAATGGATACAAAACTTTTACATTCTGGTGGCATGCAGTCTCCAGAATCAAGGATGGAAAAATAGAACTAACCAGAACCTTTTATAACCAAAACGACTTCTTTACTCAGCAAGGATTTACAGTAACACCGCCCAAGCCGGCAAAGAAATAGACTCAAAATAAAAACTCCCGGCTTACCGGGAGTTTTTCACTTTATCCTATCTCTATCACCACATCATCGGTCATCGGATGCCCCACACACGTGAGCACGTAGCCTTCGGCACGTTCGGATTGTGAAAGACCTTCTTCTTCGTCCAGTTTCACCTGGCCGGATAATGCTTTTCCGCGGCATGCAGTGCAAAGTCCGCTTTGGCAGGAATAGGGTAAATCAATTCCTTTATCAAGTGCTGTTTCCAGAATAGTGCGGTTGGGCTCTACCACGAACTTATACTCCTGACCATCGTAGCGAATCGTAACCTCACGCGCTTTCTTCTCGCTAGTCGGCTTAACCTCTTCTTTCTTTTCTTCTTTGTTGATGATGCCCTGAACAAAGCTCTCTTTAAATATTTTTTCTTTGGCGATGTGCCGCTCCGCTAAAAGCGCTTCTACGTTTTTCATCATCCCTTCAGGGCCGCACATGAGATAGGTGGTTTTATCAGTGCCCCAATCCGGAATGCGCTCAAACAATTTTGTGAGCATCTCATGATTGAGCAGACCCGAATACCCTTGCCAGTTCATAGGCGCATTGTCAAGCACATGAATCACATGTAATCGGCCGGCATGAGTAATCTGAAGTTTTTCAAACGCGTCTTTAAAAATGATGCTGTCGATATCGCGATTGCAATAGATAAGGGAGCAAATACTTTCCGGTTCTTGCGTCAGGTTACTTTTTATCAACGACATCATGGGTGTGATACCAGAACCTCCCGCAAACATGATCACGTGCCGCTTATTTTCTTTTTTGTAATCTGTAGTAAAATGACCGGTGGGGGCCATCACCTTCATTGTCTGTCCAACCTTTAGATTGTCGGGCAGCCAGTTAGACATCAATCCGTTGTCAACACGCTTCACAGTAACCACAAGGTCACCATCCGTAAAGGGCGATGAACTTAATGAATAGGCTCTGCGCACTTCTTTTCCTGCTACGGTTGCAATTACCGTTAAGAACTGACCTGCCTTGTAAGCAATCTTCTTTTCAGGTTGCTCAAACACTACACTAATTGCGTCTTTCGTTTCCTGAACGATATTTTTCACCTTCAAATCAAAATAATGAGGACCATGGTTTGCCGTTGCCTCTTCCTTTTTTTTCTCGCCTTTCTTAAAAAATCCGAATGCCATGTGAATGAGGAATTAAACTCGCACAAAATTACTGATAAAGTGCCAATACCAAAGAGCCAGACATAAGATGTGAGACGTAAGACAAAATCCCTGTAAATACTTAGATATTAAGCCAGTAGGTGAACTTGAGCACCAAAGCCCTGTTTTTGCTCTGCAAATGCTCAGGTAGATAATTTTCTGTGTAAACAATAAAAAAATCGGAAGCCGGTTTATAGCGCCATTGAAAACGGGCGTTGAGGTTTACGTTATCATACCGATCATTGTATTGAACAAACGTGGTAAAAAATAATTTATCGGTAAGCGTAAAATCCAATCGTGGGCTTAACAATAAGAATTTAGCACTACCATATGCAGGTGGAAGCACAATGTCATTATAATCTCCTGAAATGGAAATACTTCCAAAGGGCTGTATACGATACGATACCGTGCCAGCCACTCCGGTTCTAGTACCATTATAAAACTCACCACCACGCAACGTGATCATGTACGTA
>Ga0163153_10003898_pt1 | contig 19405 bp, 23 predicted proteins | sample OliLakLV19MP6IB1_FD_148629 | JGI IMG/M metagenome (GOLD analysis project Ga0163153, IMG submission 148629) | Freshwater microbial mat bacterial communities from Lake Vanda, McMurdo Dry Valleys, Antarctica - Oligotrophic Lake LV.19.MP6.IB-1 | ecosystem: Environmental > Aquatic > Freshwater >... | reverse complement strand
TTATGAAAAGGCGTTTCCCGCGCTTCGAGATGCGATGCTGCGCTATATTTCAGAAAGCCACCCTTTGGCCGATGCCCCCTCGATTCGTCTCTGCAAGTTGGCTTTGGTGGACATCGAAGGAATCTGTGACTACGGCGCTCAAGTCGTCGAGGCCCTCATCACGCCTGAGCAGCGAGCGCAATCCGCCCAATGGCTCGGCCTGCTTGAGATCTGCCTCGCGGCCGCAGGCGGTCTGGGTGGATCGCAAAAAATGACAGAAGGGACCGAGCCCCAGCGTTATTATTCCTCGAAACCGTTTGTGTATGATGGCACGCCCGTCCGAGACAGTCGCTTCCCCGATCCCTACAACATGGGTGTTAACGCGGAGGCCTTCCTCTATGATGAATCCCAACCCCCCGATGCGAAGGTCCTCATGATGCTTTACAAACGCCTGCGGGAAATTGATGTGCCGGAAATGATGTCGAGCATCATCACAGAGACCTCAGGCAAACCGTGGGGATATTACCGGGACATGACCCGTCAGCTTTGGGATGAGGCGCGTCATGCCATGATGGGAGAAACCGGGTTCGTCAGCTTGGGGTTGGATTGGAGTCATCTGGTGATGGTGAACTCCACATGGTCGCGGAGTCTCAATACGCAACTTTCACCCAAGGAGCGGCATGCGGTTTTGTATTTTATCGAGCAGGGACTCATGCCAAAAACCGGGAAGCGGCATGAGTGGGAGGTCAGCCGCGAATCCGGCAATCCCCTGGCGACCACGTTGCAAGATTTTGATTGGGCCGACGAGGTGCTTCATGCCCGCATTGGGCGCGACTGGTATGTTGCGGACATGCCAAGTGCCAGCGAGGCGATTGCTTATGGAGACCGGTGTTGGAGCGGAGTGATGGTCGATTGGTCAAGTTGGAAAGCCAATGGTCTGACGGAACACCGCAATTGGTGGCCGGATCTGTACACCGCTTGGTGCCAATCCCGAGGGGTGGCTCCTGACCCCAAGGTGCTCGCTTTCGATACCAACTATTCCGCGATGCGGGCCGACTTGAAGGACGTGGGCGCCTGATTCGCTTAGCTCAGTCCTTCTTGGAAGGGGTCGGGTCGATGATGGCGATTTGCTGGAGCTGGGCGAGGGCGATCCTTGCGACAAGCGAGTCGGGAAACTCGGTGGGGAGGGATTCGTAAATGGCTCGGGCTTCCTTGTATTGGCCAGCCTCCGTGAGTTGCCGGCCTTCAAGGAGGAGTGCCAACTCAGCGGCGTAGTTGGAAGAAGAGGCTGCTGACTCTTTCAATTTTTTGAGAGAGTCGGCTTGATCGCCACCCGCTGCGGCATTTTGCGCCAAGCCCAAAAGGGCCAGTCCATGAAGAGGGTTGGTTTCTGGCACCTCGGCGAGGAACTTGTCATAAGCCTCGGTCGAGCCCTTCAGGTCACCACTTTCCCGCAGAGATTCTGCCAACAGCAATCGCGAGGAGGCAGCCGGCAGAGATTGGGGGAACTGAACAATCACCGCGCGCCAGGCGTCCGGGCCATCAGCCACAGCAAAGGCTTGCTGAGATTCCGCAGCGATTGTGTGCTGACGGTAGAACCAAATGCTTACGGCCAAAGCCAGCGCAATAACGGACGCGACACCCAGAAGGATGACGGTTTTGTTCTTCTCCCAAAAGAGTTCGATCCCGAAGCTCTCGTCGGTATAAATTCTGTCGTCAGCGGGAAGGGGTTGTTCTGTGGCCATGGGCTTAGCCTCCGACTTCTGCGCGGGCCTCTTCTGCCAAGGCGGTGCTCAAGTAGCGCTCACCGGTTGAGCAGGCCACCGTGACAATCAATTTGCCAGCATTTTCCGGACGTTTGGCCACTTGGATGGCGGCCCAGACGTTAGCACCCGAGCTGATGCCGCCGAGAATGCCTTCTTCCTTGGCGAGGCGGCGGGCCATGGCAAAAGCATCATCATTGCTCACCTGAATACACTCGACGATCTGGTCCTCTCCGCTGGAGTTCTTGAGGTGCAAATTGTTTGGAACAAAGCCGGCACCTGTTCCCTGGATTTTGTGAGGACCTGGCTTAACCGGTTGACCAGCAAGGGTTTGAGAAATCACCGGGGAGTCTTTGGGTTCCACGGCAATGGCGGTGAAGGAAGGCTTGCGAGGCCGGATGGCTTCCACGCAGCCTGTGATCGTGCCACCGGTTCCAACTGCTGAGATAAAAATGTCCACAGCCCCATCCGTGTCCTCCCAGATTTCTTCCGCCGTCGTGCGGGCATGGACAGCCGGGTTGGCCGGGTTGTTGAATTGTTGGGGCATCCAGGCATTGGGGGTCTCGCTGACAATTTGTTCGGCGCGCGCGATGGCACCTTTCATTCCTTCCGCTCCCGGCGTGAGCACCAGCTTGGCACCCAACATAGCAAGAAGCGTGCGGCGTTCGAGGCTCATGGTTTCCGGCATGGTCAGGATCAAACGGTAGCCCTTGGCGGCTGCAACAAATGCCAGGGCAATGCCGGTGTTTCCGCTGGTGGGTTCCACGATGACCGTGTCCTTGGTGAGGATTCCCCGTGCTTCGGCGTCTTCGATCATCGCCGCGCCAATACGATCTTTCACGCTGCCAAGCGGATTAAAAAATTCGCACTTAACCGCAATGGTCGCATTCAGACCCTCGGTGACGCGGTTAAGTTTCACGAGGGGCGTGCGGCCCACGGTTTCGACGATATTGGAGTAAATTCTGCCCATAGGTTGTTCGGGTTTTGGAGTGAAGAGTCTTTATAGCACGGAAAACTCGTTGGGCAAGCAAAGCTTCACGAATGGCACTGACAGGGGGCAAGAAGTCAGCGCAAGGATCGTTGATGGGTTCAAGCTGCTTTTTGTTTGGAGCCTCACGGGCTTGCTTTACTTCTGTGGACGTTTCGCACGCAAAACGGGCCCGGGCAGCGAGGCTCCATCCGCAGCGAGGCGCTCCGAGAGGGTCGCCGTGATCATGCGTGCAGTGCGTCTCGAGTCAGGAGAAACACCTGACGTGGCGGCCCTCAGAATCCCACGCGGCCCGGCGCCAAAGACGCCGCCCGCAATGGCACCAGGCTCCGCATTCGATCCCCCGGACGTGCGGATGAGAGCAACAAGTTCACGTTTTTTTGCGGTGCCAACGCGATAGACTCTGGTGGTGGTCTCCATTTTTGTGCCCCCAAGTCCGAAGCCGAGAATTGATCGGAGAGCCCGGCTTCCTTGATTGATTTTTGTGAATTCACCCTCAACAACCCATGACTGCTTGAGGAGTTTGGAATCAGAACCTGGGAGAATGGTTGCCGGAGCAATGTGCTTGGTTAGCCTATGAACGAGCCTCTCTGCGATCTGGTCCGATACGTCGTTTTGGAAAGTTTGCAGCTTTTCGCCCTCGCGATCAACTCGCAGCGACCCCTCGGCGAAAGTATAAGGCTTAACGTAGATCTTGGGAGGAATTGATAGCTTTTTTTCGGTTGGATAAAATTGCGATTCCATGACGCTCACCGAGGAACACCCGGAAAGCAACAACACAACAACAAGAGCACCAGACAAATTGGATAGGAGTTTTTTCACAGAGCGGGATACCTCTCACGGGAGCATCCAGCCGTCAAATGACTTTTGGAGGAATTGGGGTCAGTCGCTTCGCGTAGTAAATTCCATTTATGCAAGGGAGCCGAAGGAGATGAGGTTCAAGTTAAACGGGCGAGACGCACCGTTCTCCCTGACTCACCCGCTTTTAATCTCACCCGGAGGATCACGGTGAGCACGCCATAATCTCCCCTCGTTATTGGCTTCACGCGGGAGAGCCCGGCCGACGATGGGGAGACGAATGAAAAGTTCGATCCGTTTTAGCGGAGAAGGTTCAGGATTTCTTAACGACTGACGCAATAACGATGCCCACCCCTCCGACAAAAACCAAGAGACCCACAATGGGAGAAATGGGAATGCGTTCTTGTGTTTCCGCCACGGCCTCGATGGGCCCGATATCAAGCACCTTTTCCTTTTTTGTGAATGTGACGTATGGCAGGCCGACCGCCAAAAGGCCAACCACGATGAGGATAATTCCTAGAATTCGCATATCGTGGAATCGCGTCCGGTCAGCGCTGTGCGCGTATTTCCCAGGACTTTTTGTCATACATCCACCATCAGGGATAACCCTGAGCCGATTTTCAGGGAACCCGATTGGCATCGGGCCAACCCTGATGTTGCAATCCATAGGTGCACCGATTGTCAGAAAAACCTCTTACTGGCAAAGTCGGTCCATGCAAACGACAGTCCTAGAAAACACCACAACCGCCGACGATCAAGAAATCATGGAGCGCCTGCAACAACGTCAACCCGAAGCGCTGCACCGCCTACACAAGCGCTACCGAACATTACTCAAGTCCATCGTGATGCAGGTGCTGCATGACGATGCTGATGCGGACGATGTTTTGCAGGAAATTTTTCTGCAAGTTTGGGATCGTGCGGCAAGTTACTCGGCTGGCAAAGGCAAAGTGGTCAGTTGGCTCTGCACACTGGCCAGGCGCCGGGCGATTGACCGGCTGCGTCAGCATACTGCATACCGTCGTGCCACGGATCGTTACGAAGTGTCCTGCAACCATCCCGACAAAGAAATTGGCGAGATCCATACGGTGGAACGCGAGGCCTATCATGAAGACCTGAGGTCCCTGCTGCAACGTCACCTCACGGCTCTCCCCCCCAATCAAGAGCAAGCGGTTCGTATGGCTTTCCTGGAAAGCCGTAGTCAGCGGGAAATCTCCACCCTCACCAACACGCCGCTGGGAACTGTCAAGACCCGTATCGAATTGGGAATCAAAAAACTCACGAATGCGTTTGAGGGGCTGAGGGAAGAGATGGCGTGATAATGCCCGCTGACTTCAGAGCCGTGCGAAGCTTCTCCTTACCGCCAGTTGCGATGGGCTTGCCATGGCCGACGATGACACGGTCAAAGTCCCAATCCAGAATCTCTTCGATGGAGGCGGCATAAGCCGCCTGATCCTTGATGGCTTTCTTGAACGGAAATGTGACGCCAGGCGCATGCTTGCCACCGACCGTCGCAATGCGGAAAAACAGCCTTTCCCAGAGGTTGTATTTGCCAGGGAAATTGACAATTAGATCAGCCACGATGAGGGTGCCGGAGGCGCGATGCAGCATGGCGATCTCGCTGAAGTCCGGCGCACCCTGAATGGCGGCCACGGCGATTTCGTCCTCCCACTCGTTTGGAGGCGGGAGCAGGTTGGCGGTAGGAAAAGGCATGTCATCCGAGAAGCCCTCGGGGGCCAGATACTCGGCATCAGGAAAGGCTTCACGGGCTTCTTGTGCAAACGTATCATGCCTAAGTAAGGCATCCAACATCCAAGTAGGTTCGCCCAAAGCGGTGATACCGGCCACATCCTCTGGCGAGAACGCGGCGGTGGAGTGAATAATGAGCTGGCCGCTATCAAGCCGAATCAGAGTAACATTTCGCTGGAGATTTACCCCTAACGTTTTTAGCGGATAGCTCAGGAGCCAGATATGAGGGGCCAAAATTTGGAGAGGGATGGTCATGATTTTATGAAAGACAGAACCAATTTCTCAAAATTGGCACGACCCTTGAGTTAAGGGAATCGTGTTCATCGGTGATTCTGCGTGTGTTAAAAACGCAAAAAGGCCCGGCGACCTGCCGGGCCTTCTCATGATTTGTGGAGGGTGATTATTCTTTGGCGGCGATATTGATTGTGGACGTGGCCAGATCGGTCAGCTTGCGATCTGTGAGGGCTTCCTCATCGAGCGTTTTTTGAAGGAGCTTAGCGCCGTTCTTGTCACCGAGAAGTTCCCCGTAAGTCCGTGCACAGCCATAGCCGGCGATCTCATAATGTTCGACACGCTGGGCAGCGGAGATGAGGCCTGCATCACGCACTTCTTCATCGGCTTCCTCCTTGATCATGTCCTCCCCTTCTTTCAGGAGGCCTTCCATGCCTTGGCATTTCGGGCCGCGTGTGGTTTCGTCATGGCTCTTGAGGATTTCTTCAAGGCGTTCAGCGTGGACTTTGGTTTCTTCCAGATGCTTCTTAAAACCAGCAGCCAATTTTTCGTTGTTCGCTGCTTTTACCATCTTGGGCAACGCTTTGATTAGCTGCTTTTCAGCGCTGTAGAGGTCTTTGAGTTCGTGGATGTAGAGGTCTTGTAGGGTTTCGAGTTTCATAGTCATATATTATCGTTCACCACGACTGGCTTGCGTGTATGTGGGTTCGTGATTTTGTGACGCGTAGCCCCCGATGCGCAGCGGGAGTCGAAATTCTCACGAGCAGGTATCTCGTCTCATGACAATTGAGCAATCATCGGCCAAAAGCATCTGAAAATTCACTTCTCTGTGACTGTTGAAATATCTTCAAGGGCGCATTGCTGAAGGATTTCGCGGATCTCTTTGCGGGTGTTGTGATTCGAAACATGGACGGCGAGCAGATAGCCGCCCTCCTTGATACGGCCCTCATAGATTTTCGCTTCCAACTCGGGGATGCCCATGCCGACGAGGGCACCGACAACTCCGCCGCCGGTGGCGCCGATGGCGGCACCGCTAAGAGCAGCCACAATGGGGCCCGCCGCAATCAAGGGACCGACTCCAGGAATGGCTAGGGCACCAATGCCTGCCAGGAGCCCAAGGGCTCCTCCCGTGATCCCGCCAGTAACAACTCCGGCCGTGGCACCTTCCGGCGCCTTGGTGGTTTTGATGGTGACCGTGTCAGGAACTCCGCCGGACTCGGGGATAAGAACGGAGATATCTGCGGAGTGGACCCCGTGAGCTTGGAGGGCATCCACCGCGTTTTCAACGTAGAGAAGCGATTTTGTGATTCCGACAATTGATTTGGACATGATGTGATTGGATTGTTGTTTTGTTAATGGTTTAAAGATTGGTGCTTGGGTTGTTCTCCCTGAAACGCCTTGGCTTCTGAAATGCCGCTTTCCTCCGCCGCAGTGGAAAACCCCAACCGGCGATAGGCCGGGCAGCGGCCGGTGAACCCGCGGCGGATGAGCAACCCGCCCACAAGCGCAAGAACGGGCGTGATCCCGGACCTACGAAAAAGACCATAGCCCAATATAACCGCCCCGCCCACCATGGAGACCGCCCGCTCCTTATTGGCAACGTTAATGGCTTGGCAGTCACCACGTGGCTCAGAGGACAGAAGCATGGAAATAAGGGACATAAAAAAGCTAATCGCACCGCATTCGGTTTATGGATGGATGTTTTTTCTTGGGCTGCCCGGCAGAGGCGCATCCCCCAAAGCCATAATAAACAACAATCCAATAAAGATCGGATGGGGCTGCGGGGAGTTTCACCCCGCAGCCCTTCCCCACCACCGGACGTGCGGTTTTCCGTATCCGGCGGTTGAACCTTCGAGAGCTTTGTCTTTGTGGCCGGTGAGCAGCCTTGCCGCCTACGATTTCCTTCTGAACAGAATCCACTGTCCTCCGGATCTTTGCCTCGTGGGAAGCCGAATTTAGCTCCGCTCCCACTTGTTTCAGGCGACTCCGCGACTCCTCTTCCGACTCTGTTTGCTCTCTCGATTCTTCGGCCCTTCGCTCCTCCCGCCTTTCGACGGGCATCTTTACTACTACGGCCTCTGCTGACTTCTCCACCGCTCTCGCAGCGGAGATCTCCCCGGGTAAGGTGCATGAACATTATCTTTGGTCCCGTGCCGTCAGGCTCTACTTGATGCGTCTTTCGGTGACTGTTGGATTTCGCGTTTCCTAGCACGCTTATCGCCCGCATCCTGCCTCGCTGCCTGTTCGTGTTCCTACGGTCGTTCCCTTTGCTACGGCCTTCTTTCGTGCTGAGTTCCTCGCGGAACCCGCCTTGGCTTTCGCTACGGTTGCTGTCACTGCCTCCGGTCATTGTTTATGGTTTTTTTTCCTGACTTGTTCATGCCCATGCCGGGCACACTAGCGGGAGCTTCCAGCTCCCTCTAAATCAAGCGCACCATGCTGCGCTCGAACACCCGCGGTGTTTACAAAACCGACACCGACGACCAGTGGGTCGCCCATCACCCGGAGATCCAACGCATCGCCAAGGCCATTGAAGAGCGCCGCATCGCCCTCAACAAAACAAGCGGCTTCGAGCGCCTCTACGCCTGCGTGACCAAACTCTACTTCGGCGGCATGAAACGTCACTTGGCCGAACTCCGTCCCCTTCTGCGCCCCGGAGCCTCACTAACTCACAGGTTCTTAAGCGGAGGAAGCTTTTGTCTCAAAGTTAGTACTGGCTCAAAAAGATCTCCCATGGTTTTAACCCGCCGGAGAACATCATTAGCTTCAAATTTGAGAGCCCGTTGGCTTCGGAGCGCTTTTTTTACTTCATCCCAAGTGACTGGGGTGGAAACCGTGGGGGTTTCTTTGGCCCGCAGAGAATAGACCGTGACCGTTGTTTTTTTGGCGTCATTTTGGCTCCAATCCACAAAGACTTTTCCTTTGCGGGCAGTTCGAACCATGCGGGAAATGACGGTTTCGGGAAACTGTTGTTCGAGCGCTTGTGCGACAGCGCGGGCAAAGGCTTTTGTCCGTTCGTAGGTGACTGGGGTATTGAGTGGAACATAAACCTGAAGTCCCTTGGAGCCTGAGGTTTTTGGAAAGCTTTGCAGTCCAAGGCTGTCGAACAGCGCCTTGATGGCCAACCCGACATGGCAACAAAGGACGATGTCTGCGGGGGGGCCCGGATCAAGGTCAAAGGCCAGCATGGTCGGTCGTGTCAAGGCGGGCGCCCGATGCAGAAACGTATGAAGCTCCAAATCTGCCAGGTTGGCTGCCCAAACCAAGGCGGGCAGATCATTCATGAGACAATAATTGACGGCGCCGCCATCCTTTTTGGCAACTTTGCGGGTCTTCACCCACTTTGGTCGGTGGGCCGGACATTCCTTTTCATAAAAAAAGAATCCTTCCACGCCATCGGGATAACGTTTCAGGCTGATGGGTCGGTTTTTGAGATGAGGCAGGAGGACCGTGGAGATTTGGATATAATAATCGATGACCTCCCCTTTGGTGAAACCGGTCTTAGGGTAAAAGACCTTTTGCAGGTTTGTGACATCCACTTTGGTTCCCTGCACATCCAATGTCGCATTGTCTGCCATGAATCACGCGGCCTCGCGAATAACGTCGCGGGCTTTTTTGTCATTGCGTAGCCCAAGAAAAACCGGGTGGCGAAGTTTGCCGTCCTTCGTCCATTCTGCGAATTTGATTTGGCAGATCAAGGTAGGTGTGACCCAATGACAGCGCTTAAATTCTGTTTTGGTGAGGCCCTGCCCCCAGCGGCTTTGTTCTTTTTCAGGAAGATTGACGAAGGGGCAGGTGGCCCGGGAAATTCTGCTCAAAATTTTGTGCAGGACGGCCAGCGATTTCTGGGTGAATCCCGTCCCGGCCCGGCCCGCAAAGTGGAGATCGCCATTCTGATAATATCCCAGCAATAACGAACCGAACGATGAGCGGGTGCCCTGGGGTTCGGTATATCCCCCAATGACAAATTCTTGTTCGCTTTGAAGTTTGAGTTTGATCCAAGCCCCGCTTCGGCGGCCTGGTTCGTAGCGCGAGTGTTGTCTCTTGCCAATGAGCCCCTCCAATCCCAACTTCTTCGCCTCGGCCAGGAGCGGCTTCTCGTCGCCTCCCAAAGTTGCGGAGAATCGAATGGGACCATTCGAGTCGGGGATCAACTTTTCCAGGCGGGCTTTTCGCTCCTCGAGGGGTTTAGATAAAAAGCTTTCGCCGTCGCATTCCAGCAAGTCGAAGGCGTAGAAAAACAACGGGGTATCCGTTCCTTCGCTCTCAAAAGCCTGCAAAAGTTGAAACGAGGATCGTCCCTTCTCATCAAGCGCGACAATTTCGCCATCCATCATGACCTCCTCGGCCTTCAATTCTGAAAGGGCCTTGAGGAGCGAGGGAAATTTGGCACCCAGATCCTTATTGTTGCGGGAAAGCAGGCGGGTCTCGTCGTCGCCTTTGATGGCAATGGCCCGCCACCCATCAAATTTGATTTCATAGAGCCAATTCCCGTTGGGCGAGGTTTTGATCAGCTTCGCTTTCATCGGCTCGACAAACTCTGGCAGAGGTTTTCGTTTGCGCTTGGCGAGTGGCTTACTTGCCAGTTGCGTCATGGTTTTTCCGGAAATGACTGAGAGGTCATCCTGACGTTTGGATACCGGCTTCATATCCTTGCCGCCCCGAATAAGAAGCCACTGATCCTCAGTGAGCAAACGCACAAGGTACCATTCGCCCTCAAGCTTCTGCCCGTGCAAAACAAAGTGAAGCTTGCCTCCTTTTAAATCCTTGGCCGGAGATCTTGTAAGCGGCTCAAACGTGCCTTGGTCCCAAACCATGACCGTGCCCCCGCCATATTGGCCTTTGGGTATCTCACCTTCAAAGTTGGCATAAGCGACGGGATGATCCTCCACCTGAACGGCGAGGCGCTTTTCCGCGTGTTGATACGGAATGCCTTTTGGCACGGCCCAGGACTTCAGGGTGCCGCCTATTTGCAGGCGAAAATCATAATGAAGCCGACTGGCCGCATGTTTCTGAATAACAAAGCGGTGCCCGTTCGCTTCATGACTTTTGGCGGCTGGCTCCGAGGTTTTTTGGAAATCCCGCTTACGACGATACGCCTCAAGTGACATAAAATGCGGTCACGCAGCCTTTTTTCGCCCGGCTGATTTTCGCGCCGCCGGCTTCTTCTTCGCCGCAGGCTTCATCTTTGCGCCGGATTGTTCGAGGCTCTTTTTCAGCACAGAGACGAGATCAATCACATTCGTGGGTTTTTTGCTGCGTGTCTTGGCTGGAGCATGTTTGGCCCCATGCGCAATTTTGTCCTCAATCATTTCTTCCAGGGCCTCGCGATAGTCGTCCTTGTATTTTTCGGGCCGCCATGTCTCTGTCATGCTTTCCACGAGTTTCATGGCCATCGTGATCTCTGCCTTTCCCGCAGTTTTGGCGACGGGGGCTTTAAAATCGCTGGTATCCAGAACTTCTTCCGGAAAATGCATCAGCTCAAGCATGAGGCCGTCCTTCTGTGGTTTGACCGCCGCAAGGTGCTGCCGTGTTTTTAGCACCACCTTGGCGATGGCAATTTTGTCCGCTTTTTCCAGTGTTTCCCGAAGGAGGACATACGCTTTGTCCCCCCCTTTTCCCGGCTCCATATAATAAGGTTTGTAGAAGAGCAAGGGATTCACCTCCTTGATCTCAACAAAATTTAGAATATCCACGGTTTGGGTCGCTTCGATGTCCACCCGGCTAAAGTCCTCGTCCTTGAGCACAACAAATTTTTCTTTCTCGTACTCGTAACCTTTAACAATTTCGTCCCAAGGAACCTCTTTCCCATCAGCGGTCGCCACCCGTTTGTAGTTCACCGGACTCATATCCGACCGCCGTAGCAACCGGAATTTGAGTTCCTCCCGACGAATCGCGGGGAAAAGCGAAATCGGAATGTTGATCAAACCGAAACTGATGGCTCCCTTCCAGATGGCTCTCATATTTAGTGAAGCTAAATCGCGCCATCTGGAAGGTTTGGCCGTGCCTGGAGCTTCGTTTTAGGAGCGGTTTCTGATTGGACGCGTCCCGGCACGATCGGTCAGATTTATTAAAGGGACGCAGGTCAGAGCTTGGATGCGATATCATGCTATGAACAACAATCAGCCTGGCAGAATCCAAATTCATGGCGATGGGATCGGTGGAGTCACCGAAGAATTGATCGAAAAGCGTGCGGAGGAATTTGCGCGTATGGATGGCAGGCGGAAAGCTGGTGAGCAGGATCGGCATGCCGCCCGTGAAGATTTGCTCAACCCCGGCCCGCCTCCTTCTCCCGAGGCGGATGAAAGGACGGCACCCGTGGAGTTGTGGAGCATGGCCGCAGCCTCTAGAGCTCATCGCGGTGTTCACACGGACCTGGATGATGAAGAGAGCGCAGCGGAACAACTTGTCAGTGAGGGCGTTGAGGAGGCCGACCGCGATCAACGCCTTTCTGCCAGCGACGAGCAGGCAGTTGATTAAGACCATTCGGCCATGATTAGGCGCTTTCTTTGGTGAGAAATTCCTCAATCAGCCCCTCAAGCATTTCTTCGGAGGTGTTCGCCTCAATTTCGATCTCTACGATGGGTTGGTGATCAGGACCTCGCTTGCCCATGACTTCCGGGGGTTGCCAGGCGGTGATTCCTTTGCTGCTGAGAAAATCCAGAAAAGCGCCTGCGAGGCTTCCCTCCACATGAAAACTCGGGGTGGATTGCTCGTGGGTGGGGGGAATGAGGATAATTTTTTGTGGCTGCATGGCAGGGAATCGTATGTCAGGGCTGCATAACGTGTCCCGTCGGGCCGGGTTTCTTTTTTTAGCCGTGTATGCACCTATCAGGGCAGCGGCATGCGAACTTTATTCATGACCGCCAAGGACCCAAAAAGAATCTATTCGCGCCCGCCTTATTCAGATAAGAAATTTCGCCCGCCCGGTTTCGAGAAGGACATGAAGCCCGCAGCCGATCACGGGGAAAGCAGCTACCGTGGAACCGGCCAGTTAAAAGGGTGCCGCGCGCTCATCACAGGTGCCGACAGCGGCATAGGCCGGGCGGTCGCCTTGGCCTTCGCCCGCGAGGGTGCGGATGTTGCCATTTCCTACCTTTCTGAACATGAGGACGCCCGCGAGACCGCCCGCCTTGTTACGGACGCCGGGCAGAAAGCCATCCTACTGCCTGGCGATCTCGGGCGGCCTGCTGTCTGTAAAAATGTGGCCAGCCGAGCGATAAAGTCTCTGGGCGGCATTGATATCCTCGTGAACAACGCCGCCTTCCAACGAAGCTATGCCACATTCGCGGACATTCCTGAAGACGAATTTGAGGAAACGTATCGTGTCAACGTCTTCGCTATGTTCCGGCTCTGTCAGGCCATCCTCCCGCAGATGAAAAAAGGTGGTTCTATCATCAACACTGCCTCGATTCAGTCCTTCGACCCCGGACCCGAACTCCTACCCTACGCCTCAACGAAAGCCGCCATCGCCAACTTTACCAGCTCCCTCGCCGGCTTGGCCATCAAGCAGGGCGTTCGTGTCAACGCCGTGGCACCCGGCCCGGTCTGGACCCCTCTCATTCCTTCGACCCTCAATCGAAAAAAGGTGAAATCCTTCGGCTCAAATACCATCTTTGAACGCGCCGCGCAGCCCGCCGAATTAGCTCCCATCTACGTCTTCCTTGCCAGCGATCACGCCACCTATGTTTCCGGCGAAATCTATGGTGCCACTGGTGGGCGCATGCCGATTTGAGACCCTCAACACGGCCGCCATCGCAGAACGGAAACGACCCATCCACAGGTCACGACGCTGAGCGACCACCTCTCGGTCAGACGGGAACCGACGATAAGAGTATGACTTCAGGGAAAAAGCGGCCCCGTGTTGCTCCATCTTCCCTCTCTTCTGGATCCTTCGCGGGGTTCTTATGTGCAGCCGCGAACAAGGAACAGCAAAAGGAGTACCGGGATCGGCACACCGATCAACCACAAAAAAATCCAGCCGAGCTTGCCGCTTTGCGCAGCTTTTTTGGTGAGGTATTTCATAACAGGATCATATCGCCACCGACTTGGCTTGATGGCTCTCATGGTCGGTGACGCTATATCGCGTCATCTGGAAGGTTTGGCCGTGTGCTAGGCGTTTTAGGCCTGGCTTGTTCTTTCAGGATCGCCCGCAAGATTGGCCACCGTTATGAGGAGCACGCTAGGTTCGACCGGCTTTGCAAGATGCTTTTGGAAGCCCGCCTCCAAGGCTTTGATCCTGTCCTCGGATCGGGCGTAAGCCGTCAGAGCCACGGCAGGCAGAGCGTGTTTGTTATCGTTTCGGGCGCGGACACTTCGAATGAAGCCGTATCCATCTTGCTCCGGCATGCCGATGTCACACACCAGAACATCGAAGTCTGAACTTTGTATCAAGGTCAGGGCTTCGTGGGCCGAAGAGGCGGTGGTGACGGAGGCGGCTCCTTGCTCCAGGATATGACGGGTCAACGACCGGGCGTCCTCCTCCTCATCGATGACCAACACGCGCACGCCCATCAGGCAACGGGCGGGCGGTCCCGGCAGATTCTCGCGGCGTTTGGAATCGCGTGGATCGGGACGGCTTTCGGGTTCGGGGTCCACGACCAGGAGCGGCAGGCGCACGGTGAAGGTGGCTCCCTGACCTTTCCCTTCGCTCCGGGCAAGAACGGAGCCGCCATGCAGCTCGACAAGCTGTTTCACAATGGCTAAGCCGAGCCCGAGCCCCCCAAAACGACGGGTGTTGGTAGCGTCGGCCTGCTCGAAGCGGTCAAAAACATACGGTAGAAAATCGGGGTCGATTCCGTGGCCGGTGTCCTTCACGCTAATTTCCACATGAGAGTCCGATTGCATCATCCGAACATCGACAGCACCGTCTTTTTCCGTGAATTTGATGGCATTGTTGAGGAGATTCCAGAACACCTGCTGCAAGCGATTAGGATCCCCCCGAATCGGCTCCATGCCAGGATCGAGTGCCTGGTGAATGGAGATGCCCTTGGCCTCGGCAGCCGTCTGAATCGTCTCGATGGATTGGGACAAGATCTCCTGCAAATCGAAGCGCTGCACATCCAGTCGGGCCTTGCCGGAAATAATGCGACTCATGTCCAACAAGTCCTCAATAATTTTGGTTTGGGACCGGGCGTTACGCTCAATGGTTTCCAAGCCCGCGACAAGGTCCTTGCCTTGGGTTTGATGGGTTCTCAGAATCGTGGACCAACCGAGGATCGCATTTAAGGGGGTTCGTAGTTCATGGCTAAGGGTCGCCAGGAATTCGTCTTTCATCCGGCTTATGCGTTCGGACTCTGCGCGGGCAGCCTTTTCGCTGAGCAAAAGACTCTCCCGCTCCCTCTGGCCTCGCATTTTATCTGTGATATCAATTCCATGAACCAAGATCCCGGTAATCGAGCCGTCTGAGGCCTTAATGGGTTGGTAAACAAAGTCCAGCAGCGCCTCCTCCATGGGCGAGCCGACAACTTTTTGAAGAAACACGGAGGTGTCATTTCCGATATACGATTCCCCGCTCTGATAAACCGTGTCGAGCTTCTCCAAAAAGCCTTGCGGGATGACCTCGGGGAGTGCTTCGGCAACTGGCTTTCCCAGAATATCTCTGCGTCCAATCAAATGATAATACTGTTCGTTGATGAAATCAAAAATGTGGTCCGGCCCGAGCAAGATGCACATAAATGCCGGCGATTGCATGAAAGCGGCTTTAAGCCGGGATCGCTCCAGCTCAATTCGTTGACGGGTGGTCTCCTCTTCCAGGGTAGAGTCAATATGGCGGGCCACGAGCCACAGGAAGTCCAGATATTCGCGGTCAAGCTCCAACCGGGGGCTGATCCCAAGAACAATGGCGGCTCCTGATTCTTCCGACCGGATGGGAAAAACCACGGCTTGCGGAGAGAGAGAAGGGGAGGCCCTGGCCACTACCACGGCTTCTTGAGTTCGCATCGCTTCGCCTAGCGGCCACACGGCAGTTTCAAGAAGGATCGTTGCCGGGTTCATCCCGGAATCGCCATGGCTGGTCTGCGCGATCAAAGTTGCTTCTTGGCCTGCTGCTTCAAATTGGTAAACCAAGGCAAACGGAATGTCCTGGGGGTTGTTGGCAATCACTTGCATGGTATCATCCATGGCATGTTTGGAAGCTTTGGCGTTCAGGCCCAGCTTGCTTAAGGTCGCGAGACGGCGTCGGCTCAGCACCTTATTGGTGGTTTCGTTACAAGCACAGAAGATGCCTTCGGTTTTGCCTTCACGCGAGCGAATGGGTCCATAAGACCATGTGAAATACGCTTCCTCCTCAAAACCTTTCCGCGTCACCACCAAGAGCGAGTCCTCTGAGTAAGTGGGCATTCCGGTTTGCATCACCCCGTCCAGCATCGGGCCAATTTCGTCCCAAACTTCCGCCCAGCATTCGCGCCCCGGACGACCCAGGAAATGGGGATGCCGTTCTGGACCAAGAATGGGTCGATAGGCGTCATTATAAAAACGGAGGTAATCCAGGCCCCACCAGATTTCCATCGGATATCGGGAGCCCAGAAGAACGTTCACCGCATGGAGCAGAGAATCAGGCCACATGTGGGGATTACCCAAGGGAGATTGGGTCCAATCTTTTTCACGGATCAAACAGGCCATCTCACCTGAGCCGGGAAAGTATTTAGTTAGGTCTGACATAGCAGGCTGGCGTTGCTGATCCTCGAACTGCGGAAATTGCGAAATGGTTCCCTCCTATGGTCATGTTGAGATAAGATGCTGCAAGTCCATCCCAAATCGGACGTAAAATCAATAATTCTGTTTCGCAAGCGACCAGACGATTTGCTTGGCGAGGAATTCTTCAATCAGCCCCTTAAGCACCCCATCGGTGGTGCCAGCCTCCATTTCCATCTCCACGATGGGTTGATGAACTGGACCTCGCTTGCCCATGACTTCCGGCGGTTGCCAAGCCGTGATGCCTTTGTTCGTTAAATGACTTTTTACCCAACCAGAACCCCGCCGTCCGCCGATACGTCAAGGCATGAAGTCTTTACCTATCCTTTTATCAGCGGCTGCTGTCTCTATGTTCTTCTTTGCTTGTGAGGAGAAAAAACCGCAGGTGACGGCAAATTCTACTCCGGTCACCACCAATCTTGAAACAACACGTTTGGGATTATTGGTTGATGCCTATAGCAACACCCCAAATGCCACAAATGCCGCCAGCGTAGATGAAGCCCTTGCCGCGATTGAAGGGGAAATTGCCGAACTCGATCAACGTGTGGCAACCGTGTCCGGAGACGAGCGGACGGAGGCCAAGATTAAGGCTGATAACCTCCGCGCATATCGGGATCAGGAGCGGATGCGCTATACCGAGGCGAAGGCCCGCGCCAAAGGCGAGGTTATTAAAGAGGAGGCCAAGAACCTTGGCGACGAGGTGGAGCAAGGAGCGCGAAGAGCTGGCGAGGGCATCAAAGGCGCAGCGGAAACAGTCAGGGAAGGCGTGGAAAATGCTGTGGATAACGTGAAGGAAAACATGCCTTGAATGCGTCATCGAATCACGGGGCGCCCTCGCTCAAGCTAAGAACTCACATTTTTTTAGTCGCAGCCAATGAATAAGGATCTCCAGCAGATCCGCAATGAGGTCGATAACCTCATTCTTCAATTTGAGCCTATTGCGGATGCGGTAGAAAACATCGAATACCATGGCAACTTCATCAACGTTCGCGAGTTCTTTCAGCGGGCCATTAGCCGTTATCAGGTCGAGAAAGAGGAAAGAATTCCCTATAAACTCCCTAAGAAACCAATGCTCTCACAGGTCGATCTCTCGGGCACGAGGATTATTACCGTCGAGGACAATGAGGACATCAGCACGCTTCTAACCATTATTTTGGAAGCGGCAGGTGCAGAGGTCTTTGGCGTTGCTTCGGCACGCAGGGCCTTGGAATTGCTGGGAGAAACCTCCTTCACCGCCTTGGTCAGCGACATTGGTATGCCGGATCTGAATGGTCTGGAATTTGTTAGGATACTGCGTGAGCGAGGGGACCAGACTCCGGCAATTGCTCTTTCGGCCTATGCGACTTCCAAGGATAAGCAGGCCGCATTGGATGTCGGTTTTGATCTCTTCGTTGCCAAGCCGGTTCATCCTGCCAAACTTGTGATGGGCATCGCCCGGTTAGTATCCAACAGTAATTAAACGAAGGGAAATCCCGCCTCCCCTGGAGAGCCCTGCTTGTCAGGACCACGCCTTTTGCCGAATAGGCGGTTCTGACAAGTAGAGCCCTCCAGGGGAGGTTGCCCTGCATGTGGACTTTGAGACCGCGACAACGCAAATCACCCGGCGGGGCATTTCTGCACTGCACCGGGTGATTTCGTTTGTTGTTGGAATCGATGGCCTTAGCTCTCAGTGACAGAAGAGATGTCTTCGAGTTGGTTGCGTTTCATGATGTCGCGGATGACATCTTTGTGATCGGAGTCAGACACATGGACGGCCACTAGGTAGCCGCCCTTTTTGATCCGATCCTCATAGACCTTGGCTTCGAGCTCTGGGATGCCCATGCCGACCAAGGCTCCGACGACACCACCAGCCGTGGCTCCGAGAGCCACGCCACTAAGGGCCGCCATGATGGGGCCTGCTGCGATGAAGGGACCGACGCCAGGAATGGCCAAGGCACCAATACCAGCCAGAAGGCCGAGTGTTCCGCCCGCAATACCACCACTAACAGCACCCGTGGTGGCACCTTCGGGGGCTTTGCTGGCTTTAACGGTTCCTGTATCAGGAATTCCGCCGGATTCAGGAATCAGAACGGAGAGATCCGCTGCGGGAATGCCGCTGGCTTGGAGGTCGTTGACGACCGTTTCTACTTGCTCACGACTTGTTGCGATACCGATGATGGATTTTGACATGTTATTTGGGTTTTTTTTTGGTTTTTTTTGGTTTATCTGAACTGGATAAGACTGGTTCAGGGTTTGTTGATTTCGAGTTGGTTGGTGACCGAAGTGGCCCCGGCTTTTTTGGCGTATTTTGCGATGGCGGTTTTTTCCGCTTCGCTCTCAACGGGTCCGCGCAAAGTGACCACTCCGGCGACCGTGATGATTTTCACGTTCTTAGCCGTCATGGAGAGGTCGTCGTCGGCGACGACCATTTTGCGGGCTTCTGCGGTGATTTTTAGGTCAGCAGGCTCGTTGGATTGGTCGATGGGTGTGAGGGTTTCGCCGTCGCGGTCCCGGGCATTGTTAGCGGTGTTGTCCGTGTCACTGGATTGCCCGAAGGCATGTGTGGCAAGGGCCGTTGCAAGGATTAGAGCTAATGGGATTTTTTTCATATAATGTGGTTAACAATATCTACTTCGGCGGGTAATCGGCCCTTGGTTGTGCCCCGACCCCCTGATCAGGCTGTCCCCATCAGGGTGACGCGTGTGCCAAGTCTTTTTTTTGGACGCGGGGCGTACGGGAAGATCAATCGGATCGCAGGTCGGTTGAAAGTATTTGCCAGCGGCCCTCTTCCGGTGTCTCTAAAGGAACGAACCTTCTTATGACTGATAAAATCTTCCAGCAATTGGTGGCATTAAGCGGTCATCTCTCTTCCCGCCGACCTCAAATCATGGACGCTTGGAGTAAGGCCTCGGAAGAGGACCCGGATCAAACCACGGCTGATTCGCTGACTCGAGCGCAGTTTAATGACCATATGCCTCAAGTGCTTGAAGCCTTTGAAAACAAGCTGGCCGTACCTGCCGACGGACGATTGGACGCGGTGGCGGAGGAAAAGCAAAAACTGGAGGAGATGAAGCACGGGCAGCATCGTTGGCAGCAAGGATACCGCTTGCGCGAAGTGACACGCGAGTGGGGGCATTTGCATTTGTGCCTGTGTCAGGAGTTGATGGTTTTTGCCGCCTCGCATCCGAACATCGAATCAGAAACTATCACCGAGGCGCACTACGAG
>Ga0163153_10003896_pt1 | contig 19408 bp, 17 predicted proteins | sample OliLakLV19MP6IB1_FD_148629 | JGI IMG/M metagenome (GOLD analysis project Ga0163153, IMG submission 148629) | Freshwater microbial mat bacterial communities from Lake Vanda, McMurdo Dry Valleys, Antarctica - Oligotrophic Lake LV.19.MP6.IB-1 | ecosystem: Environmental > Aquatic > Freshwater >... | reverse complement strand
GCCCATCGTCGCCGGAACCATCCGCGACGATGGGCCGCTCGACGTATCCGACCTCGTAACCGGGAACGCCGTTCGCGAACTCGAAGACAACGCGGTCATACCCTTCCTGGCGCGCGGAGCGGACATCGGTCAGGAGTGCCGTCTCCGTGATGGTCGCCGGAACCACAACGTTTTCAGTCGATGCTCCCTCGAGTGGGCTCACCGTCGTCTCGGTCACGGTGGAGGTCGATGGCGCCTCGTCGTCGCCTCCGGTGCAGCCACCAAGGAGGAACGCTGCGGCGACGAGAAGGAGCAGGCGGACGACCATGCCCGCAAACAGTAGCCTCGAACGGATGCCGCGGCTCACGATCGAACACGGCGCAGCAAGCGACGAAGCAACGGCGACCACCCGACGCCGGTCGATCGCGCTGCGGCTCGACGGGATGGCATGGCTTCGAGTGGAGCCGGAGGTCTTCTCCGAGCTCGGCGTCTCGAGCGGCGACGAGATCGACGCGTCCCGACGCGCCGAGGTGGAGACGGCCCTCGCCCGCGTGCGCGCACGGTCGTTCGTGATCCGATCGCTCTCGGTCGCATTCCTGGCCCGACGCGGCTTCTCGGCCGGTGCCGCCTGGGCGGCGATTCGCCGCGCCGGTGAGGAAGGATAGATTCAGGGTATGTCTGTCCACGCGACGTACACCGTTGCCGGAGGGCTCCGCGCCGGCGGCTATCCGGGGACGCCGGAAGCTGTAGCGGCGCTCGAGAGTGACGGCGTGACGGTTCTCGTCGACCTCACCCACCCCTCGGATCCACTGCCCGACTATGGACAGTGGCTTGCTGCGGCTCGCCGCATCGCGCATCCGATCCCCGACATGGGAACGCCCACCGCCGGCCACATGATGCGAATCCTCGACGACATCGACGAGGCGAGGGTCGACGGAGGCACGGCATATGTGCACTGCTGGGGGGGCGTGGGCCGGACAGGCACAGTGGTCGGGTGCTGGCTGATGCGCCACGACCTCGATGCGGGTGATCCTGTCGCACGCATCGCGCAGCTGCGCGGCGGGATCGCGGGCGCCCGTCCTTCTCCCGAGACTCCGGCGCAGACCGAGCTCGTTCGGGGCTGGAGACACGGCTGGTGAAGCGCCTCTGGATCCTCCGACACGCGAAGTCGAGCTGGGACGATCCCGGTCTCGCCGACCATGACAGGCCGCTCGCCCCTCGCGGCAAGAAAGCAGCCCGCCGCATCGCTCGTTGGGCAGACACGAACGACGTGCGCCCCGATCTCGTGATCTGCTCCACGGCCGTCCGCGCGCAGGCGACGCTCGAGCTCGTCAGACCCGGGCTCGGCTATCCCGAGGAGCGCGTCGAACGTGGCGTCTATCACGCATCCGTCGACGACGCTCTCGAGCTGGTTGCAGTTGAGGACGATGCCCTGGCGGGGATTCTGCTGATCGGCCACAACCCGACACTGCACGAGCTCACCATGATCCTCGCTCCGCCCGGCCCGGACGTATTCCCAACCGGCGCGCTCGCCTCACTTCGACTCGACATCGGCTCCTGGCGAGACCTGCGACCCGCGTGTGGGCTGATCGACGCGTTCGTCGTGCCCCGCTCTCTCACAGGCTGAATACTCCCGGCACGCAGCTTGCTCAGGCGCCGAGCGCCCGGGCGAGGAGCACCGTCGCTCCGAGCAGCACGTTCGCTCCGTTGACGCAGTCCTCCCACTTCGTGTGCTCGCTCGGATCATGGCTGACCCCACCGACCGACGGCACGAAGACCATCCCGATCGGCGTGACCGGAGCGAGCGCCTGAGCGTCGTGCCCCGCTCCCGATGGCAGCTCCATCGCGGAGAGACCCAGATCGGCCGCAGCGGCGGAGACGGCATGTCGGAACCGAGGGTCCGTCGGAGTCGGCTCCCAGCGGCCGACGCGCTCGACGGCAACATCGAGCCCGAATCGTGCTGCTTCTCGGCGCGCCCGGTCGCCGAGCGCCGCCTCAAGCGACGTGAGCTCGGCCGCATCGAGCGAGCGGCACTCCATCCGCAGTCGAGCCAGGCGAGGCACAACGTTGAAGGAGCCCGACTCGATCGCGATGTCGCCTACCGTCGCGACGCAGCCCGGGAAGTCCCACACGGTCGTGTCACGCACGCCCAGAGCGAACGCCGCCGCGCCAAGGGCAGCGTCGCGTCGCGCATCCATCGGTGTCGTCCCCGCGTGGCGCGCCTCGCCCTCGAACACGACGTGAAACGAGCTCGAGCCGATGATTCCCGTGACGACGCCGATCTCGACCCCCGCCCGCTCGAGCACCGGCCCCTGCTCGATGTGCAGCTCGAGAAACCCCGCAAGCGTGGTCGGATCGCGACGTGCTGAGAGAATCCCCTGCTCCGTCAGTCCCATTCGCACGAGTTCGGCGACGAGAAGGTCACGCCCACCACGAGGCGCAGTGAGCATCTCCGCGGTGAGCTGGCCGGCAAGCGCCCAGCTCCCGAGCGTGCCCACCAACGTTCCCTCCTCATCGGTGAAGTCGATCGCTTCGAGGGCCACGGGCAGATCGACGTTCGCATCCTTCACGGCCCGCACGACCTCGAGCGCGCAAAGCACGCCGAGTGCACCGTCGTACCGACCCGCCTGCCGCACGGAATCGAGGTGCGACCCGAGCAGAAGCGTCCTCGCGCCCGGCACGCGACCCGGCAGGATCGCCGAGTGGTTCGCCGCCGAATCGACGTTGGTCTCGAGCCCGGCCGCACGCGCACGGTCGAGAAACCACGCGCGCGCCCCAAGGTGAGCCTCCGAGAACGTCGATCTCCGGATCCCGCCGTCGGAGGTTGCGCCGAAGCTCGCCAGCGCGTCAAAATCGGCGCGTAGGCGGCCTGGATTCACGCGGAGCTGCATCGCGCCGATGCTACAGCCGCCCCGGCGCGCGTCGGGTCGAGCCGTGTGTGGACAGATCGTCACAGAACCGACACAGAGCCGACACGCTCCGGTGATCGGCCGGTCGCCATGCTGTCGTCATGAAAGACAACGCATCACGGAGACGAACGTCCGAGCTACGACGCGTCGCCGAGCCAGAGCGCCATCAGAATCGCGTCGACCGGTATTCCATCGCGCAGGTACTGCCCCCGCCGCAAGCCCTCGCGCCGGAAGCCGTACGACTCGTAGAGAGCGATCGCGGGCTCGTTCCACGGAAAGACGTGCAGCTCGAGCTTCTTCACTCCCGCGTTCGCCGCCCACGCGGCGGCCTGGTCGAGCAGCGCTCTGCCGACGCCTCGCCGCCGGTAGGTCTCCGCAACCATGATCCCGAGGTCGGCGACGTGTCGACTCGCTGGGTGCACGTCCCGCGAAAGCGAGAGGCGGGCGATCGGCTCGCCACCTTCCACGACGACGAACACCGCCGCATCGGGATGTCGCCGAACTGCGCGAAGATAGCGCCGCTCGCCCGCGATGCTCCGCGAGGCCTCGGTCGTCAGGAGCCACGAGCCATCCTCCCTTCCGATCGTGCTCGCAAGCTCGACGAGGGCCTGCGCATCTCCCGGCTCTGCTGGCCGGATCGTGATCACGGAACGACGATCCCGTGACCGCCTCTACGTGGATCACCCGCTGCTCCGAGCCGTCCGTCGGCAAGACGCTCGACGGCCGAAACGCCACCGAAGTAGAGATTGCGATCCGCCCACCGGTTCACCCTTTGGCCCGCCTCCTGCAACGCTTCGGCCGTTCCCTTTGGCCAGCCGCCTTCGATCTGGACGACGCCACCCTCGACGTGCAGGCGAGGGTGGTCGATGGCCGCTTCGACCGACTCGCCGCCGGCAACGACATGATGGATTACCTGCATGATCGCCCCGGAGAGCCTCACAGAGCCGGCGCTCCCGACAACGAGACGAGGTTCGCCGCTCGCGAGAACGAGCGTCGGAGCCATCATGCTCGGGAGGCGTTCACCGACGGCCCGCTCGTCGGGGCCGATCACGTCGAGCTCTCCGAGCATGTTGTTCAGCTGGAATCCCCCGGAGAACTCGCCCGATCCGGAACCGAGCGTGGACGAGAGGGCGGCCGCGTTCCCTTCCTCGTCGATCACCGAGACGTGGGTCGTCCCGGTCAGACCCGGGCCGGCCGATCCCCCGTATCCCCGTCTGAGAGCGTCAACGAGGGCGACGGCAAGCGCCGCGTCTCCTCCGTCCAGCCAACCATCGAGTGCACCGAGCCCGCCTGCAACAACACCACCACCGAGCGATGGAGCAGGGCACGTGGCAACGCGCCTGCCCCGGAAGCTCGCCTCCGTGGGCCTCCGTTCGATGACGCGGTACGCCTCGATGTCGGATGCGAGATCCGGCTGGAACTCCGCGACCGCGGCCGGTCCGACCTCGCGCAACCGCTCGAGCCCACCGACCATTGCTGCTGTCTCGGCACGGGTGCACGAGCCATAGATCGCGCGGCCCTCCTCGGTGCGCTCGAGGATCGGACCGAGGATCTCGAGCAGGAACCGTTGTGGCCCGGTCATCTCGACGCCCGCCTCGGCGAGTGAGAGCGCGGGCGGGAAGAGGTCGGCCCACGGGATTCTTCCGTGCTCCTCGTGTGCCTCCCACAACCCCGACACGAGGCCCGGTACCGCGACCGAGGACGAGCCGACGTGGAAGATCTGCGTCGAGGCGTCACCGAAGTCGATCAGCACCTCGTCCATCTCGCCCGTTCGGTGCGAGGGAACCGCGAAGAAGCAGTCGAGCACCGTCGGCTCCCCGCCTGCGTCACGGAGAAGAAGGAATCCCCCTCCCGACGGGCCGGTCAGCGGCCCCTCGGCGACGAACGCAGCAAGCGCAGCTGCGACGACCGCATCGACCGCATTGCCACCATGCGCGAGCGCCCACGCGCCCGCCTCCGCGGTATGGCGGTTTCCTGCTGCAACGGCGCCGCGCATCCCGGGAGGGTAGTGCCTGTCGGCACATCCCGGTCAGTTCGCTTGGTTCTCGCGCACAGAGGGGACGTGAATCAGACATGTGCGAGATGTTCGGATTCGGGGAGCACCGCCGCCGCCGCCGTACGCCCGGCGTCTCAGTGAGTGTGAGCCCTCTCCTCGTTCAGGATCATCGCCGCGATCGTGGCCCCTCGCTCGGGCGAATCCGCTCAAGCCACGACGCTCGCATGCCGACTTCTGGAGTGCGGCCTTGATACGACATCATCTGACTCGGCGACATCTGGCACTGGCAGGGATCTCCCTCTCGCTCCTCGCCGTGCTCTGCCTCAGTCCCTCGCTTCTCGGCGATCGTGTCGGCGAGGCCGTTGGCGGCCTCGATGCCGCTGACCCGGGGAGTCTCTGGATCGCAGCGCTCGCCTTTGTCGGGACGAGCCTCTGCGGAGCGCTGGCCTGGCGTGCCGCCCTCCGCGCGAGCGGCTCGCCGCTTCCGGTGGTGGACGCGTCGGCACGCTACGCGGTCGGCTGCGGACTCAATGCCGTCGCGCCCGCACACGTCGGATCCGCTGTGCGCGTGGCGCTGTTCGGGCGGGTCACGAACGGCGGCTGCTGGACGGTCGGAGGGGCCGCCGCCGCTGTCGGCGCCACCCGCACCGTGTGGCTCGGAGTGCTCGTCGCGATCGGGAGCGTGGGCGGGGTTCTCCCTCGCTGGCCCCTTCTCGTGATCGGGGCGATTGTCGGCGGCTCGATTCTCCTCGCCTACGGCTCGCAGCGTTTCGCGCTGCCGAGCAGGCTCGACCAGGTGCTCGTCGCATTCAGGTCGCTCGCGTCTTCCCGACGTGATCTCGCGATCGTCGCCGGGTGGGCGCTCGCCGGAGCCGCTGCAAAAGTCGCTGCAGCTGCAGCGGTAGGGGTCGCCTTCGGGATCGACAACCCGTTAAAGGCGGCGCTCATCATCATTCCCGCTGTGGAACTCGCGGCCTTCCTTCCCCTGACACCCGGGAACGTTGGACTCGCCAGCGCTGCCGTTGCTCTGGCACTCGGCTCCCAGGGCGTCGACTCGCAGACCGCACTGTCGGCGGGGATCGCGTTCGGCGGCGTCGAGCTCCTCACCGGGATGGCCATCGGAGCGGCCGGTGCCCTCGCGCTCGCGGGCCCGTGGGTCAGGCCGTACGTCCGCGTCGCAGTCGCTAGCGCCGCCACCCTCGTGGCCGCGATCGCTTTCGGCGCGACCGTCGTGCTGCCTGCGGTCTAGCCGCGAGCCACTCCGCTACTGCAGGAAGCTCGGCAACTCCGAGTCGTTGCTCGAGGTCCGACGCGAGGGCGCTGCAGTCGCCGCGAACGACGGCGTGAAGGAGCGGCGCTGCCCCCCACCGAGGCCCGTGGCGATCACGGTCACCCACACCTGCCCGTTGAGACGCTCGTCGACGGTAGCGCCGAAGATGATGTTCGTATCGTCGGTCGCTGCACCACGGACGACCTCGGCCGCCTCGTTCACCTCGAGCAACGTCAGGTCCTCGCCGCCTGCGATCGAGAGGAGGATTCCCTTCGCACCGACGATCTCCGTATCGATCAGCGGCGACTTCAGTGCACGCTCGGCCGCCTCACGAGCGCGGTTCGCACTCTCGGAGTATCCGATGCCCATCAACGCCGATCCGGCGTCGGACATGATCGTGCGGACATCGGCGAAGTCGAGGTTGATCAGCCCCGGCATCGTGATCAGGTCGCAGATGCCCTGGACGCCCTGTCGTAGCACGTCGTCGGCAACCTTGAACGCGTCCACCATCGAGGTTGTCCGATCGAGCACCTCGAGTAGTCGGTCGTTCGGAATCACGATTACCGTGTCGCAGGCGGCGCGGAGCGCCTCGACGCCGAAGTCCGCGGACTGCCGCCGCCTGGTGCCCTCGAATCGGAAGGGTGTCGTCACGATGCCGACGGTGAGCGCGCCGAGATCGCGAGCGATCTTCGCTACGACAGGCGCCGCGCCCGTGCCCGTCCCTCCACCCTCGCCCGCGGTGACGAAAACCATGTCCGAACCACGCAGCGCCGAACGAACCTGGTCGTACGCCTCCTCGGCGGCCAGGCGGCCGGTCTCCGGGTCGGCACCCGAGCCGAGACCTTGAGTCAACTCCTCGCCGATGTGGATCTTGACGGGAGCGTCCGAGAGGTTCAGCTGCTGCATGTCCGTGTTGACGGCGATGAAATCGACCTGCGCGATGCCTGCATCCATCATGCGGTTGACGGCGTTGAGCCCGCCGCCACCGACGCCGACGACGCGGATCACCGCGAGATAGGAAGCGGCGTCACCGCCGACGTTCAGCCTCGGCGCCCCTTCGGGCATCGACGCGATAAATCTGCTCGCCGGGGGCTCGTACGGCGGCTCGGGCTTCGCTGCCGGAGGGGCAGGCGCGACCTTCGCGACGACCGGCGCGGGAGCGGGCTCGATCGGCGCAGCAACCGCTTCGGACGCGTCGGCCACCTCGGCCGGACGCTCATCGAGCGGGTCGACCTCTGCAACGAAGTCATGGACGTGCTCGACCGTCTCATCCAGTGCGGCCTGGTCACGACGGCTCAACGGGGACGTCTCGGGCGCGGCCGCCGGCGACGGCAGAATCAGGGTCTGCTGATCGTCTGCCGCTGCCGCAGGCGGCAGCGGCTCCTCGATGGGAGCGTCGTCGCCGTCCTGGCGCTGGGCGGCCTCGGTAGCGCGGAACAGCTCGGCGAGCGGCCCCTCACGCATGCTCGCGCGCTTCCGCGCCATGCAGCACCTCCTTCGCAAGTTCGCGATACGCCTCGGCTGCGGGGCCTGTCGGGTCGTACCCAAGAACGGAGCTTCCCTTGACCGGCGCTTCCGCGTACCGAACGGTCTTCCTGATCCGGGTCTTGAAGACGAGGTCGCCGAAGTTCTCCTCGAGGATCTCCACCGCTTCGCGCGCATGCAGCGTGCGGCCGTCGTACATCGTGGGCACGATCCCCTCGACGCCGACGCGTGGGTTGAGATTCTCGCGCACCATGGCAAGCGTGTTCTCGAGCTGAACGAGGCCACGGAGCGCGAGGTACTCGCACTGCACGGGCACGATCACACCGGTGGCCGCGACGAACGCGTTGATCGTCAGCAGGCCGAGCGACGGTGGTGTGTCGATGAGAATGAAGTCGTACTGGTCACGTACCTCGACGAGTGCCTTCTCGAGCGATCGCTCGCGTCCGATCAGCGCAGCGAGGGCCAGCTCGGCGCCGGCGAGGTCGATCGACGCCACAGCAAGGTCGACCTCACGCCTCTCGATCACATCGGAGATCGGGATCTTCCGGACGAGGACATCGAACATCGAGGTCTCGATCGTGTCCGGATTGAGTCCCTGGCTCATCGTCAGGTTGCCCTGCGGGTCGAGGTCGACGAGAAGAACGCGATAGCCCATCTCCTTGAACGCAACGCCGAGATTGAGCGTTGTCGTCGTCTTCGCGACGCCGCCCTTCTGGTTCGCGAGAGCAATCACCCTCGTGCCGGTGGTGCCGGGCATCGGCGCCTGGGGCACGAACACGGGTGTAGGTGCGGGTAGCGGAGCGGTCGGCATCTCGACGGGGGGTGGCGCATCGAGGGCCACCGGCAACTCGAGAACGGGGAGCTCTTCCTCGAGGGCGTATGGCTCGTCCGCGGGCACGGGCTCGACATCGCTCATGGCAACATCGAGCTCGTCCGCGACGACGGCGTTCTGGGCGCGCGAGGAGGAGCGTGGAAGCAAACGGACGAATCCCATTGCGCCTCGTTCACCGCGGTCCTCCGCTCTCCTTCAATCAATCCTCGCCGTCCCAGTAATCGACTTGCTCGAGTCTTCCGATCACACCGACGCCGCGGAAGCTGATCTTTCCCGACCTCGGGTAGTAACAGATGTCGTTGGGGTCGGACGTTCCAAACGCGAGCAGCGTCATCCCCTCTTCACCTGCCCGCACCGCGTGCGCGCGCTGTGACCCCGCTGGACGCGCGATCGTGCACCCGGCGCGCACCGGGAACTCCTCGATCTCGCCCCCGCCGCGCGGGCTCGGGTACAACAGCACGGTTCCGCTGCCCTCGAGAACGACGAAGATCTCCTCGTCAGCGGAGTGCACGTGGGGCGGGCTCATCAGCATCCCGGGCTGCACGACGTAGTGCGAGAGGCCGACGCGCTCTGACCCTGCGGCGGACCCGAGCCCTCGAACCTCGCTCGCTACCGTCCCGCCATCCTTCCCGCATTGCCGCGCAGGAACATCGTCAACATTGACGATGCGCCGCGGGCGCTCGGAGAGGGCATTCCAGGTCGGCGCACCGGCAGCTGCCTCACGCGTCCACGGATGATCCTCGGGCGCGCCCTGGAGAACCCACGTCGGCCCGAGCCACGAGACGCCAGCCCGCGGGAGGAGCGTATTCGCGGGATACTGGCGCTGACCGAACGCCAGTACCACGAGCCCCTCGTCCCCCGCGCAGGTCGTGTGTGCGTAGTCGCATGCGAGGTGAGCAAGACAATCTCCGGCTGCGACGGAGAACGCCTCCTCCTGCTTTCCGTCCCACTGCAGGGAGACGCCGCTCCCCGAGAGCACGTAGAAGATCTCCTCTTCGGATCCCTCGAGATGCAGGGGAGTAGCCCACTTCCCGGGATCAACAGAAATCCGCTGCACGCCCGCGGTTACCGAGTTGGCACCGGTCAGATCCTGCCAGGTGCCAGCGATGTGGCCGCGCACCTTGTGGTTGCCCACGATCTCGTGCCAGTCCGTAATCACGCTTCGCAGTCTAGGCGACCGACCGTGGGCCGAACGGGCACGCCTCGGGACAGACCGACCTCAGGCGGGCACGGCGTCCTGCGCGAGCGCTTCGCGAAGTCGGATCACCGCGACGTCGGCCGCATCACCGCCTTCCATCCGGACCCATGCCTCGGCATCGCAGAGCAATCCTCGAACCTCGTCGAGGAGCTCGGCGGGGCTCGCCGCCTGCCGGTCGAGCGCCTCGATCCGCTCCAGCCGTTCGATCACTCTCCGTGCCTCGTCCATGTCGAGAAGGCTACGGAGGAACGTGTGCCGTGTCTGTTCCGCCTGTGTGTCAGTTCCGTGCCGCGCTCGCCGCACCAGCGAGGTTCTTCAGCATGCCTCCGAAGATGTAGCCGTGGAATGGCCAGAGCGAGTACCAGTAGACGAGGCCGAAGAGCCCGGACGGGTCGAAGATTGCAGTCTGGGAGATGATGGATCCCGATCCGTCCTCCGTCGGCGAGACCTCGAACTGCAACCAGGCTCGACCAGGCACTTTCATCTCCGCGCTGAGACGGAGCAACCTGTCCGACTCGATCGCATCCACGCGCCAGAAGTCGACGGTATCGCCAACCCGAAGGCCGACCGGATCGCGTCGTCCACGGCGCAACCCTGGCCCCCCCACGAGGACATCGAGCAGCCCTCGGAACCGCCACAGGAGGGCTCCCTTGTACCACCCCGTTTCGCCTCCGATCGACTGGATCGGAGCGAAGGCAGCCGCCGGCGACGCCGCGACGACGATCGACCGTGAATCGACGAGACGCGAGCCGCGACGCACGCCTCCGTATGGGGATTTCTCGGCGAACACCTCGTCGGACCAGCGGGTCTCGGCGATTGTCTGATCCTCGAAGCCGAGCGCGCGCGCAATCGCGTCATGCACACCACGAGGGACCACGGCGAACTCCTCGAGCGCGCGAGGGTTGACGACAACGGTTTCGTTTCGAAGGGAGTCCACGAGCTTGCGACCGACCCCTGCATAGACCGGGGTGACAAGCCACAGCCAGAGGCTCGAGAGCCGCGGCGTCAACACCGGAACGGGAATCATCGTGCGTCGCAGACCCCGCTGCGATGCGTATTCCTGCATCAGTTCGAGGTACGTGACTCGATCCGCGCCGCCGATCTCGTACACCTCGCCACCGTCCGGCTCATGGTCGAGCGCCTCGAGAAGGTACGCGAGTACGTCCTCGATTGCGATCGGTTGGGCCCGCACGCGAACCCACCGTGGCGTCACCATCACGGGCAGCTTCTCCACGAGCGCCCGGATCATCTCGAACGAGGCGCTTCCCGAGCCGATCACGATCGACGCACGAAACTCGATCGTGGGCACACCCGCCGAGCGCAGGATCTCCCCGACCTCCTGGCGCGACGCGAGGTGCGGCGAGAGGTCGCCCTGGCCAAGTCCGCCCAGGTAGATCACCTTCCGGACGCCGGCCGCCCGCGCTGCCTCGCCGAACGACCGAGCGGCAGCCCTGTCCTCCTCGTCGAACGGGCGGTTCGAGCTCATCGAGTGCACGAGGTAGTAGACCGTGTCGACGCCTTCCAGAGCCGCCGCGATCGTCTCGGGCTGCAACACATCGCCCTTCACAACCTCGGTCGTGGGCGCGACGCTCGGCCGGAGGTACGCCGGGCGCCGGGAGACGCAGCGGACGCGCTCCCCACGCGCTTCGAGCGCGTGCAGCAAGCGGCCGCCGACATATCCGGTGGCCCCCGTAAGGAGAATCAGGCGCTCGGTTGCGATGATCTCAGCCTAGATGCGCGGCGTCAGGCGATCAAACGGCGAGGTGCAAGCCATGCCTGTCGCGCACGCCCAGCAGTGCTTCGTCGAGCTCCCGCAGAAGCCCGCGCCGATCACCATGCTGCAACAGTGCGACGAGCACGCATCGGGCAGCATCGGCGACTGCGTGAGTGCAGTCGTTCCCGCCGGCGAGATTTATCAGATCGGCATGCATGAGCGAGCGTTCGGTCGGGTCCGACTCGAGGAGGACGGCTGCGCGCAGCGGCCACGTGTCACCAAGCGCAGCAACGAAGGTCGCACGAAGCTGCTCGGATCGGAACGGCTCCTGCTGGAAGAGCGACAGCTCCCAGCGATCGAGCGCCTCGGCGAGAGCACTGTCGGTGTCGGCGAGCGTGAGCCGCAGGAGGAGCTCGCCGGCGAGCGCCCCGCGGAACGAGTCGAGGCGCGTGGCCTCCCCGGGCGGCTGGGTTGCCGCGATCGGCAAGACGGGCCTGATCCCGAACGGCCGTCCATCGAGCGTCTCGAAGAGCACCGGGCCGGCCGAGAGTGGCGCCGCCGTGGCAAGGCGGATCGCGCTCACGGCATCGGCGATCTCGGCCGGCGTGTCCGGCGGATCCTCGTCGGGGCCGAGAGCGGCTCGGAGCTCGAGCACGCAGAAGCGATCGGTCTCTCTCCCGAAATCCTTCGGCATCAACGAGGCTGCCTCGGGCCAGTGGCGGGCGAGCTCACCGTCGGCGGCCGGCCGCGCCCTCAGTCCCGGTGCGAGCTCGAATTGCGCCGACATCGAAAGCCCCACGAGAGGTGCGATCGCAGCGTACGTCCGCCGCTCGCCGTAAAGGGAGCGCTCGAGCTCCACGTAGGCACGATCGAACGCGGTGTCGTCCCAGTCGAATCCACCACATGCTTCGGCGGTCGAGATCAAGAGCCCGACGAGGACCGTGCGGAAGAGTGCCTCGTCCTCGGAGGGCTTCCTCCCGACGTGGGCGCGCGCAAAGATCGCCGCCGCCGGCTCGCGCTGGAGCTCCTCGAGTGCGATGAGTGCGTCCTCTCGCCCGCGGAGCTGCGGCGCCCGTTCCTCGACGAACGAGCGCACGAGCGGGCGGTACTCGTAGAGGGCAGGGCCGGCGCCGTGCTCGTGCTCGACGAAGGCGACCGGGAGCTCGGCGCCGTCATCGAGCTCGCGGAGCAGGTACGCGAACGCTCCGAGAACAAAGCCGCGAAGCGACGAGTAGAGATGAGGAGCCCGAGGAGCCATGCAACGGTCTACGCCTTCGGACGATGAACTCCTGTTTCCACCACGCCGCGTCGATCGCGCCGACGCGGAGCACGAGCCAGGGCGAGCCCTTCCACTTCTGATCGGCTGGGCCGATCCAAGGATCGCGCAATTCCGAGCGCGACAGGGTGGAACTACTCATCGAGCGTCGTTGGTGATCGGCTACCATTCGTCCAAGATTCGTCCAATGACTGAGCTCCTTCTCAACATCGCGGCGATATCGCGTCGAACAGGCGTCGCTCCCGACACGCTCCGGAAGTGGGAGAGCCGCTACGGCGTCCTGCGCCCGACCCGCACGGCGGGTGGCCAGAGGCGCTATGACGAGGCGGACGTGCAGCGCGTGGAGTGGCTCCGAGACCGGATTTCCGAGGGGTGGCGAATCGGTGAAGCAGCGCGAATGCTCGACGCGGAGACATCTGCCCTCGACGATCCGGCGGAACTGCTTGATGCACTGACTGTGGCTATCCGCGACGTCGATCTGCCGTCGGTTACAGCAACGCTCGATCAGGCATTCGCGGTCTTACCGCTCGAGCAGGCACTCACCGAAGTGGTCACACCGGCTCTGAGCTGGACCGGTGAAGCATGGCATCGCGGAGAGCTCTCGATCGCGCAGGAGCATGCGATCAGCGCCAAGGTCCGCGCCCATCTCACGCGCCTCGTTGCGGACGCTCGCGCGGACGTCCACGGTGTCGCCGTGCTCGCGTGCGGGCCGGGCGAGTACCACGACCTCGGACTGCTGATGCTCGCTGTCGCGCTCCGTGCCGACGGCTGGCGGGTCGAGTACCTCGGCGCGGACACTCCGGCGGATACGGCCATCGAGTTTGCCGAGCGGATCAGCGCCACGATGCTCTGCTTCAGCACGGCCCGTGACGCGTCGGTCGAGGCGTTGCGCGCATCACTCGGCGCACAGACGAGCGAGTCGACCGTCCCGATCGTGATCGGAGGAGCCGCATCCACTCCCGAGCTCGCGCGGGAACTCGGTGTGAGCTACGTCAACGGCAACCTCGGTGCCGCCGTAAAGCGGCTCCGCCGCCTGGCACGAGCGTGAACCCCTGGGTTCAGGCGGGCCTCGCAGGCGCAGTCGCTGCTGCGGCCTGGGGTCTCGTCGAGCCGCTCGACCAGAAGTGGTTCCGTTTCCCCTACTCGGACATCGCGATCCTCGGGAAGTTCGCGACGCGGGGGCCACACTGGCGCGCAGCCGGCTGGGCGATGCACATTGTCAACGGCGCGGTCGCCGGGCTCGTGTTCTGGGTGCTCTTCGAGTGGATCGGAACGAACGCCTTCTGGTTCGCAATCGCGTTCGCGATGGTCGAGCACCTCGCCACGTACCCGCTGACGCTGCTCACCGATCGTTTCCATCCGGCCCGGGGAGCTCCGGAGCTGCCGTCGATGTCGAGATCCGGCCGGGCGTTCGCGCAGGCAACGTTCCGCCATCTCCTCTTCGGCGTCGTGCTCGGCTTGCTCGTCTCGATCTAGCCGATTACGGCCTGAGCACAGCGCGCCGGGGCCCCGCCAGGAAGCCCGCCTCGACGAGCAGCGCCATCGCCTCGGTCTCGGCGACCGGGCGACCGTCGAATCGCTCCACCGCGAGGCGCTTCGCATTGCCGTCACGGACCCAGTCCGCAAGTGCACCGAGAGCCGGGCGCAACCACGCTTCCTCGGGCTCCCGAAGCGGTACGAGCGTGCGACCGCCGCGCTCGACGAACAGTGCCGCCGACCCGCCGAGCAGAACGACATGTGCACCGGCAACCCTGGCTGCCCGCGCACCGGCCCGACGTGGCCAAGGCAGGGCGGCGCCGTACGGCTGGGCCGGGTCGGCCGCCGCGAGCACGAGCGCGTCCTCGTCCGCTCCGGAGCGAAGTTCGCGCAATCGCTCCACGGCACCGGCGAGCGCGAACTGGGCTCCGCCGAGACCTTCCACGAAGTACCCGCGACGACAACCGCCGATCGTCTCGAGGGCACGAAGCTCCCCGTAGACGGCACCGTATCCTCCGGCGTGGCCCTCGGCGCGGACGCCGTCGCGCACGATGATGCCCTGCCGCTCGAGCAGCAGCTCCGCCAGGGCGCGACGATCGACCGTTGTCGGGAAAAGCCGCGACGTGAGCGACCAGCGGCCCTGGGTCGACGTCGACCCGGCAGCTCGCGTGCGTGCGAATCGGCGCGGCCGGCGGTCAGCAACCGGGGTTCCGTAGCGGCGTGCTGCCCTGAGTGGCGTCCAGGCGTCGTTCGTCACCTCTCCCGCCCAGACGAGCTCCCAGAGCGCCGGCAGAGCCACCTCGGCGTCGAGGCCGGTGCCTATGAGGAGATCGGGCCAGAACTCGGCGGAGCGCTCGAGCGCCTCACGTAGCGCCTGCGCCGCCTCGCCCTCGGGTGGCGGTGCACCCGCCGGCGCACCGAGGAGTGAAGCGTCGGCCCGGAAGTACAGCGCGACGCGGTCGAGCCCTGCTCCGACCCAGACGACCTCACCGGTGGCACAGAGCGCGTCGAGCGACGCCGGGTGATAGCCGGGAACGCGACGGGGCAACACCTCGCTCTCCCACAGGGAGACGGGGAGAGGTAACCCCTGGAGCGGGACGAGCGCTTCGCGAAGGCTCGCACGGCGATCGATCCCGTGCCACGCAGGCAGGAAGCGACCGAAGGCCTCTTGCTCGGCCGGCTCGACCTCGCGGCGCAAAGCGGCGAGCGAGGCCCGGCGCAGCCGTCGAAGCACATCGGGATCACACCACTCCCGCTCGCTGCCGCCAGGACGGAGCTCACCGCGAACGAGCCTGTCTGCCTGCTCGAGCGACGCGAGGCACCCTTCGACGACGTCGAGCTCGAGTCCGTAGCGATCCGCCGCCTCCGCCGTCGTGAACGGGCCGCGCGCCCTCGCAAGACGGCCGAGCAGAACGCCGAGCGCATCGGGCACGGTCTCGAGGAACGCCTCGGGCAGGCCGCCCGGTGGCATCACGCCGAGAGCGTCCCTGAACAGACCCGCGTCCTCGATCGCGATCAACCGCTCCTCCCCCGCCATCCGAACGCGCAACGCCCGACGCTCGACCTCCAGCAGACGCGCGTGGGCAGCGTCGACCTCGTCGTCGCGCAGATCGCCCCGACGGCGCAGGAGATCGTGCAGCTCGTCGGGAGACCGGGGATCGCCGGCCAGCTGCGCCTCGACGTCGGCGAGCGCTGTCGGATCGAGCAGGTCGCGCAGCTCCTCCTGCCCGAGCAGCTCCCGGAGAAGGTCGCGGTCGAGCGAGAGCGCCTGCGCCCGCCGTTCGGCCGCCGGCGTGTCGTCTTCGTACATGTAGGTCGCCACATAGGCGAAGAGCAACGACGACGCGAACGGCGACGCCGAGGCCGTCTCGACCTCGACGAGATCGAGCTCCCGGGTCTGGATTCCCCGGAGGATCCCCTTCAGCGCGGGCAGGTCGAAGACGTCCTGGAGGCACTCCCGATAGGTCTCGAGGACGATCGGGAAGGAGCCGTAGTTGCGGGCCACCTGGAGGAGGCTCTGGGCCTTGAGACGCTGCTGCCACAGCGGCGTTCGTTGGCCAGGACGGCGCCTCGGGATGAGGAGCGCGCGCGCCGCGTTCTCGCGGAACCGTGCCCCGAACAGCGCCGTCTGCCCCAGCTCCTGCACGACCAGATCCTCGATCTCCTCGGGCGAGAGGAGCAGGTCGGCGATGGGCGGCGGAAGGTCGGCCTCGGGGAGATGGAAGGCGATGCCGTCGTCCGACCAGATGGATTGCACCTCGAGCCCGAGCGAGTCGCGCAGGCGCGCGCCGAGCGCCATTGCCCATGGCGCATGTACGCGGGCGCCGAACGGGGTCAAGATACAAAGACGCCAGTCGCCGATCTCGTCGCGGAAGCGCTCGATCACGATCGTCCGGTCGGAGGGAACGACGCCACCGTTCGCCGCCGCCTGATCGCGGAGGTAGGTGAGCAGGTTCCGCGCGGCGAGCGGGTCGAGGTGGTAGTCGCTGCCGAGGCTCGCGAGCGCCTTCGCGTCGCTGAGGGCAACGATCTCGCGTGAGGCGCGGCCGATCTTCTCCCCGAGCTCGAACGGCCTCCCCACACCCTCGCCCTTCCAGAACGGAACTGCACCCGGCGCCCCCGGCGCAGGCGAGACGAGTACGCGATCCCGGGTGATCTCCTCGATGCGCCACGTCGAGGCGCCGAGCATGAACGTCTGGCCCTGGCGCGCCTCGTAGACCATCTCCTCGTCGAGCTCGCCGACGCGGCCGCCGCCTTCGACCTGGAAGACGCCGAAGAGGCCGCGGTCGGGGATCGTGCCGGCGTTCGTGACCGCGAGGCGTCGCGCGCCCTCCCGCCCCTTGACGAAGCCTGCAGTGCGATCCCAGACGATCCGCGGCCGGAGCTCGACGAACTCGTCTGACGGGTACCGACCCGCAAGCATGTCGAGCACGTTCTCGAGCTGCGCCCGGGCGAGATCGGCAAACGGGTACGCACCGCGAACGAGCTCGTGCAGGTCGTCGACGGAGATCTCGTCGTCGGCGCAGATCGCCACGATCTGCTGGGCGAGCACGTCGAGGGGATTGCGGGGGATGTGCGTCTCCTCGATCAGCCCCTCACGCATCGCCTTCGCGACGACGGCGCACTCGAGCAGGTCGCCCCTGAACTTCGGGAAGATCCGTCCCTTGGAAACGGCGCCGAGGTCGTGCCCTGCGCGACCCACCCGCTGCAGTCCGCGCGCGACTGACTTCGGGCTCTCCACCTGGATCACGAGATCGACCGCACCCATGTCGATTCCGAGCTCGAGCGAGGAGGTCGCAACGAGGCACGGAATCTGGCCCGCCTTCAGCAGCTCCTCGATCTCGACGCGCTGCTCGCGCGCGAGAGAACCGTGGTGCGCTCGTGCGATGTTCGCGTCGGCGAGCTCGTTGAGCCGCACCGCGAGCCGCTCGGCGAGGCGCCGATTGTTCACGAACACAATCGTCGAGCGGTGCTGCTGCACGAGGTCGAGCAGCGCGGGATAGATCGACGGCCAGATCGACCGCGCCGTCGCCTCGTAGCCTGCCGCCATCGCGACGTCGTCCTCGACGGCATGCTGGCTGAGGGTGGTGTTCGAGCCGGGCTCGCGCATGTCCTCGAGCGCGACCACGACCTCGAGATCGAGCTCCTTGCGGGAGCCTGCGTCGACGAGTTGAATCGGCCGTCCCCCACCGACGAACCTCCCGATCTCCTCGAGCGGCCGCTGCGTCGCAGAGAGGCCAATGCGCTGGAACGACTGGGTCGTTACCTGCTCGAGCCGTTCCAGCGAGAGAGCCAGGTGGGCTCCGCGCTTCGTGCCGGCGACCGCGTGCACCTCGTCGATGATCACCGTCTCGATCCCGCGCAGCATCTCGCGTGCCTGTGAGGTGAGGAGCAGGAACAGCGATTCAGGGGTGGTGATCAGGATGTCGGGCGGGTTGCGTGTCATCTGGCGCCGCTCGCGCTGGTCGGTGTCGCCCGTGCGAACGCCGACGGTCAGCGTCGAGCCGAGACCGACGAGCGGGGCTCGCAGGTTGCGCTCGACGTCGTAGTTGAGCGCCTTGAGCGGCGAGATGTAGAGCAGGCGCAGCCCCTCACCAGGGTTCGCGTTGAGCCGGTCGATCCCGGTGAGGAACGCTGCAAGGGTCTTGCCGGAGCCGGTCGGCGCCTGCACGAGGACGTTCGCGCCGGTCGCGATCACGGGCCACGCTGCCTCCTGGGCGGGCGTCGGGCCGGCAAAGACGCGCTCGAACCAGGAGCGCGTCGCGGGCGTGAAGGCGGCGAGCGGATCCATCCGCCAAGCGTATCCGGCCGCTCTTGCGCCGGGCAGGTCGGGATAGGATCGGGGCATGTCTCGAGCCGATCCTCTCCACTTCACGGGCAACGCAGACGCCGACGCGTTCCTCGGCGCGAACCCACTCGCACTCCTGATCGGCTTCGTGCTCGATCAGCAGGTGACGGTGCAGAAAGCGTTCTCATCACCCCTCGAGCTGTCGAAGCGCCTCGGGGGCACGCTCGATGCAGCGGCGATCGCGGCCATGGATCCCGGTGTCCTCGAAGGGGTCTTCCGCGAGAAGCCCGCCCTCCATCGCTTCCCTGGCAACATGGCGGGCCGCGTCCAGGAGCACTGCGCGTTCCTCGTCAGCGAGTACGGAGGCGATGCTGCCGCCGTCTGGGAGGGAGCGAAAGACGGAGCGGAGCTCGAGCGCCGACTGCTCGAGCTGCCCGGCATCGGTGAGATGAAGGCCCGGACGATGATGGGTGTGCTTGCGAAACGCCTCGGTGTTCGGCCACAGGGATGGGAAGCCTTCGCACCGACGCACGAAAGCCTCGGGGATGTCGACTCGCCGGAGGCACTCGCCGAGTACCAGGCCGCGAAGCGCGCGCGAAAGGCTGCATATCGCGCGAAGAACGCGACCTGAGCGATGCCGATCGAGCTCCGGACGCTCACGGACGGCGGCCAGACCCCAACCGAGATTGCCCGTGAGGTAGCTGCCTTCATCGGAGCGGCACAGGAGAGCCTCGACCTCGCCTTGTATGACGTCCGCTTCGAGACCGATGCCGGCGCGCTCGTGCTCGCGACGCTCCTTGCCGCGCAGCAGCGCGGGATCACGATTCGCCTCGTCTACAACGTCGACCACCCCGGCCCGATCCCGGTGCCGCCGCCACCCGAGATGACCCCCGCGGCAATCGAGGCGCTCCCCGTGCCGACGCGCGGCATCGCCGGCATCCCCGATCTGATGCATCACAAGTACGTGGTGCGCGACGGCACGGGG
>Ga0163153_10003892_pt1 | contig 19422 bp, 14 predicted proteins | sample OliLakLV19MP6IB1_FD_148629 | JGI IMG/M metagenome (GOLD analysis project Ga0163153, IMG submission 148629) | Freshwater microbial mat bacterial communities from Lake Vanda, McMurdo Dry Valleys, Antarctica - Oligotrophic Lake LV.19.MP6.IB-1 | ecosystem: Environmental > Aquatic > Freshwater >... | reverse complement strand
AAGCCATTGAAACCGCCCTCTATCACAACCTCGGACGCCTACCCGAGCCGGAATTCACCCACAGATTCTGGTGAGGAGGCATAAAGTCGATAAGTCGTTCCCTCCGGCACGTAAACTCGCCAACGCCAAGTCTCGAAATCGAGAAACGGCACGGCCACGACGTGGATGGCCGCTGGGTCGCCAACCTGAAGATAGCCGGTCTCGCGCCGCAGCTTTGCGAGTTCCTGCTCAGCCAAATAGAACTGATACGAAGTCCGCAGATGCGAAACGGCGAGGACGACCAGCGTCAGCAGTACAAAGAATCGCCGCAGCGAGAAGCGGAATCGGCCCGTATTAGCTCCCTCCATCCTCGCCCTCCGCGTCTCAGCGCCTCCGTGGTTCAATGCGGAGCAAATCTACGCCTCTTCCACGTGCTCCGGTTCCTCCGCCGTCTCAGTGGTCCCTTCGCGGCTGGCGCGGCCTTCTTGGCTGCGGCGCAGGTAGAGCTTGATCGGCACTTCGCCGAAGGGGAGATGTTCCCGGAACACGCCCAGCAAGTAACGCTGGTAAGTGTGATCCAGCGACTTGGGGTCGTTCGCAAAGAGGACGATCGTCGGCGGTTGGGTGCCGACTTGGGTGGCGTAGTAGATCTTGGGGCGCCGATTCTGAAACAACGGCGGCGGCGTGTGGTTGAGCGCGGCGCGGACCAGTTTGTTAATGTCGGCCGTGGACACGCGCTGCAACGACTGTTTATGCAACATTTGCGCGTGGTTCAGCAGCGCCTTGACGTTCTTACCGGTCTCGCCGGTGACGAAGGCGATCGGTACGTGCCACATCGTGCGGAAGGTATCGCGCAGATAGGTGACCCATTTCTCGGTGGGCATCGTGTTGTGCAAGAGATCCCACTTGTTCACCACGAACACGCACGGCTTGTACTGCTGCGAGATGTAATCGCAGAGCTGCTTGTCCACCATGCTAATCTTCTGCGAGGCGTCGAAGAACAGCAGCGTGATGTCGGCGCGGCGGATGCTCCGCTGCGCGCGGTGGAAGCTGTAGAAGTCGAGATCGGTGGTGATCGCCTTGTTGCGGCGCAGGCCGGGCGTGTCGATGGCGACGAAGTTTTTGCCGTCGAGTTCGAAGCGGACGTCGATGCTGTCGCGCGTCGTGCCCGGCACTTCGCTGGCGATCACGCGTTCCGCCTGGGCGAGCGTGTTGACGAAGGTGCTCTTGCCGGTGTTGCGGCGGCCGACGATGGCCACTTTCATGGTCGCTTCCGGCGGCGGCGCATCGTTTTCGAACACGCGCGGCGGCAAGTGATCGACGATCTCGTCCAGCAGCAACATCCGGCTGCGGTTTTCCTGCACGCTGACGCGAATCACCTTGCCCCGGCCGAGCTTGTAAAACTCGTCGGTCAGGTTGTCCATGCTCGGCGCGTCGGTCTTGTTGGCGACGCAGAGGATCGGCACGTCGACGTATCGCAGCCGCCGCGAAACCTCTTGGTCGAGCGGCGTCAGCCCGTCCCGCGTATCGACGACGAACAGAATCAAGTCGGCCGAATCGATGGCCAGCTCGATCTGCTGTTCGATGTGTTCGGTGAGATTGTCGACATCCGTGATGCCGATGCCGCCGGTATCGCAGAGCTCGAAATACCGCTCGCGATGCTCCATCAGGTACGTGAGGCGATCGCGCGTGACGCCGGCCACGTTATCCACGATGGCGAGCCGCCGCTGGGCCATCCAATTGAAGAGGCTGGACTTCCCGACGTTGGGCCGGCCGACGATAACTACTTGGGGAACGCTCATAAGCCTTTCATCATAGTTGCCGCAGCCGGGGGTTGCCCAGCGTAAATCGCCGGGACGATTGGCGGGACGGCAACTCGGCAGGTTGCGCAAGCTCAAGCGGGAGCATGGCTTGCGTAAAGCCGTCGGCGCGCAAACGGTGCGCACGCGCGGCCTCCATAGGAAATAACCCGGCTTAGACGGCTGCGGTTTCGGCAAAGTTCGCGGTTTGCCGCGGTTGGCGCGAGATTTTGTCCCCGGCCGATTTCCGGTACAGGAACTCAATCAGCCCCTCATATCCCTCGACCATTCGCCTCAGCGAGGCATGTTCCAGGACGAAGTGCCGGCCTTCGCGACCCATCGACTTGCGCAACGGGCCGTCCAGAAGCAATTCCTCGATCCGCGCTGCAAGCGGCTCCACCTGGTGCGGTTCGACCAGGTAGCCGTTCAGGCCGTCGGTCACCGAGTCCGGAATCGACCCCACCCGCGGGGCGACGACCGGCGTGCCGCAGGAGAGCGATTCCAGGATCGAGACCGGGTTGGCTTCCATCCGCGAGCTGAGCGCGAACACGTCGCACAGATTCAGCCATTGCGGCACGTCCGCGCGGTTGCCGAGAAAATGGACGACGCCGTTCAATTTGAGCTGATGCGCGAGCGCCAACAACCGTAGCCGTTCCGGACCATCGCCGATGATGATGAAACGCGTGTTGGGAACACGGTCGCGTACCCGCGCGGCAGCTTCGAGGAATAAAGCGTGGTTCTTTTCTGGTCGCAAGGCCGCGACGATGCCGACGACGCGCTGCTCGTTCCCAATTCCCAGCTCTTGGCGTTGAGCCGTGCAATCCAAGTCCGGCCGGTAGCGGAACACGTCGACGCCGTTGGGAACGACGAAGACTTTCTCGGAAGGAAAGCCTTCGCGCTCCACCAAGAAACGACCATGCGCCGGCGCCACGGCAATAAAACCGTCGGTGATCTCGGTCAACCAGCGATTGGGGCGTTCGATGCAATCGGGCCAGCCGGTCGAATGAAGCGCGGACAAAATCACCGGCACGCCGGCCTTCGCCGCGGCCAATCGTCCCCAGAACATCTTGTCCCCCGCGCCGACTGTGACCACGGCATCCACGCCGCGCTCAACGAACAACTTCGCCAGACGATCACGTACCTTGAGATCGTATTTGTGCCGAATCAACGAATGAAACGCAGGAATTTCCTCGGAGAGTTGCTCACCGATCGGCCCGAGTTCCTTCAGACAACAGATCTCCGGCAAAAAGCGCTCGCGATCCATTCTCCGCACCAAATTCAGCAACAGCGTCTCCGCCCCGCCGACTGGCAACGAAGTATTCACAAACATGACGGTCAACGGACCATCGTGTTGAGTGGAACGGAGATGGCGATGCAGCAGCGGCATGGGGCAGAAGGAAGTAGGTGAAGTAGGTGAAGTAGGTGAAATAGCAAGTAGGTGAAGCAGTGAGAACGGAAACCGCGCTTTAGCACGCTAAGCCCAGGGAAGGCCCTCGAAGTCGTCACTAGCAGCAACGACTATGGTGGCCTTCCCTGGGCTTTTTCTGTCTCGATTTCCTTACGCCTGACCAACGGCCTTCTTGTCTTGTTTCTCGCGCCGCTCGTCCTGGCTTCCGTCGCTCCCCGCGGCCAACGGATAAATCTCTGGCAACACCGCCGGCGGGCAGGGGCGCCATTTCGCTTTCAGGCGTTTGGCGGATTGAATCGCTTTGAACAACGTCGTGCTGCCGCGCGCCGCGGTCGAGGCCAACACCTTGCCCAGCGGATAAGTCCGCGTCGACCATTTTGCCGAGGCATCCATCAACGGGCCGTAGAAATCAACCAGCGACGGCGCGCCTTCTTGCGTGTGTTGCGCATGGAGCGATTCCAGCCAGCGGTGCATCAGGATCTGCCAGGGGCTGAACTTGGACAGCGCGGGATCGTAAGCGATCTTGGCCGGAAACAGCGTGCCCTTGCCGGCCAGGACCAACTGAAACGCAGCGTCCGTTTCGCCATGCTGCAGGAAGTGCAGTTGCGCGCCTTGCGTCTGCACGAGATGCTGGACGAGCCGCAGGTAGAAATCGTACATCCCAGGCGTTTGCAGAATCGACGAGCCGGCGCCGCCTTTCCAACTCCGGTCTTCCACTTCGCAACCACGTCGCAAGAGCCGGGCCACATCGGAGTGGCTCGCTTCACGCTCGACCACGAGTTCCGTCGCGCCTTGGTCCTCCATCCGGCGGCCCATTTGGCGCACGTGCTTGCGGTGATTCTTCGAGCGGCTGCTTTCGTAGTTCGGCCAATCGCCGGCGATCTCCACTTGGCCGATCAGATACCGCATCCGCGTATCGACCTCGCTGCCGGCCGTGCGGAGCGCGTCCAGCAAGACGTGCCACCCAGGCGAAGCGAGCGACACTTCGTCAAACATCGCCAGCGACCACGGGCCGCGGCGCACGCCCTCGGCGAGCAATTCGCAGATCGCCGCGGAGTCAGTCGTGCGATCGATCAACAAATCGCCGGCCACGCACCAGGGATTGTTCGGCAAGCGCGCAACATGCAAGGCCCCGTTCCAACGCGTGCGCACGAGCGGCAAGGCGCCGACGAACGTCTCGTCGCGGCTGACCACGAGCGCATGAAACTGCGAGTCTTTCGCGAACTGCTCCAACCACATCGCGAGCGCGGCGGCCCGGCACGTCGGCAAGGCGACGTCGCTACGCCACCACAAGTCGTCCCACGACTTGGCGACGCTGCGCAAGTCGTCGATGGAAGTGATCGTTTGCAGCGAGAGGTTAATCATCGAGGGATGCCAGGTGTAGGAAGCAGGAAGTTGTCGCCGTTAGTGCGCCGCTTGTTTGCGCGCGAGCTGCGGCACGAATCGGCGAACCGCCGCGCCAGCCAGCGCCGCGGTCCTTAGATAGCCTAGGAGCGCCGCGGTGACCGTTTGCTGCTCCGATCGGGTGAGGAGCAAGTTCGTGGTCAAAGCGACGGCGCCGATTGTGACGAGCGTAAGCGTGGCGACGATCGGACCCAGACAAACGAGGGCCGGCAACATCGAGGCGATCGCCACGCCGCGGTCGAACTTCATGCCCAGCGCACGGTTCGCCGCCAGGACGAGCGTCAGCGCCGTGGCCGTACCGAGCATCGTGGCCGCCACCGCTCCGTGCAGGCCCCATTTCGGCAGCCACCAGAGATTGAGCCCGATATTGACGATCAGGCCCACGAGGAGCGAAGCGCTTGCCAAGCGTGCTTTTTCAGCACACCACAAATAGTTCTGCGCCACTGAGCTTTGCGCACCCCACAGGCAATAGCAAAGCGTCATGGGCAGCACCGCCAACCCCGCGCTGAATTTTCCGCCCAATGCCGCGCCGAACAGCCAAGGCGCGAGCAACAGCACGGCCGTCGCGCCACTGGTCATCACAAAGGCGAACACCTTTAAGATCAGATTGAGCCGGCGCCCCACTTCGTCGTGTCGGCCCAACTCCCAGTCGTGGCTCAAGTGCGGCGTCACCAAGGCGGCCATCAATTCTGCAAGCCCGACAAACAAGAGCGGAATCAGCCGCGCGCTGTGATACTGACCGACTTGCGCGAGCGCCTCATCCGCCGATAGCCCACTGTAGTGAATCAGCATGTAGCGGTCAGTCAACTCAAACAGGTTGGTCAACCAGTTGGTTGCCCAGAGCCAGACGGCGAACGGCAGTAACTTTGCCCAGAAGGCGCGCTGCGAAATGGCTTGCGCACCGGCGCCTGCTTCGCGCCAAGCGCCGCGAACCCAGGGGAGCGCGCCGAGTGAGGAAAGCAAGCTCGCAGCGCCGTAGCCGAGAATCACCGCCGCGGCGTCCTGCCGCCAGAAGCAAAGGAGCGCAATCGTCAACGTCGCGAACAACACCGTGTTGGCGAATTGAATGCTCGACACAATCCGATACAGCCGCAACGCCGTGAACAACGACACCAGGTAGTTCTGCCACACGACCGACGCCAGGCAGAACGCCAGACAGGCGATCAATTCCACGCTGGCGGTATCTCCAAACACCACGGAACTGAACCATTCGGCCTTCCAGAGCAAGCCCGAGACGCCGATTGCAATCGCGCACGTGGTGAACACCGTGGCGCGCAGCAGAAATACGCGCAGTTGTCCGAGGCGACGAAAATGCTCCACGTAGCGGCCAAACGAGCCCGGCACGCCCAGGACCAACACCGGCGCGGCCAGCATTAGAAAGCCGAACGCCAGGTCCCAGCGTCCGAGTTGATCGGCGTCGAGCCACCGGCAAACCAGCACGCTGCGCCCAAAGCCCACGCCGCGCTGCAGCAGCGTGATCGCGAACAGAATCAGCACGCTGGCAGCCAACGTATCGCTGCGCAGGGCGGGCTGCGCCGCTGTTTCCGGAGTAACATCCGTCGGAGAGATCATCGCGAGACCGCTCCGGTCGCGCGTGGTTCCGTGGGGCGCGGCGCGTATTCATAGCGCGGCAAATGCAGCTTGCGCGGGTCGATCGTCAGCCAATTCTTGAGCCGCACCAACTCCGGGTCGCCGTGAATGCGCTGCAAGTGAAAGGCGTCTTCGCCCGGAAAGTTATAGCCGCCATACGCCGAGCAAACCCCCGCGAAGCCGGCGTCGCGCGCCAATTGAAACGCCCGTGGATTCAGGTTGCCCCACTGGCCGTAAGGAAAGGCAAAGTAGCGAATCGGGCGGCCGAGCAAATCGGCCAGGTCTTCCGCGGAGCCGACGAGTTCGTTGTACAGGAGTCCCTCTTCCTGAATGCTTCCCAAATCCGCGTGAGTCCGCGTGTGAGCGCCGATCTCGATTCCCCAATCGGCAATCTGTTTCAATTGCTCTGGCGTATTCGGCGCTAGCGGAGCGCCGAGCGTCTCGTCATGCGGGAAGGGGCGTTGCTCCAATACAAAGCTCGAAGCGACGAAATAAGTGCAAGGCACTTTTTCGCGGACCAGCAGCGGCAAAGCGAAATCCATGTTTTCCGCGTAGCCGTCGTCAAAGGTAATCGCCACGGCGGGGCGATGATTCACGCCCGACGTGATCCGCCGCTGCGCTTCGGCCAGCGAGACGACGTCGCAATGCGACTTGATCCATTCAATTCCGTGGGCGAAATCGCGGCGCGAGCAGGTCCAGGCGTTCGGATGCGTGTCGGCCACGCGATGGTAAAACAACACCATCACCGGCGCACGCGCCGCCGCCGCCCACTGGGCCGCCGCCCGGCGACGCCAGGGCAGGCTGCCGAGGCAATACAGTTCCAGGAGCCATTTTTTCCACAACGACATGGGCCACACTCGATGTTGAACGACTCTCAGCGGCCGCATTCAATCGCTGAATGCGCCGCGTCGCTGGGACTATCGCGCATAGCCGGCTTTGCGCAAGCCGGTCTTGATCCAACTCTTGACGTTCCGCTTCGCCAACCACACGCCATGCGCGAACCGGGCGGCAACGCGCGGCGCGGCCACGCGGACGTTCCAGGTCGGATGTGGCTCGGCGCGCCAATTGCTTTTGTACTTCTCGTCGCCGCGCAAGTAGTCGAAGCGCTGCAACCCATGGGCAATCGCCCACTGCTTGCTGGCGACTTGCGTCATTCGGCCCGGCTCCAGATCCAGTGCTTCCGGATCCAGGCCCGACTGGTAACCGTGAATCGTGCCTTGACAGACGAATTGATATTCGGCGGAGATCGGGCGCCCTGCGTGTTCCAGCCACCACAGTCGCAACTCGCCGCGCTCTAACAGTTTCTTCGCAACTTCATGATGAAACGACGTAAACCGTGGCGAGGCGAAGCAGCCAGGCTCCCCGAGACTCTGCCAACGCCGCTGGTGCAGACCAACGAGGGTTGACCAACCCTGCTCGAACTCGTTCGCGCTCGTCACTTCGCGGCACGTGAAATGTTCCGTGTCCGCGACGCGCGCCGCGGCTTTGCGGGCCTGCGCGCGGCGGTTCTTCGAAAGCAGGCCGAGATACGCTTCCCAGTTAGATGGCAAATCCAAGAGCCAGCAGTTCAGACCTGGTTGCCGATCCAGAAGACAATTGCGGACGGCAAGTTGATCGCAGAGGAATTGCATCGCCGCGTCCGACTGGTCGACGCAATCGAATTCCAGGTGATCCCAGCGGTCCTGAGCTTGGCGGGTGAGCCAGTCGGACACCGTGGGGCGCTCGTCGGCCAGCCACTCAGCGATCGCGCCGGCGACTTCTGTCTCACGCCCGGGCGGACACAACAATGTTTGATGGTCGGAGCACACCTCTCCGGAACCGAGAAATCGCACGACTCCCGCTCCGGTCGTCGTGCGTTCCAAGTACCAAGGCGCCAGGCCGATCACGCGGCCTGCGTCATCGTATACGCCGAGGATATACAATTCGTGCCGATTGCCCGCGTCCTGCTGGTAGTGCCGCCACCAGCATTCGAGCCAGGTCCAGGTCAGAAAGAAGCGGCCGCCCGCCAGGCGATCCCATTCCGCGGGGGCGAGCGGCACTTGATCGAACGAGGTCATGCGCGAGACGTACATGTCTCAAGTCTTTGTCACCCCGGCGATATTGCAAATCGCCATGCGGCGATTGGGCCGATTCCCAGGCGGCCATCCTCGCGATCGTGCGCGACACGCTTCGAATCCGCATTTGGCACGGCGCTAAACATCTCTCCTGGGCGACGTCATGTTGCGAAAATGCAACTTGCAGGCGACCGGGCCGCCGCCACTGGCAATTTTCCTCGTGGCCGGAAAGTCGTCGCAAATCCCGTCGCGTGCGGGAATTGCGGGTTTCCTTCTACATCGGTTCAGGACGTCGATGAGCCGCGGCGCGAGCTTTGCATTTCCTTGCGAATACCCTCGACTCACTGGAAATTGTGACGGCTTGCGAAAGGAAACAAACATGAGCGAACAGCCCGTAGCGACTGTGCTGAATCCCGTCGAGGTGCTGAAAGTGCTGGCGGCGCACCGCAAGCAGTGGATCGTCTCGACGGCCGTTTGTGCCGTGCTGGCGTTGCTGGCCGCGATCGCGTTGCCGCGAGTCTGGCAGGCCTCGCAGGCGATGGTCGTCCGTGCCGAGGCCGCTGGCGTCGGCGAAGGCAACGGCAAGTTCCGCCAACTGGACGACATGAAGACCGCGCAAGAGACCGTGCTGGAACTCGCGAAGAGCCGCACCGTCCTGGAAGCGGCCCTGCAAGTCGTCGCGTCCGATCACGCCTCGGCCGCCACGCCGCAGGCGGTCGCGGACCTCCGCGACGCCGTCACGCTGACGCCCCCCAAGGGCGCCGAGTTCGGCAAGACCGAAGTCTTTTACCTGCACGTGCAAGATGTTTCGCCGGAGCGAGCGGTAGCCCTGAATCGCGCCATCTGCGAGCAACTTCAAAATCGCTTGCAATCTTTGCGGGACGCCAAGGCGGAAAGCACCATCAACGAATTGGAACGTGGCGTGGCGCTCGCCGAGCGTGATCTCACGGAATCAACCAACGCCTTGTCGCGACTGGAATCGGAAGTCGGCGGCGACCTCGCCGAGCTGCGATTGCTGAATGGCGGGGCTAGCGGTGACAGCGATCTCCGTCGTAAGACCGTCGAAATCGAAGCCGAGTTGCGGGCTGCGAAAACTGCCCAGCGCGAAAGCGAGAAGCTGCTGGAACTGCTCAACTCCGCCAGCGATGATCATTCGAAACTGTTGGCCACGCCGAACCGCTTGCTCGAATCGCAGCCGGCGTTGCGTCGACTGAAAGACGGTCTGGTCGACGCGCAGCTCCGCACCGCGCAGTTGCGAGGGACCATGTCGGACGCTCATCCGCAAGTTATCGCCGCGCAGTTCGCGGAACGCAACATTGTCGATCAAGTCCATGGCGAACTGAGCACCGCCGTCCGCGGCGTCAACGTCGATCTGGAGTTGACCTCCGCTCGCGTCGCCGCCCTCGAAGATCAGGTGAACGCCAACAAGCAGCGGCTCGGCGCCTTGGCCGGCCTGCGTGCCGGCTACTCGAACCTGACCGCCGACGTCACGCAGCGTTCGGAACTGTTGCAGAAATCGCGTCGCGAACTGGCCGACGTCCGCGCCACCCGCGCCGGAGCGAAAGGCCCGGGCGTGATCACGCTGATTGACTCGCCGGACACCGGTAATCGCCCGCTCGGACCGGGCCGGGCCACGATCGTCCTGGGCGGCGTCTTCGGCGGCCTCGCCATCGGCTTCGGCCTGGTGTTTCTGACCGCTCCCCTGCCCGTCGCAACCGCCACAGGCAAAACGTCAACGACCCCGGTCACCCACCGCCGTCGTGCCGCTTCGCAATCGCCGGTGGGCGGCCTGCGAGGCGCCCTGGAAACCCTGGTTGGCCGCCAATGGTCGCCCAGTGCGTAAGGTAGACTTTCCCGCCGTGAGCTAGTGAGCGGCCGCGAAGACAAAACTTCGCGGCCGCTCCTCTTTCTAGGTCCTCCGGCTAGCTACATCACGCGTCAACAAACATGGACTTCCTTCTTGGCATCGCCGTCGTCGCCGCGTCCGTCTGGGGGACGTTGTTGATCCTCCGCGGATCGCTGGTCGGCGGTTGTCTGGCATTTTTGTTCTGCGTCTGCTGCTGCGGCCATGATCTGATCAACTTTCACATCGGCCCCGTACCGCTGACGATCGATCGCCTCGCGCTGTTGGCGGTTGTTGCGGCGTACGCCGTGAAGCGCCGCTTCGGCCTCGCCGATCCCAAACCGTGTGCGCCGCTTGATTGGTTGCTCGCCAGCTTTATTGGCGTGCTCGCGCTCAGTATGTTCGCCCACGGCTGGCAGGCCGCACGCCCGACCGAAGTCACGCCGCTCTGGCGGTTGCTCGGCGGGTATCTGATTCCACTCGTCGTGTACTGGATTGCGCGTCAGTCTCCCGTCAGCGATTCTCAAGTGCGCACGCTGCAAAAGGCCTTCGTGGCCTTCGGCGTCTATCTGGCGCTCACCGGACTGTGCGAAGTCGCCGGGTTGTGGCAGTTCGTGTATCCAACTTACATTCGCGACCCGGCGGTCGGCCTGCACTTCGGCCGCGCGCGCGGACCGATGGTTCACTCCGTCACCTATGGCATGTACCTGGCCACGGCCCTCCTGGCGTTGTGGGAACTGCTGCGCAGCGCGCCGACGCGTTGGAGCAAACTGGCGTATGCGTCGTTGGCGCCCCTTTTTGCTGTTGGATTGTATGTCAGCTATACGCGCAGCGTCTGGATCGGCATGGCGTTGGCGCTGCTGATCGTCGCCGTGATGACATTCCCGGTCGCCTGGCGGCGCTTGGCGATTGCTGGCGCGGTGGCGGGCGCGCTATTTGTCGGCGCGTTCAAGCTCGACGCCATCGTCGGGTTGCAGCGCGAAGGTTCAGTGGCCGATACGCGTCAAAGCGTCGATATGCGCGGCAGCTTCGCTTACGTCTCCTGGCTCATGTTCCAGGATCGCCCCTGGTTCGGCTTCGGGTTCGGGCAGTTTCCCACGGCGAAGCTTGATTATCTCTCCGATCGCAGCAGCGACCTGCCGCTTGAACAAATCCGTGGCTACGTTCACCACAACACCTATCTCAGCCTGCTCACGGAAACCGGCCTCGTCGGCCTCGGACTGTTCCTCGCGATTCTCATCGCTTGGTGCAGACGCGCTTCGCAGTTGTGGAGCGACGTCAGCCAATCCGAGACACTCCGATCCCTCGGCCCGCTCACACTCGGCGTCCTCGCGGTCTATGCCTGCCAGTTGATGTTCCACGAGTTGTCGTACACACCGCTCGATCATGCATTGGTCTTCCTCTTCGCTGGCCTCACCGCCGGCTTGACCACGCCTGCGGCCATCGCCAACCGGGTGCATTCGACCGTGAGCGCTTGGCCCTTCTTGTCGCGGCGCGCTGCTAGTCACTAAGACGGCGTTTGATTTGCTTCCTTGCCCTGCATCGGTTAGATTTCCGGCTGCTCGCGTTGTTCGCCTAATCTGCACGGGGCCATTGCTATGTCGATTCCGTTCACGTGCCCGCACTGCCAGGCTCAGACCAGTGTCGACGACCGCTACGCTGGCCAAACCGGGCCATGCAGTCATTGCGGGAAACCGATCACGATCCCCAATCCGATGGGCGTCGCCCACGCGCCGGCGCCCGCCGCGCGCGGCGGCAACGCCCTGGTCCTGGTCGCCATCGTCGTCGGCGGCGGTTTTGTAATGCTGTTCATCATCGGCATCTTGGTCGCGCTGTTGCTGCCGGCGCTGCAAGTCGCGCGAAGCGCCGCGCGACGGGCGCAGTCGATGAACAATCTCAAGCAAATCAATCTTGCCCTGCTGAACTACGAGTCCACGTACGGCACGTTTCCGCCGGCCTATATCGCCGACGCCGACGGCAAGCCGATGCACAGTTGGCGCGTGCGAATTCTCCCCTTTATGGAACAGCAAGCGCTCTACCAGCGCTACAACTTCGACGAACCGTGGGACGGCCCGAACAATCGCCTGTTTCACGACACGGTGGTGCCGGCATACGTTGACCCCGCCACTCCCGACGGGCCAACCAGTTACACGAGCTACGTCGTGGTCACCGGGGCAAATACGATGTTCCCCGGCGCCGAAGCGGTGGCGATGAAGGACGTGCTCGACGGATTGAGCAACACGATCATGGTTGTCACCACGACCGACGAGGACATCCTCTGGTGCGAACCGCGCGACCTGGAGTTCGACAGCATGAGCTTCCAGGTCAACGACCCGGAGAACTCTTGTATCTCCAGTGAATACCCCGGTGGAGCTCCGGTGGGGCTTGGGGACGGGAGCGTGAGATTTCTGCAAGACGACCTTGATATGAATGCGCTGCAGTCCTTGTTGCTGCTCGACGATTCCGTCGTGGCGGCCCCAGCCGAATGACTTGATTACGCCATCAACTCCGGCACCACGTTCCCGTGCACGTCAGTCAGCCGGAAATCGCGGCCGGCAAAGCGGTACGTCAATCTCTTGTGATCGAAGCCGAGTAGGTGCAGCATCGTGGCGTGGAGGTCGTGGACGTGGACCTTGTTTTCCACGGCCTGGAAGCCGAATTCGTCGGTGGCACCATAGACCGTGCCCGGCTTCACGCCGCCGCCGGCCATCCAGGCGGAGAAGCCGTAGTTGTTGTGATCGCGGCCGTTGATCTTGCCGGCGTTGGCGCCGGCCTGCGGTAGTTCGACGGTCGGCGTGCGGCCAAATTCTCCGGCCCAGAGCACGAGCGTCTCGTCCAGCAAGCCGCGCTGTTTCAAATCCTTGAGCAGCGCGCCGATCCCTTGATCACACTCGGTCGCCAACCGGCGGTGATTGTCGGCGATGTCGTCGTGGTTGTCCCAAGGCTGCCCCTGGCCGTGCCAAAGCTGCACGAACCGCACGCCGCGCTCGATCAGCCGCCGCGCGATCAGGCACTGCCGCGCGTGGACGCCGGGCCCGTACATATCGAGGATATGTTGCGGCTCCCGCGCGATGTCGAACGCGTCGGTCGCTTCCATCTGCATCCGGTACGCCAGCTCGAAACTGTGAATCCGTGATTCGAGCGCCGAGTTCTGGCCGCGTTCGTCGGCATGCCGGCGGTTCATCGCCGCGAGCAAATCCAATTGCCGCCGCTGATCCGCCAGATTGAGTGAATGATTCTTGATGTTCGCCAACAGTTTCTCGACGTCCGCCTCTTTCGTGTCGATGTACGTCCCCTGGTAGACCCCCGGCAGAAATGCGCTCGACCAGTTTTCCGCATCCTTGATCGGCAACCCGTTCGGGCACATCGAGATGAAGCCCGGCAGGTTTTGGTTCTCGGTGCCCAGACCATACGTGACCCAAGAACCCATGCTTGGGCGCACGAGCCGGGATTCGCCGCAGTTCATCAACATCAGCGACGGTTCGTGATTCGGCACGTCGGCGTACATCGAGCGGATCACGCACAGCTCATCGGCGCTCTCGGCGACGTGCGGGAAGATCTCGCTGATCTCGATGCCGCTCTGCCCATGTTTCTGAAACTTGAACGGCGAGGGAAACGCCGCGCCGGTCTTCCGCTCGGTGCGCAAATTCTCCACCGGCAACATCTGGCCGGCGTATTTTTCCAGCGACGGCTTGGGATCGAACGTATCCACATGCGACGCCCCGCCATTGGCGAAGATGTGGATGACATGCTTCGCCTTCCCCGGGAAATGCGGCGCCTTGGGCGCCATCGGGTTGACATAGCCCTCTGACGCGTTGGCCACGCCGCCGAGCAAATCCGCCGAAGACATCACACCGGCCAGGCCCAGCAGCCCGAGCCCCGTGCCGCAGCGCGACAGCATTTCACGGCGATTGATTTGCGGCAGCATGATTTCAACCTCGAACCAGTACTGGTTGCGGCAACTATTCCACGGCCGGCGATGCGATCCGTTTCAACATCCGCACGAACGACAGGACTATGCCCACGACGTAGAGCACGGTCAACAAACTCAACGCGCCACCAACCAGGATGCTGAACTTCCAGTTGGCGACGACGAACAGCTTCAATTGCGGCGCTTGCGGATCATCCAGAAAGGCTTGCGAGCGCTCCGACACGCTCTTGATGTTCAACGGCGTTACCGGCACCTCGGCGAAGCCGTCTTCGCCGTTGATGACCAGAAACGCCTCGTCCTCGGTGCGATGCTTCGGCTCGCTCGGCCGCCGTCGCTCGAACTTCCCCTGCACGAAGCGATCGTCGATGCCAATCACGGGATCGACGGTTTGCGTCCGATACGGAATGAAGAAGAACAGACAGGTCTGCGCCGTCGCGGTGACATGGTCCTCGGTGCGTTCAAAGCGAATCCACGACACCGGCGCAATTGCAGTGACAAACCCAGGAAGGCCAACGCAAAACAATAAGCCCAGAACATGCCCGAAGAGCGCATTGCCAAGCCCGCCCTTCTTCTTGACGGGTGTGTCGGCAGCGACGGTGGCTTCGGTTTGGCTCATTGTTTCAGTCGATTGGCAACACTAGCCCGTCGGGCAAGTGAAGGAAACACGACCCTCTAATCCACAAACGCGAACTCATTCGACATCAACAACACCTGTGCGAACTGCTCCCAGGCCCCGAGCGGTTGGCCTTCCGTCGTCCCGCATGAGGCGATGAACTGGCAGCCGAGTTGCGTTTCGTCTTCCGACGCCTCGCGCGCCAGCACGCTCCGATAGAGCGCCTTCACGCGCTCCGCGGCATCGGTCTTTTCCGCAATCTCCGCTCGCAAGACCAAGTGCTTCGTCTGCTCGATAGAGAACGAAGAATTCATTGCAAACAGCGCCTGTTGCGGCACCGTGGTCTTGGGTCGCTGCGCCGTCGAGGCATCCGGGCTGGCGAAATCAAACGTCCGGAATAGATCCGGCAACACCTGGCGATCGATGTAGCCGTACACGGTGCGGCGCGTGGTGAACGGCTCGGCGTTCAGGTCGATCGGCCGTCCGCCTAATTGCCGTTCCAGCCGTCCGGCCGCCGCCAGCAGCGAATCGCGATACGCCTCGAACTCGAGCCGCCGCGGATTCATCCGCCAGTAGAGGCGATTTTCAGGATCGATTTCATTCCCTTCCGGGCGTTCCAGACTTTGCTGCCGGTACGTGCTCGAAAGCACGATCATCCGATGCAGCCGCTTGAGCGATTGCCCGTCGGCGAGAAAGTTTGTGGCCAGGAAATCGAGCAACGCCGGATGCGACGGCGGATCGCTGCGCATGCCGAAATCGCTCGGGTCGCGCACCAGCGACATGCCGAAATGTTGCTGCCAGACACGATTCACCCACACGCGGTAGGTCAACGGGTTATCGTGCGCGACAATCTTCTGAGCTAATTCCAAACGGCCGCTGCCGGCTTCGAAGGGCTCGACGCCGCTCACTTCCAGCACTTCCACGAAGCGGCGCGGCACTTCCTGCTCGGGGCGACTCGGATTCCCGCGCGCGAACACGTGCGGCTTATAGGGTGTATCGTTGTCGACGAGCACCATCGCACGTTCCGGCGCGTCGGGCGAAGTGACTTCCCACTCCTGCACTTTGGCCTTCAACTCCAAGTAGCGCCCCTGTACCTTTTGGGTGAACAATCGCTGGGCCACCTCTTCATTGAAGACCGTCGGCGACTTGTTCCCATAGAGCACTTGCCGCAGCGCCTCGGCCGCGGCGTCATCGAGTTCCTTCGCATCGGACCGCTCCTTGAGCAACTCCTGGTACTTCTGGTCGACCGCGACGAGTAACTCGCCGTACAGGTTCGCAACCTCGAACATCGACGTCGGCCGTTTCTCCAACAGCACTGCACGGACGGTCGGGTTCAATTCAGGCCAGGTGCCGGCTTCTAACTCCGCAAACAGCGCAGCAGCGCGCTCGGGATAGCCGGCCGAGCCGCCCTCGGCCAATCGTTTCCAGGGGCCGAACACCGGGTGATCCGACTCGACCTGCCGATCGAGATAACGGCGCCAGCGCTCCACCATCCGTGGGTGCAGTTCTTCGCCGTCGGTGATGACGTCGAAAATGTCGGGCAGGTCTTCGCCCATCATCTCCTTGACGACGAGCAGTAAAAACTTCGTGGTCTGCGTCCGCAGTTGCGTTTTGAGCGCGGTGACATTCTCGTCATAGTGTTTCGTCAGCTCGTCGCGGCGCGTCTTGAGTTCTGCTTCAAACTTCTGATACGCCTCCGTCGCTTCCGGCTTCCCGATCAACGGCCGCTCATCGGGCTCGTGGCAACTGGCGAAGATGCCGTACATCGCGTAGTAATCGGCGCTGCCAATCGGATCGTACTTGTGATCGTGACAACGCGCACAGCCGACCGTCAGGCCCAGGAATCCGCGCGAGACGACATCGATCCGATCGTCGATGATGTCGTGCATGTTGTTGCTGAACCGGCGCCCGACCGTGAGAAAGCCCATCGCCGCCAAGGCTCGTTTGTCGTCGCCCAACTCCAGTCGATCGGCCGCGATCTGCTCGGTAACGAAGCGCTCGTACGGCAAGTCTTCATTCATCGCCCGGATCACATAGTCGCGAAACGTGTACGAGAAGGGATAGCGGCGGTCCTCGGTGAAGACATAGCCCTTCGTGTCGGCATACCGCGCCACGTCGAGCCAATGCCGTCCCCAGCGCTCGCCATATTGGGGCGACGCCAGCAGCCGATCCGCGACCGTTTCGTAGGCCGAAGGCGACGCGTCTGCCTCGAAGTTCACGACCTCGTCATAGGTCGGCGGCAGTCCGGTCAGGTCATACGTGGCGCGGCGCAACCAGGTGCGTCGGTCCACGGCGGGCGAGGGCGCGAGCCCCGCTTTGTCCAACTCAGCCAACACGAAGAAATCGAGCGCGTTGGTCGGCCACGCGGTATCAGCGATCGCTGGTAATGGCGGGGCCTGCATCGGTTGCAGCGACCAATGCGTCGCGCGTGCAGCGGTGATGCGCTCCGCGAGCCCCAGCTTGATCGCGGCGACTTGTGCCGCCTCCGGCCAGGGTGCGCCGAGCGACACCCATTTCTCCAGCGCCGCAATCTGCTCGTCCGGCAGCTTCTCATCCGGCGGCATCTGCACCTTGCCGTCATAGCGGACGACGTGCAACAACCGACTCGCGTCAGGCGTTTCCGGCGTGACGATCGGCCCGGAGTCGTTTCCCTTGAGCATGTCCGCGCGGCTGTCGAGGCGAATCCCCGATTCCTGCGCATCGGGCCCGTGGCACTCGACGCACCGCTCGACCAGGATCGGCCGCACCTCGGCCTCGAAGAACCTTGCCGCCTCGGCCGGATCCGGCGTCGCATTTTCCCCCAGCGCCGGCGTCGCCCAATAGACAAGCACTCCCAGCGCGCAGGCAACGCGTCGCAATTGGCTGCTCATCTGTCGAATCTCCCCAGGTGGGTGGCCGCAACGGCGGGGATTTCAGGCGGGTGGGTCGCCCTTGATTATAAAGAGCCGCCGATGGGTTTGTCCATTCGATGGCGCTGAATGGCAGGCGTATACTCCAACCTCCTTCCCCCCCGCTCGAATAAGGAGTATCCTCGCAGCCGGAGAGGGAGTGGCCGTAGGTGGGAGAGCGAAAGAAATCCATACATGAGTGAAAACGTGCAGTTTGCCGAGCGCGCCCGGACCAAAATCGTGGCGACGCTGGGCCCGGCTTGCGCGGCGGAAGACAAAATCGCCGAGCTAGTGACCGCCGGGGCCGACGTGTTCCGTCTGAACATGGCGCACGGCTCCCGTGAGCAACACACGGAAACCCTGCAAAGAGTCCGCCGCGTCGAGCAGCGGCTGAGCAAGCCTTGCGGCTTGCTGGTGGACCTGGCCGGCCCCAAAATCCGTTTGGGCGATCTGCCGAACAACGAAGTGCAGATGATTCCCGGCGAGGAATATCGCTTCGTCCGCGGCAACGCCGCCAGCAGCGACCGCGAGTTTACCAGCACCTACGCGCCGCTCGTCGATGAAGTCTCGGTCGGCAAGATGATCATGCTGGCCGACGGCACGATTTCGTTGCTCGTCGAGGAAAAAGGGAAAGACTTCGTCCGCGCCCGTTGCGTGCAAGGCGGACCCTTACGCAGCCGACAGGGTATCAACCTCCCCGGCGCCAAACTCAGCACACCGGCCATGTCCGACGTCGACGTCGACAATGCCCTGTGGGCTGCGGATGCCGGCGCCGACTTCATCAGCCTTAGCTTCGTGCGCTCGGCCGACGACGTACGGTCGCTCAAATCGATGTTGCTGGCTCGCGGTTGCCTGGCTCGGGTGATCGCTAAGATCGAAAAGCCCGAGGCGCTCGAACAGCTCGACGCCGTGGTGCAAGCCGCCGACGGCGTCATGGTCGCCCGCGGCGACTTGGGTGTGGAAATGGACTTGGCCAGCATCGCGGTCGTGCAGAAACGGATCGTTGAGACCTGCAACCGCCGCCAAAAGCCGGTCATTATCGCCACGCAGATGCTCGACAGCATGCAGCATTCGCTGCGCCCCACGCGGGCCGAAGCGACCGACGTCGCCAACGCCATTCTCGATGGCGCCGACGCCTGCATGCTCTCCGGAGAAACGGCCGCCGGTCAGTACCCGCGCGAATCCGTGGAAATGATGGATCGCATCGCCCGCGCAACCGAGCCATTGCTGGCCCACCGCACCCGCGGCCCCGCCCCGGCCATCGCCCCGCAAGGCGTGCGGGAAATCACCCGCGCGGTCGTCTACGGCGCAGGTTACATCGCGGCGGAGTTGGGCGCAAAACTCGTCGTTGTCGCCAGCCACACCGGCGCTACGGCGCTCGCCTTGGCCAAGCAGCGCAACTTCATCCCCACAGTGGGCGTGAGCGATTCCCCGACGGTGTTGCGTCAGATGTGCCTGATGTGGGGCGTGATCCCGTTGGCCGGCGCACCAGTTGCCGACCGCGAGCACCTGATTCGCCACGTAGAAACCTGGGGCCGCCACGTCGGCGCACTCACCTCCGGCGACCGCATCATCGTAATCACCAGCAGCTCGATCAGCGCCAGTGGTCACAACGTGCTGCTCGTCCACGAAGTGCCGTAACAGCAGTACGCCCGGAACTTCTGTAGGCACTTTAGCCGAGGTCTGTGACCTGGGCGCGTTGGACGTCGGCTCATGGCGCGACGACGAACGGCTCGCGACGTCCACTCCACCGCCCTCGCAGAGGGCGGCTACAGACGGATTCTCGGCCGGCGACGTACGGACTAGAGCGCATCTGCGATAGGTCTATCGCCCTCTGCGCAGTCTACGTAAACTGGTGAATCGCCTTTTTTCAAGGAGGTTTGCCATGGCGGCGGCGTATTCGAAGGAGTTTC
>Ga0163153_10003891_pt1 | contig 19423 bp, 17 predicted proteins | sample OliLakLV19MP6IB1_FD_148629 | JGI IMG/M metagenome (GOLD analysis project Ga0163153, IMG submission 148629) | Freshwater microbial mat bacterial communities from Lake Vanda, McMurdo Dry Valleys, Antarctica - Oligotrophic Lake LV.19.MP6.IB-1 | ecosystem: Environmental > Aquatic > Freshwater >... | reverse complement strand
GTCGTGGAGGTTGGCGGGGGCGCGGGTGGCCCCGATGGTGGCGCGCACGAGCGGGAAGCTGAACGCAAAGCGCAGGCAGAACTCGGTCCAGTCGGCGACGCCGGAGCGCTCAAAGAGCGGGGCGACTTCGGCCGCGCGCTGCTGGATGTAGGGCGCGTGGGCCGCGCCGGGCACGTCGCGCAGGCGGTGGACCGGGCCGCCGCCCACGGTGCGCAGCGCGATGAGCGGCTCGTGGCGCGCCAGCAGCAGCTCCCACAACTCGTTGGAGGTGAAGCGCTGTAAAGGATTGAAGTAGAAGATGTAGCCGTCAATGAGGCCCGGCGGGTAGCCGCCCCGGATGGCCCGCAGCGCGTAGGGCGAGGTCCAGGGGAACACTTCGAGCACGAAGCGCCGCACCAGCCCTTCTTGCTTGAGGCGGGCAAACTCGGCGTAGCACGCGCCGCCGGTGGCGTAGTCTTCGGCCAGGTCGCCGCTCAGGCAGAGTTGGCCGATATCGAGGCCGTCAATCGCCAGCGGCTCGAGGTTCTGGCGGACGGTGTCGCGCAGTTCTTCCAGATGGCTCCAACCGATCTTGACGATCAGCTTGGGCACGTCGCGGCGGGCCTGATCGAAGGCGGCGCGCAGCACCCGCAGCGTGTCGCCGTAGGTGTGGCTGGTGTGAAACCACACGCCCGCGTCCATCGCGGCGCGCGCCACCGCCACGCGCTCGTCAAACGGAATTTTCTCGTCACCCAGCCGGCCAGTGCCGTAGATGTAGGGCGTCAGGTCAGTCAGCAAGCCGGAAGAGTCGGGGGTCGGGGTCATAGTGGGTGTCCTGGGCGGCGCGGTCGGCAGCCCCTATTCTAGCGGATGTTCCCTTGCCGTTCAGCTTGCCGTACAATATGGGCGCATACCAAGCGGACTGACCGCATTCCACTACGCAGGGAGGCCTGATGTGCTTGCCACCGAACGAGAAACCGCACCACCCGCACCGAAGCATGAGGTGCTCACGACCGAACAACTGGAACAGTACCGTCGCAGCGGCTTCGTCAACGGCGGCCCGCTGCTAGACGAGGCCACTGTCGAGACGCTGCAGCGCGAAGTGCTGCGCGTGATTGACGACCGCAACAACCCGGCGGCGGCCCAGCCGGTGATGCTGCGCGACCTCTCGACCCAGGCCGGGCTGGAAGTCTGGCAGATCATCAATATCTGGGAGGCCAGCCCGGCCTTCCGGGCGCTGGCTAACCACCCGCACCTGCTGAAGATGGCGGCCCAACTCGGGGACGCCCAGCAGCTACGCATCTGGCACGACCAGATCATCTATAAGCCCAAGGAGGCGGGCGGGGTGCTGCACTGGCACCAGGACTCGCCGCTGTGGAACTTGCTGCAGCCCAAAGACCAGCAGGTGACGGCCTGGGTGGCGCTGGACGACGCCGAGGCCGACAACGGCTGCATGTACATGGTGCCGGGGTCGCACCGCTGGGGCGACAAGATCAAGGAGCTGTCAGACCTGCGCGAGCAGGGCCAACTGCCGGAGCGCTTCGAGGGCCACGATGTGCATGTCATCATGTGCCCGGTGAAGAAGGGCCAGGTGCATTTCCACCACCCGCTGATGTGGCACGGCTCGGGCACGAATTACAGCAGCCGGCCCCGGCGCGCGGTCGCGATTCACTTTATGACGGAGAAGGTCGTGTATGACGACCGCGGCACGCACCCGATGAAGCCGTTCGTTAAGGTGGCGGTGGGCGCGATGCTGGAGGGCGACTCGTTCCCCAAGGTGTGGGGCTAGGGGCCGGCGCTCCAAACACAAACACAAAAACGGTGGGGAGCGGGCGCGGCCTGCTCCCCACCGTTTTGTTGTGCGCCGGTGGGCCTAGTGCCTCAACATCACATAAAGAAGTAGTAGGCCGCCGTTGTCCCGATCAACAACAGGACCAGCACGCCCACGATCAGGCCCAGCAGGCTGCCGGCGCTCATCGGCCGGACGGCGCGGATGTCGTCGCCATCTACCCACTGGCGCACGGCCCGCACGGTCTGGGCGACGAGGGCCGGGGCGCTCCAGCGGTCCACGCCGGCCCACTCCCAGCCGGCCAGGGGCATGGGCACCAGCAGCTTGCGGGCCGGGCTGGCGGCCACCGCCAGGGCCACGCGCGAGCCGGCCGCGTCCAGCCCGGCCGTGGCGCTCCAGCCGGCCACCAGCAGGTTGGCGGCGGCCAACTGGCCGGGCAGCGGGTCGGGCGCGGCCGGGTCGGCGGGCGGGGCGTTTAGGTCAATCAACTCCGGCTCTAGCTCGGGCAGCTCACGCTTAAGGCCGGCCAGCAGCGCGCGGCCAAAGCTCAGGTCGCCGCTGTCGAGCACGCTGACGCGCAGACCGGCCAGCCGCTCGGCCTGGTCACGCCGGGCGCGTTGGCCGTCGGCGCGCACGGCCCAGCCCTGATACAGCCACACGCCGAGGCCGATGACGGTGTAGGCCAGCGCCTGGCCCAGATCGGCCAACAGGTTGCCGCCGCCCCCGACGCGCAGCACTTCGGTCAAGAGCCGGAAGACTAGGTAGATGGCGCTGGACAGCACCGTCATGGTGGCGGCAAAGATGAAGAAGTACAGGTAAATCTTGCGCACCACCGAGCGGCGCTCGGCGGCTCCCACCGGGCCGGGCGTAGCCGCCGCCGAGTCGGCGCGCCGCCAGGGCAGCAGCCAAACGGGCAGGCCGGCGATGAGCAGCGCGCTCGACAGGGCCAGTTGCTCGGCCAGGTCGGGCGGAAAGAGGGTGAGGCCCAGCCGCTGGAGCAGGGCGCTGATGACGCCGCCCAGCCCGATGAGGAACGCGCCCAGGCCGACGGCGGCCACCAGGTAGAGATACAAGCGGCGCACGCCCGCCGTCTGCCCAATTGGCAGGCCGGCCGTGGCGGCATCGCGCCCGACGCTGTAGGCGTGGTAGGCCCACAGCAAGGCCATGACCACGATGACGGACAGCGGGTCGCGCAGGTCGCCGCGCGGGGCCAGGTTCAGCAGGCCGCGGAAGAAGCCGGCCAGGATCAGGGTGAGGTTGGTGACGGTGGTCAGCACGGCGACCAGCACCACGGCGTACAGGTAGAACTTGCGCAGGGCCGACTCGCGCTCGGCAGCCGACCGCACGTAGCGCCACTGGGCCACGCCCCACATGATCAGCCAGAGCGGCAGGCCGACGATCAGGCCCGCAAAAGTGCCGCTGAGGTCGAGGCCATCCCCAACCACACGGGCGGGCGCGGGGAATTGACCCATGACCCAGCGCAGCAGCGACATAGCATTCAGGACAACCGTGGTCAGGCCGACGGCGCTGAAACTGAAAAGGAACAGGCGGCCCAGGGCCGGAGCCACTTCCACCTCGGGCAGGGCGCGATCGTCGCCCACCATGAGGCGCTGGTGATAGATGTACAGAACCGCCAGGACGACCAACTGGGCCACCAGCCGCGCCAGGCTGTCAATGGGGAAGCTGTCAAGGCGGGCGGCGGGGTCATCCAGCAGCCGGAGCACCAGCGCAACCAGGCTATACGCCGCCGCCGCGCCGAACGCCAGGAAGGTCGCCAGGTTGGCCACCAGATACAGCCGGCGGACCAGGCTGGAGCGTTCGTCGGGGTCGCACCCGGCTAGCCGCTGGGCCCAGAGCCAGTGGACCAGGTAGACCGGCAGGCTGATGACCAGCACCGCGATTTGCCCGGCGAACTCGAACGGCGAGCCGCCCAGGCTGCCGGGGGCCAGGTTGCCCAGCAGGCCGATGGCGGCCCAGGCCAGCGCCTGGAGCGCGACGAAACAGACGAGGTAGATGTACCAGCGGCGAACAGTAGCCATAGCAGCCTCCTAGCGAGCGATTTAGGCCGGCGCGGTCAGCACGAAGCCCCAGCCTGGCCCCAGCAGTACAGCCAGAACTGGTCGGCGCCCACGAGCAGCCACGGCCCGTCTGGTCCGTCGCGCTCGAGCCGGATTTGAAAGTCGTAGTCATAGCTGCCGCCGCCAAATAGCCCACCCTGGCCGGCGATCCGCTGGCGCACCGGGACCGTCGCGCGATTGCCCTGAATGTCGGCCTCGCCCACGGTCAGGCTGGCGTACTCGTTGAACACAAATGCGTAGCCGTTATTGAACACTTGGGCGCTAAAGTCGCTGCCCTTGCGCGGGTAGTTCGCCATTGACGGCGACAGGTAGGTGTAGGCGCGCTCGTACTCTTCCTGCTGGAGGGCAAACAGGTAGTTGTGGGCCACGTCGGCCGGATCGCTGCCGGAGCGGTAGTCGGCCGGGGGCTGCAGGCGCAACAGGACAAAGGCCCCGACGATCAGGAGCACGACGCCGGCCACGAGAATGATGAGGAATCCGTCGGTGCGCTTCATGGCTGGCTCCTTGTGCGCCGCGCGCGGGCGGCTGTTTGCTCGTGGGCTGCTGATTTACGGGGAGTATAGGAGCAAAGGACTATCATTGATAGTCAATTAACTGCCAAAGACCGCCAATTTGGGCGGAGGGAGGGGCTTCGGAATGACAGGTTCATGGGGGTTGGTGTGGCGGACGGGCGGCAATCCCGGCAGACTCTTGCAGTCGCCTCCCCACCCCTCGAAGGCAGGCACCCTACTCGCGCGGATTAGACCGAACCCTCTGCCAACGCTGCCGTGTGCGGTGAATGTTGGTCCCGCTTTTGGCACGAGGAACCTCCGGTCTCGGCGGTGACGCTTCGCGCCTCACCCCGCCAACTGCGCCGCGTTGCTAATAGGCAGCGAGCGGAGCTTCGGAATGACAGGTTCATGGGGGTTGGTGTGGCGGACGGGCGGCAATCCCGGCAGACTCTTGCAGTCGCCTCCCCACCACTCGAAGGCAGGCACCCTACTCGCGCGGATTAGACCGAACCCCCTGCCATCGCACCAATGGTGCGGTGAGGGCGGCGGACGTTAGCGATTGGGCCTTAAGCCGGGTTGGTGTTGACAAAGAAGGCCAGGGCCTTCTCGCCGTCCATGAGGATGTCGAGGCTCTGGCCGCGGCGCTCGGCGGGCACGTCAATGACTTTAAGGCAGGCGGCGGGCGTGGCCTCGGGCAGGATGTCTTTGAGGTGGTCGCCGGCCTGATTCAGGAAGTCCCAATTCAGGAACTCCTCGTTCGCGCCGGGGGCTTCGGTGGTGGCGAGCGCCAGCGAATAAATCTGCGACTCGACTAGGTCTTGGAAGAAGTGCGTGCCGTAGGACGGGTCGGGCGCGAGGCCCTCCGGCCCGACCGACAGCTCGACCAGGGCGCGCGAGTTGTAAATATCGGCGTACGACACCGGCACCCCCAACTGCGCGTTCGACGAACCCCAGCGCCCCGGCCCCATCAGAATAAACTGGCGGCCTTCCAGGGCCTTGTTGAGCCGGCCCACCACGCGCGCCAGCTCGACCCGCTCGGCCAGGCTGCCCACCTGCCGGTAAAGGGCCGGGTCAATGTAGATGATGTGCTTGACCGCGCGCACCTCGCCCTGCGGCACCATGCGGTTGGTGTAGAACAGCTTGTCGCCGGCCGGCAGGTCGAGCGGCAGCGGCGCGACGGTGGTGGCGCGCAGGCTGCTCTGCGGGCGGCATTGCAGCAGATGTAGCTCCACGCGCGGGCGGCCGATGCCGCCGGGGCCGTCGGGCCAGAGCGTGGCCGCGAACTCCACATCTACCGGCTGCTCGTAGTGGCGGGCCAGGGTGGTCAGCACGCGCTTCATCAGCGGCACAAAGTCGGTGCGCTGCAGCAGGTTGTCAAAGGTCAGCACCAGGCGGTCAGGCGTGACACCTGGGCCGAGGCTCTTGAGCGGCAGCAGCGTCTCAGCCTCGGCGTCTTTGATGGAGGCCACCCAGCGCAGGGCCGGGAAGTCGAGATCGAGCGCCTCACGCACCGGCACGCTGACGAAGGTGTTGCGCTCCAGGTCAATCGCGTCTACCAGGTGCTGCGAGTAGTGCTCCATGGCCTCGGCCGACTTCTCCGGCCGCAACTGCGGGTGGCTGAGGTAGACCAGGCGCGGATAGTCTTCGGCCACGCGGTCTACCGCGCGCGTGCCCAGCCCCAGCACCAGCCGCACCACGCCCTCCTCGCGCCGCAGCCGGGGGCTCCACACAATCGAGCTTTGGCTGAAGGCCACGCCGGCCAGGTCGGGGAAGAAGTGCCGGCCGTGGGCCGCCCCCTGCACCGCTTGCAGCAGGATCGCCATGCGCTCGTCGTAGTCGAGCAGGCCCATCTTGCGGCGGTAGGTGAGCACATCCGGGTTGTAGACGCTGGCGTAGATGCGGCGGATGGCGGCCGTGAGCGCGCCCAGGTTCTCTTTGAGCGTGCCCTGGTTGGGGCAGAAGTAGCTGGCGTATTTGCCCGCGAAGGAGGCGCCGAAGTTGTCTTCGAGCAGGCTGGACGAGCGCACGATCAGCGGCGTGTGGCCGACCTCGTCCAGAATCTCGCGCAGCCGGTCGGCCACTTCCTCGGGGAAGCGGGCGCGCAGGTGGTCTTCGACCACGGCCGGATACTCGGCCCGAATCTGGTCGGGGGTCTTGTACTTTTGGTTGTGCTCGAGCTGGTTGAGGGCCTTGAAGTCGTAAAAGACGTTGGCACCCACGAAGTACGAGCGCGGCAGCGACACCTGGGCGGTCAGCTCCGGGGCGGCCTGCTGCAAGACTTTCCAGGCCAGCAACATGCCGGCCGCCTTGCCGCCGATCTTGCCGGTGCCGATGCGCTGGCTGCGGATGGCCTCGAAGTCGGCCACCTTGAACCAGTGCTTGGCGACGCGCACAAAATTAAGCTGGTCGCTGATGATGGTGCGGATCAGGACGACGTTGATCTCTTCCAGGTGGTGGCCGATCTTGGCGCGTTCGCTGTCGGGCAGGGCCTCGTACAGCCGCACCTGGCGCAGCAGCAGGTCTACGGGAGCCAACTCGGGGTTGAAGGTCAGGCGCACATCGGCGGTGGGCACGGCGCCGCGCTCGCCTACCAGCTTCTGCACAATGCCCTGGAACAGGTCTACCGGCAGGTTGTAGGCGAAGTAAAAGTCGGTGAGGGTGTCGCGCACATGCTGCAGGCGCTGCTCCCAGGTGTGCTCGTCTTCCTCGATGTAGGGGTTGTTCAGGCCCTCGCGGTGCTGCGAGTCAATCGCCTTGGCGCGCGCCTCCTGCTCTAGCGCGGTAGAGGTGATGATGCCGCGCCCGTACAGCTCGGCGCGCATCTGCTCGCGGATGGTGCGCGCCAGGATCGGGTACTGGGCGATCTGCAAGTAGAGCGCCAGGATTTTGGGGGTTTCGAGCGGCAGGTCAGGCATGGGACGATTCTACCCGACGCGGGGATTCCTGCCATGCCGGGTAATTTTTGGGATGGGGGCTGGGCAGCCAACGTCAAGGGGCCGGCTCATCGCAGGGTGGAGTCTTGGCGGTATCATTCAACCGCTAAACCAATCACTGATCGTTCGCTTAAATTTTTCGGCTAATCCGAGATTCGGAAAATGCCTTTAAAACAAGCGTTTCGCGAGTTACCAGTCTGGCTTCCCGAGAGCACGAAAACCTCCAGGAAGACGTAAAACGCGGTTCCGCTCAAATCGGCTTTATGAAGTGCCGTAAAACAAGGCGAATCCGGTGGAATCTTGGAAAGCCCTGGAAATTTAAGCGAAAGATCCGCAATCAGTAACGAATTACAACTTTTCAGCGTTAACAGGCCAAATTCCTGTAGGAACAACGGTGCCGTTTAATCCCTTGTTATACTCAACAGGAATCTATGCTCCATCGCAAGCCTGGGCATGGTTCAAGAAAGCGGAGAGTTAGATTGACACTTTGGCAGCAGATTTAGCAAAGTGAATGGATCGTCGGGGAGTTCCAAGCCAACCAGGTGAGCGGGACTATGCCCAATTGTGACACAAAGAACCCCCTGTGGGTATTTGTCAATCTATCTTGAACCATGCCTAAGCCTGTGATAGTATATGTATGTTAGCAAGGTAAAAAAGGCGGGAATATGGTTAATTCTTCACGTAAGGAAACTGATCCGGTTCAGCAGGAAGATCTTCAAGATTTGTGTGGTAGAGCAATTCCAGTCGGCGTGAGTCTTGTGGGTATTTCTCCAGCACAAGAGACTCAGGTGTATACGGCTGCGCAAGGCAAAACTGTAGGTTCAGAGTTTTCTAGAGAAACAGCTGAAGCGAGAGCGATTCTTAACAAAGCAGGGATTGATAGGACAAATTATAAAGATTCACAGTGCGTATTTCTCTTAACTTTAATTGTTGCTAGACAATCATATCGTTTGAAACACGACAAACCTGGATGGAGTGTAGTTGGGATGCAAGGTCTCGTTTTCAGTGAAGCGCAGAGTGTGGGGAGAAGTGAAGCAATGCGGGTCCTACAGGACGTACTTGCTCTTTCTTAAAGCTTTCTGCATAATTAACCCATCAGTATATATTCTGAGGGGCATATGATAGACACAGCAGGACAAGCTGCCCATTGCCCCGCGTTTTCCGGCGGCCCTATGACGACGGCGGCGACAGACAACCGGGCGGCCCAGCGGCGGGATAACGCTCACCGGCAGCGCGCATGAACGCGCCAACGCCAACGCTGGCCGCACGCCCTTCCAACCAAAGGCCGCAAAGGGTCGGGCCGGAAATTGAAACTGGTGACCCCAGCGATGGCGGCTGGACTCACCGAGCATGTGTGGACCATGGATGAGTTGCTCAGCTTGCGTGTGCCACCTCAATCGCGGTGGTAAGAGACTTGTTGCTCGTGCCCCGTTACAGGGACATTACCAAAAACCGCGAATGCACCCGAATCGAGCAGAAGGCAGTCGGCACGCTTCGCAGAGCAGTCGGCAGAAAGCCGGCAAAACGAAGCCCCTGAGTCCCCTAGCGCTGCATCCCTTCAGTTCCCCGGGTCCGCTGAGTCCTGCTTTGCGCCCCGCGCCTTGCGCCGCAGCCACCAGGCCCCCACGCCGACGGCGGCCAGCCCGGCGGTGATGAGTGCCGGGCGGCGCAGGCTGGCGGGGGTCAGGCCGGGGCGGTGGACCGCCTGGTAGCGCTTCTCGGGGCTGAGGTAGTCGCGCGCCACGCGGGCCACGTCGGCCGCCTGCACCGCGTCTACCATCTCAAACAGGTTGGGCACGGTCTGGCCCTCGTCCACGATCAGGCTCATGCCCGCCAGCCACCAGGCAAAGTCGGAGTTGCTCTCCATGCCCAGCAGCAGCCGGCCACGAATGGCCGACTTGGCCTCGGCCACCGTCTGCGCGTCTAGCTCACCGCGCAAGGCCCGCCCAATCTGCGCCTCGACCTCGGCCAGGATTTCGGGGAAGCGGGCGCTGTCGGCCACGGTGTAGACCACAAAGTAGCCCACGTCGGTGTAGAGCGCCGGGTACACATCAATGCCGTAGACCAGCCCGCGCTTGTAGCGAATGTCTTGCGTCAGCACATTGTCGAGGATTTCGGCCAGCACGCCCAGCGCCCAGCGGTCGGGGTGGTTCATGCCGGGCAGCGGCGCGCCCAGCAAGATTTGGCCTTGGTCGTTGACATTCGGGCCGCGCAGCCGCAGGCTGAAGCCGCTGGGCATGGCCGGGGGCGTGCTGGGCCGGGGCGGCAGCGAGCCGGCCGCAAAGCCGCCCAAGTAGCGCTCGGCCCCGGCCCGCACCTGCGCTTCGGTCACGTCGCCGACCACTACCAGGGTCATGTTGTTGGGCTGGTAGTGGCGCTTGTAGAAGTCAGTCAGTTGCTCGTAGCGGATGCGGCGCAGCGAGCGGTCGTCGCCGATGACGGGCAGCAGTAGCGAGCTTTTGGGGTACAGCCGGTGGCGCACGGCGCGGAAGACGTTGGAGCCTAAGCCGAGGTCTTCAATCCACTCCTCCACCTGCTCTAGCGCGCCGATCTCGCCGCCCTTCTCCTGAATGATGACCTGGCGCTCCTTGGTGAACTTGTCGGCCGCCAGCGTGGGCCGAAAGACCACCTCGGCCAGCCAATCGAGGCCCAGCTCTAGGTCTTCGGCCTTGAGGTGCAGCCAGTAGACCGTGTCTTCGCGGGCGGTGCGGGCGTTGCTCTCGCCGCCGCGCCGCCGGATGACCTCGACCACCTCTAGCTCGTTCCAGCGGGCAGTGCCGGTGAAGAGCATGTGCTCGAGGAAGTGGCTGATGCCGTTGTCCTTCTTGGTTTCGTGGCGCGAGCCGACCGGCACTTGCAGCAGCAGCATGACCGTGCCGGTGGCGGGGCGCGGCTTGACCCACAGCCGCAGCCCATTGGCCAGCCGGCCGCGCTGCAGCGCAAACATGCCGGCCTCTTTGCGCGCGGCCGGCGGGCGGAAACGCGCCCGAGCAGTCTGCCACCAATTAGGGGTCGTCATTGTGAGGAGGATTATACCCTTCGGCCGGGGTCTTTTGCCCCTGGCCCGCCGTCAGCCGCTAGCGCCGGCCCGCCGCTGCCGCGCAACCTCGAACATGAGGACGGCGGCGGCGATGGCGGCGTTGAGCGACTCGGCCGGGCCGGGCATGGGGATGCGCACCGGGCGCGGGGCCAGGTGGCGGGCGGCATCGCTGGGGCCGCCGGCCTCCGAGCCGATGAGCAGGGCCGCCGGGGGCCGCCAATCCACCGCGTCATACGGGTCGCCGGCGGCGGCCTCGGCCCGCCACAGCGCCAGGCCGGCCAGATGCACCGGCAGGTCGTCCCAGCCGGCGGTGACCAGCGGCAGGTGAAAGTGCGCGCCCAGCGCGGCCCGCACCACCTTAGGGTTGAATGGGTCCACCGTGCCGGGGGTGAGGAACACCGCCTGCACCCCGGCCGCCAGGGCCGTGCGCAGCACCGTGCCCAGGTTGCCAGGGTCGCCCAACCGGTCGAGCACCAGGGCAAAATCGAGTGGGTTTGGGAGGGCCAGTTGCGGCATGACTACGACCGCCAATAGGCCGGGCGGGGTGAGCGTGTCGGCGGCGGCGGCCATTACCTCCGGGGTGACGGCCTCGACCGACGCGCCCAACGCGGCCAGGGCGCTGACGGCCGCCTGCCCGCGCGCGTCGAGCGCCTCGGTGTGCAGCACGAGCTGCGGCACAGCCTGGGCCTGGGCGGCTTCTTCGGCCAGCCGCACGCCCTCGATGACGAACAGGTGCTGGGCCTCGCGCTCGGCGCGCTTGGCTTGCAGCCCGCGCACGAACTTCACCTTGGGGTTGGCGCGCGACGTAATCATGGCTCCCCCCTGCGCTGGCCTGCGCGCTGGTGCTCGGCCAGGGCGGCGCGAAACACCGCGACCGTGGGCGCATCAATCAGCACAAAGTGAATGGCGCGCGGCGGCCCGGCCGGATGGGCGGCGCAGAAGTCGCGCACGGCCTGCACGGCGATGGCCGCGCCCGGCCCTACCGGGAAGCCGTAGATGCCGGTGCTGATAGAAGGGAAGGCCACCGCCGCAAAGCCCTGCGCGGCGGCCAGCGCCAGCGCGCTGGTGTAGGCGGCGCGCAACTGCTCCGGCTCGCCCTGCCCCCCGCCGCGCCAGATCGGGCCGACGGCGTGGATGACGGCGCGGGCCGGCAGCGCGCCCGCCCCGGTGAGCGCCGGGCGGTCGTGCCCGGCCGGGCCGTTGGCGGCTACCCAGTCGTCGCTCTCGGCCTGGATGACGCGCCCGCCGCGCCGCACAATCGCGCCGGCCACGCCGCCGCCGTGCTGCAAATGGGTGTTGGCCGCGTTGACGATGGCGTCCACCGCCGCCTCGGTCAGGTCGCCGTGGTCGAGGGCCAGCAGCTGGCCGGTGGGCAGCGTGTAAGTGGCGATGCGCGTGGACATACGGCGATTGTACCCGAACGCGGCCGGCCGAGGGGTACGCCCCTGGGTGATTGTCACCATCGGCGCGGGTTCTCACCGCACGGTGTGCTCCTAAAAACAACTATCTGACCGACACCAAATCGGCTGCGGCCAATAGTCCCGGACACACCAGGCCGGGGCAAAAAAAACGCGCCCCATTTTCAGGGGCGCGTTGAGTCTGCCAGAGCGTGAGAGCCGAGCGTCAGGCGGCGACGGCCTTGGCGCCGGCGACGACGGCCGCAAACACTTGCGGGTCGCGCACGGCCAGGTCGGCCAGGGTCTTGCGGTCGAGGATGATGCCGGCCTTGTTCAGGCCGTTGATCAGGCGGCTGTACGACAGGCCGTTCAGCCGGGCGGCGGCGTTGATGCGCGTGATCCACAGGCGGCGCAGGTCGCGGCGGCGGTTGCGGCGGTCGCGGTAGGCGTACCACAGCGAGTGCAGCAGCGCCTCATTGGCGCGCTTGAACAGCAGGTGGTAAGAACCCCGGCTGCCCTTCATGCGCTTCAGAACCTTTTTGTGACGCAGATGCGGGCGGGAACCGCCCTTTACACGAGGCATATAGTTGCTCCTGCCAACGACCTACGGCCCGCGCCCCGCTGGACAGGCCAGCCGGTGACGCAAGTTGAGTGCCCTAAGCCGCCAGCCACTAAATAGGCCGGTTCGCGCGTGAGCGCTAGGCCGGCGGGTTGGCCTTATATTTGCGCATGTAGGGGGCCAGGCGCTTGACGCGCTTGATGAAGCTGGCCCCTTTGAGCACAATCATCTCTGACAACTGCGCCTTGGTGCGCTTGGAGGTGTTGCGGCGCAGGTGGCTCTTGCCGCCCTTGGTGCGCACCACGATGCCGCTGCCGGTCATGCGGAAGCGCTTGGCGGTGGCCTTGTGCGTCTTCAGCTTCTGCTTGCCACTGGTGATCTTCGGTTTACGAGGCACGTTCCCACTCCTGTGCGGCGGCCGGCGTTCAGCCGGTCCAATCCGTTCGTATCCCTACTTAGAGGGACAAAACTCACCGGGGCGATGGTGCGGCCCCGGCGGCTTGACTAAACTGCTTCGGTCGGCGTAGTCGGCGCGGCGGGCGCAGTCGGCGTGGCGGGCGCAGACCCGTCGGCCTCATCCGGCTTCTTGACCGGCACCGGGTCCTTCTTGATGCGCTTGGGGTTCGGGCCGAGCACCATCAGCATGGTGCGGCCTTCCAAGTCGGGCATCTGCTCGACGATCGCCACGTCGGACAACTCTTTGGCGATGTCCATCAGATCCTGGCGGGCGATCTGCGGATAAGTGATTTCACGTCCGCGAAACTTGATGCGGACCTTGACCTTCATGCCCAGTTCGAGCCAACGGCGCGCGTCGCGCACCTTGAAGCCGGCATGGTGGTCGGTGGTCTTGGGCCGGAGTTGAATCTCCTTGACCTCGATCACCTTCTGGGCCTTGCGGGCCTCTTTTTCTTTCTTCGACTTCTCGTACAGGAATTTCCCGTAGTCGAGAATGCGGCAGACCGGGGGCACAGCCGTGGGGCTGACTTCCACCAGGTCTTTGTTGGATTCGCGCGCGATGCGCAGGGCGTCCTGAATCGTGATGACGCCCAGGTTCTCGTTGTTCGGACCGATGACCCGAACTTCACGGACGCGGATTTGTTCGTTGAGGCGATATTCTGACGCGCTGATAGGTGCTTCCTTTTACAACAACCGAGGCCGCCCCAGTGTGCGAGCGGCCGCAGAATTGAACGATCTGGATGATACCATACCAAGCCGAAATGAGTCAATTGCCGCAGAAATGAGGGTGCATTTCCAAATGTGGCCGTTTCGGGGAAAGTTACCCAGGGGGGCGTTCAACGTCGGGGCGGGTTCTCATCGCAAGTTGTGCTTGTAAAAGCATTTATCTGACCGCTACCAAAATTTTCAGACCGGGGTGGGCTTGCCCACCCCGGTCTGAAAATTTTGGCGGCTGGCCCAAAACGGCTGCGGCCAAAAACTGCGAATGCACCCAGAAATGAGGCAGCCATTCCAAATCTGAAACTGGTCTAGGGGGAAGAGCCGGTGGCGCAGTCGGCGAGGACGGCGTCGGCCACGGCGGCCAGTTGGGTCAGGTCACGCGGGCGGGCGAGGCGCAGCACGGGCACGGCCTGGAGCACGGCCGCGCACTGGCGCAGGTGGGTGGCCGCGTCTAGCCGGGGCAGGGCGCGCACGACGTAGGAGTGGCGCACCAGCTCGACCAACTGGGCCTGGCGGTCGAGCGGCTCGACCGCGATGGTTGGGCCTTCGGCCAGCACGTACAGGCGGCCGAGCGGCAGCGGCGCGGCGTTGAAGCCGGTGGTTAGGCGGCGGGCGAGCTTGCTGAGGTCGGGGCGCAGGGCGGGCAGCTTGGCCGGGTCGTCGCCCAGCCCGGCCACGGCCTCCGGCCAGAGCTTGAGCTGCGGGAAGCCGGGGTAGACCAACAGCGAGCCGCCAGCAGGCGCGGGCGGCACCGCCACGGCCACGACATCATCCGTCACCAGGTCTGGGCCGCGTTGGTGCAGGGCCGCCGCCAGGGTAGATTTGCCCTCGCGCGGCGCGCCCAGGAAGCCGACCGCCTGCCCGCCGACGGCCACGGCGCTGGCGTGCAGCACGAGCCAGCCGCGCTGGTGCAGCGCCAGGGCCAGCGCCGGGCCGAGCAGGTACAGCCGCAGCACGCGCGCATCCACCTCCGGCAGCGGGTCGAGCACAATCTCCCGCCCGGCGCGCACGGCGTATTTGCCGGCGTCACGAAAGCCGAGCAGAATTTCGCCGGGGGAGGGGTAGGCCGTAATGCCCGGCCCGCTGTAGGCGGGTAGGTCGGGGACTGGGCCGAAGCTGATGGTGAGGTCGGCGGGCGCGGCCGGGTCGGCCGGGGAGAGTTCGGGCAGGGGCACGGCCGAGCGGATGGTCAGACCATAGGCGCGACCGGAATAGGGCAACATGAATTACCGGCGCGCTGGGCCGGCCGGCAGTGGGGTGACCAGCGCGGGCCTAGCCACCGTCAGGCGCGTCGTTGAGCTTCAGTGGGAAGCTGCCATTGTCTACGTCAAGTGCCGGGCCGGTCTTCCCCAGGGTGAGGGCCTGCACGTCGCCGTGAATGACGGGCGCCGGTGCTACGTACGGTCGCTTGGCAGGCGGGGCGGCGCGCGGCATAGGCTGGGCGCTGGGCCTTGTCATTACGGGCTACTTGAAAAGGCGAGCGAGCGCGGGCCTAAACGCCGGCGTCAGGTATAGGTGAAAAGCTGCCACCACCGTCACCGTCAAATTCCGAGCCGGTCTTCCCTTGCAGGGTGAGGGTCTGTACGTCGCCGTGAGTGACGAGGGCCGGCGTCACATACGGGCGCTTGGCGGGCGGCGTGGGCTGGGTCTCGGTGGTGGTCATAGTTTACACATCCTTCCTAATCAAAGCGGGCCGGTTATGGGAACTGACGAGTCGGGTTTACCCCGGCGGAGGGCTTAGTCGGCTCTCGCCGCCGGGGTCCAGGTCGCCGGCCTTCTGGGTGATAGTCTGCACGTCGCCATGACTGACGAGCGCCGGTGCTACGTACGGGCGCTTGACGGGGGCAGGCGAGTTGGACTGAGCAGTGGGCATGGGCTGGGCGCTGGGCCTTGTCATTACGGGCTACTTGAAAAGGCGAGCGAGCGCGGGCCTAAACGCCGGCGTCAGGTATAGGTGAAAAGCTGCCGCCATTGTCAGCGTCAGATTCCGAGCCGGTCTTCCCATTCAGGGTGAGGGCCTGCACGTCGCCGTGAATGACGAGGGCCGGCGCAACATACGGGCGCTTGGCGGGCGGCGTGGGCTGAGTCTCGGTGGTGGTCATAGTTTACACATCCTTCCCAATCAAGGCGGTTGATAAGGTTTAGCCCTACGGGGCCGTCAGGCCGCTGGCGCCGCCAAGGTCGCTCAACGAGCCGGCCATCTGGGTGATGGTCTGCACATCGCCGTGGACGGTCAGGCGGGGGCGGCTGTAGGGCAGCAGGCCACCGATGAGGGCGGTATCGGTGGGCAGCGGAACACTTGCAGCTTCCATCGGCAAACTCTCCGGGCGGCCAGCAGCCACAGGCAACTGGGACACCGCAGCCTAGTCTACGCCCATTACGGGTGGCGTGTCAAACGTGGCAACGGATGTTGTACCCGCTGCGCGTGTAACGCATGGTGTTGGCGGGCCGGCTGCTTCTCCGACTTCCGACTCGCCGCTGGCGCCTCCAACCTCCATCACGCCAGGCCGTGCTGCGGCAGCCAGAGGATCAGCGCGGCGACGCGCGCCAGGCGGGCCATCGCGTCCCAGTGGGCGGGCACGGCGTACTCGGCGCGCTCGGCCGCCAGGCGCAGCTCGGCGTAGTCGCGTTCGGCGGCGGGCAGGTCAATCCACGGCGCGGTGAGTGGCAGCCCGTGCATGATCTCCGCCAGGCGCGGCATGTCGCGGGTCATGAGCGCCTGGCTGATGCTAAAGATCGGGGACGACTTGCTGCGCCGCCAGCGCACCGCCTCCGGCAGGATGCCGGCCATAGCGTGACGCTGGATCAGGCGGTTCCAGCCGTCGCGCAGGCGCTGTTCCGACGGCAGCCCGAGGCAGAATTCGATCAGCCGCCGGTCGAGAAACGGGTGGCGCAGCTCCAGCCCCGACCCGCCGGCGATGCGGTTATACAGCTCGGCCCCGGCCGGCAGGCGCGCCAGGCCAAAGCGGTTCTCGGCCTGGGTGGAGGTGAAGCGGCGGGCGCGGGTTTCGATCTGCGCCCGCAGGCCGGCGTCGCCATCCAACCGCCAGGCAAAGGCCGGGTTGAGCAGCGTCTCGGACGCCCAGGCCGGGCGGCGCGGGTCGCCCAAGCGGCGCAATTGCCGCCAGGCCCGGCGGCTGAACTCGGGCATGAGCGGCTTCACAGCGACCAGCCAGACCATTTGCAGCATCAGGCGCGACTGGCCCGTCCGCCAGCGCCCCGCCACCCCGGTGAACTCGCGCGCGGCCGTGCGCCAGCGCCCGGCGCGCACCAACTCAGCCACGCGCAGGCTGCCATGCGACACCACGCTGTCGCCATAATTGCCGTCGAGCAGCACGCGCACGCCGGCCGCGCCGGCGGCCTGGTTGGCCTGGTGTTGCAGCGCCAGCGCCATGTGAAAGAACGGCTCGCCCGACAGGTCGAGCAGCGCCTCCAATGCGGTCAGCGGCGTGGCCGGGTCCATCACCAGCGCGTGATGTTCCAGCCCGCCGGCCTCGACCGCCGGGGCCATGAACTGGCGCTCGTCCGAGGCGGGCGCGGCGTCGAACAAGAAGGAGAAGGTGTGCAGCGTTTGGCCGCGCTCGGCCAGCATGGGCCGCGCCAGGCAGACGACCGAGGTGGAGTCTAGCCCGCCGCTGAGCATCGAGCCGACCGGGTAGGCGCTGCGCAGGCGGGCGCGCACGGCCTCGGTCAGGCGCTCGCGGAAGGCCTCGGCGTAGGCGTCGTCCGACGGCAGGCGCGTGTCACGAAGGCTCTGCAAATCCCAATACTTCTGCAAGCGCAGACCGGCGGCGCTGACGGTGAGGCTGTGAGCCGGGGGTAAACGCAGCAGGCCGGCAAAAAAACTTTGGGTGGCGTCCACGCCGCCGCCGATGTAATCGGCCAGGCGGGCTTCGTTCAGGCGGCTGGGCACGCCCGGCACGGCCCGCAGCGCGTGTACGTCGGAGGCCCAGGCGAACAGCCCGCCGCCGTGATAGTAGAACAGCGGGCGCACGCCCAGGCTGTCGCGGGCGCAGAAGAGTTCCCGGCGGCGCGCATCCCACAGGGCGAAGGCGAAGTCGCCCAACAGGCGCGCGGCACAGTCGGCCCCCCAGCGCTCATAGGCGGCCAGGATCAGCGCGGCGTCGGGTTGGCCGTCGTCGCGCCGGTCGAGCAGATGGCATAGCTCAGCCCGGTTGTCGAGGCGGGCGTCGGCCGTGATGACCAGCGCGCCATCGGCTGAGGCCAGCGGGCCGCGCTCGGCCAGCGACTCGGGCGTGGTGAACAGCACGCGCTGCACCAGGGCGGCCGGGCCGGCGTGCCACGCGCCGCCGGCATCCGGGCCGCGCCGGGTGAGACGCGCGGTCAGGCCCTCCAGCTCGGACGGCTCGGCCGGGCGGCCGTCAAAGTAGACCAGGCCGCCGATGGCGCTCATGGCTGCTGGTCCAGGGCGGGCAGCGGCTTGAAGCGGCCCTGTTCGGCGGCCCCCAGCACCACGCGCCCGGCGCAGGTGAGCCAGGCGTGGGCCTCAAACTGGCGGTCGGCCCCGCGCGCGACTCCGAGATGCACCTGGCTGCGGTGGCCGTGGTGGGCGAAGAGCACTTGCCCGGCCAGCGCCTGGGTGAGGCAGGTGGCGCGCGGCACGCCCCGGCGGGCGGCGGTGACGGCCCAGGCTAGCCGGGGGGCGGGCAGGCCGCGCCGCGCCGAGGGTGGGCGCGTGAGGGCAAACCGCTGCAACCGCGCAAACGGCAGCAGCCACAAGCCCAGCCGCGCCAGCCACAGCAGCGCCCAGGCGTGCAGCACGGCCGCGCGCTCCGGGCCGGGCAGCCGCAGCCACTTAAGCAGACGCGGCATGGTCGCTCGCGTTGCTCGGGCGCACTTCGATCAGGCGCTGGGTAAACAAATCGCCCAACAGCGCCTGCACATCGGCGGCGCACTGCTCGGGCGAGACAGTGTACTCGGCCAGCACCGCCGCTTCGAGCGCGGCCACGGTGGCGGGCTGCTGCAAACGCCGCCACAGGTACGCGCCGACCTCGTTCAGCCCGAAGTAGATGCCGCTCTTGAGGTGCAGGATGGCGACCTCGTCTTCGAGATCAACCGAGGTCTGGTCGGGGACGGCGACGATCAGGGCGTGGGGTGGAAACATGCGGGCCAGTGTAGCCGGAACGGGAAAGAAGAGCAAAGAACAAAGAAAGAGCAAGAGAAAAAGAAAAAGGAAGCGCAGAGGCAGCGAGGCGTCAGGGTATCGGGGCGTTGGCGCGTTCCAAAATTGTGGCGGCCTCAGTCGGGTCGGCCCAGCGCGGCTGGTAGAGGCTGACGATGTGGATCGGCAGCAGCTCGTAGCCGGCCAGCGCCGCGCCGTGGAAGGTGGCCCGGAGCAGCATCCCCTGCCGGTTGCGCCACGGCCCCTGATCGAACACGAAGTTGCCGAGGGCATAGGCGACCACCTGGGCCGGCGCGCCGTCGGCCCAGCCCGAGGCGACGACCGGCTGGACGGTGTGCGCCTGGTTGCCGATGACGAGCGTGGCCCCGGCGGCCAGCATGGCGGCGGCCCAGCGCTGTTGGTAGTCGGTCGGCGTGTCGGCATACTCCACGCCCCACTGCGGCAGCACGATGACCACATCGGCCAGGGCGCGGGCGGCGGCGATATCGGCCAGCAGCCCGTCGAGCGCGGCGTCTGAGAGCGGGGCGGTGCCGGGCACGCTGGCGCCGGCCCAGGTTTCCGAGCCGACCTCGGTGACGCCCAGGAAGGCGAAGCGCACGCCCTGGCGCTCGATGATGACGGGCGCGCGGGCGGCGGTCAGGTCCGCGCCGCCGCCCACGGCCAGGAGGCCCGCGGCGGCCAGGTTGGCCTGCGTGTCGTTGAAGGCGCGCTCCTGGCAGTTCCAGCCGTGCAGCCCGCAGTCCTTGGCGTGGTTGGTGGCGACGGTGATCAGGTCGAACCCGGCGTAGACCAGCCCTTCGACGGTGCGGCTCGGGCCGATCAGGTTCATGGTCTGGGG
>Ga0163153_10003889_pt1 | contig 19427 bp, 14 predicted proteins | sample OliLakLV19MP6IB1_FD_148629 | JGI IMG/M metagenome (GOLD analysis project Ga0163153, IMG submission 148629) | Freshwater microbial mat bacterial communities from Lake Vanda, McMurdo Dry Valleys, Antarctica - Oligotrophic Lake LV.19.MP6.IB-1 | ecosystem: Environmental > Aquatic > Freshwater >... | reverse complement strand
ACCAGCACTTCGTTGGCTCATGCGCCGCTCGAAAATGCGGCTCATGATCTGCAATCGGTCCAGCTCCTTGTGGCTCAATGTCACGTGCTCCGTCATGCCACCCGTGTGGCCCGGAACAGGACATTTCTAAATTGGAGAAACCGGACATTTGCACTTTGGAGCTACATGAGAATGTCCGATACAGATAGATTATGTAAATCGGCCCCTCATGCGGGCTACCCGCGGACGCTAGAACGTCACGCGCATTCCTCCTGAAACGCTTCGCCCGGGTAGCGGGGCAATGTCTTTCAGGAACGATACCGAGTTGCGGGCGGTTTCGTCGGCGAGGTTGCTGAGCCTGAGGAAAAGTAGGGGGGTCAGCGGCCCGACCGAATCGAAGGCGTAGCTGAACCCCAGATTGACCATGGTGTAACCGTCCGTCGTCAGCTCGTCTTCAGAGACGCGGTGCTGGGACTGGGCGCGGAGGACGCTGAATTGGGTGCTGAAGGCGTCGTGCTCGTAGATGACGCTGGCACCGAAGCGCAGCGGCGGGATTCGCGGTAAGGGCTCGCCGGTGTCCCGGTCGTCGGCCCACACGTAGTCCATGCGGCCTTCGACGCTCAGCCGATCCGTCGCGTTGTCGATGATGTGATAGGCCAGCTCGCCTTCGCCACCAGCGAACTGTGCGGGTAAACCAACGAAATTGAAGACCGGTAGGTCGTCTTTCTCCTCTCCTGTGGGCAGGAGCGTGATGAAGTTCCAGAACCGGTTGTAGAATCCGCCGATAGAGCCGACGAACGGTCCCATCGTTCGCCGATAGGTGAGATCGAAGCCGAGCGAGCGCTCCATTCCGAATCCGGAGTTGCCGACTTCGAAGGCATCGGTTGCGACGTGCGGGCCGTTGGCGAACAGCTCCGTCGCGGTGGGTGGTCGCTGCGTGTAGGCGACCGAGAGCGCGACGGACTGCCCTTCGAGAGGCGTGTAGACGACGCCCGCAGAGCCGCTGCCGGTGACGAAGGACTTCGACTGTCCGAGGCCGAAGCTCTCGTTCGTGCTCGAGTCGATCGTCGTGTAGTCGAGCCGGCCGCCGAGCTGAAAAGTGATCGGCGTAAACGCGAACTCCTCGAAGAAGAAACCCGATTGCGCCTCCGTCAAGGTGGGCGGGAGGAAAGCCTCTTCACCGAGCGCAGAGAAGTCGCTGCGATAGCTCTGGAAGCCGAGCGCGCCTTCCGCGGGCCCGATCGGTTCGTGCACGGCCTCGAGCCGTCCCTCGTAGCCTTGATTCTTGAAGATCGTCCCTACCGCCGGTCCCTCGAACTCCGTGTGGTGGTAGTCGACCAGCCCGACCTTCCCTTTCAGGATCGTGAAGTGCGGGAACGGTGCGTTGAGGCCGCCCGCTAGATCGAGGCGGTTGTCGGCAAGGTCGATCGTCACGTCCGGCTCCGCCACCGTTCCGTAGATCGATCGGTAGAGCGACGGCGCGACACCGATGTAGCCCTTCTCGCCGACATAGGAGAGACCGGTCGCGAAGCCGGTCGTCGAGATCGCGCTGTTCGGCAGAGTGCCTTTGGCTTCTTTCTCTCCCGGTGGCAGTGGATCGATCGCGCGCAGCTGTGCCGAGCGCGCGAAGCTGGGGATGCTCAAGTCACCGGCAGTCAGCCCGAAGCCATCGAAGTGGTAGGCCAAGTTGCCAGCGGCGCCCTCGAAGAGCGCCGCGCCGCTGAAGCTTCCGTCGACCGACGCGCCACGGGTCTCGAGTGCGCCACCCAACGAACTCGCCGGCAACTCGCGGGGAATGCGGTTGTCGAGCGCGTTGACCACGCCACCCACCGCCTGCGGGCCGTAGAGGAGCGCGGCGGGGCCGCGCACGACCTCGATGCGATCGAGGATCATCGGGTCGATGCTCACGTTGTGGTCCGGGCTCGCCGAGGACGCGTCCAGCGTGCCGATTCCGTTCTGCAACACGCGGATGCGGTCGTCTCCCAGCCCGCGGATCACCGGTCGGCTGGCGCCAGGACCAAAGTACGTGGAGCTCACACCGGGTAGCGTCGAGACCGTTTCGCCCAGCGTCGGTTGTTGCTTCATCAGCAGCTCCTGCCCGGTGAGCACCGAGACCGGCTGGGCCTGCTCGGCGGGCGAGCGCAACAGCGGGCTGGCCGTCACCACGACCTCGTCGAGACCGAAGGATAACGGCTGATCCGCGCCGAGGTTCGCGGTCGCGCGCGACTTGCCGAGCGGCCGCGCGGCCTCGGCCGGCTCCGGAGCTTCGGTGTCGATCGCAGGCGTTGCGACGGCCTCGTTGCCGCCGGCTTCCTCGGCATGTGCTGGCGCGATGGCTCGGCACAACAAGAGCACCGCAGCGGTCGCGGCAAGGAGCTCGGCGTGGCCATTTCGCCGCCGTCGCCTGGCTGACGGTTTGCTGTTTCGATTGCGGTCGGTCGGTCGAGACGTTGTCGCGGACATGGCGGGGGCGCAGGTGTGCTCCCGCATCGGTTCCATCATCATCGTTGCTTCTCCTCGGGTCGGGAGGGTCGCGGTTCGAGCCGCCGGCCTACCCTGGAGAGTCAAGCAACGACGGCGCTCAGATCGAGAAGGACCCGGAATCGGCCGGTGGGGCGCGGCCCACGGGTTGCGGTAGCCGGCCATGTCGCGCGGCTGCGCTCGGCTCGGTGGCGACAATGGTCACGGCCACGGTCACCGCCAGCGAGTGGACGGTCGGCGTGATCGCGGAGCTCCCATGGAGATGCGCGCACGGCGCGCAGGACTCGGGAGGAGAAAGCTTGTTCGAGTGGACGTGCGTCGTCGCGAGCAGCGCGAACAGGACACCGATCAGCGCAAGGCACCTCGCGGCTCGTCCAGCCCGTTTGTGGAGGAAGGTGCCCATGCAACATCATTGCATTTGCATTCTTCATGCATGAGGTCAAGCGCCCGCCGGACGGTTTTGGCGAGACCGCCTTGGGCTGATCGATCGGGTGATCGGCGGACGGGACGCGACCTCACTGTGGAGCTAGGCCTTCCGACGGCGTCGTCTGCGTTGGAGGATCAAATTACATCAGAGTTGCAATTACAGTTGACGTGCGTGATGCCGTGATCTATTCCACGCTGCCGTGAGGAGCAGGGTAGGTTGGAGTCGCTCTCGAGCAGGCACGGTAGCGCTCGTGCTGTTGTGTGCCCTCGAGGTGCTGCTCGCTACTCACCGGCACCAGCACGACGCTCACGCGAGCGTGAGCGCAGCATCGTGTTCCCTCTGCGTCGCCGCGAGCCGCCATCCCGCCAGCGAGAACCGGCTTCCTTCGCTGCCGACCTTGCAATGGGTCAGGTGGGCAATGCCGGATCGCGGTCCTGTCGACCTGTGCGGTGAGTTCGAGCGGCGTCCCCGTAGCCGCTCGCCGCCCTCGCTCGCCGGCTAGCTTCCATTGCCGATCGGCCGATCGCGGGCGACGCACGATACGCGCGACGCTCTCTACCGTTTCGTTCGATCCTCAACGGATCCGCTCGCAGCGACACTAGCCAGGGCGGCAAGCCCGTGGCGCTCAACTTCCCATGCTTCGCGAAGACCGCCGGGGAGGAGGAGCTCATCCCTGAGGAGCGATGAGCGCGGCCTTGAACCGATCCGAATACGTCAACGCTGGTTTCACAGTGACTCAGCCAGACCACCAAGGAGAGATCGAATGAATGCCAAACGAATGATGACGACCGTGGCGATTGCCGCCAGCCTACTTCTCGGGGGAAGCTCCCCCGCGCGCGCTCTCGACATCGACATGCTGATCGGCTCCACCGCCAATGGCGGCGGGGCACTGGCACTCGACTACGACTTCTCGACCGCGATCCCGGTCAGCTTTTCGACCGAAGCGATCCCGTTCAGCATCTATACCGCTGATGAGCCGGGCCTCGAAAGCCGCGAGGACGATGCGGACGGCTTCTTCATGCTCGACCCGGGGACACAGGTGAGCGTGGAGATCACGAGCCTCGAGTCCGGGAAGACGGCCATGAACCTGAATGGAACCCTGCTCGATACCATCGGCGAGTCGGTCGTTCTCGGAACGCAGGACGGTGTGCCGCCCAACGACTTACACCATCATCCGACACTACAGCTGGTCTTGATGATGGCGCCGAGCGAATTCGGTACCGGGACGATCTCGTTCAAGCTGACGACCACGTCGGGAAGCTACACCCAATCGTCGAGCTACACATTGGTTCTGTCGAACGCGCATCTCGCACCGATCGAGTATGACGGTGCGGTCTACGATGCTTCGAGCGTCAAGTGCCAGGCCACGATCGGCAAGGAGGTCAAGAAGCTGATCGGGGCCAAGTATGGACTGCTCGCCAAGTGCCTCGATAAGGCAGAAGTACATGCTGCCGTCTCCGCCGTGCCGGGCGCGAATCTCGCGCCGGCGAGCAATGCGGCCACGAAGGCTTGCGGCGACACCCTGCTCGCGAAGTACGTGAAGGCCGGAACCGATGCCTTCGCGAAGATCCAGAAAGCGTGTGGGGGCGTCGGGTCGGGAGATTTCCAGGACGAGGACGTACGGTCCCACCTGGATCTCGCCGGTTGCCGTGCCGAGGAGATCGCAGGCGCTTCGTACGGCCTCGCCAGGCCGCTGCTCGCGCAGTTCACCGCCGGCGGCAATCCGCTGAGTGATGCGCTGCCCTGCCTGGGCGGCGTCGCCGCTCGCTGAGTCGCCATGCAATCGCGCCGGAGCGGGAACCGCGTGTCCCGCTCCGGCGCGAGCGAGCGAAGACGCAGAGGTTCGTGTCCACGATGGAGGGTCTCATGAAGGTCCTTGCCTTTCGGTGGCTGCTCAGCAGCTGAGCGCAGGCTCTGTAGTTCGGGCACCTCGGGCGCCTCGCGGGGTTGGCTGGGGGGCGGCTACGAGAATGTAGCTCCAAAGTGCAAATGTCCGGTTTCTCCAATTTAGAAATGTCCTGTTCCGGGCCACACGGGTGGCATGACGGAGCACGTGACATTGAGCCACAAGGAGCTGGACCGATTGCAGATCATGAGCCGCATTTTCGAGCGGCGCATGAGCCAACGAAGTGCTGGTGAGCTGCTGAGCCTTACCGAGCGCCAGGTCCGCCGGCTGTACCGAGCCTTCAAGGCGCACGGTGCCGCGGGTCTGGTCTCGGGCAGACGCGGCAAGCCGAGCCAACGCCAACTGCCGCAGGAGACCCGCGGCCGGGCACTCGAGCTGGTCCGCGAGCACTACGGCGACTTCGGACCGACGCTGGCGCACGAGAAGCTCAACGAGAAGCTGTTCCCGCCGCTGTTGACGCAGTCCACCGTCTCTAGTGGCACGCAGAAGTCCCCGTCGATGCGGCAGCATTCCGAGGCGGAGGCAGAAGCAGCGAGAATCCCGGGGAGGAGCAGCGTGGCGATCAGGAGTAGGAGGCGGGGCCTTCGTACGAGCATGGATTCCCTTACTTCCCCTGGCGCGGGCCGGTCAACGGCAAGCTTCGGTGAGTGGGGATGAGTGCGAGGTTCGATGACGCACCTGCGCTGGCGGATCACAACGCAGCCCGTACTTTGCGGGCGTTTCGAGACGGGTTGTCGGGTGGGAGCTGGGGGCGGCTGAGTCCGATAACATCCCGATTGTGTAAATCGGCCCCTCATGCGGGCTATCCGCCGGCGCGCTGCGTGACGCTTCGGTGCAGGCGTTCCAGGTAGCGAGGTCGCTTCCTCGAGGGCCGCTTCCTCTCGATGCGGCAGCCGCGCTGGTTCGGCTTGGCTGCCTCGGAGTGCTTGGAGATCGCGGCGCCGACGTTCGCCGACTGCTGCTCGACGAGGGCCTGCCTTCCTTGCCCCTCGATGCTTCCGACTGGGGCACCCGCGTCTCGGCGACCATCCTCGACATCTGGCTGCGCCTCTTCCGCAAGCACGGTTGGGACGACCTCGATGCGGTTCAGCAACGCGTGGCAAGCCTGCGCGCCGACCAGCGAACCCTTGAGCCAACGTTCCTTGCTCAAGCCGAAGAGCGAAAGGACGCTCGCCCCGCGTGGGAGCTGATGTCGCAGTACCACCTGGCGAAGGCTGCCGAGATCCTTGGCATCTACCTTTCGCAGGGCTCGATCGATGGTCACACTACGACATCCGCGAGCAACTCGAAGCTCAGTTTGATCGCGCGATCGCGACCGCCGCTCGCGGGCAGCTGATGGAGCGAGAGGCTCTGGCGCGCCTACTCGCCCGAACCGCGCGTGTGCTCGTCGACAACAGCATCTGGACGGTCACCCGCGCAGTGAACAGTCGTGTGACGAAGTTTGTCGGCTCGCTGATCTCTCGCGACCGCAAGCAGCCGATCTTCGAAATGCTGCCTCCCCAGCGTCGGACGCTGCGCGAAGAAGGCCTGCTCGGTTCCGGTCACCGGTCGGTCGTCGTGAGCCTTCCGACCTGGGTCGCGTACCTGGCCCCGACGCGGGCCCTCGTGAATCAGATCGCCCTTCGACTGCGTCGGGACTTTGCCCCGCTCGGCAGCATCGTCGAGAAGGTGAGCCCGGCGCTCGAGATCGACGGTCTCGAGGCGGGCATGTTGACCGACAAGGATGAGGCCCGGCAGTTCCGCATCCTGGTCACGACGCCCGAGAAGCTCGACCTGATGCTCCGCGGCGGATGGGAGGAGAAGATTGCGCTACGCACAGTTCCTCCTGCTCACGCCGTTCATCCACAACGCCGCAGAGATCGCGCGCTGGCTGTCACCCGACAGCAACAAGAACATCGAGTTCGGCGTCGACTGGAGCCCGAACGATCGCGTGATCGCGATTGCTCGCCCGGTGCGGGGTGAGAAGCTAGGCGACTTCGGAGTCCGGCTCGTCACGCAGCACACCACCCGCAACACGATCAGCGTTCCGGAGGCGCTCGACATAGGTAAGCCAAGGCCGCTCGGACTCTCCTGGTCCGATGTCTCCGGGTCGCCTGGCAAGCTGGCGGCGGCGACTGCACAGATCCTCCAGCGCCGGGGCACGGTGATCGTCCTTGTCGACCAGCCGCGCAACAGCTGGGGTGTGGCCGCTGCCTTCAAGGTAGAGGAGAACCGCGTCGCGGCTGAAAGCGCTGACGTCGCGCACATTCAGCGCTTCCTCGCTGACGAGATGGGCCAGGACTTCCCGCTCGCGTCTCTGCTCGAGTACGGAGTCGGCGTTCACCACGCGGGGCTCTCCGAGGACACGAGGACGCTGATCGAATGGCTCACGGAGCAGGGCCAACTCAAGGCGCTCGTGGCGACCACGACGATCGCACAGGGCGTGAACTTCCCCGTGTCCGGAGTGGTCTTCGCGAGCCACAAGTATCCGTATGGGCAGGACATGCCACCGGAGGATTTCTGGAACATCGCGGGGCGCGCGGGGCGCGCGGGGCGCGTCGATCAGGGTGATCTCGGCATTGTCGCGCTGGCCGGCCATGATGATGGAAAGGCGAAGCAACTCGAGAAGTTCATCGGTCGCGCCGTCGGAGCACTCAACTTGACGCTCATCGATATGGTTCAGCGGGCCGCCGCGAGCGGGAGCCTTCTGAAGCTTGAGACGTTGTCCTGGCAGCCGGGCTGGTCCTCGTTTTTGTAGTACCTGGCGCACACGTACCGTCAGATGGGCAGCCACAAGCGCTTCGCCGCCGAGGCCAAGCCGCTGCCCGCCGGCGCCATTGAGGACTTCGTCGCGCAGCGCATCACCGCAGCCACGACGGACGGCTCTCTGGCCAGGCACGTCGAGGTCACGCTTGCCAAGCGCATCGCGGGACGCCGCGAGGCCCTCGAGCGCATCCGCGTTGACCTCCCGGGCAGGGTGGCCAGCGCGTCGGCGAACGCGTCGAAGTACACCGAGGAGCTGGGGAAGTTCGAGGGCCGCGCGCGCGAGCTGGTCGAGGCGAAGCTCCGCGCCGAGACGGACAGGCTCGTGGCCGCGGAGCGCCAGCTCGCCGAGACGGAGCGTGACCGACTCGACCTCGAGGTCGCGGCCGCTGAAACCACATGGGCGGTCGGCGCGCTCCGCGACTTCGCGCGCGTCTGGAAGTTCATGACGCCCGAGAACCAAGGGCGCCTGCTGCGGCCGCTCGTCACGGTCGTCCGCATGAAGGAGTCGACCGGCGTCGTCGAGGTCGAGCTGGTGAACTTCGCCGCCGACCCCGACGCGAAGGAGGCTGCGTGAACCCCGAGCAGCCCACGACGGCGCCGGCGACGGAGGCCGCCAAGGATCGCCACGTCCTGACCGGTGCGCTGTTTCGCAGGCGCAGCTCGCGCGTGACCTTCGCCGAGGAACCAGCGCCACCGAAAGCAGAGCCCGTCCGTCGCCCGGCCAAGGTCGCGCGGATGCTCGCCCTCGCGCACCACCTGCAGGGTGCCGTCGACGAGGGCGTCGTCGACGACCGGGCCGCCGTGGCGCGCAAGCTGGGGCTCACGCGGGCTCGGGTGACGCAGCTGCTCGACCTGCTGCTCCTGGCGCCCGATCTCCAGCTGGCGGTCCTAGCTCTCGAAGCGGTCGACGGCGCCGAGCCCATGAGCGAGCGGGCGCTGCGCGCGGTGGCGCACGCCGGGAGCTGGGTGGATCAGCGGGCGGCGTGGGCGTGCTGTCGGCGTGGCCGCGTCTCATCGACTTTGGTCGACTCTGGTTCAATGTTGTCCGAGAACGATGACCCTGGTAGGGTCTGAGCGCATGCGAGCCGTTGCGCAGGTTCAGGTCGCCGAGCCCTGGGTGTCCGTCGAAGACGTGGCTCTGCACCTCGGCGTCGCCAAGGACTCCGTGTACCGGTGGATCGATCCGAAGGGCCTGCCGGCCCATCGGATCGGCAAGCTCTGGAAGTTCAAGCTCTCGGAAGTGGACGACTGGGTGCGTGCAGAAGGAGCGAACGAGGCTCAGGCGCGAGCCAAGCCTGTGCGTCGCAACTCGACGAGGAAGAAGAAATGACCGCCGCCCACGCCCGCACATCGACGAAGACGACCCCCATGCTGTTCGCGCGCCAGAGGCAGCTGTTGCAGCTACTCGACGCGCTCGGCGGTTCGGCGGGCAAGCTCGACTTTCAGAAGCTGCTGTTTCTCTATTGCCAGGAGCCGTCGTCGGGCGCGCCCTACGACTTCGTGCCGTACAAGTTCGGCGCCTTCTCCTTCACGTCCTACGCCGACCGTCGCAAGCTCATCGAGCGCGGGCTGTTGGTAGACGACGAACACAGCTGGCGGCTGACAGAAGGGGGGCGCCGCATCATCGGTCGCACCGCCGACATGCAGCTCACGGCGTTCGCGAAGCAATACCGCACGCTACGCGGCGACGAGCTTGTCGCCGACACGTACCGTCGCTTCCCTTTCTTCGCCACGCGCAGCGAGGTCGCCGATCGCGTGCTCAAGGGAGACCGTGACGCGCTGGCGCGCGTCGCATCGGCGCGGGCAGGCGCAAGCGGGCAGGCGCTGCAGACGATCGGCTACGAGGGACACACGCTCGAGAGCTATCTGAACCTGCTGCTCAAGAGCGGCATCACGGTGTTGTGCGACGTCCGGCGCAACCCCATCAGCCGCAAGTACGGCTTCTCCAAGAACACGCTGGCGCACGGATGCGAAGGCGTGGGGATCCGCTACGAGCATCTGCCCGAGCTCGGCATCGCCTCCGACCAGCGGCAGAGCCTCGACACGCAGGCGGACTACGACGCGCTCTTTGCGGAGTACGAGCGCAGCTCGTTGCCAAAGCAGACCGACGCCCTGAAGAAGATTCGGGGCTGGATCACTGGCGGCGAGCGCGTCGCGCTCACGTGCTTCGAGCACCTCCCGAACCAGTGCCACCGCCATTGCGTGGCCGAGGCACTTGAGACCCGATTCGGGAAGGACTTCTCCGCGACGCACCTGTGAGGGGGCATGGACAAAGAGCGCATTCTCATCACGGTCAAGACGTACCCGACCCTCTCGCGGAAGTACGGCGAGACCGTATGCACAGCGGGCATCCGCGAGGACGGCTCGTGGGTTCGCGTCTACCCAGTGCCCTTCAGGCGGCTCGACGAGAAGGAGCAGTACAGCAAGTTCGACTGGCTTGAGTGCCGACTCGTTCGGAATCCCTCTGATCCGCGGCCCGAGACGTTCCGTCCCGTGGACGAGCACGAGCTTCATCCGGTCGGCAAGGTCGACACTTCGGAGAACTGGCGCGAGCGACGCCGCCTCCTCTTGAACACCGCGCGCGTGTATCAGCGGCTCGACGAGCTGATCGCCGGCGCGAAGGCGAACCAGGTTTCGCTCGCCGTGTTCAAACCGGCGCGCGTGGTCGACTTCGTGATGGAGCCCGACGAGCGCGAGTGGGACCCGGACAAAGTCCGCCAGATGCGCGCGGCGTCGAAGCAGTACGACCTCTTCGCCGACAACACGTGGCGCGAGACGTTCAACGTGATCCCGAAGCTGCCCTACAAGTTCTCGTACAAATTCGAGGATGCCGCGGGGCAAGTGAGCCGGATGCGCGTGCTCGACTGGGAAGCGGGCGCTCTCTACTGGAACTGCCTGCGCAGCGCGGATGGCGATGAACCGAAGGCCCTCGCGAAAGTCCGCCAGAAGTACTTCGACGAGTTCCTCAAGAAGGACCTGCACTTCTTCCTCGGGACGACGCAGCAGTGGCACCAGGCCGCGCCGAACCCGTGGGTCATCATCGGCGTCTTTCCGATCCCGCCCGAGCACCAGCTCGGCTTGTTCGGCTGAGCCCGCCGCGACCGGTCTTGGGGGGGCTGCCCCGCGCAGGCCCTGACAGCGTGCGCTGACCCTTGTGGGGCACCCGAAAACAGGTGTACTCTGGTGAACGCTGGCAAACTCTGCCAACCGCTAACCGCAAACCGTGGAGGTTGCCCCCGATGTCGGACGAGATCCTCACTCTTCCTGAGGTCGCCCAACTGCTCAAAGTCGCAGAGAAAACCGTCTACACGATGGCGCAGAAGGGGGAGCTGCCAGCGTTCAAGGTCGGGGGCCAGTGGCGCTTTCGCCGGGCGGACTTGGACGCCTGGATCGACGCGAAGACCCGCCGCGCCGCTGGCGAAGAGGAGTCGAAGTGACGAACCCGGTGATGTCACAGGAGCGCGCAGCTTTCTACAGCGCAGCCGTGATTGGACTGCGCGCGCTCGACGCCCGCGAGCGCCACGCGCGCCGCTTCGGCACCGACGCGGAGACGCGCTGGGCGCAGTTCGCCGGTGCGCTCGGTGCGGGCGATCGCCTCGACATTCTGCTGCGCGACGCGGCCGGAACGTGGGGCGCCGCGTTCTCGCCTTCGGAGTGCTTCGACTTCTTCGGCCTCGCCGACGACGAGCCGTTCGGCCCGGACTGGGGCGGCATCGACGACCCCACCGCGAAGCGCCTGTTCGCCGAGCCCGACGCGCCGGCGACCCTCGACCACATCGCGCATGGGCTCGGCGTGAAGGCGGCCTCGGTTCCGCTTCCGCCGCTCACTCCGTCGACGAAGCTCGTCATCGCCGGAGGCACCGCAATCGTCTCAGTCGCCAAGGCGTTCTCCGAGAACGCCGCGCTCTCGTGGACCGACCAGGTCGTCGTCCTCGCCGACAAGCCCGCGTGGCGACAGCTCGCGGGCCTCGCAGCCGTCGTTCTCGGCGCGCGTGGTCGCACCGTCGTCGTTCGCCCGGGCGAAGGCGCAGAGGCTGCTCTGCGAGCCGCGGGCTTCGCTCACCTCGACGCGGCAGTCGTTTCGCCCGATGCCACGCCTGAAGCTGCCGACCTCGCGCGGAAGGTGGGGGGCAAGTAGTGGCTCTCTCCGAGGGACGAATCCATCGCGGTCGCGCGACACCGTACCCGTGGGAACGGCAAGCGCTCGACCTCGTCTACAAACACGCGTCCCTATCGGACACCGACCCGCATCAGGCGTGGGAGCTGCACGAGCTGTACGACCCGTCGTCGGGTCGCCTCTACGAGATCGACCTCCTCTTCCTCTCACGCCAGGGTCTGTTCCTCGTCGAGATCAAGAGCCACCCCGGCGTGCTCACGGGCGACATCGTCGACTGGACGATCAGCGAGGGCGGGCGCCGTCGCACCATCGAGTGCCCGTACCCCGGCGCGAACCTCAAGGCGAAGGTGCTCGGCGATCTACTCGAGCGGCAGCTCGGGCATGAGCGCCCCTACGTTCACGCGGCGGTCTTCCTCTCCAACGTCACAGACGTTCGGCTCGACGGCGAAAGGCCGCCGTGGCTGCTGCTGCCTGACGACGTAGGCAGCAAGCTCGTGAACGGTCTCGATGGCCGCGACGCGCGGCGCATCGTCAACCGCCCGATGATGAAGCAGCTCCTCCAGGCTGCGCACAAGATCGGGCTGCGCCCCAGCACCACGGCGCGCGTTGTAGGCGGCTATCAGCTGGGTGACCTTGTCGACGACGGCGAGGGCTACCAGGAGCACCTCGCGAAGAACGCGGTCGTCGAGACCGACCAGGCGCGCGTCCGCAGCTACCTCGTGCCAGCCGCGACCTCGGCCGAACGACGCGCGCAGCTCCATCGCGCTGCGAAGCGCGAAGCGCAGACCCTCGCGCAGATCGGCCAGCACCCGGGGATCCTTGCCTACCGCTCTTTCGTCGACGACGGGCCTCTCGGCCCAGCGGTGCTCTTCGAGGCCTTCGAAGATTCGCTCCCGCTCCATGCCTTCATCCGCCAGGAGCCGAACCTCACCTTCGACGAGCGCCTTGGGCTCCTGCAGCAGATCGTCGAGGCGGTCGCGCACTGCCACCGCTCGGGTGTCCTGCACCGCAACCTCTCGCCCGCGTCGGTGCTCGTGCGGCGGGGCAGCGACGGGCGTATCCATGTGCGCCTTCATCGCTTCCAGACCGCCGCGTGGATCGAGCACTCGAGCGTCGGCACGCGGCACTTCCACCAGCTCTCGCAGGACGTCGATCGCCTGTATCAGGCACCCGAAGTCCTCGCCGACCCCGAGAAGGCCACGTACGAGAGCGATGTGTTCTCGGTAGGCTGCCTCGCGTGGCTCGTGCTCACGGGGCAGCACCCGGCAGCGACGCTCGCCGAGCGCGAGCAGCGCATCAAGGGCGAGAAGGATGGCGAAGGCGGACTGCGCCCCTCGGCAGTCCGCTCCGACCTCGCGCTCCTCGACGAAGCCATCGCCTTCGCCACCCAGCCGAACATCCACGCGCGTGCCGACGACATCTCCGACTGGTTCAATGCCTTCGTCGTCGAAGCGCTCACGCGACCGACTGTCGATGTCAGTGCCGGCGCCGATCCGCGCGAGGCGCAGAAGGGCGACACGCTCCAGTGCGGCTTGCGCGTCGAGAGACGGCTCGGCTCCGGCGGCACAGCGCTCGTGCTGCATGTCCGCCGCGAGGGACGTGACTTCGCGCTGAAGGTTCCGCACGACGCAGGCTGCGGCGAGCGGCTCCTCTCGGAGGCCAAGGCGCTGCGTGACCTGCGCCACGAGCACATCGTCGCGCTGCGCGACGTTCTGACCCTCGGCGGGCTTCCGTGCTTGCTCCTCGAGTTTGCCGGCGATCGAAGCCTGGGCGACGTGCTTCGCGAACAAGGCACGCTGCCGCTCGAGCTTGCGCGCCGCTACGGCGACGACCTGCTCTCGGCGGTGCAGTACCTCGAAGAGGCCGGCGTCACCCATCGTGACATCAAGCCCACCAACATCGGCTTCACGAGCCTCTCGAAGAAGCAGAGCCACCTGCTGCTGCTCGACTTCTCGCTCTCGTCGGCCGACGCCACCGCTATCACCGCGGGCACCGCCGAGTGGCGTGATCCGTGGCTCTATCTGCGTGGCGCGTGGGATGCCGAGGCGGACCGCTTCGCTGCCGCCGCCGTCCTCTACCTCACGCTCACCGGCGCTCGGCCCTCTCTCCGGCAGGGCGACACGACTGCCGACATCGTCGTGGAGGCCGAGCGCTTCGACGCGGCCGTGCGCGACCGGTTGACCGCGTTCTTCCGTAAGGCCTTCGCGCGGGACCCGAAGACCCGCTTCACCAGCGCCGAGGCGATGCGCCAGGCGTGGTCGAGCTCGCTGTCGTCGCCCACGGAGACGGACGACGGCGCCTCCGCCATCGCGCTCGACCAGGTGCGTCTCGAGACGCCCGTCGACGCGTTGCCGCTTTCGGCGCGCGCGCGCAACGCGCTCGACCGTGCGGGCGTGTCGACGGTCGCGGAGCTGCTGCTGCTCCCGCGAAACCAGCTCTCCGTCGTGCGTGGCGTCGGGACGCAGGTCGCGCGCGACATCGTGAAGGTCGCCGACCAGCTCCGCGCCCGCTTCGAGGTCGGTGGTCATGATCCCCGCGCAAGCGCGGGGGGGCGCCCCGTGCTGGTGCCCGGCTTCGCGCGACCGCGTTTGGTGCTCGAAGAACCCGAGGCGGGAATCGACGCGAGCACGGCCGACCGCCTCGTCGCGGCTGGCATCAAGACCACCGTCGACGCCGCGCTCGCGCCCGCCGCGCGCATCGAGAAGCTGCTCGGAAAGCCCCGCGCCGAGATGCTCCGTGAGCGACTCGTGGCCATCGCCGCTGCGGAGCCCACGCCGGGCTCGCTGGGCGACTGGTCGCGCGAGCTCATCGGCCGGGCAAGCGCGAACGAGGCGAACAAGCGACTCCGCGTTCTGGTTGGTCTCGACCCGCTCCCCGACGAGCGGCCCGACACTGGGCTCCCTGCAGCGCGCACCGTTTCCGAGGTCGCCGGAGCGTTCGGTATTGACCCCGCGCAAATCCACTCGAGCCTGCAGTTCCTCCGTAACAAGCGGTGGGTGGACAACGCGGCGGCGAGCGCGCTCACGCAAGCGTTGTCGGCGACGCTCGACGCAACAGCCCCTGCAGCGAGCTTCATGGAGCTCGCGCGCGCTCTGGCCAAGGCTCGGACGGAAGGATCGCCCACCGACGACGACGTGCGCACCGCCGCGGCGCTGCTCCGCGTGGCCCTCGAGCTGCGTCCCAACCCGCCGGCTACGTGGCGCCGCATCGGCAACACGCCGTGGGTCGCGCGTGATCCCGAGGTGCTCGACGCGCTCGCTGCCCTCGCGGAGCGCGCCGACAGCCTGGCTGTCACCGAGCCACTGCCGTCCTCCGAGGTCGTGCGAGCGGCGCTCGCCGACGTCAGCACGGGCACCCCGCTCGCCACCTTGCCGGCGGACCAGCGGCTCGCGCTCGCGGCACGTGCCAGCATGAACGCCGCCGCATCCGCACGGCTCGAGCTCTACCCGCGCGGGATGGATGCGCCGCGCGCGCTGTCGTTGAGCCTCGGCGCGCTCTCGGGCTCTGGGCTCACGCCCGACGCCCTTCGCAAGCGCATCGCGGCGCGCTACCCCGAGGCCGCCCCGCTTCCCAGGCGCCCAGCGCTCGACGCCCTGCTCGCGCCGCACCGCCTCATCTTCATGGCCGACGTCGGCAGCGGCGAGTATGCGCGCCCCGGCCAGCACGCGAGTACGTCGATGACCGTGGCATTGCCCTCACGCAGACCTACAGCGCCGCCAGGCCTTCCGCAGCGGCGCAGCCCCGAAGCCCAGCGCGCAGCGGCCTTCCAGGACCAGCTCGATCGCGGCGTCGCGGCCGGCCGCTTCCGCGTGGTGCAGGTGCGCGCCGACGTCGCGACTCACGCAACCGACGCCCTGGCTGCCGCGTTGAAGACGCAGGCGATCTCGATCGACCACGCGCTCTCAGCCGCCGTTCGTCAGACCGCGAAGGACCTCGGCGTCGAGTGGGCGAACATCGAGGCCGCCGACCGCCAAGGACCCGGTGGTCCCGACTGGCCGCTACTTGTCGAGCTGGTGACTCGGGCCACGAACCGTGTCGTTGACGACCTCTTGAAACGTCGTGACCAGACGCTGTTACTCGCGTGGCCCGGGGCGCTCGCGCGTTACGGGCTTGCAGGAGCGCTCTCGCGCATTGTCGACGGAGCGGAGCACGGCGACGCCCCAGCCATTCTTCTCGTGGTGCCCTCGCACGCCGACGGCACCGCGCCCTCCATCAACGGTCGGCTGCCCGTTCCCGCGCCGCTACCGAGCCAGCGGCTGGTCATGCCCGATGCGTGGCTGGCCAATGCCCACAAAGCCGCGGAGACGCCATGACCACGAAGCGCATGAGGCCGGACACTCCCGTGTCGCTCACGCGCGCGCCGAAGGGCTACGCGGCGTGGATTGCCGACGTGAAGACCCGCGTTCGCTCGGCCCAGATGCGCGCGAGCCTCGCGGTGAACCAGGAGCTGATCGCGCTGTACCGGAGCATCGGTCGCGACCTTCTCGAGCGCAGAGCGAAGAGCACGTGGGGCGACGGTGTGGTCAATCGGGCCTCCGCCGATCTGCGCGCCGAGTTCCCGAACATGGCGGGCTTCTCGATCTCGAACCTCAAGTACATGCGACGGTTCGCCGAGGCCTGGCCCGACCTCGGCCTAATTGGTCAACAGCCTGTTGACCAATTGCCCTGGGGCCACAACCTCGTGCTCCTCACGAAGCTCGAGACGCGTGACGACCGCGTCGCGTACGCTGCCAGCGCCCTCGAGTATGGATGGTCGCGCTCGATGCTCACGCTACACATTGAGCAGAAGACGGTTGAGCGCACCGGCAAGGCGCTTACCAACTTCGAGCGGACGCTGCCCAGGCCGCTGTCCGACCTCGCGCGTGAGAGCCTGAAAGACCCGTATCGCTTCGATTTCCTGTCGCTCGGCGCCGAGGCTGGTGAACGCGCGCTCGAGGACGGGCTGGTCGGACACATCTCGAAGTTCCTCCTCGAGCTGGGCGCGGGCTTCGCGTACGTCGGTCGGCAGGTGCCCATCGAGATCGACGGACGCGACTTCTTCCTCGATCTGCTCTTCTACCACCTTCACCTGCGGTGCTTCGTCGTCGTCGAGCTGAAGGGCGGAGAGTTTCAGCCCGAGCACGCGGGCAAGCTCAATTTCTACCTCAGCGCGGTGGACACGCAGCTGCGCCGTGAGCCCGACGCGCCTTCGATCGGCCTCTTGCTCGTGAAGACGAGGAGCCGCGTGTTCGCCGAGTACGCCCTGCGCGACACCGGCAAGCCGATGGGCATCGCCGAATACCAGCTCGGCAAGGCGCTGCCGAAGCGTCTCGAGGCGAGCCTGCCAAGCATCCAGCAGATCGAGGCCGAGCTGGCCGAGTCGAAGGTCACGCCCAAGGCGGTCGAGAAGGCGGTCAGTAAGAAGCGCACCAAGAGGAAACCCCGATGACGAGCGCCGTGAACCTCCCCAAGCTTCTTCAGCCCGCGCTCAAGGGGCTCGAGAAGGACCTCCTCGTGCGCGCCAAGACTGAGCGCGTCGAGGCCGGCCTGAAGAAGGCGTGGGAGGACGAGCAGAAGGCCGGGCAGACGGGCACGGGCTTCGACCCGTGGCGACGTGAGCGCGTGACTCAGCTGGCGGTCGCGTGGATCTTGTCCGTGGTCTTCGTGCGCACGCTGGAGGATCGCGGCTACGTCGATCCACGCGTGGCGGGCGCGACGGCCGATGCGCTGCGCGCCGCAGAAGACCGCGAGGCGCTGTTCCTCCAGGTCGCGCCGTTCCTGGGACCGCGCGAGTACCTGCTCGCAGTGTTCCGCGAGCTGGCGAAGCTGCCGGGCGCGCGCGACGTATTCGACACGAAGCACAACCCCGTCTGGGTGCTTTCGCCGTCGAGCGAAGGCGCGCAGGCGCTGCTCGATTTCTTCCGCAAGCGCGATGCCAGCGGCGCGCCCGCGCTCACCTTTGCCAGGCGCGAGCCGACCGAAGCAACCAGGCACAGCGCGAGCGAGGACACACGCTTCCTCGGTGACCTGTACCAGAACCTCTCCGAGGCGGTGCGCAAGCGCTATGCGCTCTTGCAGACGCCGGAGTTCGTCGAAGAGTTCATCCTCGATCAGACGCTCGACCCGGCCATCGCGGAGTTCGGCCTCAAGGACGTGACCCTCATCGACCCGACCTGCGGCTCGGGCCACTTCCTCCTCGGCGCATTCCGTCGGCTGCTCGGACGCTGGCAGAAGGAGGCACCGACCGAGAACATCGCCGACCTCGCGCGGCGCGCTCTCGACCAGGTCTACGGCGTCGACATCAACCCGTATGCGGTCGCCATTGCGCGCTTCCGGCTGGTGCTGGCGCTGCTCGATGCGGTCGGCATCAAGCGCCTCGAGCGCGCACCCGACATCAGGCCGAACGTCGTCGTCGCTGACAGCTTGCTGCATCGGTTCGGGGCAAAGGCGAACGCGCAGATCCGGTTCTCCGATCAGATCTCGATGGACGATATCGCTTGGGGCGACCAGCTCTTCCGCCTCGAGAACCGTGGAGCTGTGGAGCGTGTGCTTTCGAAGCGCTTCCACGCGGTGGTCGGCAACCCGCCGTACATCACCGAGAAGGACGCGTCGAAGCGGAAGAAGTACCGCGAGATGTACGAGAGCGCGGCAGGAAAGTACGCGCTTGCGGCGCCGTTCACCGAGCGCTTCTTCGACCTCGGCGTCGAGGGCGGGTTCGTCGGGCTGATCAACAGCAACGCCTGGACGAAGCGCGACTACGGCAAGACACTGATCGAGCAGGTGCTGCCGCGTCTCGACGTACAGAAGATCATCGACACGTCGGGGTGCTACTTGCCGGGTCACGGCACGCCGACGCTGCTGCTGTTCGGACGAAATAGGAAGCCTAGCCAAGACGATGTAGTCGCCGTACTTGGAAAGCGCGGCGAACGCGACGTCCCCCATGAGGCGAGCTGTGCGCCGGTCTGGTCGGAGATCGTCACGAATCACAATCATGTCGGGCGAGAAGGAAGTTTCGTCTCGACGGAGCAGGTTACCCGCAGGGAAGCGGCCCTTCATCCTTGGGTGCTAACCGGTGGAGGTGCGCGCCCCTTCCTACGGGAGACGTTGGAGCCCGGGCGCCCCTCTCTGGGCTCACTCGCGCACAGCATTGGCGTGATGACGGTTACTGGGGAGGACGCCGTCTTCGCTCAGGCCAAGCACGTTCACGAACGGAATCGCGTCGAGCCGATCAAGCCGATGCTCGAAGGCGACCAACTTGGCGATTGGATCGCTACGCCGAGCACGTTTGTTCCGTGGATGTACGACGACGCCTATAAGGTTCGGAGCGAGGCCGACGTTGCGTCCATCATCCGCTTCCTTTGGCCGAGCAAGGTCATCATCTCGAAGCGCCGGCGCTTCGGCGTGCCGATGCTTGAGCGCGGCTACAAGTGGTACGAGTTGCAGGAGCTGTACTCGGGCAAGCTGAAGACGACGCTTGCGATCAGCTTCGCACTCGTCACGACCCACTTTCGGCCTGTTCTCTTCCGCGAGTTCGCGCTGTTCAAGAACTCCGCTCCGCTCATCAAACTCGGCGCGGCACATCCGGCGTCCGACTATCAGGCCCTCCTCGGTTACCTGAACTCCTCCACTGTCGCGTTCTGGTGCCGCCTCGTGATGTTCCCGAAGGGCGGCGACCAGGTCGGCGAGGGCGCGCGCCTCTCGGCGACGCAGTGGAATCGCCACCTGGAGTACGCAGGCAACCTGCTCCAGCAACTCCCGGTCCCAAAGCTCGAGCACCTGCGCGACAAGCTCCT
>Ga0163153_10003888_pt1 | contig 19432 bp, 14 predicted proteins | sample OliLakLV19MP6IB1_FD_148629 | JGI IMG/M metagenome (GOLD analysis project Ga0163153, IMG submission 148629) | Freshwater microbial mat bacterial communities from Lake Vanda, McMurdo Dry Valleys, Antarctica - Oligotrophic Lake LV.19.MP6.IB-1 | ecosystem: Environmental > Aquatic > Freshwater >... | reverse complement strand
TTTCGACAAGCTCAATCACCTAATCACCTAATCTCTTATTCTCTTACATCCGTCTTTGCGTTATAATGGAGAGGTGAGCAGACTTTCTCGGAGGTAAGCGATGCGCTTTTTCAATACAGCAGGACCTTGTAACCCAGCGTATCATTATATGTTGAGCGCCGATGCGCGCTTGCAGGATGAGAATGTGGCGCGTCTCATTGAACAGCAGGCCTACTTTATCGTTCATGCACCGCGCCAAACAGGTAAGACAACAGCAATGTTGGAATTGGCACGCCGGTTGACTACATCAGGTCGTTATGTAGCGGGCTAGATCAATTAGATGGCTATCTAAACAAACTGGGCTTGGAGAGTGGCTGGTTGGTTATTTTTGACCAGCGCAGTGGTCTGCCTGACATCAGCGAACGCACGACAGTGGAGACAGCCACCTCACCGGCTGGTCGAGCGGTGACTGTAATTCGAGGGTAAACATAAAGGAATTCAACCGATGAAACCGACCAAAATCGAAAAAGTCGAACCGATCCTCTGGGATCGTTGGCTGCTCTTAAAAATCTACTGTGAAGATGGCACGATTGGGATTGGTGAAGGGGGTGTGCACGGCTGGCAACGCCCGACTAAGACGATGTTGGAGGTGATGACGCCTTATCTCCTCGGCAAAGATCCGTCACGCATTGAGCATCACTATCAATGGCTCTATCGTTCCTCGCACTTTATGGGGTCGGTGGTGCAGGGCGCGCTGTCGGCGATTGATATTGCACTCTGGGACATTAAGGGCAAGCGGCTCGATGTGCCGATCTACGAGTTGATGGGTGGCATGACGCGCGAACGGGTGCGCTGTTATATGCATGTCAACGGTGCGACCATCGATGAACTGGTGGCTGACGCTGTCGCCAAAGCCAAAGAGGGTTTCACCGCTGTACGTTTCTCGCCGTTCGCACCTGACTATTACCTCCACAAATCCTATAGCGAGTGGGCGGAAGAAGCGGTGCGCCGAGTGGGCGCGGTGCGCGATGCGGTGGGTACTAGCGTGGATGTTTGTGTGGAAATCCACCGTCAAATGACCCCGGCCGAATCGATCGGATTGGGCCGCCGGCTGGAGCAATTTAACCCGTACTTTTACGAAGACCCCATGCTGCCCGACAGCCCGGCGCGCATGGCCGATATCCAGCAACAGTGCAATATCCCGATTGCCACCGGTGAGCGTTTTACGACGATCTATGAATATCAGCAACTCTTAGAAGCCAAAGGTGCGGCCTACGTGCGACCCGATGTCTGTCTCTGTGGCGGGTTGACCGGCTGCAAAAAGGTGGCGGCCATGGCCGAGGCGCAACATGTCAAAGTGATCCCGCACAATCCGCTCAGCCCCATCAGCACGGCGGCTTGTATTCAACTCGACGCCGCCATCCCCAACTTTGCCCTGCAAGAATATACGGGTGAATCACACCCACCCAAGAGTGATCTGTTAGTCAAACCACTGGAACTCAAGGATGGCTATTTAACCGTGCCCACCGGCCCCGGCTTGGGCATCGAACTGAATGAAGCCGCGCTCAGTTTTCCCGTGAAGGATAAAGTATTGGATACGCCGATTGGCTATGATGGATCGGTGCAGGATCGGTAGAGAGGCGCGGATTCAGATAGCGCGGATTTTTGCTGGTAACGATCCGCGCTATCTGAATCCGCGCCTGTAAAACTATTTTCAAAAAACAGGAATCTATTATGCAAAAATCAATGGATGTAAAATTGCAGGATATTCGCGCCAATGCGAGCAGCAAGGAATTTATCATCTGCTATGCAGCGGACCCGGATATGGGGGCCGGGATGGCACCCCTGGTCGGCTTGTATCCGTCACTGCGCGCCTACCATGAGAGTTTGGCGGGGTTGATCGAGCAGGCCAAGTTGGACATTATGCTCACTTCGGTGTCGGCGATGGATGTGCTGGCGCGTGAGTGGCAGGTCTTTGACAATTCACCAGTGACGCCCTCGATCCGTGCCAACGACGCCACCGATATCTGGAGCGGCCGCGGTTTTACCTATGCCAAGCAGCCCTCACGTCCCTTTACCACCACCACCATCGAAGAGGCGCAGTATGGAACGCTTCTCCCCAAGCCAGGTCAACAGCCGGATGTGAACTTGGGTCTCTACTCGTTGACCTTTAACAATGATCTGGAGTCCGATTCGTTTGCCCTAGAACGGCTAAAGGAATTTCGTCTGGAAGCCGTGTGCAAAGGGTTCCGCTACTTTATCGAGGTCTTCAATCCGAATGCACCCGTCAACCTGAGCCCTGAAGCCATTCCCAGCTTTGTCAACGACTGTATTGCGCGCATGTTGGCCGGCATTCCCCAAGCATCGCGCCCCGAGTTTCTAAAGATTCCCTATAATGGCCCCAAAGCCACCGAAGAGTTAGTCAAGTATACCTCGGTCGTAGTCGGCATCCTAGGTGGCCCGGCCAGCACGACCCACGATTCGTACAAGTTGATTGCCGAAGTCAAAAAGTATGGCGCACGCGTCGCTCTCTTTGGCCGCCGCATCAAGGACGCCGCCGATCCACTGGCCTTTACCGAATTCCTGCGCGCCGTAGTCGATGGTGATCTTAGCCCGGAAGAAGGGGTCAAAGCCTACCACGGCGCCTTGCAACGCGCTGGCATCAAATCCAAGCGCTCCCTGGCAGAAGATATGGTGATCGAGACGGCAGCGCTGCGGAATAATTAGGAAAGTTAGCAAGGGATATTGGGTATTAGGTATTGGGTGATTGAGCGTGTCGAAATCACCCAATACCTAATACCCAATATCCCAATGCTCATAGGGGCACCATGCAAACCATTGTGGCAATTGATATCGGCACCACGGGGGCCAAGGCGGCGATCATCAGCAAAGAGGGCCGGGTGATGGCAAGAGGCTATAGTGCCTACCCAACCTATACGGGCGACGGCAATCGAATGGAGCAGAAGCCAAGCGATTGGTGGCGCGCTACCTGCACAGCACTGGCGAAACTGTGGGAAACACTCAGGAGTGAACAGAGAACCATTATCGCCGTTGCATTAAGCGGCCAAATGCAAGATCTGATCTTACTGGGTGACGCTGGGGCGCTGGGGTCGGCCATTCTCTATTCGGATAGCCGAGCACAGACAGAGGTGCGATATCTGGAAGAGATGATTGGCTATGCAGAATTGACGCGCCTGACCGGCAATGAGCAGGGCGCGGCCAGTCTGCTGGCGAAATGGCTTTGGTTGCAAACGCATGAACCAGGTCGCTTAGCAGCTTGTCACACGATCTTACTCGGCGCGCATAGCTATGTCGGCTGGCGACTCAGTGACGCCACGGCTTGCGATTATACGACCGCCAGTACAACCGGTTTGTTTGATCTTTTTGGCAATGGCTGGGCAACCGCGCTCCTGACTCGGCTTGACCTGCCAGAAAGCAAGTTGCCCCCACTGCTGCCGGCGGCCGCCCAGATTGGCGTGGTGACAGAAAAAGCGGCTGAAGCTACCGGTCTACCCCCTGGTCTACCGGTTTATGCGGGCGCGGGCGATCTGGCTGCAACAACGGTGGGCGTGGGTGCGGGCGAACCGGGGCGGCTCTATTGTTATATTGGAACCAGCGGCTGGATTGCCACAACTTTAGATCAGGCAACCCCCAATCCTCAGGCCGGGGTCTTTACCCTGCGCCATCCTGACCCAGCCCGTTTTATCCAAGTTGCACCTATGCTGACGGCTGGCGGCAACCTGGATTGGGTGCGCACCCAGATCATCGAAAGTGAAGATTATGCACAAATCGACCTCCTGGCGAATGCTGCCCCGATGGGGAGTCATGGCGTACTCTATTTGCCCTATCTGGCAGGGGAGCGCTCGCCCTTTACTGATCCCTATGCCCGTGCTTGTTATATCGGCATTTCTGGGCGCACCCAGCGCAGTGATATGGTGCGAGCGGTGATGGAAGGGAGTTGTTTTGCCTATCGCACGTTACTGGAAACAATCACAACCCAAGCAACGGCGTTATATGTGGCGGGTGGCGGGGCGCAATCAAGCATTTGGATGCAAATTTTGGCGGATGTGATCGGCAGCCCGGTGCATATAGTAGCCAATCCAACGGATGCTGCGGCGCGTGGGGCCGCGCTGATTGTGGGACGGGCGCTGGGGTGGTATGACACCTTTGCGCCAGACGCAGCCTTTTTTCCCGTTGCCCAAACGCTTCAACCCGATCCTGCCGCACAGGCGATCTATCACGATCTCTATCCGATCTTTACCCAGCTCTATCCCCAACTGCGCGATTCGTTTACCACGCTTGCCCAAATCAGCCTGCCGTCGTAAGAGCATTCCTAGACGACAGAGGAGAGACGACGGACGGCAGCAATTCTTGGTCGTCCATCGGGCGTAGTTTAGATTCGGAGCGCAAGACCTTATAACCGGGGGTATCCCGGTTATAAGGTCTGCCCCCAACTTGTAATGCACCCTCGTCTATCGTTCGTCGTCTATCGTTCGTCGTCTATCGTCGGTCGTCCCTCGTCCCTCAACTTGTTTACTGCCCGAAGCGTTCGTCCAAATCGGGATCAGGCACATACTCTGGCGCCGGCAACCCTAGCTTGTGCAGCGCTTTAGCCGCCGCGGCTTGCGTGGCGTCTTTTTTTTTCTGGCCTTGCGCCACGCCGTAGATTTCGCGATCAATCGTAACCTGCATGATAAAGGTCTTGGTATGGTCGGGGCCAAACTTTTCTACCTCTTTATAGCGTGGCGTCAAATTTCTGCTGCTCTGTACCCACTCCTGTAAGCGGCTTTTGGGATCTTTCTGCAAGGCATTTTCTTCCACCCGGATCAATTCTTGGCGCATGAGCGGCAGAAGAAAGCTACGCGCGGCGTCAATTCCTTGATCAACGTAGATAGCACCGACTAACGCCTCAAAGACGGCACAGAGCGTGGCTGGGCGCGATCGTCCGCCACTCTCTTCCTCACCATGGCCTAACCATAGATGCGCGCCCAGGGTTAGCTGTTCGGCCAAGTGCGCCAGGGTTTCGCGACGGACCAGTGCCGCACGTAGATTGGTCAGCGGCCCTTCCGAGTGTTCGGGATACTTTTCATATAACTCTTGGCTGACGATAAAACTAATAATCGCATCGCCAAGAAACTCTAGACGCTCGTTATCCTTGAGATCATGCGCCTCGGTGATCTCATTGAGATAGCTGCGGTGAATAAAGGCGCGCTGAAACAGATGAGGGTCACGAAAAGTTAGCTGCAACTTCTGACCCAATTTCCCAATATCGTTTCCAATCATCCTCATCCTCCATCGTTGGCTTAGTTTATTTTGACGCCAAGATGACAGGATGACAACATGACAAGATCGACGCGCTTTCATACTAGGCCGGTATCCACTACTGATCATACCCCAGTTATACGCGATCTTGTAATCTTGTCATCTTGTCATAACCGACGTTACACACCTTTCTAATGATCAATAATCAATGGCTAATTGCTAATGGGTAATCCGATTAGTCGCCTCGAATAATTAACAATTAATTATTGACAATTGATTATTAATTATTGCTCAGATTTTGGGCGGATTTTTCAAACCGTGTCCGGTTACGATACCCACCACTTTTTCTTGTGGGCCAAATTCTTTTACCAGTTGTTCAATCGCCAGCGCGATGGTTGCGCTGGTCGGCTCTACAAAAATACCGCGTTCGGCCAGTTGATGATGGGCAGTCATCACATCTTCATCACTTACGGCAACCACTGTACCTTTTGACTGGCGAATGGCCTCCACTAAGGCGTTGCCACGCACCGGGTAGCTGATCGCGATACCATCCGCATTGATCTGCTCCATGCGTGGCTCGGCTTCTATGGTGTCCGATTGATCGTGAAAGGCATCATAAATTGGGGTATAGGGTTCCGCCTGGACAGCCACAATGCGCGGCATCCGATCAGTGATGCCGGAGGTGATCAAATGTTGGAAACCGCGACAGATGCCCAATAGCAGACCTCCATGACCGGCGGGCGAAACAATCCAATCCGGCACAGTACCGCCCAGTTGCTCCCAGATCTCCCAGGCACAGGTCATCTGTCCCAACAAAAAGGCGGGATGCCAGGCATGAGAGGCGTAGACAGTATCGCGCGAATGTTGGGTGGCCGCTTCAGCCGCACGCGTGGACAGATCGCGCGGGCCGGGCACTTCCACCAATTCGGCGCCATAGATAGCGATCTGCGCTTTTTTCGGTTCGGGGGCGCGCTCAGGGACATAGATGGTGGAGCGCAGACCGGCGCGGGCGGCATAGCAGGCCAGACTTGCACCCGCATTCCCGCTCGAATCATCGACGAGAGTTTCGGCATCTTGACCAATAAACCAGTTGACCATGACGCTGACCCCCCGATCCTTATAGCTGCCGGTAGGCATCCATGCGTCCATTTTCCAATAGACATCGCGGTTAGCCCACTGGTCGCTGATCAGAGGTGTCCACCCTTCGCCCAGGGTGACAGGCAATTGTGCAGACTTTAGCACAGGCAACATCGCCGCATAGCGCCACAACCCCTGCCGACTTTCATCGATGTGGGACGGTGAAAAGGCCGGAATTTCTTTATATTCCAGGGGTTGTCCGCTGATCGGACACCGTAACGGACTCAATTCAGCAGCAATTTGGAAAGCGCTGCTAGGACAATAGGCAATCAAGCTGTTACTCTTTGACATGGAACCTTAATTTCCTAAAGCAATATGTAAGTATGAAAGGGTGGGTAAAATGATAGTTTATACTGGAAAGCATAACTTTTGCAACTATGCAAATCGACATTACAGCTCCATACAGACAAAACAGACAAATCGCCAACAAACTGTTGATATTCTACTAACGTTGTTGTGCTATGATAGCCACTATAGGACAATACGAATCCACAGATAAAGCTAGAAGAGAAAGTTGGGAAGCTAGATGAAAATCGATACTGTCTTGCACACAAACGAGCAAAGCATTACGCGCGTGTTGCAAACTGGGTTGCCTTTGGTGCTGGTCTTTTGGAGTCCACAGGCGGTACTGACGCCAACCCTTGATGCACGGTTGACCCAAGCGGCTGAACGCTATGCAGGGAAATTATTAATTGCTAAGGTCGATACTAGTGTTGAACGGGCTTTAGTAGAACGCTATGGCGTCCACCAAACCCCGGCCTTGGTGCTGATTAAGGATAAAAAAGTCGAAACGACATTGGGGGGGAATCTAACGACATCAAGTATTGATCCCTGGCTGCACTATCTGGTAGAAGGTGGTGCGCGCCCACAACTGGCGACAAGTCCAGAGACAGTCGCCGCCTCACAGCCGCGTAACGGCGATAAACCGATTACTTTGACCGATGCCAATTTTGCCGAGATTGTGAATGGGACGGAACCGGTTTTGGTGGACTTTTGGGCGCCCTGGTGTGGGCCATGTCGAATGGTGGCGCCGATGGTGGAGCAGATCGCGCATGATTTTCAGGGTCGCGCCGTGGTCGGCAAACTCAATGTTGATGAAAATCCGCGCACAGCCCAGCAGTATAATATTATGGGTATTCCGGCGCTCTATATTTTCAAGCGCGGACAGGTAGTTGATCAGATGGTGGGCGTACAACCTGCCGCTGTATTGCAGCAACGGCTAGCGCGCCAGGTGAATTAATCGTAGGTGCGGTTTGTAACCGCACATGTTTCAGAAGTTTGTGCGCGCCTAGTAGGCAACCGAAACCGCACCTACGATCTTGTGCGAGGAACGATCCATGTTTGGTGATATAGGACGAACGTTGATGCTGTTGGGGGTTGCCATCTTTGTGATTGGCGCTCTGCTAACTTTTGCGGGGCGCATTCCGGGGCTAGGCCATTTACCCGGCGACATCACGGTGGCGCGCGGCAATTTTCGCCTCTATGCGCCGATCGGAACGATGATTGTGTTGAGTATTATTCTGTCGATCATCCTGAATGTGCTGGCGCGCTTTTTTCGGTAAGCCAATCCAAAACTGTCCTGCCCACTCTTCACCTTGGATAGGTTGATCCAGCCGTGGTATAATTCAAGCAATTGCATAGGACGCGGGGATGCCCGCGTCTTTCGCTATCAGCAACACGCTGTTGTCATAAGGAGCAAGGGATTGTTTAGACGACTCTTTGGGAAGCAAGAAGAGAAGACACAGGATGAGGTCAAGTTGGAGGCCAGTCTCCAAAAGACACGAACCAATGTCTTTAGTCGGATTGCCACCATTTTTCAGGAAAATGAAATTACCGATGATCTGTGGGACGAGGTGGAGGAAACCTTGCTCGTCGGTGACGTGGGTATGACCGTCACGCAAGAGTTGGTGAAGCGCACGCGCCAACGTGTCCAGCAGGAAAATATTAAAGCCACTAGTAAAGCCTACCTTGCGCTCAAAGAAGAGATGGTGCGGCTGCTGCAAGCCGAAGAGCCGCTGCATATTGATGAGCCACGGTTACTGACGGTTGTCTTCGTCGTTGGGGTCAATGGTTCGGGGAAGACGACAAGTTTGGGCAAAATGGCCTATTGGTATAAGCAACGTGGCCGTAAAGTTGTGCTGGCGGCCGCCGACACTTTTCGCGCGGCGGCGATTGACCAATTAAAAATTTGGGGCGAACGCGCCGATGTTGAGGTGATCGCCCACAATCCAGGCGCTGATCCTGGTGCAGTGGTCTTTGATGCCATGCGCGCCAGCCAGGAAAGTCGCAAAGCCGATCTCTTGCTGGTGGACACCGCTGGTCGGTTGCAGACCAAATTTAATTTGATGAAAGAGTTGGAAAAAATTAAAGCGGTAGCCGGCAAACAAGTTCATCGCGCGCCGCATGAAGTTTTGCTGGTGATGGATGCATCCACCGGTCAAAATGCCATTTCGCAGGCCAAAGCCTTTGGACAAAGCGCCGGCGTCACCGGCATTGTGTTGACCAAGTTAGATGGCACCAGCAAGGGAGGCGCGGTGTTAAGTATCAAACGCGAATTAGGTGTCCCCGTCCGCTTTGTAGGAACCGGCGAAAAGATCGCAGACTTTGCCCTCTTTGACCCCGTCGCCTTTGTCGATGGACTGTTGGGGGAAGGGTAGCAAGTTATAGGTTCGAGGTTCCAGGTTGCAAGTCATCATTCTGTTCCGTAGGCACATTTGTTTCGTCCCATCGGGACGCCTGACTTTAGGAGTAAATCATGAGCGAATTAGAAGGACGTTTGTCCCAATTGATGGAACGGGTCGATCTCATCCGGGGGCGTCTTTGACATTGCGGGAAAAGAAGCGACTCTGGTTGAATTAGAAGCCGAATCGCAACAACCCGATTTTTGGAATGATCAACAGGCCGCGCAAAAGAAGATGCAGGACGTTAGCAGCTTGCGCGAGATCGTCGAAGTCTGGAATGGAATTCTGCGCCGGGCCCAGGATGCGCATGAGCTGTATACCTTAGTCGAAGATGACCCCAGTCTGATCACCGAGTTGGACCAAGAGGCAACAGCGCTGGCCGCCGAGTTAGAGGAGCGCGAAACCGCGCTCGCCCTCAGCGGGGAACATGATAAAGACCCGGCAATCTTTAGCATCCATGCCGGCGCGGGCGGCACCGAAGCGCAGGATTGGACCCAGATGTTGCTCCGTATGTATCTTCGGTGGGCGGAACGCCATCGGTTTAAGACCTCGATCACCGACATGACCGAAGGCGAAGAAGCCGGCATTAAGAGTGTCACCGTCGAGGTGACTGGACTTTTCGCCTATGGTTATCTCAAATCTGAGCGTGGCACCCATCGTCTGGTGCGTCTGAGTCCTTTTGATTCCAACAATCGCCGCCACACGAGCTTTGCCAAGGTAGAGGTGATGCCCGTGATTGATGAAGATATTGAGATCGAAATCAACCCCAATGACATTGAAATCGAGGTCTTCTTGAGCAGTGGTGCGGGTGGACAAAATGTGCAGAAAAATCAGACCGCAGTGCGCATCCGCCATCTGCCGACCGGGCTCATTGTCACCTCGCAAAACGAACGCAGTCAGGGCCAAAATCGCGAGATGGCTACGAAAGTGTTGCGGGGCAGACTCTACGAGCTTGAGCAAGAAAAGCTGCTGGCCGAAAAAGCACGCCTTAGAGGGCAGAATGTCGATGCCAACTTTGGCAGCCAGATTCGCAGCTATGTCTTGCACCCTTACCAGATGGTCAAAGATCTGCGCACCGATGTCGAAACCGGCAATACCACTGCCGTCCTCGACGGCGAAATCGACATGTTTATTCAAGCCTGGCTGAAGCAACAGGTAGGGGAGATGGCGTAAGAAGGAAGACAAGAAGAAGGGAAGACAGGCTTACCGTGTCTTCCTGTCTTCCCTTCATCCCTTCATCTTGTCTCTTTCCGCACAATGGGCAAAAAGGACTGATAGCGCCGCGCCTGGCTCGGCTCATTCTCCTCGGTGAGGGCGGTGGGCTGCCTGACACTGACAGTTAGGGCATCGACATTATTGGCAAGGATTGGCTCTAGCATACTGTGCAGGGAGCCGATCCTTGCGCTGTTATAAATTATCGTCTCCGCACTAATCCCATCGTCAATTTTCACCACAAACGTCAAAACACCACTTTCCGATGGCCGCAACTCTGCCAACCGATAGAGACAGGTCGATCCTGCGGTGGCTCCATTGGCACAATCCCAGTCGGCGCTGCTTTGGGTCGCGACAAAGGTGGTATGCGCCGGCACGGTCTCTGTGATCACAACCGCGCCGGCAGGGGCCGATCCACTGTTGCTGTATGTCAACGTATAGGAGAGCAGACCGCCCGCTTCAATCTGTGCTGTGTGCGCTTGTTTCACCAACATCAAGTCCACCCATTCCGCCAAAGTAGCTGTGGGGGTGGCTTGAGGGATAGGGGTTAGTGTAGCGACGCGTTCTGTGGGGATAACCTCTACGGTCATAGTCGGAGTCACAGTCGCGATTGGCGTTGGGGTTACTGTGGCTGTACTGGTGGCTGTACTTGTTACCGTTGGCGCGATTGGTGTACCTGTCGGCGTGGGTGTACCTGTGGCTGTAGAGCTTGCTGTAATGGTTGCCGTTGCGGTATTTGTCATGGTTGGTGGCACAGGGGTAGATGTCACCGTGGGCGTGTCTGTGGCAGTAGCGGAGGGTGTATGGGTAGTGGTCGCAGTATGCGTGGCTGTTGCCGTGTTAGTTGATGTAGGTATAGGCGTATTCGTAATTGTAGCTGTAGCGGTTGCCGTCGGGCTAGAAGTATTGGTTGCTGTACTTGTTGGTGTCAAGGTAGGGCTATTGGTTGCAGTCGCCGTTGGTGTGTTAGTCGGTGTTGAGGTGGGCATTGTCGTGACGGTTGCTGTACTCGTCCCTGTAGGAATAGTTGTGTTCGTTGCGGTTGCCGTATTCGTAGCTGTAGGCACAGGGGTGTCCGTGGCTGTCGCTGTGTTGGTTGCTGTTGGGATAGGAGTATTGGTTGCGGTCGTCGTATTCGTAGCTGTAGGCACGGGAGTATCCGTCGCCGTGCTAGGTGCAGTCGGGGTTGCTGTGTTTGTTACTGTAGGTACGGGAGTATCCGTCGCAGTTGCCGTATTTGTTGCTGTGGGCATGGGCGTATCTGTCACAGTCGCGGTGCTGGTTGCGGTTGGGATGGGCGTTACCGTCGCGGTTGGGGTGTCCGTGCCAGTGGCGGTCGCAGTTGGTGTTGGGGTCAGAATGATGGTTGTCAAAGCAGCTTGGTTATCGGCGCGATTGGCGTCATTGTTAGCATCGATCACAACAGTATTGACCCAGTTTCCAGACGTGGCTGCGGTCGCCGCCATCGTGATGATTACCGTCGCTTGCGGATTGACAGTGCCGATATTGCAGATCAAAAAGTTTTCAATGCTGCCACAGCGGCCATCGATAACCTGGGGGTTGATCAAGCCGTTAGGCACGGTATCTGTCAATACCACATCAAGGGCAGGCGTTGTCATACTATCGTTGTACACGGTCAAGGTGTAGTAGACCGTATCACTCAGCGTTGCCGCCTCATCCCCGTCTTTGGCAATGCTCACATTGGCAAGCGCGTAGGCAAAGCCAAAGTCGGCTGCCGTATAGATTTGACCGGCACCCAGGTTAATTGTATACGAAGCAGTGCTGGTCAATTCATACCCCGGTGCGCTACCCACCGTAACCCTGTAAACGCCTGCGGGCAGATGAGGGAAAAGGTAAAAGCCATCGACCGTTACCGTGGTTGTCACCGAGCCATCGGGATAGTGCAGGGTGACGGCTACGTCATCAATGGGCTGTTGTTCATCCGCATCTTGGACGCCATTGCGATTGGCATCCAGGTAGACAAAATCGCCAATCGAACCAAAGGTTTGGAAATCGATGGCATGGCTGGCCTGGTTGTCACTGGGGATGGTGTCGCTGATGGCGCGGGTGTAGGCGGTGTTGGTAATGACACCAGCCGTATTGGCGGTAGCGTTGACGATAATCAGTGCATTTCCATAGGGAGAAAGCGTTCCCACCGTGCAGGTAAAGCCCGTGCCGGCCAAATTACAGCCCGTACCCGTCACTGAATTGAAGACAACACCAGCCGGTCGGCTGTCGGTGATGACAACGCCCGTGATGGTGATTGGCGCTCTATTGTTTACAGTGAGGATGTAGTCAAAAGGCACACCGATCACCCCGGTCGCAGGCCCCGTTTTGTCGATGGCAACATTACATGCGATCAAGCCATTATTGTTGGCGCCGGGTGTGGCGTTGTTTAGTGTGCCGCTTGCCCCCGAAAGCGTCCAGTCGCTGCCGCTACTGCCGTCGCGGCCATTGATCATGAGCGCAACACTTTGCCCGCTAGCAGCGCTGTCTAATGCAAAACCAGACCAAAGCACGCTGCTGGGTGGCGGATCGTTGGTTGAATCGCCGGTCGCATCATTATCATAGCGCATATAGTCGATGGCATTGGCATCCACGGCCATTGCACCGCTGTACAAGGTCAGATTATCACCATTGCTGTTACGCAAGTTATTGTTTGTTGGATCCGTGCCGGCGCTCCATAATTCTAGCAGGCCATCAGATGGGTCGAGATCATCGCCCGCGGCGTTTGCGTCATCGTGGACGACAATGTAGACACCGGCGGGAATGCCCCCGCTGGGCGACGTAATGATCCGATTAAAGCCACTACTGTTCTCATTGTCAGAGAGAAAAAACTGTGCGCCGGCGGGAATATAGGTGGTTACATAGAGTTCGACCCATTCATCGCCGACGCTGCCAATTTCATTGTACAAGACTTCATTGATCACTAGCATGGGGCCACCACTGACTAGCGGCGACGCGCAATAATTTAAAGGGGGTGCGGCCAGCGGTGTCACAGTTGTGGTCGCCATGTTGTTACCGGCGTTGCTATCATTGGTTGCAGTGACGAAAGCCGTATTATTGATTGAGGTAATGACGTTGGCCGTTGCCTGCACCAGAACCGTCGCCGTTGCGCCGGCAACCAGCGTATCTATGGTACAGGTGACTGTATCAGCGACCAGAACACAGCCGGTTCCACTCACCGCATTGAAGGTCACACCAGTTGGCGCTCTGTCGTGCATAACGACGCCAGCCGCTACATTGCCACTGGTGTTTGAGACAATGAGCGTATAATTAAATGGGTCGCCGACGGTGACATTGGCTGGTGCACTTTTGCCAATCGTAACTTCAGCAGGGGCCAACGCACGCACCACGGTTGGCCCCATCACACTCAACTTTTCGGAGAGAGCCTGTCCACCGGGCAAAGGATCATTGTCACCAACGACCACCAATGCTTGGGCAACCGGCTCTGCTGAAACAAAGCCAATCCAACGCGCCGAACCGTTACCGCAACCGGGCGCTAAGCCTTGGGCAGCAACCTGGACATCGGGGACGTTGCTCTGGTCACAAATTGCATTCTCGGCAGCCACACCACCGGTCAGACCCAGCGTCGAACTGATAGGTAGATCAGCTAACAGATTGCCGCTGGCATCCAACAAACGCAAAAACGCGGTTGTGCCGCGGTAACTGGTTTCGAGGTCGCCAAAGAAGGCGCCAAATGCGTTGACCGGCGCACTAAAGGTAAAGCGCAGCCCATTCAACCCACGCGCCTTGCTCAACTGATTAAAGTAGAAATCGCCCGCGCTGCTAGACGAAGGCTTGGGTGCATTGTCCTGCATAGTGCAGCCACTCGCACTGCCATTGATCTGCACATTATCAAACGCCGGGATGCCAGCCGCATTGGAACCGCTAGCGAAGCCCAGCGCCGGGGCCAGATCTACGGGTGTGATGGTGATCGCAAAGCCATCGGGTTGGGATAAGATGTAAGGCGAGCTAACCGCCGTTCCTGAAGGGCCGGTCAGCCAAGAAGCAAGCGCAGCAGCGCCTGGCAACGTTGCGGCGGCAGTGTCAAGCCACGCGGTGCGTTGCTGATCAAGCGTGGTGCGTGCTGCAACATAGACCGCATCACTACAGGTAACGGGGGCCGGACCGGCAATGCCATAAACTTCATCTGCAACCGTGACGGTTATAGCTGTACCGGTCAGATCAGCCAGTCTTTCCGCTTTAATCGTTTTAATGCCAAGCGCGGTGGGAAAAAGGATGAAGGTCAAAAGTAGGAAAAGTAGTAAGCTAAGCGTAACAAGCAGAGTGGACAGAAGGCGACTCTTGGTGATCATGGTGTTTCCCAGGTCAGTGTGCAGCCATCCGGGAAAACCAAGCAACACAAGTGAACGCCGGGCGTTGTGGCTCTGCCATAGATAGGCCGTCATAGGTTAGTTGATGTGTAGCAGCGCCTACAGCAGCAGATAGTTTGCTTGAACGAATACCGTTCGAGCCAAGATCATATAAGGGTATTCGCACCTTGCCATCGGTTATTTGCTGTATTTTCGTAAAGCGTTTTAGGATGGTTTATAAGCCTTAGCGTAACTGTTTAGCTTTTCATATAACTATTCAGGCATACAACTGAATTTTTCACTTACCATTTTCGGTAGTTGACAATCCACCATACCTCCGCTATACTCTACATAGGATGTGCAGAGTGCGATATGCCCACTGTACAAATTGCTGTACAAATTACCCAATTCGAGAAATCATGAATAATTTTAGTCGCTTTTCAACCAATAATGCTTTACACCCAATCAACACGGTTGCTGGTATTGTACGCATTCTTAGCGAGCTTCTGGTCGTAGTACGACAGGAGCTATTAGCGGTTGGAGAAGAAGCATAGACGCTTACCGTCTATTTGGTCAACGTAGACCCTTCCCAACTGGGAAGGGTTTTTTTTTCGCTCAAATTGGGAATACCATTTGTCTGATAGACTGAGCAATGCCATAGATGATAAAGATACGCAGGTATTGACATTAGTATAGATGTCCAGAAAAGTTTTGTCCTACTATTGCTTTTCGTGGTGTGGTACAAAACTTTTCTGGGAAACTATAGTACATTATCATCTATGAGCTATTGCGCTATAGAAAGGAGATTGCAGTATGAGGCAACCAAAAAGCAAAAGTGCTGGTACAGCTACTAGCACAGGTGCAACCCCAGCTAGGACTAGTGAACCGCGCCAGATGACGGGTGCGCAGATGGTCTGGGAGGCGCTTTATCTGGAAGGTGTGGATGTGATCTTTGGTCATCCTGGCGGGGCCATTTTGCCCACCTATGACGCACTGGCGCGTTATGAGGCCGAAGGCAAGATCCACCATGTGTTGGTGCGCCATGAACAGTGCGCCGCCCATATGGCCGATGGCTACGCCAGGTCTACCGGCAAGGTGGGCGTCTGTATTGCCACCAGCGGCCCCGGCGCCACCAATTTGGTGACAGGTCTGGCTACAGCCCAGATGGACAGCGTGCCCGTGGTGGCGATCACGGGGCAGGTGCCGACCACACTGTTGGGCACCGATGCGTTTCAAGAGTCGGATGTGGTGGGGGTGACGCAGCCGATTGTGAAGCATAATTATCTGGTCACCGACGTGCATGAACTCCCCTTGATTTTGAAAGAAGCCTTCTACATTGCCCGCGAAGGGCGCCCCGGCGTAGTCCTCGTTGATATTTGCAAAGATGTGCAAAATGCCACTGGTCTCTTTCGCTACGATTTCAATATTGAACTGCCTGGTTTTGAACCCTGGCCAAAGGTGGATAAAGCCGCCATTATTGCTGCCGCTGAATTGATCAACCATGCGGAGCGACCGCTCATTTTGGCCGGCCATGGCATCCATATTGCCGGTGTCAGCAAAGAGTTGTTGGAATTGGCGGAAAAGGCGGAAATTCCGGTGGTCACGACCCTGCTGGGCACCGGCAATATTTCAGAAACCCATCCGCTCAGCTTGGGCATGGGTGGCATGCATGGCGAGGTCTATGCGAATCGAGCCGTACAGGGTTGCGATGTCCTAATCGCGATGGGGATGCGCTTTGATGATCGCATTACCGGACGACTGGACAGCTTTGCCAAACAGGCCAAGATCATCCACTTTGAACTGGATAAGGCGGAAATCGGCAAAAATGTAAAGCCTGATGTCCCAGTGATTGGCGACCTGGGTGAAACGCTGCCGGCGCTGCTGCCCTTGATCGAGGCGCGCCGTCATCAGCCGTGGATCCAGCAGATCAGCGAATGGCGCGGCGACACGAGTGAGACCGATATTTTGAATTTTGAGACCGACCAGTTGATTCCGCCTTTTGTGATCCGCCAACTGTGGCACGCCACGAAAAACGCCACGGACCTGCCCCCGATTGTGGTCACCGATGTGGGCCAACATCAGATGTGGGAATGTCAATATTTTATCCACGAATTTGCCGGTATGTTGCTCACCAGTGGTGGTCTGGGGACGATGGGGTTTGCCTTGCCGGCGGCGATTGGCGCGCAAATGGCCAATCCCGGTCGCTTGGTGTGGGCAGTGGCCGGTGATGGCGGCTTCCAGATGACACTGCAAGAGTTGGCGGTGCTCAAGCAAGAGCGCAACCTGCCCGTGAAAATTGCGATCATCAACAATGGTTTTCTGGGCATGGTGCGTCAGTGGCAGCAGTTTTTCTATGACAAACGCTATGTGGGTACGCCCGTGGTTTCCCCCGATTATGTAAAGTTGGCCGACGCCTATGGCATTCCGGCGCTCGTCGTCCGCAGGCCGGAAGAAGTGGGGCCAGCCCTTGAAAAAGCCCACCAAACCCCTGGTCCTTTCCTGATTGACTTCCAAGTCAAGGAAGAAGTGAATGTCTATCCGATGATCGCGCCGGGCAAAGCCGTCAACGAAATGATCCGCCGGCCCAAAGCGGGCGTCGTGCAGGGGTTTAGCGGCGTGGAGCCGAGTTGGTAAATACATCAGGAGTAGGGAGTAGGGAGTAGGGGGTTGAAGGGCTTCTTACTTCCTACTTCCTACTCCCTACTCCCCCAAACCTAGGAAGCGAGAATAGCTATGAAACACACATTGATTGCTTGGATGCGCGATAAGCCTGGGGTGCTCAACCGCGTGGCGGGGCTGTTGCGTCGGCGTAATTTTAATATTGATAGTCTACAGGTTGGTCATAGTGAAATACCGGGCATCAGCCGTATGACCTTTGTGGTCAATGGTGACGACCATATGACGGATCAGGTGATCAAACAACTGCGCAAAGTGGTCGATGTTACCAATGTTGACGATGTGACCGACCGTCCCACCATTGTGCGCGAAATGGCCTTGATCCGGATGCACACCACCAGTGAAAACCGTGCGGAAATTATCCAGATTGTGGATGTTTGTAAGGGTGAAGTGGTGGATGTTTCGCTGGAGAGTATGGTGGTGCAGATCGTCGGTTCGGAACAGCGCATCGACGCATTGATTGAGTTATTGGAAAATTTTGAGATCCAGGAAATGGTGCGCACAGGTCCGGTGGCAATGGCGCGCGGCAACGCGCTGCGCACCAAACGCAGTATTGCCGGCTGGCGCGCCGTAGCCAACGGCCAGGTTATCGTCGAGGAAGCCACCCGCTTTTCTACCGGTGGCGTCTAAGTATGCTATAATCGTAGGCGAAATTTCATAGTAACTATTTCTATGGGTGGGTAGAGAAGTAGGTAGGTAAATCGGTAGGACAGTAAAACAGTCTATTCCCGATCTACTTGTTTACCGACAGGATTTACTCAAGAGAGATGTCATTTCGACGAGGGCTGTTTCGAGGAGAAATCTTACTTTGCTCATGCTCAAGATTTCTCGTCGCATACAGCGGCTCCGCGAAATGACATCTGCTTAAGTCCTAACCGATTTACCTATCTACCTGTCCTACAAACACAAAACTAATCATTTAGGAAAATTGCCATGAATTTGGATTTTACGACCAACCTATTTACTAAAGAGAAGATTCGCATTGGTGACACCGAGGAATATGTCGTCCGCGGTGGGCGTCATCTTTTCTCACTTTTACCTCAAGCCTTTGCCGGTATTAAGCAGATCGGCGTTTTGGGCTGGTCCTCACAAGGGCCGGCGCAGGCGCAAAATTTGCGCGATTCACTGGTTGGCACCGGCATCACGGTCAAGGTTGGTCTACGCGCCAACTCACCTTCTATGGTTAAGGCGGAGGCAGCCGGTTTCACGGCAGCAAATGGCACGCTCGGCGAGATGTTCGACGTGATCCGTGAATCGGATCTGGTGCTGCTGTTGATTGCCGACGCGGCCCAGGCTCAAGGGTACAAAGAAATTTTTAGCGCGATTCGCCCTGGCGCAACGTTGGGTCTGTCACATGGTTTTTTGCTGGGCTATTTGCAAAGCATCGGCGTCGCTTTCCCCGCTACTATCAACGTGATTGCGGTTTGTCCCAAAGGCATGGGGCCATCGGTACGCCGACTATACGAACAAGGCAAAGAGGTCAATGGCGCGGGCATCAATTCAAGCTTTGCTATTCATCAGGACATTGACGGCAGAGCTACCGATATCGCGCTGGGGTGGTCGGTGGCGCTTGGTTCGCCCTGGACTTTTCAGACCACCATGGAATCTGAATATAAATCTGACATTTTTGGTGAGCGGGGCATCTTGTTAGGCGCGGTACATGGGATTGTGGAAAGTCTCTATCGCTGGTTTGTGGCCCACGGCCAATCGCGTGAGGAGGCCTTTGTCAATGCAGTCGAGTCAACCACCGGACCGATCAGCCATATGATCTCAAAAAATGGCATTCTGTCCGTCTATGAGGCGTTGGATGAAGCCGGCCAGGATCTTTTCCGGCGCGCTTATTCGGCGGCCTATCATCCGGCCTTTGAAATTTTGATGGAGATCTATAGCGAAGTTGCGACTGGCAATGAAATCCGTAGCGTGGTGGAAGCCAATCGCCGTCATCAGCGTTACCCCATGGGCAAAATCGACGGCACGGAAATGTGGCAGGTTGGCGTTGGTGTGCGGGCGCACCGCCAAGCCGACAAGACGCCGATCCACCCCGTCACCGCGGGCGTCTATATTGCGACGATGATGGCGCAGGTCGATCTCTTAAAAGAAATGGGTCACCCCTATTCGGAAATCGCCAATGAATCAATTATCGAAGCGGTTGATTCGCTCAATCCCTAT
>Ga0163153_10003887_pt1 | contig 19434 bp, 13 predicted proteins | sample OliLakLV19MP6IB1_FD_148629 | JGI IMG/M metagenome (GOLD analysis project Ga0163153, IMG submission 148629) | Freshwater microbial mat bacterial communities from Lake Vanda, McMurdo Dry Valleys, Antarctica - Oligotrophic Lake LV.19.MP6.IB-1 | ecosystem: Environmental > Aquatic > Freshwater >... | reverse complement strand
ACCCACACTCGTGGAGCAGCTTCGGAAGGCAAGTTCGTTGTGCCCTCGCCACGGAGCAGGGCGGCTTTGGTGGTGGCGGGGATCGGGGGCTGGCCGCGGTGGGCGGAGACGTCGAGGCCGGACATGAGGTGGGCATCGTCCGACTTGCCGCCGGAGATCGCGACCATTGCGGCGAATGCGCCAGCAGCCGCGGCGCTCTCGAATGCATGTTCGCCCATGCGAACGACGACCTCCCAGCTCCGCTCCTCGAGCAGGCGCTTGCGCAGCTTCTTGTAACTCGTGAGGAAGAGCCAGTTCTGGGGTGTGACGGCGGCGATGGTGCCGGTCGAAACGCCGTCCGCGCCGCGCCGCACCCAGCGCAACATGCGTGCAACGAAGACGGTGGCCAGATCGGCCTTGGCCTCCTTGTAGTGCTCGTCGGCGAATTCCTTGAATAGCTCGCTCTGCGACCCGCGGCCGAGGTAGGGCACGTTTGTGACGACCAGGGTGTAGCCGCGGCGGGGGCCGGCGAGGATGCGCGCCGCCTTGGCCATGCCCGAAGCCGCGACCGCGCGCTCGTGCAGCTCGGCGGCGGTGGACTCGGCCTCGAGCACAGCGTCGAGCAGCGGCTCGAGTTGGTCGAAGCCGGCGATGAAGAGGTCCGATGCCTGGTCGGCAGGATCGATCAACGAGCCGAGCTCGGGCGCGAGCTGGAAGGTCTCGTGCAGTCTCGTCAGCCCGGCGCGTAGGGAGCCCGAGAGCAGCGAATCCTCGCGCCCAAGCAGATCGCGCTGCGCCGGCATGCCGCCGCGCGCGGCGGCTTCCTCCGCGAGCGCCAGCCATTCATTCTTCGAGGCATTGGGACCGATGCCGGAGCAGGCGATCTGGAGCGGCGGCAGGTCGATGGGGCGGCCGGCGAGACGCCAGGCGGCGAGCGCCAGGTGGAAGGCTGCGATCTGGGTGCAGCGGCCGTCGAGCTCGAGACCGAAGAGGTTGTCCGACAGCACGGCACGAACGGCGTCCTCGGCTCCGAGACGTTCTTCCGCCTGGCGCAGGCGCACGAGTAAGTCGAAGGCCGCCACGATGAAGTGCCCGCTGCCGCAGCACGGGTCGAGCACCGTCAGCTCGCGCGCGAGTTTGGGCCAGCCGGGATAGGTGCCGGCGGCGGGACGCCAGGGACCAGTGCCGGCGTTGGGTTCCTCGCCCGCGAGCGGCGTGCGCACGAAGCGCAGGTAGTCGAAGGCGTAGCCGTCGATGGCCACCGCGTCGCGCAGCAGTGCCTCGCTGGCCGCAGCCGCGGCGAGCTCGGGCCGGTCTGCGAGCACTTTGCCGGCGTGCCAGGCCCCGAGCGTGTTGTGCAGCAGGAATTGCACCATGTAGGGCTCGGTGAAGAGCTGGGTCACCGCCGGCAGGGTCTCGCCGGTGATCTTCTCGCCGGACTTCACGCGCGCATTGACGGCCTCCTTCTCGGCCTTCTGCCAGAACTGGTAGGTCCAGCCCAGGGCATCCGCTGCGGTGAAGACCTCTTCGGGAAGGTCGGCGACAAGCTTCGCCAAGGCCTGGCGTGTCTCCGGGGGCAGCGTGACGGCGAGCGCAGGATCGTCGGGCCTGAAGATGCGCGGGAGCATACCTTCCGCGAAGGACGAGGCCAGAGCCCAGGTGTCGAGGGCCCGCGCGCGGGCGAGTTCCTCGCACTCCTCTAGCGTGACGGCGACCTGGGACTGTGGCTCGATCAAGAGGCCGTTCTCCGCCAAGAAGCGCGCGAAGAGCATGCGGTGCCAGTGCTCGTAGGCGACCTCGCGCTCGAGGCGGCGGACCGCTTGGGTGCCCTTCTGCTTGTCGAGCACGTCGCCGAGCTGGCGGCCATGGGCGCGCAGGCGGTTGCGCAGAGCGCGCTCCTCGGCGTTCATCGAGCCGTGGGGCTCGTGAAGCCTCACAGCCAACGCCTCGAGGGCCTTGCGGGCGCCGCCCTCGGCGACGGTGCGAGCCTCGACGATGGCCTTCTCGAGGCGTTTGCGAAGATCGGTGGGCAGTGAGGTCGTGGTCATGGCGTGGTGTGCGGATCAGCCGATCACGAGCGGGCCATCCGCCAAGCGGCGCAGCAGGTCGGCCTTCGTTGAAGTCAGCCAAGTCTCGACCTCGCCTTCCGATCGCAGGATGTTGCTCTTCAGGGCGACGCTCTGGACCTTGGGCTCGAGAGCTCGAGCGGCGTCTGCGCGCGCCTTGGCAAACCGCGTCGGCAGTCCCTCGGCGAGCTCGGCCCAGCCTTGCAACGGGCGAGCCTCGACCGCCCGGAGCAATCGCTCCTCATCGGCGACGTCCAAGGCCGGCAGAGGCTCGAGGCGATTCGAGCGGGAGATCGCCTCCCGCTCGGACGCGGGCAACTTATGCCAGTCCTCGGATGCCTCGAGTCCTTGCAGGGCTTTCGAGATGGACTCTTCGCAGCGCTTGTGCGCGTCGAGAACGGCCACGCGCAAGGCGCCTTCGAGCTTCTTGGCGAGGGGGGACACATAGTCGGTGTCGTCCAGGAGGGAGCGGCCATCCAGGATCGCCTGGATCTCGGGCTGAACCTCGGCCATGACCGGAAGCGAGTCCGCCTGTGCCGCCAGGCGCGAGAGCCGCGCCCATGCGGGCAGTCTCGTCTCGGCGCGGTCCTTGCGCGCTTTCCATGTGCTGAGGCTCGACTCGAGTTCGCCCTTGGCGGCGAGTAGGCCCCCGAGCTGTTCGCTGCCGGCCAACCGGCGTAGCTCGTCAAGCTTGGTGGTCGACGGGGTCGGCGGCAAGGGTGGCTCGCCACCCCCGGCATGAGCCAGTTTCAGCATCGCGGTTAGGAACTCGCCGGCCTTCCCCTCTTCCTCACCGCTCTTCACGGCGATGCCAGCCTCCTGGTAGAGCCCGCGAAGGGCAATCCTGTCTGGCACGCCCAATCGGACTCTCTCGGGACGGAAGTCGCCGCTCGAGATCTTGTTCTGGTCGAGCTGACCAGGCGCCAGCGGCTGGCCGTTCAGAATGACTCGAACGGTACCCACACGATGGAGGGCGATCAGCGCGGCGTCGATGGTGTCCTGGGGCCAGCCATAGGGAGACGCCTTGAGCGTCTTGCGTACGTCCGCGCCCCTCGCGCCATTGCCGATCTCGAGGAGAACCTGCCGGACGACCGGGTGATCCTCCGTCGGTCGGTCCCAGCCGATGACCTTCAGAGGTTCGTCCGAACCCTCGCGCGCGCGCTTGAGCGCGGCGGGCCAGGCCCGATGGTCCCCGTCGAGGAAGCGTGGGAACAGTCGCGAGAGCGACGCATCGGTCGCCACATCGAGTTTGGCCCGCAGCGAGTCGCCGTAGACTTCGTTTCCTCCGCTCTGATAGACCTTCGAGCTCGCGACGAGATCGCGGATGAGCTCGTCGCGCGCGGCCTCGGCTGCCTTCAGCCGGCTGCGCATGCTCTCGCACGCTTCACGCGCTTCTGCGGGCTCCGTCGGCATGCCCTTTCCGTCGAGGACGATGCGGGCCGCCTCGGCCTCGACGATGCGGGCCTTCAGGTCGCTGCTCGGCCTGGAAAGGAACACGTGGATGACCGGATCCTCTTGCCCACGCCTGCGCGCCTCACTCTCGATGTCCTTCTGCGAGGAAGACGAGCCGTCGCGCAGCCAGACGACGATCTCGTCGCCGCCGGCGCTCGGCGCATCGGCGCGGGCGTGCAGGGTCAGCGAACGGGAGACCTTCGACTCGCCGTGCTTGGGCTTCACGTCGCCGACGGTTTTCTGGACCGCGGCGGCGAAGAGCTGATCCTGCTTGGCCTGAAGCTCGGAGAGCCGCCCACCTAGAGCGCCCTGCTGCTCGCGGAAGGCCCGATCCCACTCCGCACCCTGGGTGGTCTGGAGCCGGTACTCGTCTCCCACCTTCATCAAGGTGGCCGACTCGGCCATCGCCTCGAGCTGCGTCTCGACCTTGCGACGGAAGGGGCCCGAGTCGGTTTCGAGGTCGTCGATCAGCAGGTCGGCGACGGTCCGGGCCGTAGCCCGTACGCCGGTGTCCACGCCTTCCTCGCGAGGGAGTTTGGAGATCAGAAAGACGACGCCACAGATGCGCCGTCGCAGGGGGCCGACCTCCGGGATGGCGTCCTGCTCCTGGATGCGGGTCGCCAGCTCGCCGAGGAGAACCCCGGTGTTCACCAGGTTCGGGGCAAGTGCGTCGTAGAGCGAGTCGCCTGGGATGACGGCGCCGAGTTCCTTATCGGCAATGGCCTGGAGTGCGTCGTGGAGGATGCGCAGCTGGGACCGCAATTGGCTGTTGGTGCCTGCTGCGTCTACAGCTCGGAAACACTCCTCCCAGAAGCGACGGCGTGTCGGGAGCAGGGGGTAGTCCTCGACGGCGATGTCGCGATCCGAAGGGCGCTCTGCCAGACGGGTGCCATGCATGTGCTTCGAGACCTCGCCTGCATTGCGGGAGAGCAACGCACGGATGGGTTCGGCGGCGCTCGCCTTCTTGTGCAAGAGCACTTTGCGGGTCACCGCCTCGACGTCCGTGTCGGAGAGCTGGGAGGTGATTCGGAAGCGGTCCTTCAGCTTCTGCAGGAGCGGCGTGCCCGACAGTGCGGACTGCCCGCTGGCCACGAGCATGACCCGGCTGTCGAGCTGGGTCTGCACCGCTTCGGCGAGCTCGGTAATGGAGACAGCTCGATCGTTCGAGTCCCCGATGTACTGCTGCACCTCGTCGAGGACGAGGACTGTGAGCGGCAGCTCCCCGGGTGAGCTTCCTGGGAGAACGAGAGCCTCTCGGCAGGCGGCGAGAAACTGAGCCGTCGTGATGTCACTCGTCGGGTTGGGGAAGCGCTCGCGGAGGACCTTGCGGGCCTCCCGCTCGTCGAGTGCGAAGTGTGCGTCGCATTCGAGTACGGCCTTGGCGATCAGGCCGCTGACGTACAGGTTGTTCAGCTCTTTGGCCCAGTCCTTGCCCGCACTCTCCACGGCGCTGCGAACGCGCTCGAGGAAGCCTTGCTCGCGGAGCCAGAAGCAGAACTGCGCCTGGGGATACTGTTCGGGCTGTCCGCATGCGCGGAGGACGACCGACAGCACGGCGAGGCGCACGTGATCGCCGCTGCCCGACGGCAGAGTGCCCGAAGCGGCCAACGCCGGTTGGCCTGTGCGCGCGGCCCGCGTGTCGAGTTCTCGCAGGGACGCGACGATTTCGTCGGGTAGGCCGCGGACGAGCGTGCGAGCCGTGGACCCGTCCGCGAACTGCGTGTCCACCCAGAGATGGCCCAGCATCTTCAGCAGGTGGGACTTGCCGCTGCCGAAGAACCCGCTCACCCAGGCCGCGTTCTGTCGGGGCCGATCGAGCTCCGTGAGGTAGCTCCGGAGAATGCGCTCCAGGGCGTCGCCGTACTGACCATCGCAGACGAACGTCTCGAGCTCGGCGCGAAGCTCTTCCGTTGCGCGGGCGTCTGCCGACGCCGTGATTCGGGCCTGGCCGCCGTTGGCGAGTGCGCTCGCCCTCGGGTCGCGATCGAGGAGCTGGTGGACTTTCATGCGGTCTCTCCTGTGCCGTCAAGCGTGATGCCGTTCGCGAGGTAGTTCCAACCGTTGCGGGCATCGAGCAAGCGGTAGTTGTTCCCGTCCTTGGAGCCGGGGAAGAAGATCACGAGGCGACCGCGGACATCCGGTTCGACGGCTCGGATGACTTCGGAGATGTGCGCGAACCCATACAGCGAAGCGACGCCGGTGACGGCCACGACGGTGTTCTCGTCGCTCGAACGCAGCAGTTCACGCAGCGGCAGGACGATGCTCTCGACGAATTCGCCCTCCAGCTTCATGCCCAGGTCGCCCGGACTCTCGAAGTAGGCCTCGCGGTACTCGTCCGTGGCCATCCACTGGGCGAAGCTACGGGTGCAGTCGTGCTCGATCCAGCCGTGGCCGGCGCCTAGGGTGCGCTGCTCGAACTCTCCCTTGCGCGCGCGAAACGCGCGCTCGAGCTCCTTCTCGTAGACGACCATCACCACGCGCTGGGCGCCGGCGACGGTGCGTTGCCAAGGGGCCCGGATGTGCCGTTCGTACTTGGCTGCGAGGTCCTCGATCTTGCCCATGTTCAGCTCCCGAGTCGGATGGCATCGAGCTCACTGGCGTCGATCTCGGTCGTACCGCCGCCGATGCTGGCGCTGATCAGTCCGAGCTGCTTCGCGCGCAAGGCGACAGGCTCCAGCTCTCGCGGGCTGCGGTCGAGCACCTGGGCCCACCGGCTTGCGAGGAGCTGCTCTCCGGCGAGACCCTCCAACGTGCCCAGCCATAGGGCTAGGGCCAGTGATCCGGGCGTGGGTGTGACGCGTTGACGGATCTTGCGCACGCGTCCCTCGAGGTGGCCGGACTGGCACCACGAGCTGCCCGCGTTGCGTGCGACTTTGTCGAGCACGGACTCGTTCAAGCGGTCGCCGACGGTCGAGCGGATCGCTTCCAGGAAAGCCGTGCGGACCAGCTCAGCGCCCTCCGTCAGGCCCAGGACTGGCCGAGCCGTGGAGCGAAGAAGGGGATCCCGGGCCAGGGCGCAGAGTAGGGCGCTGATGGGGCGCCCAGCCTCGTCGGCGCTCCAGACCCGGCGGAGGGCTCGGAAGATGGGGACGCCCGGATCGAGTCCGTAGAGCTCACACAGCCTCTGGCCCGTGAGCCGCCGGGTGGCCTCCGTTGACTTCCCAAGGACGTTGTCGTCCACGATGGCCGAGAGGTAGCCGTCCCGGGCCGTCGCCGGGGGAAGGGCGGTCAGGAGCTCCCGTAGCTCGGCGAGCATCATCGTGCGGCTCGTATGGGTACCGCGGTCACCGAAGCGGAGGCCTGCACGGACGGTGTCAGGCCTCTCGGGGGGGGGCGACCAGGTGACCATGCAGCTGATCCTAGCTCAGGCTTGGCTTGCCGGCAAGTTTGCCGGCGAATATTGAGAAAGGGGTTGAGGTGGGGCCCTTTCGGTCTATTTTTCGTTCGCCGGCAAGTTTGCCGGCTAATTTTATTCATTCTGGTGGGTGTGGCGTCGGTTAAGGCCGCCACCCTGCCGGATACGCCTCGACCGACCCCACAACGCCAAGAGCGGCGAGAACAAGATGAAGCTCGAATCCACCGGGTTGCGCCTATCCGCGACCGACCTTGCACAGCACCTCGGATGCTCGCACCTAACCCAACTCGATCGCGCCGCGGCCGAAGGGCGCCTCATCCCACCGACCTGGACGGATCCGGTCCTCGAGATGCTTAAGCAGAGAGGCATCGACCACGAGGCGGCGTATGCCCAGCACCTGGCTGATCAGGAGCTTTCGGTGGTCGAGGTCGGCCGCAACGGATCGATGGATCGTGTTGTCGAGCTCATGCGCGCCGGAATCGACGTGATCCTCCAGGCGCCACTCGCCGACGGTCGCTTCGGGGGCGTCGCCGACTTCCTACGCAGGGTGCCGCGCCCCAGCGCGCTGGGTGACTTCTCCTACGCTTCTCATTGCCCATGAGTGCTGCCTCTGGACACGGGCCGCGCACTGGTTTTTCGCGCTCGACTTGGAGGCCCAAAGGCGAGCCAAGCTCGCGCGATGTCGTCGAGGCGCTGGAGTCCCAGCCATAGGCACTTGCGGATAGGCGGGATAAAAGGCCTATTCGCGTAATCGCTCACTATCAGACATAGCCCAGACCGTAGATACGGCGTTCGAGCACCCGATACATGGTGCGAGTCGAGCAGTGGTGAGTGCCTTGATCGAGCAGCGCGGCGTAGACCTCAGCCGGCGCCTGGTCGACGTAGTCGGAGGAGTGGAGAACGTCGAGCACCGTCTGCTCCTCGGTGTCGCTGAGCGCCAGCGGCGGACGGGGGCGCGGCTTCGGCGGGCCGACGAGCGGGCTGCGCCAACGGTAATACGAGGCCGCCGCAAGGCCGAGGGCTCGGCATGCCGGATGGACGCCAACGGTGCCGGCGAGATCGCGAGCGGTACTCATGAGCTCGCCTCGACGTCGAGCAGGGGGTTCCCCAGTAAAAGCGCCACTTTTTTTTGGACCTCGATGATGGTGCGGGCCTTGAACAGCTCGTGCTCGAGGCGGGCGTTGGTGCGCTCGAGCACCGCCACTCGGTCGGCGAGCGGATTCTTCGCGGGCTTACGGCCACGTTTGCGCGGAGCGAGGCCGGTGGCGAGCGCCTCGTCGCGCTGCTGGCGCCACACGGAGAGGTGGGAGGAGTACAGCCCCTCGCGACGAAGCAGCGCGCCGAGATCGCCGGGAGACGAGCAGGCGTCGGCGGCCTCGACGATCTTGCGCTTGTACTCGCTGGTGAACTTGCGGCGGCGCGCCTTGGCCACCACCTCCGGATCGGGAATCGAATGCGGTGCACTCGTCATCACCGCCAGCAGCATCGACTCGTCGTCCTTCGCTCCATCCCCGTTCCCGCGCGCCCGCGGCGGGGCCCCTCCGCCCTCCCTACGGTCGGGCTCCGGGGCCCCGCCGCGAAGAGCAGCTCTCTCGGCTACTTCGACCATCCGCATCCTCCCCATCGCGCTCCTACTCTCCCCGCCCTCTCCTGTAAATTCGACTCACGCTGGTGTCTCATCGACATTGGCACAAGGGGGTTCGCCAAGGATCGGGATCGAAAATCCTCGACGCTCACAAGAGGTTTCGTCGAATGGATGGCTCGATGGCAATTGGCGCAGAGGACAGCGAGATCCTCCAAACGGGTGGCGACTGGCTCCAACGCTTCGGCGAGCGGACGCCGATGATGAACCTCGCACACGTCTCCAGGCAAGCCCGGGTACCGAACCTGTGCCACAAAGCCGCACGCCTCGCACTCCAGCCGTCCGTCGAACGTGCGCGCTGATTTCCTTTTCGCCTCGGCAAGCGCTGGGTCCCGCTCGCGACGCAGGTGGAAAAACAGGCGGGGCTCCCCTTCAATGGCGGATAGCTCAAGGTCCTCCGCGATCGGCGGACGTACGGCCGTCTTCGGGCGATACGCCCACGCGTCGTCGCGACGTTCGCGATCGAAGAAGTCCGCCCACGGAGAACGACCCACCGTGATCTGCTGAGAGAACCAAGCGACCATGTTCGATGCGGCGGCGCGATCATCTGCCCACGAAGACGTCATCCTCGCCCGACTCACGATTGCCGCCCCTTCGCTGTCTGTGAGGAAAGCCGAGACGATCGCATCGTGACGTACGAAGCCGTTGCTGTCTGAAGGCGCCCCTACGATCAGGCGGGCGATGAGCGGAAAGACCTCTGAATGGCTGAATGCAACCCCCTCTGCGACGCCACCTGCGGCTCGGAGGGCCGCAGCGAAGGCTGGGTCAGCGATCCGCTGGAGACCAAGCCCAAAGTTGCCGGAATACTTCCGGAAGGCATCGAACCATTCCAGTTGGTCGATCCGCACTTCTGGCCTCAACCACGCACCCGACCGGCCTTCGACGCTGTTGGGTTTGCCAGGCTCCCCGGCCACCACCGTATCGGCGATGAACCAGTACACCAAGTAGTACTCTTTCGTGTCGCGCTTTCGCGCCACAAGCCAAATTCTAGAGCCGCGAATGCCGTCGGCGGCTTTGCTCGTGTAGATCGAGAACGCGCCTGGCTCTTCGACGGGGAACTCTGCATATTCGGGGTTGTGATACTGAACGTACTCGTCCATGCTCGCGCTCGTCGGGCTAACGCTTGGCCTCAGGCGCGGCCACCAAAACGCGACGCCCCGGCTTCACCGAACGCCTCCGAGGTGGCCGTCGCCTGGAGGCCCTCGTTCGGCCCGTGCTTGGTGCACTGCTTGCACGATTCGTACCCACGCCCGTCATCAGCGATCCAACCTGTCGCAAGCCGCGATTTGACCCCTATCCCCCTACTCAACTCGGCCGACTCGGCCATACGTTCCCCCTTCCGTTCGGTTGGTAAACGCCAATGGAGTCCATGATTTGAAACGCCGGCTACCACCGCTTGCTCCCGTCCTCGTCGCACTCCCAGCTCGGTCGGCCCCACTTGGCCACGTTTGTCGTGTACTCGTCCAGGCACTTCGCCAGGCCGGTGTACGCTCGATGCTCCCTGCGCTTCCTAGCTGCGAAACCGCGGGCGGCGCCACCACTGCCCGAACCGCCTTCCGCGGAGAGCTTCGTCGAATCATAGTAGGCTAGGGAACACACCCCCTGAGCGCTACACGCTATACCCAGGACGTCATTGAAGCGCGAATTTCCCACGCCGTTCGGACCGTTCTGGCGGCTGTTGCTCACCATTAGTGGCGCAACGGACTCATAGTGCAAAAATCGTCGATTCGCACCGTCTGTCTCGTTCAAGACGACGTTGAGCGCGTAGTTCGTGGTCGGATCGGCTACGCCTTGATCGGCAAAATAGTGGACGTCGACGTCGAAGGTTCCGTTCGCGTAGACGGCGTCTCCAGTTGCCCGGTACGAGATTACCTCTGGCCCAAAGCCGTCAAGATCGTCGAAATCGAGATTCCCGGGTCCTTCGGTCCGATCCGAGTACCAGATCGTCCCACCGTTCTTGTCGCTAGAGTACAGATCGACGTCTGTCCCGTTCGTATCCCACCGGAGGACGAAGACCACTCGCGACGCGACTAACGCGTTCCGCACCCCCGAGAGGTCCTCGACGCCGGTCACGTTCACAACCGCCTCATTCGTGATAGGTGTATTCCCGCTAAACGCTTGCGCCTTCAGGGTATTGTCTCCAACGGCCACCACTACATCGGCGTTGAAGCTGCCATCCCCATTCATCATCGTAACCGACTTGATGCCGTTGCTGTCCACGACCACTTTGCTCACCGAATCCCACACTTCCTCGGGAACCAGCCCCGTGACCGATATGACGCGGTTCGAAACCTCGGTGCCCGCGGCCGGACTCGTTATGACGGTGTCGACCTCTTGCTCCTCTCGGATCCTGAACTGCACGGTTGCAGTAGCGGCCCGATCCAGGCTGGGGTTCGCCACGGTGACAAAGAGGCGGGGGATTGCGCCGTCGTTGTCGTAGACATAGCTCGATTGGTCGGCTGTGGAAAACCACAGATGCGAATAAGTGCCCAAAGTGTTGTCGCCTGCAAACTGAGCATCCCGGCTAGTTACAGAGACGATGACGGCACGATCGGAGTCGACAACGAGCTCCGCGACGAAGCCCTCTGGAAGAACGCCGGAAATGGCCCGCACGTAGAACGAGTAAGCTCCTGCCGCGGGAATGCTCCTCAGGCCGTTTAGCTGGTGCACCGTGTCATCCGTAAGGCCGAGCCATCGGGCGATTTGGTTAAACCAGGTCTGGTTGAATTCATGAGGGGTTGGGTCGAAAGCAAAGGCCTGATCACTTTCATTTCCATCCAAGAGTGACATCATGTTTTCGAACAACGTCGCATATTGGTAGTAGACGATGGCTGCGGTCAGCGAATCGGCTCTCTCAGATCCCAGATGGCTGCCAAAATCACAGGAAGCGTCGGGAAGCTCTGCCGACAGTTTCGAAATACCACTCGCATCTGTGGCCCGGTCCACATTGAGAAGAGCTCGGAATGAACGTTCAAAAGCACCGCACCGTGACAAAAGAAGCTTGAAAAAGGAAAAGCGCTGGTAAGGGCGCTTAATTCCCCCGTCGGGTCGTGCGTTCAACCCTGCCTCCAAAATACGCGCCCCGCGGCCTTCTTCATCGACATATGTATCTAAGTCGTCGAAGAGATAATCCTCAAACCACCTTGCCGTGCCCTCTATCAGCCAAGTCCTTTCGGTCCCACCGTCTATTAGAAGGTCAAGTCCATCGATGGGACTGCGGCTCTGAGCATGATGAAAGTACTCGTGTACAGCAGTACCCTGTATTATAGCTTGTTTTATATTGGCGTCCGTAAGATGAACCGTCCTCCTATCTTCACCGCTTCCTGTGGTGACGGATCCCAGATCGCTCATCGGCTCCACGACGACCATAATATCGTTCTCGTAGTCGAGGCCGAGGTCGTCGAAACCACCTTGAGCCGAGACGAGCCAGTCGATCAGCTCTTCGATCGTGGCCCCGTGCCAGCGGGTAGCGGTATCGGTCGTGCCGAAATCGCGGACGAAGATGCTGACGTCGGGGCGCCCATCGTAGGTGCAGTCCTGTTCGCGGTAGTTTAGGTCCTGGCTGAATGGGGCTGTGCGGGGTGTGCACGTGACATCCGATGCGGCACGGAACAGGGGACCTGGTCGAACGCGCCCGGGAGGAGAAAGGCTCCCGGCGGGTTCTGCTGAGCTTTCGGTCGGAAAGAGCAGGTTCTTGGTCCCGAAGAAATACATGCCGCTGAGTCCCTGAAGGGAGATGACGACGATCGGTGCATCTCGTGTGCCCTCGAAGCGGATGTCGACGAAAACACTCGACCAGATTGGCCCAGGGATGTCGTCGGCGGCGGTGTACGCAAAGAGGTTGATGTCTCTGAGGTCGATATCCTCCGGCAAGCCGGTGAGCGGCATCCGGAGCTCGACTGGGCTGGGGAACGGCGTCTTGACGACGAAGACGTCCGTCAAGCGGGTGATGTGGGCGGGGATGGCTGGGATACTCTCCGGTGGGACAGTTTCGAGCTGCAATTCCTCTATGTTCGAAGTGGCGGTTGCGCGGACGCCCGAAGCACGCGGGCCGGGGGGCGGGCCCGTGGCGGTGATGGTCAGGCCGGTTAGATCAGTGGTGGGGTCGGTGACGGTGAGCACGGAACCGGAGACGCTGGACTGAAGAGGTTGGGAATCCGCTACTCTGACTTGGAATGTGGTGTCTGCGAAAAGGGTTCCGTCGTTGACCGCAACCGTGACGTCGAACGTTTGTCCCTCGTCGATCTCGCTTGGAGTCCAGGCTAGCTGTCCGGAGCTCAGATCTATGGTCATGCCGAACGGAGCGGTGATCAATGAGAAGGAGAGCGCGCTGTGCCCTGAGTAAGTAACCCGCGGCCGTAGTTCGGCGGGGTTTTGTGCGGTGAGATCGGTTAGGTTGGCGGGCGGCGAGATTTCCAGGGCGATCCCCTTCATTGGGATGTCGGCAACGTCAAGCCCATCGTAAAAGGCGTCGGTCGATTCGGCCGGGCCCAAGATGATGGAGTAGTTCTGGACCCCACCGGGAACCTCAGGATTTTGGCCGCGGACGACCACGGCCTGTTCCAGGTGCCAGTTGTCGGGTGTGAACACGAGCGACGAGCGGTCAGGCATGCCCTCGGATGGGTCAGAAGAGCTTACCGGGATGGTGACGTCCGAGTCGGGTCGGCTGTCCAGGCGCGTAAAGAACTGTGCGGCGGCGTTCAGGGCCGCCGTGTGTCCGGACACATCGCTTGTGCTGATGCCCGGCGCTGGGCGGGCGGTCAACGCAAGCTGATCCGTGGCGGTAGCGCCGTCATCGTCCGTGACAAGAAGGAAGAAGACGAAGGACTCGTTGTCGGCGAGGGGTGGAACGTCGAAATCGGCGTTAGCAGCGGAGGGGAAGTGTATCGTAACGGCGGGCGCTCCGTTTGGTACCTGTGTCCATTGATACGAGATGATTACACCGTCGCGATCGAAGCTGGCAGAAGCGTCGAGCACAACGTTTGTAAGCTCCCGAACCTGCCGGTCAAGGCCCGCATTAGCCGTCGGTGGTTCGTTCGGAAGAGTAGGGGACGCCGTGGGCGTGTCCGTAGGGGTATCCGTGGGCGTGTCGCTTGCGGTCGCCGTCGCTGACGGCGTGCTCGTCGGTGTTTCGGTTGGGGTGCTGGTCGCGGTCTGCGTCGGAGTGTCGGTGGGGGTACTCGTCGCGGTGCTTGTGGGCGTTGCCGTCGCCGTTTCCGTTGGGGTGGCAGTCGGCGTGTCCGTCGGGGTCGCCGTCGCTGACGGCGTGCTCGTCGGTGTTTCGGATGGGGTGCTGGTCGCGGTCTGCATCGGAGTGTCGGTGGGGGTAGTCGTCGCGGTGGCGGTCGTTGCCGTGTAGGTTGGCGTGTTGGTGCGCGGGGTCGATCCATCGTGGCCGCCTCCGCTCGAGCATCCCTGCAGCCCAAGAAGCGTCGCGACTGCAACTAGGAACCACGATGACATCGCTGCTCTGCCGGTCCTCATAGGTTCTTCCCTCCCACAGAAGTCGTTTCAGGAACTCCGAATCGCTTGATTGCAGCGGCTCAATCGTTCGCGCATCGCCGGGCCGGTTGGCCTGGCAGGAAGGTTCCACGCCAGTGCACGCTGATCGACACGACCCGACATCTGCTTCCCTCATGCTCCAGACGCCTCACGCAACGCCGAACTACAATTCAACTCCCGAAGAATATCTGCTACCCCTGCGGAGTCCGCAGGCTAACATCCCTCGGCAGTACGCGTCTCATGACTCATCATTCCCTTCCAAGTCAAACGGTTGCGTGATTGATCCTGCGGCTCCTTCTCGGTGTGCCATGCCGCGTGCCTCGCGGGCTAACGGGCCGCCGCCCAGCAGGCGGTCGGCGGGGCTCTGCACGCCATGCCCGCCGCGGTTCAACACGTGGGTGTAGATCATCGTCGTCTTGACGTCGCGGTGCCCCAGGAGCTCCTGTACCGTACGGATGTCATAGCCGCCTTCGAGGAGATGCGTCGCGAAGCTGTGGCGCAACGTGTGTGGCCCAACTGGCTTGACCAGACCGGCCTGCCGGGCCGCGTCGTGAATGGCGCGCTGCGGTACCGACTCGTGCAGATGGTACCGTTGCGGCGGGCCGAAGCGCTGGTCCGTGCAGATCCGTGCGGCCGGGAACACCCATTGCCAGCCTGACTTTTATCCACAGATCCCGGCTGGAGACAGCGGCCACCCCGAGTTGACTATGTCAGGGTCCATTTTTGAAATGGTCGAAGAGCCGGGCCAGCTCCAAGATGTCAGCGACGCGCTGAAGTCCTCGCCAGAGGACCTGGGTCCCCGGCTCGGGATCGGAATTGCGCCCGAGGTAGCCGCCGAGCTTCGCCGCCAGGTGTGTCATCTCCCGGATCGTCGGCACCTTCTTCGGCGGCATCCGTGTCTTCTTCACGAAGCAGTACAGCGTCTTCCACTGCTCGTCCTCGAAGAACACCGTGCACGGCATCGTCGGTTGCATGCGCGAGTACCAGGTCAGGTACATGATGCGTACCGCCACCACGATGTCGATCGCCAGACAGCTCTCCAGGCGCTTGGCCGTGCCGAGCTGGCGGTCCTCGATCCGGCACCCGCTCTTCAATGTGCGGTGGAACACCTCGATCATCCAGCGCTGCACGTACCAGTCGATCTTCTCGCAGGCCTGCGCGAAGTCGTTCACCTCCATGGTCGTCAGCAGCTTCCACTCGATCGGCTCCACACCCGTCGGCGCTCGCCGCTCGCGCACGTGCACCGCCCAGAGCGTGATCTTGCCCAGATCCTCCTTGCCCCTCGGCGGCTCGAGCACGACTTTGCGAAACCGCACCGAAAGCTTTGCGTCGCGTCGCCGCTGCCCGCGCTTCGGCGGCACCGCCAGCTCGCGGTAGCCCGCCACCGGCTCCTCCAGCATCTTCTCCCAGAGCCACTTCGTGCTCCCCTGCACCCCCCGCTTCTCGCAGGCACGCACCAGCAGCTCTGGACCACCCGCCTCGCGGTGCGCGCGCGCGGTCGCGAACAGATCGTAGATATCCGCCTCGCGATCCCCGACGCTCACTACCCGCGATTTCTTGAGCACGCTCTGCGCCCGGGCTGCCGCCTCGTAGCTGCGCAGCCACTTCGCGCTCTCCTTCTCGTCGATCGGGGCGGATAGGCGGGATAAAAGGCCTATTCGCGTAATCGCTCACTATCAGACATAGCCCAGACCGTAGATACGGCAAACCAAGAGCATCCTATTCCATCCCAAGCTCAGGAAAATTCCCGTCAAACACTCTCTCCCTAAATAGAACTCGAAATTATTTTCAAATCGGCGAATTCAACCCACGTTCACGCTGGCGCTCACAGTCAAACACCGCTTCCTCCGCTCCCACCCTCGAAAACTCCCGGCAATCCAGAACATAAACGATCCGCCGAAGACCCGTTCCCCGCCGCGCTCATGGCTCTCCTTCCGCCCCGAACGAAAGCGACGCCATAGGCCCGCCAGACGTCGCGCATTCTTCCCCCTCGCCCCTCGGAGGGGAGAGGGCCGGGGTGAGGGGTGCTCGGCAAACCAAGAGCATCCCATTCCGGAGGGCGTCGTCTGTCATTCGTAAAAGCCGTCGGCGAGCACGAGGCAGCGACGCCTCTCCCTACGGCGGCGGCAGCCTGATGGGGAAAAGAAATAACTTTAATATGGGGACATTTTCATCTGAGTCGGGATGGGGACATCTTAAAAGAGTTTTGACACTCCCTCGCGCAGCTACGGTTTGATGCGGATGTGTCGCCAGGCCACGGTGCTGCCCGGATACGCCTGGACGCCGATGCAGCCCGGTGTGCGGCCGCGGTCGGGGTCGTTGTTGGTAAATGCCGTCGTTTGCTGGCGTACGCCCGTGGCGGTGTCAGTGAGGAAGACGGTGTAGTCGTCGCCTAGCACCACGATCTCGTATTCAAACCAGACGCCGGGGACAAGCGCGGGGCCGGGCGTGTAGGTCTGCGTGGCGGGCTCGTTCGTGTTTAGATGCCAGATGCGATCGCCAGCGGGGATTTTGTAAATCGCGCCGGTGCGGTTTTTCCAGAGGCCGTCCGGCTCGGGGTCGATGCCGTGAAACGTCTTGCTGGAATCACCGCGCGCGTTGTCATCGATCTGGACTTCAAAGCCGGAAATCACGGGCTTCCACGCGGGATTGCCTCGATCGAAGAACTTCTCGTTCGAGATGCGCGTCTCGAGCGCGGCGCTCAGGTCGCGCGAAGGGCGCGGAAAGCGCAGGAATACGCCGCTGTTGTGGTTGGCCGCATCAAAGATGCGGAACTGCATGCGCAGGGTGAAATCACCGAACAGTTCGGTGGCGAAGAAAAACAGACGCAGCCCACCGCCGCCATAGCTCACCATTTCACCGTTGATGTGCGCCATGCCGCCGTCAGCGGGGCCGGCCAGTCGCCAGTTCTTGAAGGTCTTGGCCGTTCCGTCGAACAGCGCACGAAAACCGGGTTCGAGCGGCGGAACGGCATCCATTTTTGGAAAAACGGCGTCGGCCAGCAGACGCGCGGTGCGCCGGCCGAGTGCCACGCCGGTCAACATTGGGTTTGGCGAACCCACGGTGGGAAACAGCGCAGGACCCGCGACATAGCAATTGGCGGTGTCATGAATCCGGCCGAAGTCGTTGGTCACCGAATCGGCCACACTGTCGCCCATGCGCAGCGTCCCGGCATCGTGGTGCGTGGTGCCCAGATCGTCACGGTCTTTGAAGTTGGCCAACGTCGCCAGACGTTCCGCACGGGTGCCTGCTGCGACCGGTATGGTGCTGCTGCTGGGAAGACGTTTGCCTGCGACGATCCGGCTGCCAGCGAGAATGTCGAAGGGTTCGTCGCCTGCAAAAATCAGCGCGATCTTGTCGGCCACGGCATCCATCTCGTTCCATGTGGCACGGTCGTTCTTCGTTTGGGCACTGCCGGCAAACTCGTCCGGCGTGGCTTTGGCGTTGCCCAAATGAACAATCGCTTTGGGACGATCAAAATCGGCTTCTACAGCTGATAGTTCGATGAAGCTGTCGGGATTGCGCGCGGTCATGTCGCCAATGCCGCGTATGGTGATGACCACAGTGTCATCCGTCGCGCGCAACATGTCCTGGAGATGCTCAAACGTCGGAATTTTCTTGAACAATTCAGCCTCGGAATCCGAATCGAGTTTTTGCAGGCCGGTGGCGGTAATCTGAAAATGGAAGGTGCGCCCATTGGGCGCCTTGCCCTTCACCAGCAGCGCTGAACATTGCAGGCTTGGGATCACGGTCGGGGGCAGATTGGCGGCAATTGCCGAACGGGGTATACGGATGCTCAGGTTGGTGCGCAGGTGCGCCACCAGATTCGTCCCCATCCGTTGCGCGGCTCGTCCGGCGAGCGACTGCTGGAAGGTGGTAAGCGCGAGACGGGTGGATTCGATCGTCCCGAGCGCGATGACTGCCGCGCTCTGCCCGCCATTGCGTGACTCGGCGAGCGGGATGACCACGGACGCACCGTTCTGCCAGACCCGCACACCGGTGACCCGCACCCAATTGTCCGCTTGGGTTTCCGTGACGAGATCTTGGACGTGGCAATTGGGCACGATCATCAGCCTCTTGCGCGCGTCGGCGTCCGGCCCAACGCCACCGGCTTGTCCAGCTGCAAGTCGCGCTGCCCGGATCAGCCCTGGCACGGCACTGAACTTATTCGTAGGGAAAAGGCCCGGCAGGGTCGTGGCCTGAACCGCCAGCGGCGCTTCCAGCTTGAACATATCGAGTAGATCGGTCCGCGGCGTGGTGTCGCTCGCTGGCAGACCCAGCCACTCTCGCAGCAACGCATCAGGGGTCGGTGTCGGGTCGCCCGGATTGGGGTAACGGACGGCGGGGTGGTCGAGCAGCTCGGCAAACGTAAACCCTGTAGCGTTGGCCGCCACTTTGAGTCCGGCGTGCAGTTGTTTGCGCAAGGCTGTATGCAGCGGCCCGTATAGAAAGTCGTTGGTCGCTTGCACGCCGACGTGGCGGCTGGCTTCGGCGAAATATTGGTTGCGCAGGTCGTTTCGTGTCGCGATCGGCCAGCCTGCCATCTCCTCGTCAATCAATTCGGGCGACCAGCCGCCCCAGGTCAACGATCGTCCGCCGATCGCGAAGATCAGCCCGCTGTAGTTAAGTGCCGGATGATTCACCCAAGGCACGCGAAGGTCAGGCGCACCGCCCTGAAACGGTAGGTTTTGATAATGTTCCGGCAGCACGAACGGCCCGGCTTCGAGGACAAGGATTCGTCGGCTGCGTGTGGGGTCGTTGAGGAACAATTGTTCGGCGACGACCGCGCCAAAAGTGCCCCCGCCAATGACCACAGCGTCGAACTTGCGCTCGCGACCGCCCACGGTTAGGAGCGTGCTATCCAGTGCTTCCTGCAAAGTATTGCAGAGAAATCTCCCCATGTTGTCGAGGCTGAAGGATGTGGATTCCGAAGTCAGTGCCGTTGCCATAATGTATTTCTCCTGTTCTGTTAGATTCAATCGCCACCCTGGGCACGAACAATCAGACACGTGTATTTGGTCGCCGAACGAGCCCAATATGAGCCACCGCCGAACCGCGGCTCCAGCAAACCCGAAACCTCCTGATCAAAGAACATCGCGCTCCCCCCGGGTTCGCCCTGGATTTGAGATCTTTTCCAAATCCCGGCTGGATGGGTGGAGTTGGAGTTCATGAACACTCCTGCTTCTATCGAACAATTCAGGGCCTTTGTCGAACTTGAAGATTTCAGGCCTGCCATAAAAAAAGAGCACGTCCGTTACCTTCGCAAACTCTCTAAACATTACGAGTGTGATCCTGCTAACCTCCAGGCTGGTTCGACCCGTAATAGAATCGGCGGATAGGCGGGATAAAAGGCCTATTCGCGTAATCGCTCACTATCAGACATAGCCCAGACCGTAGATACGGTGCGGACAAAGGCCCTGTCAACGATCGTCTGGCAT
>Ga0163153_10003885_pt1 | contig 19441 bp, 21 predicted proteins | sample OliLakLV19MP6IB1_FD_148629 | JGI IMG/M metagenome (GOLD analysis project Ga0163153, IMG submission 148629) | Freshwater microbial mat bacterial communities from Lake Vanda, McMurdo Dry Valleys, Antarctica - Oligotrophic Lake LV.19.MP6.IB-1 | ecosystem: Environmental > Aquatic > Freshwater >... | reverse complement strand
AATGTCCCGCTAAGCATATCAAAATCATATGGCTACGAGCATCCTCTCCCAACTCATGGCCACCATCGAAGACCGGCGGAAGAATCCGCCGGCGAAGTCTTACACGACGAGCCTTTTTGCCGGCGGCGTGTCCAAGATCGGCGAGAAGATCGTTGAGGAGGCCGCCGAGGTGGTCGAGGCGGCGGGCGAGACGGGGGACGAAGGTCGAAAACATCTCGTTTACGAGGCGGCCGATTTGATCTATCACTTGTTCGTGATGCTGGGGCACAAGGAGATTCCGCTCGGCGAGGTCGAGGCGGAGTTGGCCCGCCGGTTTGGCATCTCGGGTCTCGATGAAAAGGCCGCTCGGGGCGATACCTCGGGCGCGAACGAATGAGCAACGACGTGCCACTGCGAATCGGCGTGCCCAGCAAAGGGCGACTGGCCGAGATCGCCGCCGAGTTATTGAAAGAAGCCGGCCTGAGCTTTCGCCGTCAGGAGCGGAGCCTGTTCGCGCGCTGTCGTGAATTGCCGGTCGACATCACCTTCCTGCGCACCGAGGACATTCCGGTCCTGGTGGCCGAAGGGGCCATCGATATGGGCATCACCGGGAGCGACCTGGTCGCCGAGGCGAACGTCGCGCTGGTCGAACGGCTGCGGCTCGGCGTCGGCAACTGCCGGCTGGCGATCTGCGTTCCGGACGACAGCCCCGTGACAACCCCGCAGCAATTGGCCGGCGCGCGGATCGCCACCAGTTTTCCACATGTCACGCGCACGTTCTTCACCGGGCACAAGGTAGACACGCACCTGGTCTGCCTGAGCGGTTCCGTGGAAGTCATGATTGCGCTCGGCGTCGCCGATGCGATCGTCGACCTGGTCGAGACCGGCAGCACGCTCGCGGCGAATCGCCTGCGGATGCTCGGCCAGATCGGGCAATACGAAACGATCTTGGTGCAAAACAACAATCGCCGCAACGCCGACGTCGCCGACCGCGTCGTGCGCCGCTTGGAAGGCGTGGTGATCGCCCGCAGTTATTCGTTGCTAGAATACAACGTCCTGCGCGCGAAATTGCCGGAAGCGGAAAAAATCACGCCCGGCTTTAATTCGCCGACGGTCAGCGCCCTCGAAGACCCGGCTTGGTGCGCGGTCCGTGTGATGGTCAAGCGCCAGGAAGTGATCGAAATCATGGAGCGCCTGGAAACCCTCGGGGCCTCGGCGATCCTGGAGACGGAAATCAAGAATTGCCGGTTGTGAGAGTGATGAGTGCGGAGCGATGATTTCGTTCGCCAAACGCTATTCATCACTCATCACTCCGCACTCATCACTTCCTAAACCTCACTCCACCGACCGATGGAAATGCACGTGCTTCCAGCGGCCGTCTTTTTTCTGCCAGACGCGGGTTTCCTGGCTGAAGGCCACCGTGGGGCCTCCGGCGCCATCGAGCTTTTGCACGAGCCGTGAATAGGCGATCACGGCCGCGTCGGCACCCAGCAGGCGGACGTGCGGCTGAGCCAGCGTCGTCGTCCTCGGATTCGGGTCCGCGCCGAGTTTGAAGTAGTACTCGTGAAACGGCATGCCTTCCACGAGATGCCCGCGCGCTTCCGGCTCGAAGCAGGAAATCGACGCATCGCACAGCTCGGCGTAGGTCTTCCAATCGGCCTTGGCGATGCTGTCGAGCAAGCGCTGCGTGAGCGTGACAATTTCTTGAGCGGCGGCGTCCATGGCGGTGGCGTTCTCGATGGCGATGGGATGGCGGATGAATGAAAGATATGCGGGTCAGGGTGGGGTTTCAACCGGCGGAAAGTGCGACATTCCGACACGAGCCTGACGCGCCAGCGAGGGGGAAGCAGCGCTGTTGAGAGTTTGAGCCGGATACTCTCGCCGACGTCCTCTCCCCCTCGCTGGCGCTACGGGCTAGTGTGATGCATTGTGACGCTGCGCTCCACAACTCGGCATTCTCATGGCGAATCTACGATGAAGATCTACACCAAGACCGGCGACGCTGGCGAGACGGGGTTGTTCGGCGGCCCGCGGGTGTCGAAGGATGCGCCGCGGATCGAGGCCTACGGGACGCTCGACGAGTTGAACGCCGTGTTGGGCGTAGTCCGCGCGAGCGAGTTGCCGGCGGCGTTCGACGCCTCTGTGGCGCGCGTGCAACACCAACTTTTCGATCTCGGCGCGGAGTTGGCTTCGCCCGATCCGGAAAAACTGCGCGTGTCAGGCATCGGCGAGCAGGAGATCGTCGCGCTGGAACAAGAGATCGACGCCTGGGAAGCCACGCTGCCGCCGCTCCGGCAATTCATTCTGCCCGGCGGCTCGCTGGCCGGAGCTCACGTGCATATAGCTCGCACGGTCTGCCGGCGCGCTGAACGGCGGCTGGTCACACTGGCCGCTGAGCAAAGCGAACACATCGAACCTTTGGCGGTGACCTACGTGAACCGCCTCAGCGACTGGCTGTTCGTGCTCGCGCGAGCCGTCAATCAAGCGACGGGCGTGGCAGACGTTCCGTGGGAAGCGAGAAAAAGTAGGTGAAGTAGGTCGTAGGTGCAGTAGGAGGAGTAGGTGCAGTAGCAGGAGTTTCGGGCAATCGTCTACTCCGCCTACTGCACCTACTAACTACTTCACCTACTCTCTCCTCCCCCACATCCCGCGTTTCGCCCGTTTCGCCTCGTTCTGCGCGGCACGAAAGCGGTCCTTCATCGCGGGGGCGTAACGAAAGTGAAACTCCGCGCGGGCGAGGCCGGCGCGGAGTAGTTCCTCGTTGAGCTGTTTGTCGCCGACCCAAACGAACGCCAGCGTGCGGCCGTGTTGATCGAGCCGCTCTTCGTCGAACTCCAGGCGCGCGACGCCGCCGGCGAGAAAATCGCGCGTGAACTGCGAGGCTTCCGCGCCCCAGGGCTCGGGCGGCGTCTCCGGTTTGACCGTTTCGGGCGTGTTGACGCCGATCAATCGCACACGCGTGCGATCGGCCAGCAGGAGCGTATCGCCGTCGACGACGCGCGCGATGCGAACCTGGTCCAGCTTCACGGGCGGCGCATCGTGCCGCGGCGCTTCGACAGCGTATCGCCCCAGCAGCACGATGAGGATGATGACCAGCACGGCCAAGCCGACGCGCGGCGGTCGCACGCGACGTCGGCGATTGAATGGCGAAGGCATCATGGGCGACCCACGCCGAGCCAACTGCTAGTTCTGGCTGAAGTCGAACTGCTCCGTGTGCTTGCGGCCCAGCGGGTTCTTGACGAACCGCTTGCGGCATTCCGGGCAGAGATCGAAGCGGAGCTGCTGGTACACGTCTTCGCCGATATCGGCGCAATCGGCGACTTCGGAGCGTTCCAGGATTTCGTGAATTTCCTGCAGGTGATCGCGATCCTCGTCCAGGTCGTCTTGAGCGAGCGGATCGTAGGCGGCATAGACTTCGAGCTTCACGACAAACCGCAACTCGTTCTCCGCATCCATTTCGCGTCCGCAGAGGTCGCACGAGAAGTGAATCATGGCCGTAGATTTTCCCGACGGTGTAAATTGCCGGCGCCTTATCGAGGCACGCATTCCTCGGTGAGGCCGACAACTTCATCCTAAACCCCTCGCAAGAAGGAAGGCAAGCCGACTTGCGAAATTTTTCACGATGTTTTTGTCGGGCGAAAGTTTCCCCAATTCGCCACTTTCAGATACTTGCCAAGGCCGTTGCGACCTGCTAGCCGCGGCGCGCGGGGACGTGTCCGCCAGTCTGGCGGGTGACAAAGCTTTGACTAGAATGTCAGGACTTCCATTGGATGCACAACAATAGAGACGAGGCAAAGATGCGGCGATGGCTTGTGCTGGCGACGTTGATTGGTTTGCCCGCGACCATGACTCAAGCGGCGATGATTCCGCTGGCACAGTCGCGCACCGTTCTGTCCTTTGGCAACGCCACGACGCCGGAGGAAAGCGACAGCGATGGCGATCAATCGGCGGCTGCCGATTTCGGTTTGTTCGACGACCTGGTCGGACATGCGGCCCGCGCGGGTTCGGCCTCGTCCGACGGCTTCGCGTCGCAGAAATCCACGATCAAGCCAGGGGCTGTGAACGCCACGTTATCGGCCGACGCGTTTGTCGGCGCGTTTGGAATTGACGACGGCGCCGATGGCGGCAGTTCGTCACATTTTGATTTGGAGTTCGCGGTCGACACTCCGGGCCGCTACAAGCTCTATCTGTCCGGTTCCGCGAACAACAACGGCTCGGCGTCGTTGATTCTCACGGAAGAGGGGGGCGGCGTTAGCACTTATTGGGACACGACATTCGAGTCGTCACGCATCGAAGGCTTCTTGCTGAAACCGGGCGACACCTATTCGATTTCCGCGATCGCTTCGGCCAGCGGTTTTTTGAGCGGCGGCGGCGGTTCGCCGGACGGGCAGGCCGGCATGTCGTTCACGCTGCGACAAGTGCCTGAGCCGGCGTCGATCTACTTGACGTGCGTGCTCGCGGCATCGTGCGCCGCCATGGTAGTGGGCAAATCAAAACCACGCGTGAAGGCTGATTAGAGTTCCAGGAACTCTTCCAGTGCCTCGCGCATGATTGCCAGATCCGGTTTTCGGCCGGTCCAGAGGGCGAGCGAGGCCGCCACGTGCCGCACGTAGATCGCCAGCCCATCTACCGTCGGGCAACCTTGGGCGCGGGCGTCGCGTAAGAGTTGCGTCGTGGGATGCATCGTCGCGTCGGCGACAATCGTTTCCCGTCGCAAAGTTTCCACGCGCAACGGAACACGAGCGTGCGGATCATTCGATGCAATCGAAGTGGCGTTCACCAAGACGTCGCAATCATCCGGAATGGCGAGCGGTTGTTCCCAGCGATCATAGGTACAGTCGAGGTGGTAGGCGTCCCGCATCAGCGCGGAGAGGGCTTCGCCGCGCTCTTGCGTGCGATTGACGACCAGTAATCGAGCGATGCCCGTTGTGGCAAGTTCGGCGGCGACGCTCCGTGCCAACTTGCCGGCGCCGAGTAGTACGACACGCTTGCCGGTGAGCGGCCCGAGGTTGGTCAGTGCCGCCACGACTCCGGCGCCAAGCGTATTTGTCGCGCGCCATCCATCGGTGTCGCGCACCAGGCAATTGGCGACTTGCGTACGTGCGGCAGAGTCTGACGTCGTCGTGGCCAGTGAAACGACGGACTCGCGATGTGGGTCGTCGAGGTGCAAGCCGCGGAAGCCCATCGCCCAAGCGCCGGCGATTGCGGCTGCCAGGCTGTCCGGGCTGACTTCCAGCGACAAGAAACGCGTGTCCCAACCCCACGCCGCGAGCGCGCGCTCGATGACGAATTGCGCTGGGTTCCCGGCGACCGGTTGCGTCAAAAGGGCGATCACGCCCTGGGATGAATCCTGCATAACGAGCGCGCCTGCCCTTGCGCTGCGATCGTGGCGATAGGAGGAGTGTGCCACCGGCATTCTCGCGATTGCGGAGCGGAACTTCAACGAGGTCGCGCGCCGAACGACGCAATTGACGTGGCACTCCGCGCAGGGCTGAGGCAGAATGGCACGAATGGAATGGCAATCCAAAATCCTGCGGCTGCTCGTATTGGCGCATGTTTGCGTCGCGGTCGCCTGCTTTGCAGTGCCCCTTGATGCGACCGGCATGGAGGGACTGATCGCCTTCACGTTCGGCGTGGCGTGCTGCCAGATTAACTCCGCCGCGGCCTGGCCGGTACTGGCCCCGATGCGATGGTTTTGGCGCGTGCTGTGGATTGTGCCCCCGGTACTGGCTTGGTCCTGGATTCATGGTTACATGCGGAATGGCCTCACGCAGTGGCTGGCGCTCTGCACGCCGATGGCCGCGATCACGGCGTTGATCGCGGGCGGCGCGCGGTTGTTCTTTGGCTACCGCTTCGAGCGCCTGCAAAACACGGCCGTGACAGGTGCGCCCGCCGGCTCGCTGGAGACGCGGCAGTTTTCGCTGCTCTTTCTGATCATCTTGACGACGCTGGCAGCGATCGGCTGCGCGCTGGCTCGCTATTTCACCGCGACCTGGAAGCAATACGCCAATGAGCTCGTGGTCTACATCTCCGTAGCGGTGCTGACCGACGCGGCGTTGACTTACACTTGGCTGCGCCCGAAGTCCAACGCCTGGTTGCGCGCCGCGTTGCTCGCGGTGGTGAGCGTGGCGAGCGTCATGGTCCGCGGCACAGCCATTTCCGGGCCCGATGGGCTCAACATACTCATCAGTACGTCCCACATCGCCGCGAGCGTATTGACGTTGCAATCGATGCGCGTCGGCGGCATTCGGCTGGTGCGCAACGTTCGACAAGGCGAAGCAAGTCGTGCGCTTAGTTAGCTTGGCGTCCAAACCCGGCCGGTGGCCGCCGGCGCGATTCCCATGCGGCGTGCCTTAATCCGCACATACGGCGGCACAAACTGACTTCGATGTGAGAACGTGCCGGCTTCGGCTTTGGGATTCGCGTGGAATGGTTCCAGCAGATCTTCGATCATGAAGCCCGCGCGACAGAGTCCGCCGAGCAAGTCTTCCCAGCGGTGTAGAAACTCCAGCGTGCCTTCCTCACGATGCAGGCTGTGCGCCACCGGAGGGAGCGGTCCGGCGCGATAGTACGGCTCGCGCACCAGGTAGCCTTGATCCGTGGGCTTCACGTCTGCTTGCAAGCTGACCGGTTGCTTGTGTTGGCTGACATAGACACCGCCGATCGCCGTCACGCGCGCGACTTCGCGATACACCGCGCGAATGTCTGGCAAGTAACAAGTGCTCACCGGATGGACGACGATCTCGAACTCGCCCGCGCCCAACGACGTGAGGTCGTCCATCGAGGCTTCGACGGTGCGGACTTGCAAGCGCCGCTCCGTCGCCACTTCGCGATCGAGCGCCAACATTGCGGGGCTGATATCGACGACGGTCACTTCGGCGCCGGCCGCGGCATAAATCACGCTATGTTTGCCGCCGCCCGCGCCAAGGCACAGCAAGCGCTTGCCAGCGATGCTGTCGCCCAGCCAGCCGACGCCGTCGACGTTGCGCAGCGGATCGAAGAAGTCCTCGTCGCCGGCGGGCTTTGTAAATCGCCCGCGCGCGGCTACCCGCGCATCCCAGGCCCGGCGATTGTGTTCCCGGACGGCGGCGGGGCGAATCGGTCGATCGTCGGACATTTGGCAAGTCTCAATCGCTATCGGCAAAGGTCTCCATCATATTGCAAAGTGGTGAACCCGGCAGCAGAGGGCATTCGCGCAACGAGCTCCGCAAAGCTGCACCTCCAGAAATTGCGGCCGGATTTTGCTTTCAGGTCCCGTCGGGGCGACACGCCAATCATGGTGCGCGTCAAAGTCTGCGTCGCCCCTTCGGGACCGCGTAGATTCAGCAGCGTCGCCGGCGATTCGCTGCCGCGAATGCCGTCAGTCCGATCAGGGCCAAGGCAATCGCACTCGGCTCGGGCACCGCGGGCCCGACGGCGCTGTTCGCAACCGAGACTGCGTCCAAATCGAACTTGGGCGAGGTGCTTGGATTGCCGTCATCGAGGACGCTGAATCGCACCCAGCCGATGCGTTCGAGCCCCGTCGATTCGAGATCAAGCCAGGTTCCGCCGCCCGAGCCGGCGAACAGGTCCAAGATGTCCGGCGCGACGGCGTCGAAGTAAGTAAGTCCGGCGAGATCGGCGAGAGCGCCGTCGAACGGCAGGCCAAAATCGCTCGGCGCACTGCCGGGCGTGTCGGCGAACGGGCTCACGACGTCGCTATAACCAATCGTGGGTACGTCGAAGAGTTGGCTGCCGAGCGAGACCCAATCGTGGCCGTTGGCGCTGACTTCCAACAGTACGGCATCCGCGCTGAACGTCCCGGCGGTGGCGCTAAGTGGGTTCGAGGCGACGCCGTTCGGGTAATCGTTGTCGATCAGCCCGACGTTGACGAAGACTCCCAGATCGCGACCCAGGGCCGACGGCAGAATGAAGTTCGCCAACTGCAGTTCGAGCACGCCGCCTTCGCCGATCGACACGACTTCGCTCGCCAGGTAGGGCGGATTGAAAGCACTGACGACGCCCGGAAACACGCCGACGCCGGTGAAACGCGCGGGCGAACCGAGCGCGGTCGCGGGATTATCGAATCCGGCCGCGGCGCCTTGGCCGACGACGAACTCGTTTACTTGCGCGGCGAATGATGCGGCGCGCACTTCAGATCTCGTTGCCAACATGACGGTCAAGAGAACGATCCAACTGCGCATGTTCATGGTGATTCCTCAGAGTAAAAAACTTAGGAAAACAGTATTCAGTAGTTCCGGGACTTGCGAACGAATTGGCGAGCGCTATTCACGTTCTGAATCGCGTGTCAATGCTGGACCAGGCCGAAGCGATTTCGACGTAAGAGACGCGAGCTAATCGCCGCTAGTCCGATCGACAATAACGCCCAGGAAGCGGGCTCCGGCACGACGGCGGTGGGAACTCCTGCGCCAAAGTTGTTACGCACGTTGTTCAGATCACTCACGTTGACGGCGCCATCTCCGTCCGTATCGCCCAATCCGCCGCCGCCGAAATGGTTGCGAACGTTGTTCAGGTCCTCGACGTTCACCTGGCCGTCCCCGTCCGTGTCGCCAAGCACGGCGTTAATTGCACGCAGCGCAGCATGGGGATTCTCCGCAAACGCGCTGAAATCGAACGTTGGCGTGAAGGCCCAACTGTCCCAGGCGCCGTCGGTGAGCACGCGACTCGATGCGCCAAGTCCGGAACTCGACCACGCGCCGCCGCCGAACGGGCTGCTGTCTGCCACGCCGTAATGCCAGAAGCCGAGGAACCAACCTTCCTCATAGACGTCTTCAGGATCCAAAGGAACAGCGCCGTCCGCTGATCCCGAGACGTCGGCGAGGCCCTTGTCATCGAACGCCGTGCCGTCGTCGAGCGCGAAATCCAGGTCGCCGTCGTCATAACCGATGCCGAAGACAACGCTGATGGTACCGCTGTTTCCTGGCACTTTGGCAAAGAATCGAGGATCGGCTTCCAGGATCGCCAGGAACATGTCGGAACCTTTGGCCTCGCCGTCCCAGCGATAACCCCAGACACGACTTTCGTCCTCGGCGGAGCCTTCAACCCAGTCGACAACCAACGCCGCGCGATGGGCGCCATCGCCTGTCCAGAATTGAATGTCGTCAAAGTTATCGACCGGCCCACCGACGGCCGTCGAGGTTAAAGCGAGCAACAACAAACTTAGATAACAACGCACGATGCAGACTCTCGTTGAAATAACCAGCGAAACGTTACCACGCGTATGACTTTGGCTAACGCACGTTCTCTTGACCCGCCTTGGTGAGCAGCGAGTTCAGCACGCCCTGCTCCGTGGCGTCCGAGAGAAACGCGACATGGCCGTCGCAAAACACGACCGAAGCGCCGCCGCGGTGCGGCCCGCCTAACTCATTGCCGAGCCCCGATGCGGTGTTGATCGGCGTGGCGCCTTCTTGCGCAAAGACGTTGTGACCGTTCGCCCATTCCATTTCCGTAGCGCGGCGATCGCGGGCTTCGCCGATCAAGGCCGTGTTCGATGCGCCATCCTTGATTTCACGCATCCGCACCGGCGTCTCGTAAAGCATCACGCCCAAGAACTCCGGCTGGAGCCAGTGGGGAGCGTTTTCACGATTATCCGTGCGCCCGACGCCCTCCACGCCATAGATGCCGGCGAAATCGGTGAACGCCATGCCGCGCCACAGTCCGATCCGATTCACCAGCGTATCGCCAGCGGTGCTCGGACAGAGAAAGACGGGCAGCGTCATCGCGCCCGCTTCACGATTGGGACTGGAGTACGATTTGGTCTCCAGATCAAAGCGCCGGAAGAGCGCGTCCTGTTCCAGGTAGGGCAGTAGTTGCACGTTCCAAGAAAGAAATCGCAACTGGTTCGGTCCGCCGAATCGACAACCGACGCACCCCGTGGGATAGGCGCGGCGCGCGTGTTCGTGCGTCGTCACCGCCAGTCCGAGTTGCCGTAAGCGACTTTGGCAGTCAATGCGGCGAGCGCTTTCGCGCGACTGTGTCAGCGCCGGCAACACGAGCGCTGCAACCACGCTCGTGATCGCGATGACGACGAGCAACTCCACGAGCGTGAAGCCCCGTGACCGGCGCGCAGCGCGAATCCCACGCGCGCGCCGATGCGCGCAGCGCAAATCCGAAAATGGCATGACCTACCGTCGACTGGGGTTAGAGCGAACGGTCGTTGCGGGTTTCGCCCTCGCGAAACAATCCGCCGTTAACGCACTGGTAGGTCTTCTGACTCGTGAGCCGGTTCGCCAGACCTTCTCGCCGCCGCGACGACCAAGTCATCAAGGTGGCAATGGTTTCTAAGAGTGGCGACCGTGTGCTCACTTACAGCGGCGGGGCCGTCCCGGAATCTCACCGGAGTTCCCTGTTCGTCGATCGGAAAGCGATTTCACGACCGACCACCAGCACACATCGCCCATCACGCTAACTGGGGCAATTCCGTTTGTCAAGCGCAACGGAACTCCGTTCGAATTAAACCGCGTCGAGCGCGTTAAGCCCAGGGAAGGCCCTCGGAGTCTTCTCCATTGGTTAAGACTTTGGTGGCCTTCCCTGGGCTTGTCGGAGACGGCGCGTGATTCGACAAACCATTTGCCGAGCAATCCTTTCCGCCAGCTCAATCGTCTATAATCGAGCTGGAATCATTGCGAGGCGACTCGACCATGCGATTCGGATTCTCGACGCCATTTCTGACCTTCCGACTACGGCTCCCGTCGTTGCCGCGCCGCTTTAGTTTCGCGACGTTGTTGCTGCTCGTCGCGCTGGCCGCGGTGCTGCTCTCGTGGCGGCGCGATCACCTGGAACTCCATTCCGAGATCGCCCAGCTACGCGGCGAGCAGATGCGTCGGGACCGCGCCAACGCCCGCTGGGGCGTCGAACAATTGTTGGGCGAGCCGGATACGGAAAGCTACGGCGACCAAGTCACGGCCTGGGCGCCCGGCACCACCGACGGCCAGGCAGAGTGGATCGTCGTCGACTACGCCGAGGAAGTTTCACCGAAGTCGATCGAGGTCTACGAAACCTACAATCCCGGCGCGTTGGTGAAGGCCAGCATCTTCGACAGCTTCGGCCGCGAAGTCGTCGTCTGGGAAGGGGCCGACCCCACGCAGCCGCCCGCCGCCGGCGGGTTGTCGAAACTCCCGGTCAGCACGATCTGGAAAACCCGAAAAGTGAAGATCTACCTCGACTCGCCGGCCGCGCCCGGGTGGAATGAAATCGACGCGATCGGCCTGGTCGACGCGGACGGCAAAACGCACTGGCCAATCAACGCCACGGCCAGCAGCGCCTACGGCGGCCGGGAATCCGGTCGGGGGTATGTGCCCGGCTCCGGTACGGTCACCTTCGGGGGCGTCAGTCCGCAGATGATCATCCAGGAAGAAGAACCTTTGCTGGACTTCGGTACCGACGTGAACGTTCCTGTGTATTCGCGGTAGGGTGGGCCGGGACAAGAACTTTTCCCTTGCCAGACCGCCGATCGCGAGGCAGAATACCGATATGAACGCTGCCCGTGGCTATCGATTTTGGTTCCACTTTACCGCGTCTCGCGCGGGTCTGGAGCCGGTCTGTAGCTAATCGCAGCCTGACCGAACAACCACCAGACCCCGCGAGCCAACCAGCTCGCGGGGTTTTTTTGTTGGACCAATGCAGAAGTTCACCACGGAGAACACGGAGGACACGGAGGAGAGAGGGGAGTGGCATTTTTCACCGCAGAGGCGCTGAGACGCGGAGAGAGAAAGGAGTGGGGGGAATGTCGAAGTTCGAAATCCGAATGACGAATGAATGTCGAATGTCTGAATGACGAAGGACTGAAGGCCAAGTGCCATCACGATTCGAGTGCGCTGGTCGGTAGCGGGACATTTAAGCATTCGTCATTCGGATTTGATTCGACATTCGGATTTCGAACTTCGACATTCCCTCCCTCCCTCTCTCCTCTGCGTCTCAGCGCCTCCGCGGTGAAAAACGAAATCACTCTCTGCTCCGTGTCCTCCGTGCTCTCCGTGGTGAATCAACGAAATAACTATCGCCACACCCAAAGCCAGGAGATCGTCCCGTGATTGTTGTCATGAAGCCCGGCGCGTCGGAGCAGGAGATTCGTCATACGGCTGAGCGCGTGGAGTCGCTTGGTCTCAAGGCGCACATCATTCAAGGGACGGAGCGCACGGTGATCGCCGCGATCGGCGAGAAGCGCGCCGAACACAAGCTGTCGCTGGAGAGTTCGCCCGGCGTCGCCGAGGTGGTGCCGATTCTCGCGCCCTATAAGGTCGCCAGCCGTGAAGTGAAGAAAGAGCCGACCGTCGTGACTGCCGGCAGCCTCGTCGTTGGCAATGGACAGATCGGCGTCATCGCCGGGCCTTGCTCCGTGGAGACCGAGGAGCAGATTCTGAAGTCGGCGCAAGCGGTCAAAGCGGCCGGCGCAACGGCGCTTCGCGGCGGCGCGTTCAAGCCACGCACCAGTCCGTATAGCTTCCAAGGGCTGAAGGAACAGGGGCTTAAATTGCTGGCCGCGGCGCGCGATGCCACGGGCCTGGCGATCGTCACCGAAGTCGTCGCCACCGAGGACGTGGACCTCGTCGCCAAATACAGCGACGTGTTGCAAATCGGCGCGCGCAATATGCAGAACTACCGCTTGCTCGAAGCCGCCGGCAAGTCCGGCGTGCCGGTGCTGCTCAAGCGCGGGCCGTCGGCGACGATGGAGGAATTGCTGCTCGCCGCGGAATACATCCTCGACGCCGGCAACCCCAACGTGATGCTCTGCGAGCGCGGCATTCGCACGTTCGAGACGCACACGCGATTCACGTTGCCGCTGGCGTCCGTCCCGTACCTGCGCGCCAAGACGCACTTGCCGATTGTCGTCGATCCCAGCCACGGCACCGGACACACGTATCTCGTGCCGGACATGGCCGCCGCCAGCGTCGCGGCCGGCGCAGATGGCTTGATCCTGGAAGTCCACCCGGACCCGGAAAACGCACTCAGCGACGGCTATCAATCGCTGAGCTTCCCGCAATTCACCGCCACGATGGACCGCTGCCGGAAAGTGGCAAAAGCACTCGATAAAAAGCTCGGCGGGTAAGCGTAGCTTGCGTGTGCTGTAGCGCGGGTGCCTGGGGCAGGGGAAAAAAGTTCGAGCTCACCATGGTCAAACATCTGGGGCTTCGCTGAGTGCGTCAACAGAACGCCTCGATTCCCCAGCTCTGTCGGCCTTGCACACTTTGTTCGCTTGCCTCAGCCCCAGGCACCCGCGGCGCGCACATGTGCATAGTCTTGAGCCGGAAGCGTCAGCGCCCGGAGCGCATCGCGTTGGACGAATTCGCGAAGCGATCAGCGTCGTGCGACGGATTGGCGCTAACTATCAAGGTAGAGATAGAAGTGGTGCAGTGGTGATGAATCGGAGTCGAAAGCGACTGCAACTTTTTTGCCTGTTCGAGACTCTACGATATACCAAGGCAAGTCGTCGCCGCGGGCGTCAACGATCGTGAGGTACTCCTCGACGCCCTTGCGCTTCGTATCAGAGTGCAGGCGAAACACTTTGCCGCCGTCGGAAATATACGCGCATGGCTTGCGATTGTCGTCGTCGGGATCTCCGACCCGCGATTCGTTGGTGGTTTCAATCCATTCGCGAAGTCGCGTATGGAATTCCGATTTGGAGAGGGGCTGACTTTGTGACGTAGGTACGAGCGGCATTTGATCCTTCGGTATTTGGACGAAAGACACGTGCGATTCTAGCCGCGTAATCCCTACCGCCGCTACATCTCGCCAGTCGCGCGGCATTTCTGCAACCCTCGCCGCACTTCTAACTTGGACCAGCGCGCTCCGCAACTACGCTGGAATCTTGTAGCGGTTTGCCTCTGCGGCGAGAACCGCACGCACTTATTGGCGGTCGCGACGGCCATTTTCACCGGAGATTTTGCTTCATGAGTTTGTCACTGCGTCGAATTTGTGGCGCGGCGATGGTCGGTCTGCTGGGCTTGGTCCTGGCCGCGCCGGTCCATGCCGACCCCCTGAGCGCGAGCGGGCTGTTGCTTCCCGTCCCGCAAGAGTTGAACCCCTCGGATGGCAACACGGTCAATTCCATTGTCGCCGGCTTCGGCGCGAACAACGCCTTCAGTGGCGAACTGACCACGCTGGTCATCGAGAACGATTCCCGGAATCCGTATGGCGGTCTGACGTTCATCTACCAAATCTTGAACGACGGCCAGGAAGGCTCGAACTCGATCGGCCGGTTGGCCATCGATAGTTTCATCGGCATCGAGCAGACGGACGTCAGCTACCTGGTGGACGACGACGCCGTCGCGCCGGTCTACGCCGATCGTGGCGTCAACGGCGCGATCGTGGGTTTCAGCTTCTTCACCTTTCAGGGCGACCCGCACACGGGCTTCCTGAATCCGGGCGACATGAGCTCCGAGTTGATCGTACATACGAACGCCCGCGGTTATCAGCAGGTTGTGGCGTCGATCATTGACGGCAGCGTCGCGCAAGCGGCCAGCTTTGGACCGGTGGTCCCCGAGCCTTCGTCGATCGCGCTGCTCGGTCTGGGCATTGCCGCGGCGGGTCTCGTGGCGCGTCGCCGCAAGTAGTGCGTGCAGAACAGAGAAGTGGAAGCAGAGTAGAGAGCGAGAGAGAGTTAGGAACCGAGAAGCACACGAAAGCCGGGCCGCTCCGCAAGGACGTCCCGGCTTATCGTTTTTTTGCAGTTGGGCTGCCCGCGAAACACGCGAAAGGACGCGAAAGGGAACAGTGGAACATTGTCCACGGAATACACTGAAGCACACGGAAAGGGGAGGACGGAAAGCGGCGAGCGGAACCAAGCATCGCGTTCTAACAAACCTCTCACACAATTCTTCCGTGTGCTTCCGTGTATTCCGTGGACTATGTTCCTCCGCCCCATTTCGCGTGTTTTGCGTGTTTCGCGGGCTAAACTCCGGGTTCCTCTCGGCGTCGCGCCCCGGTTGTTGGCGGAAAAGTCCGCCACTATAATTTGCGATTCGCCGCGGCACCCACGCGCCTCCAATACACCCCCAGCGGACGGCTTTCGCCAGTCCGGATTTGCCCAATTTCAGGAGCATTTGAAGTGCCTATCCGTGTTGGTATCAATGGTTTCGGCCGCATCGGCCGCCTGGTGTTTCGCAATTTGGCGGCTCGCACCTCCGAGTTCGAGGTCGTCGCCATCAACGATCTGACCGACAACAAAACGCTCGCCACCCTGCTTAAGTACGACAGCACCCATCGCCGCTTCCAGGGCACAATCGAGCACGACGAAAACTTCCTCACCGTCAACGGCAAGAAGATCAAGGCCCTCGCCGAGCGCGACCCGGCCAAGCTCCCCTGGGGCGAGATGAACGTCGACGTCGTCGTCGAAAGCACCGGCTTCTTCACCGCCCGGGCGGACGCCGCCAAGGGCAAGGCCGGCTACGACACCCACCTCGCCGCCGGCGCGAAGAAGGTGATTCTGAGCGCTCCCGCGAAGGACGGCGCCGATCTGACCTGCGTGCTGGGCGTGAACGACGACAAGCTCACCCGCGAGATGAAGTGCATCTCGAACGCCAGTTGCACGACGAACTGCCTCGCCCCGCTGGCGAAGGTGTTGCACGACACCTTCGGCATCGAAAAAGGCTTGATGACGACCATTCACTCCTACACAAACGATCAGCGTTTGCTGGACCTGCCGCACGATAATCTCTATCGCGCTCGGGCCGCTGGCGTGAACATCGTCCCCACCACGACCGGCGCCGCGAGCGCGGTCGGCCTGGCGATTCCGGAACTGAAGGGCAAGCTCACGGGCATCTCCCTCCGAGTTCCCACGCCCGATGGCAGCGTCACGGACTTGACGGCGCTCATGAAGAAGAATGTCACCAAGGAAGAAGTGAACGCGGCGATGAAGAAGGCCGCCGACGGCCCGATGAAGGGAATTCTGGAATACACGGAAGATCCGATCGTTTCCAGCGACATCATCGGCAACCCGCACAGCTCGATTTTCGCCGCCGATTGGACCCAAGTGCTCGACGGCAACCTGCTCAAGGTCATCAGCTGGTATGACAACGAGTGGGGCTACAGTTGCCGCACCGTCGACCTGATCGCCCGCGTCGGCAAACTGCTGTAACGACGGTAGCTGAGAGAGCCCGCGAAACACGCGAAATGACGCGAAAAGGGAAGTTGGAGGTCGTCCACGGAAGACACGGATGAAGTCAGAGGACAGGTTGGTTCATACGCAAACATTGTTTGTGACTGCTAGCTCTCCTCCACTTTCCGTGTCCTTCCGCGTTTTCCGTGGACCAACCTCCCTCCCGTTTTTGCGTTTTTTGCGTGTTTCGCGGGCCACTCCGCCCCTGACGCCTCAGATTCGCGCGCGGTAGAATTTCTTCCCGCTAGAAATCCGCGCTTTCCCGCCGGGGCAGAATTGCGCCCCGTCACATAAACAGCACATTTCGCCGAGGAGTTTCCGCCATGCCGCTCGTTCCCTTGCGTCTGTTGCTCGACCACGCCGCCGAAAACGGGTACGGCCTGGCCGCGTTCAACGTCAACAACATGGAACAGATCCAGTCGATCATGATGGCCGCGAAGGAGACCAACTCCCCGGTCATCGTGCAGGCCTCGCGCGGCGCGCGAAAGTACGCCGAAGACGTCTACCTGCGCAACCTGATGACGGCCGCGGCGGAACTCTATCCGCAGATCCCCATCGCCATGCACCAGGACCACGGCAACAGCCCGGCCACGTGCAAGAGCGCGATCGACATGAACTTCACGAGCGTGATGATGGACGGCTCGCTCAAGGAAGACGGCGCCTCGCCAGCCGATTACGACTACAACGTGCAAGTCACGCGCGAAGTGGTGAAGCTCGCCCATAAGGTCGGCGTCAGCGTGGAAGGGGAACTGGGTTGCCTCGGTTCGCTGGAACACGGCTCCGGCGAACAAGAGGACGGCCACGGCGCCACCGGCACGCTCTCGCACGATCAGTTGCTCACCGATCCGGATGAAGCCGAACGCTTCGTCAAGGAAACCGGCGTCGACGCATTGGCCGTTGCAATCGGCACCAGCCACGGCGCGTATAAGTTCACCCGCAAGCCGGACGGCGAAGTGCTGGCAATGAGCCGCATCGAAGAAATTCACCGCCGGCTGCCGAACTGCCACTTGGTGATGCACGGCTCGTCAAGCGTCCCGCAAGAGTTGCAGGACATCATCAACAAGTTCGGCGGAAGCCTCAAGCAAACCTGGGGCGTGCCGGTCGAAGAAATCCAACGCGGCATCAAGTCGGGCGTCCGCAAAATCAACGTCGACACCGACAACCGCCTGGCGATCACCGGCGCGATTCGCAAGGTCCTCGCCGAATCCCCGGAAAAATTCGACCCGCGCGATTACCTGAAGCCCGCCCGTGACGCCATGAAACAAGTCTGCGTCGACCGCATGGTGGCCTTCGGGCAGGCCGGGAACGCCTCGAAGATCAAGTCAAAAAGCTGCTCGGAGATGGCCGCGTTTTATAACTGACGCGGAAGACAGGAATCGAATAAGCTCAAAACGGCACGGAAGCAATCTGGCTTCCGTGCCGTTTTCTTGTTCCATGAGATCCCGTAGGTCAGGCACCCCAGTTGAAGAAAAAAGGGCGGCATCGAAATCAACCACGGCGGCATCCGGAATCGATGCTGGCCAATTGCCTGACGGGACCAAGCGTCGATCTGTCAGGCAAATAGCGAGCCTGAATTGGGGATGTTGGTTGACCTCAACAAGGCGCAACGCGCCTTGGCTTCGACCGGGGTGCCTGACCTACGAAAATGGATGCCAAGTCTCATGCATTTAAGATTAGCACGATGCAAAACAGTAGCACGATTGCGCCCGGTACGAGAGCACTTGCTGTGCCCAGGCACGATGTCCACGTCACTAGATCGCGATTGGTAATCAGCATCGCGATATACAGCATGGCCAGAATGCTGGCGCCAAGGTTCAGCAACATGCAGCTGCCGAAAATGAGGACGAAAAAGGCGTCGAGCGAAATCGTATCGCCGACGGCCTCACCGACGAACGCGCACGCGACCAGTGTGAGTATCGAGAGGCCCGGAACGAGTCCGGCGACTTCTCCGAACGTGAGCGGCCCGCTGCGTCGACCGGTCACGAAATGCAGCGCCATGATCATGGGACACCCCAGGAGGAGGCCGCTGAACAGGCACATCAGCGTCATTCCAAAGAACGTCCAGCCGAGATCGCTTTCGTAATCGTTGTTCAGATTATTTTCGCCGAAATTCCAGCGCGAAAACGCCATCCCCACGGCGCAGCACGCCGTCAACACGAACACATCCACAATCGCCATCCGCGGGCTCATCGGCTTAAGCCCGACGTTGCGCTCGGTCCGCCAGTGGATGTTGGGGAGGTCGTCCATCGCTCTTGCCTTGTTTCAAGACTAACCGACGAGCACCGACGCAAATAACAGCAACACCACCAACGCGGTCGGCATCATCGCCACCAGAATGCCGAAGTAGTCCGTCCATGGCATGCCTGCTCGCGTCGTGATACGATAACACATGAGCGCCGCCGCGGCGAAACCGCCGAACAAATTCAGCAGGAAGAAGAAAAAGAATAAGTTGGCCATGAGTTCTTCCGGACTCAAGGGATTCGACGACGAGCGGAACATCGCGACGAAAGCCAAGGACGCGAGGCAGGAGATCGCCGGCATCAGTCCCAGGATTTCTCCAAAGGTGAGATCATGGGGCCTGCGGTCGGTGATTGTGAGCGTCGCCAACAGCGCTGGATGCCCAAACACTACGCCGCCGAACAGGCAAGGCAACGCCACTCCGAAGACAAACGCTTCGACGCTGGATCCGAACGGATTCGCGTCACTTTCACTGGATGCTAACCATCGCGCAATTCCCATCCCCAACGCACAACAACCGGTGAGCACGAGCACGTCCAGAATTGTCAACCGCGTCGGTTTCAATGTCGGAATAGCGCTAGTTGACTCGGAGGATTCGATGGGCGGCAGGATGTTCATTGGACGTCGATCGCACCTTTACAGGGGATTTCGTCGCCGACCAGGATGGCTCGCCGACAAAGCCGTGCCTCGTTCGCCGCTTTCCGAAAGTCCTGGGGTATCGCAGCGCGTCATTGACCTATACCCTCGTCGTGGAGAACCGTTCACAGAACTCGACCGACAACGCTATTGTCGAACTTGTCGCTGCGAACGACCTCATCGGTTTAACGTGGACCAGCGTGACGACAGGCGGCGCAACCGCCTCACCGTCCGGCACGGGCGAGATTCACGAAGTCGTGACATTGCCCCCAAGTGCGCGCATCATATATGATCTCGGCGACGGCGTCTCCGCAGGGTGCGAACTCTTCGCTGCGTACTGTGCAAGTTTCTGGCGCTGCCACGCCCGCATTATTGACCCCTGCGCTGCCAATGTCCGCCGTCACAACTTTAGCTCGGCGGCTTGGAAGAAGGAGCGTTTGAGGGGTTGATCGTGGTATTGCTGGCGGAGCGATTCGACGACCTGGTCTTCGA
>Ga0163153_10003883_pt1 | contig 19444 bp, 12 predicted proteins | sample OliLakLV19MP6IB1_FD_148629 | JGI IMG/M metagenome (GOLD analysis project Ga0163153, IMG submission 148629) | Freshwater microbial mat bacterial communities from Lake Vanda, McMurdo Dry Valleys, Antarctica - Oligotrophic Lake LV.19.MP6.IB-1 | ecosystem: Environmental > Aquatic > Freshwater >... | reverse complement strand
ATCGTCGAGCAACCGAACTACGACGGACCCGACTCGTTCGGCGTGGCGATCGTCCGCAAGCACTGCGCGAAAGTCACGATGCCCTACCCTTACTTCGATCACTTGCCGCCGACCGAGGCGGCGGTGCTGGCAGCAGAATTGGCCAAGGCGCTCGGCACGGTCGTCGTTGGCGGACCCATTCGGTCGGGCAAAAGCACCCAGCCCTCGCGTTTACCCCAGTCGATCTCGACCGGCGCCTGATCCGGTTTCGTTTCACGCGGGGTGAACGGGCTCGGTAGGCGCCGGGTTCATACAACCCCGCGGGCGTTCCCGCCGGCATCTTCTCGTAACACTTCCGGCGCACGTGCGCTCAAGCCGCTACGACCTACCGGTTCCCCATCTCAGCTAGCCGCCTAACTTCCGCTTCGATTACGTCTCCCTCCTGTCGCGACCTTCCGTCATGCCGACTCCTACTGATTTTGAGACTTGGGAATCGCTGGGGCGGAACGCCTACGGGACGATCCATCGGGGCATCCAGTTCTCGCTCAAGCGAGATGTCGCGATCTTCGAGCTCGGCCAGGCCATCAAGAAAGAGGCCGACGGGTCGACGCGTTTCTGGGACGAGGTCACTACGCTTGCGCAACTGACCGACGACGGGCTCGTGCCGGTTTTTGCGGTCGACCGGCCGAACGGCTGGATCGTGATGGAGCTGATGAGCGGCCATTGCGGCCAGATTCTGGAGAAGCCGCAGTCGCCCGAAGTTGCCCGCTCGATTTTACGGCAGGCGCTCGGAGGCCTGGCGAGGCTGCATGAAGCGGAGCGGGTTCACGGCGACGTTCGGCCCCACTCACTGCTGATTCACCGGAGCGGGCGGATTAAGCTGAGCTTCGCGCTAGGGGCGGCCGTTTCCGGCACGCTTCCCTACCAGCAGCGGATGATGAAGTACGTGGCCCCGGAGCTGATCAGCCCGGCCTGGGGTGAGTACGGACCGCGAGCCGATCTGTACTCGCTGGCGTTCAGCGTGTTGGAGCTGATGCTCGGGCCGAAGTTCGATGCAAAGTTTCCCGGCATCGCCGAGGCCGAAGGAGACGGCCGAACGCCTTGGATGCGTTGGCATGCTTCGGACGCCGTGCTGCCGAGCGTAGCCGAACTGGTGCCGGCGGCCGGTGGTGAACTGGTGGAGGTGCTGGACCGGCTCCTGCGGAAGAAAGTGGGCGAGCGCTATGCCTCGGCCGGCGACGCGTTGGCGGACCTGAAAGAGACCCGAATTCTGGCCGTGGCGGCACCGGGCGTCGACATGCCGGCGACCGGAACGGTGGTCGACCTGCGGAACGATCTCGACAAGATTCACGATCCGGCTTCGCGGTTCGACGTGGCGGCCACGGCCGACGACGGCGGCTACCGCTCGAAGCAATTGGCGGCCGAGAAGGCGGCCGCGGCCCGCAAGGCGGAGGCGGAAAAGGCGAAAGCGAAAGGCAAGAACGGCAAGCCGGCCGCAAGCTCAGCCGAAGCTCAAAAGAAAAAGCGGAACGCCCTGATCGCCGGCGGCTTGTTTGCCGCGGTGCTGGTCGGCGTTTTCCTGCTGCCCGGAGAAGAAACTCCGGAGGAGCCGGTGCAGGCGGCCGTCGCGGTGCCGACAGGCGCGCCGCCGATTGTCGCGGCGAACCGGCCCCCCGTGTTCGATGCCGTGGCCGATCGGGCGCTCGGCCCGGATGAAGGATTTGATTTCTCGGTGCGAGCCGTCGACCCGGACGAATCGCAGGCCAAGCTCACCTACGCCTTCGACGACCAACAAACGACGCTCGGCGGCGTAAAGATCGACACCTCGACCGGGCGGCTGACCTATGCGCCCGGCACGTCGCCGGCGGCAGGCGAGTTCGTGGTGGCCGTGAAGGCGACCGACGCCGGCAAGCCACCGCTCGCCGCGACAACCGCGTTCCGCGTTCGGATCCGGAAACGGAACGTGGCGCCGGAGATCCGCCCGATCGAGAGTCCGGTGGTGCTCTTGCCGACGTACGACTCGATCGGACCCTTGGTTTCGTTCAAGGTGCGGGCGCAAGATCCGGACGATCTCGGCGCCCCGCCCCGCTTCGCGCTCGCCGGCACGCCGCCCGTCGGGGCGACGCTCGACCCGCGTACCGGACTATTTACTTGGTCGCCGCCGCAACCGGAGAAGCTTGAGCCCGCCAAGCATGAAGTGACCGTCGAAGTGTTCGACGCCGCTGAACCGGCCCTCTCGACGAAGCAAAAGTTCGAAATCGTCGTCGAGCGTGACAAGCACTAACGAATTACAACCGCCTCCCTACTCCGACCCGCCGCGACGCCTCCCATGTTTTTGAAACTTTTCTCACTCACGATGCCGGCCGCCCTCTGCATTCTCGTGGGCTCGGCGAGCCCTGCCCCGGCGCAAGCACCGGGAGCCCGGCTGAGCGGATCGCCCGCGAGCAGCGGAACCGCAGCGGACAAGTCGGCGACGATTCCGAAGAGCGACGCACACGCGGAACTCTACAAGCAAACGCTCCGCGGTACCGTGTTCATCGTGTGCCGTTTGGGACCGGACAGCTACTCGACCGGTTCCGGCTGGCTGCTCGACGCCGACCGCAAGCTGGTGGTCACGAACCACCATGTGGTGGCCGGGGCGCTCGAGGCGGGAGTTTACTTTCCGGCGTACGAGAACGGTCGGCGGATCGACGACCGCGAATACTACCGCAAGCGAGAACCGCTTGCGGGCGAAGTGCTGCTCTCGGACCCGAAGCGCGACCTGGCCGTGATTCGGCTGACGAGCTTGCCCGAAGGGGCGACGCCGCTGGAGCTTGCCCCGGCGAGTCCGCAACCGGGACAACTGCTGATGTCGATCGGCAACGCGGCGAGCGTCGAGGCCCTGTGGAGCGCCACGACCGGCTCGGTGCGGCAGGTATATCGCAAGAAGATGAAGTTCCGCGGCGGCCAAGTGGTCGACGCGATGATCGTGGAAACGCAATCGCCGACGAATCCGGGGGACAGCGGCGGCCCGGTAGTCGACGACCAGGGACGCCTGGTGGGCGTGGTTTCGGCAGGCGCGAAGGAAGCCCAACTCGTCACCACGTTTATCGACGTTTCGGAAGTTCGCAGCTTCGCCCTGGAAGTAGAGGGAATGGTCGATCCGCGAACGGCCGAGCAGCTTGCCCGACGGGGCGACCAATACCGCATGCGGGGCGATTTCGCGCGAGCGAAGGAAGACTTCGCCGCCGCGCTCACGCTCGATTCGAACTCGACCGCGGCCCTGGCCGCGCGCGGCCGCTGGAAGCTCGAACGGGGAGACGAAGCGGCGGCGCTCGCCGATTTCAACGGGGCGCTCTCGATCGACGGCGATTGCCTGGCTGCCCGCCTGGGGCGAGTTGAAATCAGCAAACGGCGGGAGCTCGACGACCAGGTCGTCGCCGAACTGACGGAAACTATTCGGATCGATCCGAAGACGGCGGCGCACCACGTCGAACGGGGACGGGCGCTGGGGAGGAAGCGGGAATTCAAGCAGGCGCTGGAGGACCTCGACCGGGCGGTGGCGATGGAACCTGCCAATCCGGAGTTCCGGGTCGCCCGGGGTGAGATTCACCTGGCTGCGGGTGACGCCGACCAATCGATTACCGACTGCGTGGAAGTGGTCCGCGAGCATCCGGAGCACGTGCAAGCCTACTTAACGATCGGCGAGGCGAACCTGCGCCTCAAACGGGACGCGCCCCGCGCCGCCGAGGCCTACGGCACGGCGATCGCCCGCGACCCGACTTCGCCGGCCGGCTACTTCGGCCGGGGCGACGCTTACCTGCAAGCCGAACAGTACGCCCAATCGATGCAGGACTTGGAAAAGGCGATTGAGCTCGACCCGAAGTTCGCCGAAGCCTACAGCCTGCGCGGCGACCTGCACCTGGTGCAGGGACAATACGCAGAGGCGGTGGCCGATTACCGCCGGGCCGTCGAATTGGAGCCGTCGCGAGCCCAGTTCCATTGCGACCTGGGTGTGGCGCTCAATCGCTCGGAAGACTTCGCCGCCGCGACCAAGAGCCTGCACGCGGCCGTGCGATTGGCCCCCGCGATGGCTCGCGCCCACTTCTACCTGGCGGTGGCTTCGTACTCGAAAGGGGACGAAGCCGGATCGAAGCCCGAGATCGAGCGGGCCAAAAAGCTCGACCCGAAGCGCTACGGTGAAGCCGACCTGAAACGCCGCTACACGCGGCGGATTGGGTTTGCCAACGGCACCGACAAGACGCTCAAGGTGAGCGTTCGGTACTACACGAACGTGGTCGGCGACGAGTGGAAGTGGTTGCCGGCCGAACCGGGCAAGGGGACGCCGATCGTGCACACGATCGAACCCCGGGGCACGCTCTACCCCACGCTCAGCAAGGAGCGACTGGCGGTGGCCAAGGTCCGCTTCACGGCGGAAGACACCGCCGGCACGTTCCACTCCGAGCGCTACGCCGAAGCCGACCTCACCATCGTTCCGGAGGGGGGATACATCGATTCCGCCGTTCAGACCTACACGCACACGATTTCAGCCCAAAAACGGGAATCGTCCGCCAAACCGTAACAGTTCACGAGCCGCTGCGCCCCAATGGGTGTAGCTCCCATTGCGCCGAAAGGTATTTCCATGACCGTGCGATCCCTGCTCCGCCTCACGCTGGCCGCCGCCCTGCTCGGGGCTTCTGCAAACAATGCCCAAGCGGCCGACCGAGACATCTGCGACATCATCGACAAGGGGACGCCGAAGACGGCCGACGCGCAGTCGCTCGACGACGCTCCGGGCCGACGCTACGCGCTGCTGATCGGGGTGAACGACTACACGTTTTTCAGCGACCTGACCTTTTGCGACGACGACATTGCGAACCTTTCGAAGACGCTGGAAAGCACCGGCTTCGATCCGCGGGATTTGACCGTGCTGCGGGACGGGTTGTCGGACCATCATCTGCTGCCGTATCGCAACAACATCGTCACGCAGTTGACGAACCTCTTGGCGTCGGTTCAGAAGAACGACCTGGTGCTGGTGGCCTTCAGCGGCCACGGCGTGCACCTGGAAGGCAAGAGCTATCTCTGCCCGGCCGACGCGCAGCTCGACCGCGCGAGCGACACCATGGTCTCGCTCGACCAGGTTTACGAACTGCTGCAGAACTCGCCCGCCTCGCAGAAAGTGCTGATCGTCGACGCCTGCCGCAACGACCCGACGCCGGCCGGCACGCGGAGCCCTTCGACCATCGCCCAGACGAACGAGTTTACCCGCTCGCTGCAACAGCAACAGCCGCCGCAAGGAACCGTGCTTTTCAACAGCTGTGCCCCGAACCAATTCTCGGTGGAAGACCCCGGCTTCAAGAGCGGCGTGTTCATGCACTACGTGATCGAAGGACTCCGGGGGGGCGCCGACGCCGACAAGGACGAGAAAGTCTCGCTCTTCGAACTCTATCGCTACGCCGAATATGAAACGAAGACCTACGTGCGGCGGACGCGGAACCTGGTGCAGACCCCGGTGCTGAAGGGGGAGCTGACGGGCGTATATGAACTGGCGGTGGTGCAGAGCGGCAAGCCGGGGAACCCCTACATTCCCGAACCGATCGAGACGGTAAAAGTTGCGAAGCCGAATCCCATCGATATTGCGACCACCGCGGGGGGCTCTACGCTCGACCTGGCGAACATGGTCTCTCCGAAGCTGAAGAACAACCTGGCCGTGACTCGCGCGGCGGTGGAAGCCCACCCGCTTTTGAAGCAGGGGAATCGCCAGTTTGCCGAAGGCCGGTATGCGGAGGCGATCGGGACGCTGACGAATATCGTCAAGCTGGAAGAAGACAAGAACGTGCTCCGCGAGGCGCTCAAGCTCCGCAGTGCGTCGTACCTGGCCCTGAACGCTTCGGACAATATCGAACGAGCCCTGGCGGATAGCCAGGCGGCCGGCCGGCAATACCTGACGGCCGTCGTCCGCCGGGGAGACGCTCGCCTGATGGTCGGCTCGCAGGTGGTGGCCCAGATGCAGATGGGCAACACGGTGGAGATCAGCGAAGTGCGAGGCGACTACCTGGCGGTGGTGGGTGTTAACGGCAACGACGGGGTGACGGGTTGGCTGAACAAGTCGGCGTTGGCGCAGCCGGTGCAGGCGGCCGTGACGCTGCCGCAGCAAACCTTCCCGCAGCAAAGCGGCCCGTGGAACGGCCGACAGGGCGGCAACAACGGAAACCACGGCAACGGAAACGGCGGGAACCACGGAAATAACGGAAACGGCGTACGCCGACAAATCGAACAACAAGTAATCCGCCACGCCGAACAGTATTTGAAGAGCAAGATCTTCGGCAAGTAAGACCGGACCGACGACGCCCGCACTGTCCATCAACGTCCCTTTTCTCAGACCGTCACGAGAACCGCATGTTCGCTTTCATCCGTTCGACTATGCTTCGCCGAATGCTTTTACTCGGAGTCGTCGCCTGCGGAACGTTTGCTTCCGCCCCGGCTGCACGAGCCGACGGGATCGACGTCGAGCTGATGAAGCGCTCGGGCGAACTCCGGGACTATTTGCTCCAGCGGCGTTTCAACGCCGTAGGCGTGCTGGCGTTTCGCTTGCAGCGAGGCAATTCGCCGCCGACGTTCCAAGGGGGGCTGATCATCAACAGCCTGCCGGAGCGGGTCGAAGCGGCGCTGGTTGTGAGCCTGGAGGAAGGGAAGCATCCGCTGAAGATTGTTCGGGGGGCCTCGGCCACGGCAACCGCCCGGCTCGGGGGGGCCAACTATCGTACGCAAGAAGAACGGGCCCGGCTGTTCGGCGTGAAATACCGGCAGGCCTGGGGAAACCCGGCGCCGATGATCGACGTCGACGCCTTTCTGACGGGCAAGGTGATTGTGGCAGCCGATCTCTCGAAGGTGACCGTCGAGATCGAAGTGTTCGATCGCCGGCAACCGGAGATCGTGACCGACGTGATAAGGCTGGAAACCCGACTCGACCGCCACACGCTGGCGGAAGTGGGCTACGGCTACTCGCTTTCGGCCGTGCACAAAGGAAAATTTCTGAGGGCGGTGACGGAAGACGACATCATTGAGGCCCTGCAGCAGTCGGTGGTCGAGCCGGTTTCGCCCAATGCCGACCGTGGCAGTGCGGATCGGCCGAGCGTCGACAAGCCGGACGGCGACGCTACGACGTCTACGGAGAAGGCTTCAACGGAGAAGGCTTCGAATGAAAAGACGCCCGAAGAAGCGGCTTCTAAGGAAGAGGCGAATGAAACGGCCGACAAAGTTACTCCGCCAGACGACCGGCCGAAGCCCAAAACGGTTGCGGAGAATACGGTTGCTGAGAATTCAACAAGCGGCACGCCGCCTGCGCCCGGCAAGTCGCCCAAGTTGCAGCCGGTTTCGCTCTCGGCCCCGTTCAGCCCGGCGGCGTTGCCCGTGCAGGTGACGGTTTACTACGACGACGCCGAGGTGGTGCTCGACCCCGACCAGGAGATCACGAGCGGCGCGAATTTCGCCGTCCGAACGCCGCGGCAAGGTGAACGGCTGACAATCGGCGTCAAGAATCTGACGGAGGAGAAGATCGGGGCCGTGGTCACCGTGAACGGCCTGAGCACGCTCTACGAACAGAAGGGGCAACCGAACACGCTCAAGAAGTGGGTTCTGGCGCCGCGCGGCGAGTACGTCATCCAGGGTTACTACCAACCGGGAAATCAGACGTTCAAGTCGATCCGCGCCCTCTCCGAGCAGGAATCGAGCAATCGGTTCGCCGACCTCGGCGGTGACGCGGCGGCCGGCCTGATCCACGTGTTCGTGTTCCGGCCCGCTGCGGACCTGGCGGGCGTGAGCGTGCCGCCGAGCATTCGCCGGATGTCGGAATCGGAATTGGCGGAAAGCCACACCGGCACGCTCTCGGAGCTGCAATCGCTGATCGTGCCGGGCAAGTTCAACCGGGGGCTGTTCTCCTGGGCCGACACCCGCGAGCAGCAACTCACGGGGGACAAGCTCGGAGCGGTGCAACTGACCGACACGATGATCATTCGGTATTATCGGCCTTCGCGAGTACGCGAAGGCCGATAATAGGAAAAGAGAACGTGCCGTGAGCCATAGGGGAGCGGCGACTTCGCAATGCCTAGTGCCGCTCGAGCACGACACCGTGGGCGACGATTTTCGCTCCCTCGCGGACGGTGAACGTAGCGCCCGATTGCACGTCGTCGTACGGCATGTTCGGGAAATACATAAGCTCCATCTCAAAGCGACCGCTCTCGCCCGGGCGGTAGTTTTGCGGCCCTTTGACGAACGCGATCCCTTGGTAGAGTTCGTCGCCCGTGCCGTTCGGACCGACCGTTGCGGACCGAATCGCACGGTCTTGGATCACGATGTGCGGCATGTAGGGTGACGATGTCAGATTGAATAGAGGCACCACGACACGCCCCCCTTCCTCGGGGCGAAGGAAGACGATATCCGCAGTGATGCGCGGCACACCTTTCACGTTTTTTCTCGCCTTTTTTGGTGTAGGTTCCGATACAGGCTTCCTTCGCCCGACGGCCCATTTTATTCGGAACAAGTGCGTCAAGCCTCAGTCCGGTCCCAGTTGACCGGCGCGTCCGCGTGCGGGAGTGGTCACGGCCTCCAACGCCTTGGCCGGCCGATATCGCGGCCCGAACAACAATACGACCACACACTCCTAGGGTCGTATTCGGGCAGCCGCAAGCATGAAGGTCGCCATCGTCGGCGCGGGGATTTCCGGTCTTACGGCCGCGTATCGACTGCATAAACGGCACCAAGTGACGGTGCTGGAAGCCGGCGCTTACGCCGGCGGACATTCCAACACGGTCGACGTCGAACTGGGTGACGGGAAGGACCGGCGGCGCTACGCCCTGGACACGGGCTTTCTCGTATTTAACGATCGGACGTACCCAAATTTTTGCCGGCTGCTCGACGAGTTATCCATCGGCTCGCGGCCGACTTCGATGAGCTTCAGCGTGCGGGCGGATCGGGGATACCGGGGCAAAGAAGCCGATTGGGAGTACGAGGGATCGTCGCTCGCCGGGCTGTTCGCGCAGAAGCGCAACCTGGTTCGGCCCGCCTTCTACCGGATGCTTTGGGATATCGTCCGGTTCAATCGGCACGGGGTCCGGTGGGCGGCCGACGGGCCGGAGCGGCAAACGGTCGGCGAGTTTCTCGCGCGGCACGGCTTCTCGCGCGAATTCGCGGAGTACTACCTGCTGCCGATGGGTTCGGCGATTTGGTCGTGCCCGCTGGGACGCTTTTTAGATTTCCCGATTCGGTTCATCGTCGAGTTTTACGGGAATCACGGTCTGTTGGATCTCACGAATCGGCCGGCGTGGCGGACCGTCGAAGGGGGATCGCGGACGTACGTTGAGGCGATGACGCGCGGTTTTCGCGATGCGATTCGCTTGCAGGCGGACGTACGGCGGATCCGCCGCGACGACACGGGGGTCGAGATCACGTGGCTCGATGGAAACGGCCGAACGAATTCCGCCCGGTTCGACGCGGTCGTCGTGGCGTGCCATGCCGACCAGGCGCTCGCGATGCTCCAGGATCCGACGCCGGCGGAACGCGAGGTACTGTCGGCGTTCCCCTACGAGCGCAACACGGCCGTGCTGCACACCGACGAGCGACTGCTGCCGCGGCGACGTGGGGCCTGGGCCGCCTGGAACTATCTGCTTCTCGACCACGGCGGCGAGCAAGCGCCGCGGGCGGCGACCGTCACGTACGACCTGAACATATTGCAGCATCTGGATGCGCCTCAAACGTTCTGCGTTTCGCTCAACGTCGACGATCGGATTGATCCGGCCAAGATCCTCAGGCGGTTCACCTACCATCATCCGGTGTTCACCGTGGAGCGAGCCGCCATGCAACGGCGATGGAGCGAGATTTCGGGAGTGAACCGAACGGTGTATTGCGGTGCGTACTGGGGAAACGGCTTTCATGAAGACGGGGTGGTCTCGGCGCTGCGAGCCTCGGAAGCGCTGCGGCCGATCGAACGCCCCGCGGAGGCTCTTGCCGGAAGATGAACAGCTGCTTTTATGAAGGGACCGTCGTGCATGAGCGGTTCACGCCGGTGCCGCATCGGTTTTGCTATCGCCTGTATATGACCTACGTCGACCTGGCGGAACTCGACGCCTTGTTCGGCCGCCGCGGTGTTTGGTCGACGAGGGGGCCCGCGCTCGTTCGGTTTCGCCGGGCCGACTATCTCGGCGATCGGGATCAGCCGCTGGACGGGGAGATTCGGCGGCTCGTCGAAACGCGAACCGGATTTCGCCCCGCCGGACCGATCCGCCTGCTGACGAATTTTTGTGTGGCGGGGTTCGGCATGAACCCGGTGAGCTTCTACTACTGCTATGACTCGGCCGATCGGCGCGTAGACACGCTTGTGGCTGAGGTGACCAATACGCCGTGGGGTGAACGGCACTGCTACGTGATTCGGCGCGAACCAAACGCAGCCGACGGGATGCGCGATGAGCGGCCGGTCGTCGCCAAGGCGCTGCACGTTTCGCCGTTCATGACGATGGACATTGCCTATCGCTGGCGAATCGGCGAGCCGGGGGAACGGCTGACGATCGGGATCGAGAACTTGCAGCACGGCGAGCGACCGTTTCAGGCGACGCTCCGGCTCAAGCGACGGCCGATGACGGCATGGCAGCGAATGCGGCTGCCGGTGCGGTATCCGCTTTTGCCGCAACGAATCGCGTTGGGCATCTACGCCCAGGCGCTGCGCCTGTGGTGGAAAGGGGTGCCGACGGTGCCGCATCCGGGCTATGTGGACGAGGTCGGTGACGAGACGAGCGCGGTGGCGGGTGAATCGGTTGGGCCGGTTCTTGAATTACATCGACGAGAGTATCAACGAGAAAAGGCCGCACGATGAGCACGACGGTGGATTGGGCCGGCGAAACGAGCAATGAAACGAAAAGCCGGCCGACGACCGCTCGGCTGCGGTGGATCGACCGCGCGGCCCGCTCGGCATTTGCCGGCCGAATGGGGAATCTGCGCACGGGGCAACTGACGATCGTCGACCCGAGCGGAACGTTGAAACTCGGCGATCCGGCGGCGGAACTCGCGGCGCGGATCGAAATCAATAATCCACGGTTCTATCTCCGAACGATTGTGGGCGGTAGCCTCGCGGCCGGCGAGGCCTACGTGCGGGGCGAGTGGGATTGCGACGATTTGCCGTCGCTGTTTCGCATGCTCACCGCCGACTCGGAAGCGGGCGGGCAGCTCGACGGCCTGACGGGGGCGATCGGCGGGTGGTTTCATCGCCTGGTGCATCGCCTGCGGGCCAATACGCGGCACGGCAGCCGGCGAAATATTGAAGTCCATTACGACCTGGGGAACGATTTCTTCGAGCTGATGCTCGACGATACGCTGGCCTATTCGTCGGGCGTGTTTACCTCGCCGGAGTGCTCGCTCCGCGAAGCGTCGATCGAAAAGATGGACCGCATCTGCCGCAAGCTCGACCTGCGGTCGACGGACCGGGTGCTCGAGATAGGCACGGGCTGGGGAGGTTGGGCGCTGCACGCCGCCGCCCACTACGGCTGCCACGTGACGACGACAACCCTTTCGCGGCGGCAGGTTGAAACGGCCGCCCGGCGGATCGACGAAGCGGGTCTGACGAACCGTGTGACGCTTCTCAACACCGACTACCGCGATCTGACGGGGCGGTACGACAAGCTGGTTTCGATCGAGATGATCGAAGCGGTCGGGCACCGCTACTTGGACACGTTTTTTCGCAAGTGCGGTGAATTGCTCAAGCCCGACGGATCGATGGCGCTGCAAGCGATCGTGATGCCCGATCGGAACTACGGCCGGTACTTGAAGTCGGTCGACTTCATTCAGCGGCGCGTTTTCCCGGGGGGCTGCCTGCCGTCGCTGGGGGCCATTACGGCTTCGACGGCTCGAACGACGGAGCTGCGGTTCGCGCACGCGGAGAACTTCGGCCCGCACTACGCGCGAACGCTGGCCGCTTGGCGCACCCGGTTCGAGTCGCGGCTCTACGACGTCCGACGACTGGGCTACGGCGAGGAATTCATCCGGCTGTGGCGCTATTACTTGTGCTACTGCGAAGCGGCGTTCGAGGCCCGTTACTTGGGGCTCGTGCAGTTGGTGTTCGAAGGGCCCCGGTGCCGGCGCGACCCGATTGAAATGGGGGTGGCCGCCGGGAGCCCTCGCCGCGATGCGCTGGAGGAATCGGTTTGATGAGCCTGGTAAGCGTAGGAATTGCCGCGGTCGAACGGGGTTGGGTACCCGATGTCGTCACCCGGGCGGCCATCCGCCGGTTTTGTCGAGCCCGCCTGAATGAGCCGGCCGGCTCCGATTCCGGCGGCCGACAAGCGGCGCTCGACTCCTTCTGCGAGCGGCTGCGCCGTGGACCGATCGCGCCGGTGCCGGAGAAGGCGAACGCGCAGCATTACGAACTGCCGCCGGAGTTCTTCGAGTTGGTGCTCGGCCCACGGCGGAAATACAGCTGCTGCTACTTTGCGGACGAACAGACCACGCTTGCCGAGGCGGAAGAAGCGGCGCTCGGTGCGACGGCCGAGCACGCATTGTTGGCCGACGGTCAGGAGATTTTAGAATTGGGATGCGGCTGGGGATCGCTCTCGCTGTGGATGGCCGAGCGATTTCCGGGGGGCCGCATCACGGCCGTTTCGAACTCGGCGGCGCAGCGGGCGCTGATCGAAGGGGCCGCACGCCGGCGGGGTCTGACCAACGTGCGGGTGATCACGGCCGACATGAACGATTTCGATATCGATGCGGGACGGTTCGACCGGGTCGTATCGGTCGAGATGTTCGAGCACATGCACAACTACGAACGCCTGCTGGCGAGGATTGCCGGTTGGCTGCGTCCCGACGGCCGATTGTTCGTGCATTGGTTCTGCCATGCCCGCACGCCTTACGCCTTCGGCACCGGAGCCGACGACGATTGGATGGGGAAGCATTTCTTCAGCGGGGGTTTGATGCCTTCGGAAGAGTTGCTGTCGCGGTTTGATCGGCACCTGGAAGTGATCGCGCGGCGGCGCTGGAACGGAGACCATTACCGCAGAACGGCCGAGGCTTGGTTGGCGAACCTGGACGGCCGCCGCGAGGAGGTGCTCGGCGTACTGGCGGGCGTCTACGGCCGGCGCGAGGCATCGATTCGGCTGGAGCGATGGCGGATCTTTTTCCTCTCGGTCGCCGAGTTGTTCGGCTTCGGCGGCGGTGACGAGTGGTTCGTCTCGCACCAGTTGCTGCGCCCGGCGGAGGCCGGCCGATGAACGGCCTTTGGCAAGCGGCGATCATCGCTCAAGCGACCGTGCTCGCGGCCATGCTCGGGCTCTGGCTCGTGAGCGTGAAGCTCACGAACGTTTCGATCGTCGACGCCTTTTGGGGTCCCGCCTTCGTGCTGACGGCGTGGATTGCGGCGGCGATGAACGGGCCGCTCGCATGGCGCGGCATGGTCATGCTCGGACTGGTAACCGTGTGGGGTCTGCGGCTGGCAGGTTACCTGCTGTGGCGAAACGCGGGACAACCGGAAGACCGCCGCTACGCCGCCATGCGGCGGCACCACGGCGACCGGTTTCTCTTGGTCAGCCTGTTCTCCGTGTTTCTCCTACAAGGTTGGCTCATCGGCCTGATCGCCTGGCCCGTGATTTGCGTCGTCGCCGGGTCGGCGAACAACCGTTTCGGTCCGCTCGACGGAGCGGGAATCGCGGTGTGGACTTTGGGACTCGTGTTTGAAACGGTCGGCGACTTGCAACTGGCCCACTTCCAGCGCGACCCGAAGAACCGCGGAAAGGTGCTCGATCGGGGGCTCTGGCGATACACGCGCCATCCCAATTACTTCGGCGAGTTTTGTATCTGGTGGGGTTTTTACCTGATTGCGGCGTCGGCCGGGGACGCGTGGACCGTGTTCAGCCCGGTGCTGATGACTCTTTTACTACTCAAGGTGTCGGGCGTGTCGTTGTTGGAGAAGACCATCACCGAGCGGCGGCCCGAGTACGCGGAGTACCAAGCCCGCACGAGCTCGTTTTGGCCGATGCCGCGGAAAACAACGGCTCCGCGGCGTTAACAAGGAGAGAAGCCATGGCGGCGCGAATCGTACTGGCGGTGATCGGGGTGGCGTACTTGCTCCTGGCGGCATGGTGCGCGCTAAAGCCGGTGCAGACGGCTTCGGCCATCGGCCTGGACCTGGCCGGCGGGTCGGGCCGCTCGGAGTATTTCACCGTTTACGGCGGGCTGCAAACGGCGCTGGGGTTGTTGTTTCTGTGGCCGTTGGTGAATCCGTCGATCACCGGGCCGGTACTCACGGGGTGCGTGCTAATTCACGCGGGACTCGTGGTGTTTCGGACGCTCAGCCTGGTGCTGTTCGCCGGCGTGCAGTCGACGACGTACGTCTTCGCGGGACTTGAGTGGCTGCTGCTGTTGGTTACGAGCGCGACGTGGTGGTTGGGGCGCGAGTAGGATTTCGAGTGGCTCAGGACAGGCGGGTCCGCACTCCAGCGTGCGTGTACCGGTGGTTCATCGAACGTTCGCTCGACCCGCCCTGCCGCTTTCCGGATCGCTTTCGGTGAGCCGGTGCCAACACCCGTGAGCGGCGGGTCAGCGCGGCATTCTCCGCACCCGCTTAGCGGGACGATTCCGCCGCTCGACCCGCCCTACTCCAGAGGCACGAGCACTTCGACGCCGCCGGGTTTGTCGTCGCGAAAGTCGGGGGCGTAGCGTTCGACGCAGGGACCGCCGGAGATCTTGAGGCCGGAGTCGGGGGCCCACTGGGTCCAAATCTTGGCGAGCGTATCGGGGAACTTCGAGATCGGGCCGGAATGCGTGACGACGGCGTAGCGGCCGGCCGGGATCTCGACTTCGGTGTAGCCGGCGGGCACCGGTGTGCCGGCGGCGAGCTCGACCCCGGTCACGTAGTCGAAGTTGCATTCCGAGTTGTTCCAGCAAACGCCGTACGAGAGCTTGCCCGCCCGGCCCGGCACGGAATCCATCGTCGGGGCGAAGGCCTTCCACTGGTCCGGAATATTTTGGCGCGTTTCGGGCGTGTAGTGCCGGTTTGGGCCGGCGACACGCACCTTTGCGACATCGTCAAAGCGGATGTCGCCCAGGCCGAGGGTCTTGGCGCGGAGCGCCGCTTCCTGCTCGCGGAGCTCGGGGGTGAATTCGGCGCCGAAATCTTCGGCGCTGAACACCGGGCGAATCTCCAACTCGCACGGGTCGTCGTGCGGGTTCGGGCAGCGTTTGACCCAGGCGACCGCCTCGTCCATGTCTTTGACCTTCCACATCCAGAAGCCGGCGATCAGCTCCTTGGTCTCGGCGAACGGGCCGTCGATAACCGTGCGGTTCTTACCTTTGAAGGCCACCCGCTTTCCCTTGCTGCTGGGATGGAGCCCTTCGCCGGCCTGGATGATGCCGGCGTTGACCAGTTCTTCGTTGTATTTACCCATCGCGGTCAGCAGCTCGGTGCTGGGCAATTCGCCGGCTTCGGAGGCCTTGGTGGCTTTGACGATGACCATGACTTTCATGGGTGGGTTCCTTCACTGTGCGGTGGTTCGACGGTTGCGTTGCTTGTAACGCCCTTTGGTCGAATCGGACCGTGAAAATTCGACATGAAATGATAAATTTCATCCGGAACGAGCCGACGCCTAGGCCTAACCGCTTTGATGGAACCGAGTTTGGCGAAGAGACAAAGTCGGGCCTGCGGCCCGATCCGGTCCGGGACGAACCGGCTATAAGTTTCCGGCGGGGCCGGGCTGATGCGGGAATCTGTCCGGAGATCTTGTGCCGCGTCAAACGAACGGCGGGTCAGCGCTCGATCGCGCGTAACGGCGATGGTCGCCGTTCTGCGCGCTCGACCCGCCCTACTTTTTCGGGGCCGGAAGTTTGAGCGTCCCTTCGAGCGTTCGGCCGCCGGCCGCATTGGCCCGGACGTCGCCGTCGAGATCGAGTCGCCAGAGCGTCGAGTCGTCGAGCGGGGCCGGCTCGGTCGGGGGCGCAAACGTCACCGGGTTGTACGTTTGCCGGCTGCTGAAGTGCAACTTCGGGTCGAAGTACCTCGGTACGGACGAAAGGCGGATGTCGTCGACGGCGTAAACGGCTCCGGGCGGACACTTGGCGACGAACGCCTTGAGCCACTCGCGCACTCGAAACGACGGCGGCTTGGCGTAACCTTCCCAATACAAATTGCGGTAGGTCGCGTAGTCGACACCGTTGACATAGACGTGCACGAGCTTCCGCTCGGCGTCGTCGGGCATGGGTCGCCAGACGAGGGCGACGTGCGTCCACTCTCCGAGCGGCACCGGGCCGGGGACGTAGCCTTGGGCCGTTCCGTTATCGAAAATTTCGAGTTGTCGGGGGCCGAGTTCGACCCGCTCGTCCCACAACTTGCGGACCCAAAATTCGAGCGTCCCTTGCCGATCGGAAGAAAGCCGACGCGGCCCACCTGCTTCCGCGGTCACTTCGTCCGGGATGCTCAGCTCGCGGCCCTGCGTCATGAGCAAGGCCTGGCCGAACTTGCCGGGGATGAACGTGGCCGCGAGATCTACCGGGGGCGTTTCGCGCTTGGCGAGCAGCTCGGCCGGGATAGGGGGCGGCGTGCCGAGCTTGCCGGCGGCGGCGCTCATCCAGAGCGACGTCGACTCGGGAGCGACGAGGCGGAACCAGACGGCGGAGCCGGAGGCGGAGCCGGAGGCGGCGCTGATGGTCAACTCGTCGGTGTCGAACGCTGCGGTGATGCGGTTCTTCACGACGGCCTTCGGCGGAGCGCCGTTGATGCGCAATTGGGCGGGTGCCGCCGATTCGATCACGATCTCGTTGATGCCGGCCGGCCGCGGCAGGCGCCAGGTCGCGCCCGGATCGATCCGGATTGGTTCGCCCGCCCAACACCAGACGGACTCGGGCGAGGAAGATTCGAGTACCCCCGTCTCGAGCTTCGGCGACACGAAGACCCATTCAGTGGGCATACTCGTCGCACGCGATAACGTGCTGCGATAGACGGCATAGCCCCGCAGGGCACGATCGAACGGCTGCCGATGCGAACGATGCGTTTCCGTCGTCAGTTCGAGCGGCGCGGCGCCGCCGTCGACCCGCAGCACTGCGGGCTTCTCGTCCCAACCCCAGAGCACGGCGGTAGGATCCTGGCCGGCAGCCGGCCGCAGCGCAATGAGCGTCCGTTGCGGCTCGAGCGGCGGATCGGCAAAAGCGATGCCCCCGTGCTTCGCGTCTTCGAGCACGCCGACGAGCCGCGGCACTGCGGCCAGCACCTGGATGGGATGATGCGGGTTGTAGATACGTGGGCCGAGTTCCTCGGGCGACTTGAGGGGTTCGGCGTTCGGCTGCAGGCGCGCCAGTTCGTGGCGCACGGCCGGCAGCAGCCGCGGATCGCGCGTGAAGTGCCAGGCCCAGGCGATTTGGTTGTTCGAGTAAATGCCGACTTCGCCACCGTAGGGATCGGCCTGGAGACAGGCGGTGAAATACTTCCGCAGCACTTCCGGCATCCGCGGATCGGCCGTTGCGCGGGCGTATTTCCAGAGGGCCGACGACCAGTAATGGGCCAACATCGGACTATCGGCGTTGGCCGGCAAGCGATGGTCGTGGCACTGCCAGACGCCGTTGGGGGCCTTCGGGTCGATGAACGCGTCGGCGTATTCCTTGACGACCTTGGCGATGGTCGGATCCCAGGTGTGTTCGTAGAGGGTCGAAAGGTTGAAGAGCAGCGTTTGCTGATGCCGCGAGCCGGATTGGAAGGGGGCGTAGTCGCGGAGCATTTCGGACCAGGTCTTAAGCGGCTCACCGGCCTTCGTCGGCACAAACCACAACTGTTCGCGGTGATGGGGGACGACGTCGGTAGAGTCGCTGCGGATGCCCGCCAGTGCGCCCCAGTATTCGCGCCAGTAGTCGATCACATCGTTGTAGCGCTCGTCGCCTGAGAGGTAATAGGCGAGCGTGGTGGTTTCGAGCGTGCGGTGGTAGCCGGCCCAGAACTGCGGGGCGCTGCGGAGCCAGGCTTCGCCCGTATCGTGATGGCGGACGTAGTGCAGCGGGCTGTCGATGCTCCAATCGCCCTTGGCGAAGTGGAGCGAGGCGTCGCCCCGTGCGCCGCCGCGCCACTCGGTCGAGTACTTCGTGGGGACGTGGGAGACGGCAATATCGACCCAGTGGTTCTCGGCGGGAAAGCACCAATCGTGGAATTTGCGCTCGCCCGAGCGGAGATAGCACCACCAGAGCTGGGTCTCGCGCTGGTAGGTGTGGTACTCGAACCGGCGCGGGTCGGCGTAGTGCTTTTGGGTTTCCTTGTCCCACTGGTAGCTGTAGTGCGGGCCGGAACCGAAGAGCCACCAGCCGTAGTCGCCGAAGGCGTCTTGGGCGTATCGCTCGAGATCGAAGATGCGGTCGACGGCCGCTTCATGGGGCGAATCGTTCGGGCGGGCGGCGAGCGGGCCGAAAACTCCGGTCGAGACGTTCCACTCGCCAGTGGCCAAGCAAAGCGGGCGGCGTTCGACCAGGTCGGCGTACTGGCGACCCTCGGCAGCCTTGGCCGCGGGCGCGAAGTGGTGCCAGATTTCGTGGTGCTTGTTCAGCCCCAGACCGTCGGCGCCATCGCGGGCGAGGGCGTGGCGACCGGCGAAAAAGAAAAAATTCTCGATCGGCGTTTGCGGCGAGCGGGTTCCCTTCCAATCGAGCAGGTACTTTTCGCCGGCGGGGCCGAAGAATCTGCGGAGGCCGGCTTCGCCGAAATCGAGCGGGTCGTTGCGGGGACTGCAGAGATGGAGCGTCAATTCGTCGTGTTTAAGCGACCATTGCTTGGGGAACTGTTGCCAGAACCAGCGGAGCGAACCGGTGACGGCGACTCGATCGTCGACCACTTGCATCCAGCCGCCGACTCGTTCGCTGCCGCCGTGGATGCCCTCCCGCGTCGGAACGCCCGGCTGACCGTCGTCGGCCGGGATGCGCTCGAGCAACAACCCCTTGCGCTCGTGATTGCCGTAATGGGAATAGAATTCTTGGCTCAGCATGATTCGCGATTTATCGACATCGTGCACGAGCGAACGAATTTTCTCGGGCTGATCGGCCGAGTCGTTGACGAACACATGCCTAGCGCCGACGGGCCGGGCAATTACCAGCGGGCGAGCGATGTCCTTGAACTGCGTTTCGCGCGTCGATGCCATGATGCGAAATTCGTCGATTTGCTTGACGACTTCGAGACCTGCGAAGAAGTGGTACCGCGTGCGGTAAGCGACGATCCGTTGGCCCCCCTGCCCCGTGTACCAACCGTCGACTCGAACGCACGCTCGCACCGGACCGGCCGCTTCAACGACGATCCGGCGATCGGTTCCGTCGCGCTCGGACGAATGAACTTCGCCCTCCGGCGTGAGGAAGGAGTGACTCGGCAGCGCGCCCGAGGCGACGAGTTCGTCGGCGGCGAATTGACCGTCGCCGTTGAGATCGACTCGCACGCCGGCCAAGCCGCTCAGCCCGGATTGGGAAAACGAGGCCTTGAGCGGGCCCGTTT
>Ga0163153_10003880_pt1 | contig 19451 bp, 21 predicted proteins | sample OliLakLV19MP6IB1_FD_148629 | JGI IMG/M metagenome (GOLD analysis project Ga0163153, IMG submission 148629) | Freshwater microbial mat bacterial communities from Lake Vanda, McMurdo Dry Valleys, Antarctica - Oligotrophic Lake LV.19.MP6.IB-1 | ecosystem: Environmental > Aquatic > Freshwater >... | reverse complement strand
GCGGCGCACGCAGCGGCTGATACATGCCTGCCCTACGAAGCCACAGGCGAAGTAGGGTGGTAGTAAGGCGTCGCGTCGATATCGATTTGGGCGTAGCGGGGGCTCGCCATGCAGCAAGGATTGCGGAGTTACAAAGCTAACGCAACATACTTCCCGCATGCTCGCTGCGCGAATCATGGGTGTCTAGGCCCCCCCCCTGCAGATCGTCCGCACCCGCAGCATGAGCGTGAGCGCGCCAATCGAGAAGGACGAAGGGGACGAACGGGGACACCCAAGGCGGCGTTGCCGGGGACGTTGAGGACGCCGACACCTCCCTGATTCCAATAATGATTCGCAACGTCGGAAAGGTGGCTGTCCTCGAGCCCCCAGTCCTCGAGCCTCCATGTTCGCGCCTCCATCGTGAGATGAACAGGAACCTGCACCGTCAAAGGGAGAGCCATAGGCAAGCGAGTGGAGCGGGGATTTTGAGGATGCGGGCCGTGAGATTTTCGCGCGCGTGTCCCTTTCGGGCGGACGTGGTTTCGATCACGCCAAAGTCCTCCCATCGTTGGGTAATCACATAGCCGTGGTCGACACCTCGTTGTTCGAGGAACAGGCGCAGGCCCTTGAGTCTGCGGGCGGTTGGCTCGGCGTCCTGGTATTTGACCTCGAACGGAACGAGGCGGTCGCCCGTTTCGGCAATCAGATCCACTTCGAGATCGCGGTTGCTTCGGTCCTGCCAATACGAAAACGTGGGCTGGTCCGGGTAGTACCTGGTGTAGAGATGTTTGAAGAACGCGGTCTCCACTGCGGCGCCCAACCGATCCGCTTTCTCCAGCAGGCGTCTGCCAAGTAGCAGCATGGCTCCGGGCAACGCGGCGTCGGCGAGGTAGATTTTCGAGCGGCCGCGCAGGACCTCCTTGCCGTATCCGAACGGCCGGAGACGGTAAATGAGATGCGTCGCCTCGAAGAGATCGAGGAAGTTGTTCACGGATTGCCGATTGATGCCGTCGAGCTCTCGCGAGAGGGTTGGCACGTCGAGGATGCCGCCGTCGTGGTAGCAGAGGTAGAGGAAGATCTTCTCGACTTCGAGTACGCGACGCACGCCGTAGAGCGCCGTCATGTCGCGCTTCAACACCTTGTCGACGATATCCTCGCGCAGCAGCCGCTGACAGCGGGTGAGATCGTTCACCATCGCCGGTTCGGGGAAACCACCGCGCAGCAGGTACTCGTGAAAGTGTGCAGTCAGCGGCCGGCCGAGCGTGGCGGCGTTGGAGAAATCGCCAGGTCCCCAGTCGAACAGGTGGCGCAGGCTCCTCACCTCGGGAAGCTTGGGCAGCGGGATCTTGCGCAACCGCAGGTATTCGGCAAACGACAAGGTCGGCAGGGGAATCGTCTGCCAGCGGCCGACACCGGATTCCGCGCGGGCATCGCGCAAAGGGCTGGCGGAGCCGGTCGCGGCGATCCGCCGGCCGCGCTGGAAGTCGCCCTGGTGCTTGAGCCAGACCTGCCAGTCTGGGACGAACTGGATCTCGTCGAGGAACAGAATCCGCGGGTGCCCTTCCGCCGGCGGGAACAGCTCCTCCCAAGCCTGTAGCGTTCGTTCTAGCCCGGCGAGCTTGAGGATCGGATGGTCGAAGGTGGCGTAGAGAACATTCGCCGGCGGGAACCCCTCGTTGACCAGTCGCCGGATAGCCTGGCGAAACAAGGTTGTCTTCCCTACTTGACGTGCGCCCGTGAGCAGAAGCGACCGCTTCGTCTGGGAGTCTTCGAGCCAGTCCCAGATCTGCGCGGCCGCCGAACGCTCCCAATCGGGGAGGTCGGAAAGCGGTTGACCCGTCCACCAGGGATTGAATTCCTGCAGTACCGAAAATAGCTCCGCCTTGGGGATTTTCATTCCAATTTACCCGCAATAGGTAAATCCTGATAGACCTATACTTGACCCTGGGTCAATCAAGTTCCGCACCATCGACTCCAGTTGTTCGGGAAGCCGGTTCTCGACGACGTTCCATACGGTTTCGACGCGCACCCCGAAGTACTCGTGAATCAGCACATCACGCATGCCGGAAATCTGTCGCCAAGCGATCTCAGGGCACCTATCGCGGGTTTCGGGAGACAGGTTCTTCACCGCTTCGCCGATGATATTTAGGTTCCGGATCACAGCGTCCTAGCAGTCTGTTGAAAAACGGCCTGGCCTTCGAGACGGCGCTACGCGCCTCCTCAGCGCGAACGGAATCGCTCGGTTCTCCGTTCGGCCCGAGAGGAGGCGCTCGGTTTTCCGTTCGGCCTGAGGAGGCGCGTAGCGCCGTCTCGAAGGCCAGGGGACTTTTCAACGGACTGCTAGACCATCGACTCGACCATGACCCCGTCGCGGCCCGCCGCCGTAGACGATACCCGCGGAATCGGTGGGTACGATCCGTCGGCGGCGAGCCAATCCCAGGGGTTGACGATGGTGAGCATGGGCATTGGCTGCCCGCTGCCCCGCATGCCATCACGCCGACTCTCGAGGTGACCACGAAAGTCCAGCGACGCCGCCACGGCGGAAACAGCCACGTGCCCAATGGTGCGGACACGGAGCGCGTTCGGCGGCTCCGATGCGCTCCGGGTCGGCGACGCCATGACTTCGGGCTCCGGTGCCGGAAGAGACCAAAGGCTGAAGGACGCCGATTTCACGCGCAAAACCGCAGGCTAAGCCGGAATTCTACGCCCAATCGACCGGCTTTCCGTGCTTTTCCAGCAATTCGCAGAGGTGCGACCCCGATAGGCAGCCAAAGTGAGGCTAAAGCCTGGCGTAGGCTCCCGTGATCGTCCATGGTCTCGGTCTGCGACGACGCCACGGGCTATCCGGCGCGAAGCGCGGTAAGCGAAAGGGAGCGACAGAATGAGATTGAATCGAATGTTTTCCATTGCCTTTCTGCTTCTCGCAGGCCTCGGCCTGCTCCAGGATGCGACGCTTGAACTGGGCTGAAAACGCCCGCCGACGACGCTGATTCAACGCCTCATCGGCGACCACTTCGGGTCCTTCGATCGGTGACACGGAAGGCTTTGGCACTTGATTCTCCTACCGCCCTGCTGATGGGAAAGCTACAGATATTCCAGAGGAATAGCTGTCTCAGGAGAGCTTGGCACGGAGGGGCAGCGATGTCGTTGATGGCGTTGCCGTCAATGTGATTTCGAGCCGGGTCGAAATGGCAGGAGCGCCTGCGGCCGACGCGAAGCTGTACATTGGTAAGTCCGACGGGCTTCCGTACAAGCAAGTCGGGGCGGCCGTCACCGTCAGCTACAAGTACAAGAATATCTCAGCGCCAAGTTTGTAAGGGGGCATGAAAAGTCGTTGCGCCTCAAGGACAGGCGGCTTCTGCTTAAAGTGCCGAGCGGTGGGGCGAGGCCGCGGGCGAGTGGGAATTGAGGGGAATTCGCGATGGCATTCGCTTAAGGATCGGACGCCGTTCGTTTAAGGAACTGGCGAGCCGATTCAGGCTGAAGCGTATACGGGTGCGACGCGGGGCTTGGGTGAGTACGTCTCCTTCTTGGTGCTGGGATGCCACTCGGGATTGGGTCGAAGGGATCGACGAGGGTGGTGCCCAGGCAAAAGGTCGAGCCGGCGATTTGGTATTTGAGCAGGCGCAGGGGGACGGGAACGAGATCGGGTAGATGCTGGCGGAGATCGGCTTGGGCGCGGGGCCCGGGATAGAGCAAGACGACGCCATCGGCCTGCGTGCTCGCGAGGAAATCTTGGATCAGTCGGGGGGCGCTTTCCCGTAGACGAAAGACGGCGTGGTCCCTGGCCTGGGGATGGCAATAGAGCAAGGGGTAGGAGAAGTAGCTTCTGTCGTAGACGACGATGTCGTCCTTGGCGAGAGAGTCGAGGCGGCCCATGGCGCAGCGGCGCTCGTTGCCATGAACGACGAGGTCGAAGTCGAAGGGCATCTGAGATTTGAGCTGACAGAGGCAGCTCAGCAAGCCTTGGGGGTAGAGAGAGGTATCGCTGAGGAGGGGATGGCCGGAGGCACGTAGCTCGCGTGGGAAATTTAGCTTGGAGCCATCGGCGGCGAAGAGGCAATTGCGAATGCAACCACCCGAATGCACCCCGCCATAGAGGGCGCGCCTTCGCCAACGCCAGTTTCGCCTACCGCCTCGGCGGTCTGCACCCTGCCCTTGCCTGTCCTGGCCTTGAAGCAGGGCAGCAGGCTAGGGCACGCGGGCTTTAGGAGCGCGATTCCTGCAGCTGCCGATGTCGCACCCAATTCGATTCCTACGAATTAGAACCAGCGAGCGCCTGACGCCGAACTGCTCCACCAACTCGGCCTTACGTCCTTGGTGTTGTTCTTGCTTCTCTCAATGCGCAGAGATTCAGACCCGAGAGGAGTTAGACGAAATGAAATTCGGATCGGTCATCGCTGGCGCGCTGGCGATGACGTTATGGGGCGCGCCTTCATGGGCGCAGGGTATTTGTGTGGGCGACTGCGACGGCGCCGGGAGCGTTACCGTCGATGAAATCCTCATCGGCGTGAACATCGCGCTCGGAGAGCGTGATGTCGTCGACTGCGTTCGCTTCGACTCCAACGACGACGGCACCGTGACGGTGGACGAGTTGCTGACTGCGGTGAACAACGCATTGACCGGTTGCCAGTTGGAGGTTGCGAAGTTGGTTGCCCACCGCGTCGCCGCAGGACCGGCGGGACTCGATGACCCGATTTGGGACGGCATCACCGCGTTCACGCCGACACTGAGCGACATGAGCACCGGGCTCCTGTATGGCGACGGCCAGCTGAACATGAGCGGCACGTTCGACGGCGTCGTCGACTTCAATGGCGGCGAGCCGGCTGACCTCTCACTGAAGGCGACCCACGACGGCACCTCGCTCTATATTCTCGCCGAATGGACGGATCGCGAATTCAATCTCGACCGCCGCCGCTGGCTGTTCAACGGCCCGTCCGACTCCCTGAAGCCGGGCGAGTCGGCTGCGGAATGGACCTCTCAACTGAACGACGACAAGATCGGCTTCGCCTTCGAGATCGAATCGGCCAGCAGCATCTTCGGCAGCTTCGACGCAGTCGGCTGCGCCTCTTCCTGTCACAACGTCGCGGCCCAGGGAGAGCCGCTCGCCCTGGATATGCGTCCGGGAGCGGGCAAGGTCGACATCTGGCACTGGAAGACGTCGCGCTCGGAACCGCTCGGGTACGTACAGGACCAAGTCAGCGACCCGACCAACGGGCGCGTAGGCGATAGCGGCACGGGCATCGAGCACCGCAACCGGCCGTCCGGCGGCACCGACCGCTCCGGGCCCGACACCGAGTGGGACGGCACGGTCCAAGAGTTCACCCGCTGGGACGGCGAGACGGTGACGCTGGATCCAGCGTACATCCTTCTCGACGGGCACCGTACGGGTTTCGCCGGCGACCCCACCGCCGGCCAGACGATCTACGCCGCTTCGTGCGCGGGATGCCACGGCGCAAGTGGCCAAGGGGGCTTAGCCTCGGCACTCACACCCGTCAAGAATACGCGGCTTTCCCGGGAGCTGCTCGCAAGTATCATCGCCGACCCTGATCATGCGGGCGCATCCTCGTTCAACCCGTTGAGCGAGACGGAAAAGACGGATCTCCTGGCCCGCATGCGCGGATTCTCGGGAGTGCCGGGCTACTACCTGACGCCACCGTCCGGCAGCGTTGCCGACATCGTCACCCTGTCGAACGTCGACTACGGGCGGGTCGACAGTATCCAGCGGACGGGCTATCGCGTCCTCATGATCCGTGACCTGGCGACCGGGAACGACGACGACGCCGAGTTTGCTCCTGGCAACGAGTACCTGTTCGGCGTGGGGTTGATGGACAACGACGGAAAAAACCACATCGGTTCGCGTCGCGAAGTCATGTCTCTCGATCCGTAGGATCGACACACACGGAGCAGGGGGTAGCCCCCCTGCTCCGTCGAACCCGGCAACCTCGCCTGACATGCGCTGATCCCGTGCGCATCGCCCGAAGAAATCCCCCAAGCCCATACCTGACCTTGGCTGCATGCGTCGACGGGGCCTACTCGAAACGCATGCGCCAGCCAAAGACCGGGGCGACCAGAGGTCGCGCGTTTTTGCTGATCGGGCTGTCGGCGTTCATCGCAATCGGCTGCGGTGACGACGACAGCAACCCGGCCTTGGCATCCTCGCAGGGGTCGCTACCTCCCGGCGACGGCTATCCGCCGCAAGGCAAAAGCAGCGGCCAGGATCTTGCGTTCGCAGGATCTTGCGTTCGCAGGATCTTGCGTTCGCAGGATCTTGCGTTCCCAGGATTCAGATTGACAGCCCCTTCTCGGCGGCGTTAGGACCAGCTTCCAGGAGAAGGCGGTCGAATCGCAGAGGTGGACTACCTGACCCCGACTGAGTGCTTCTCTTCCGTCTGCGTCCGAGCCCCGTCGCCGCGACGGTTGCGACCGAACCACATACGGGCGATCTGCGAGGAAGCGATGCGCCATCGGAATACAGGAATCACCGTCGTTCTCGCCGTCTTGCTCTCATGGAGTTCAGGTGGCGAAGCGCAGATGATGCGCGAACGCTGTAGCGGCGATTTCGACGGTGATGGTCGGGTCACGGTCGACGAGGTCCTGATTTCAGTAAACGAAGCGCTGCAGGGTTGTGCGCCCCCGACGGCGGCGGCAAGCCCAACGCTGGGTGCGATCCCGACTCCGACCGCTACCGCTCCTTGCCACGGGGCCTCGATCGCCTTGGCCATCGGCGTCACCGCCGTCTGCGTCCCGGGTGCGAGCGATCGGGAAGACGACTGCGCCGTGATCCGAATTGAGGGGGACTGCCCGATAGGGCGTGCATGCGCCGCAGCGAGCGCAAGCTGTTCATGTGTCGGCGGTCCGCTGGCTGGAGAATCGAGCGCGTGCCAATTCTCGACGACTCCCGGCGGAATTCGCTGTGGCGGCACTTGTACCGGCAATTGCGTGATCTCGATCGAGGCGGATTGATTGGGATCTCGGGACGGCTCCCGCTTCCGCGTTGGCATGACCGTGTCGCAGCACGCCTCGCCGAAGTTCTGCGTCGTCATTCTCGCCCGCACCTGTCTCGACGGACGATCGGTTGATTTGAACGCGCTCGGGGCCGCTTTCCACGCGCGAAACGGTCCGCCCTCGCGAAAATCCGCACGCCGAACCCCGCACCCTGCCGCGGCCGAAGCCACGACCCAAAGTGGTCGCACCTGAATTTGAACCATGGACCTCCTGTATATGAGGCGGTGATGCCGACTGTTCGCCGACGTCCGCGGAAGTCCAAGACCATACGTTCCGGATGAGAGCGGGAGCGGGAGGGCGGATACGCCGCCGATGGTCGGGAGCGACCGCCTTTGTCCGTGGCGTTGGCGGCAGGTTGGCAACAGCCGATGGAATCGCAGCGGATCCACCGAAGCCGGCTATCTGGCTATAGATTCTTCATGAGCACGATCACGGCGATCCTGAAAGCGGATGAGGACGGCACGTGCAGTCGCACTCCGGCAGCAAGCATGCATGCGCATGCATGCTTGCCGAAAGGACACCGTCGATGTGAGCGCCGGCGTGCGGCAGGGGACCATGGTCGGGCTGCTCGCGTTCTTGTTGGTCCGCGCGCTGCTCCGGCCAGACCGATCCGTCAGATCCTGAGCTCCTCCCGCGGCGTCACGTCGAGCAATCAAACAGCCTTTCCGACGCCCCACCGGGAAGGGGAGACCGCGGCCTCACGGCACCGTCGGTCCGCTGCTGACCTCAACGTTGTCGTAGAAATTCGCGGACGGTTGGTAGAGGGTCGCCGTCGTCGTGAAGCCTATTTGGAGCAACTGGCCGACCAGACCTGAATCGATCACCAGGGAGATCTGCTGCCCGCTCCAATCCGCGGGCAGCGCGGTCGTATCCAGTGGGAGCAGGTTGGTCGTCGCAAACCCGGCCGCCGGATTGATGGTCTTGATGAACCCGGTGGCCTTGGTGCTGCATGGACACAGCGAATTGCCCGGATCGTTGATGTTGCCGCGCTTGGCATCGAAGTGGAAGCGGATCGTTCTGCCGACGTCGGCGGTTGTGATCGCACGTTCCCGGTAGACGGTGCTTTCGATCAGCTGGCCCGTGGCGTGATCCGCGTTGTTGTAGTCGCTGTACACCGAGAGCTGCTGGTTGCCCTGTTCGGGGCCTCCTTCTCCGGTCGCCACGGCACTGAAGGCAGCGCCGTCGTTCGGCGCGGGATTCGGTCCGTAACCATAGAGAAAGTCCATGGTGACGCCGTCGAAGACATTACCGAAAACCAGCCAGCCGTCGTCGCCAAGCGCGCTGGTATCGGACTCGTCGAGCGACTCGAAGTCCTGCTGGTACTCGAGGGTGGTGAGCGACATGCAGACGCTGGCGCTGCAGGCGCCGGAACCGCCGTCGCACGGTGTGCCATTCTCGACCGGCAGGTTGGCGCAGCCCGTCTCCGGCGTGCAGCTATTGGCGGTGCAGTCGTTGCCGTCGTCGCAATTCGCCGCGCTGTCGGTGTTCACGCAGCCGCTTTCGGGGTCGCAGCTGTCGGCGGTGCAGGCGTCGTCGTCGTCGCAATCCGCCGAGATACCGGCGTTGATACACTGATTGGTGGCCAGATTGCAGCTGTCCGCGGTGCAGGCGTTGCTGTCCTCGCAGTCGGCATCTTCGGCGCAATCGAACAGCACGCACGTGCCGCGGATACATTCGCCGCGACCTCGCTCGCACAGGGTTCCGTTGGCAACGGAGCGGCTGGCGCAACCGGCTACGGGATTGCAGCTCTCGGCCGTACACTCGTTGCCATCGTCACAGTCGACGGTAGCGTTGACGCAACCCGCCACCGAATTGCAGCTATCTGCCGTGCAGGCGTTGTTGTCGTTGCAGCTGGCGGAGATGTCGGTGTTCATGCAGCCCGCTACCGCATCGCAGCTGTCGGTGGTGCAGGCGTTGTTGTCGTTACAAGTGATCGGCGCATTGACGCAGCCGGACAGGGTATTGCAGCTGTCGGCGGTGCAGGCGTCGTTGTCATTGCAGGAGATGCGATCATTGATGCAGCCGATCACAGGGTCGCAGCTGTCGACCGTGCACGCATTCCCGTCGTCGCAGCTGAGATCGGGGTTGACGCAGACGTCGAGCGTGCCGCCATCGTCGGGGCAGCCAGAGAGAACTGCTACCGACAGAACCAGGAGCCACAGTTGGATTCGGCGCATTCTCATCTTCTGTGCTTCAGAACGTCGTCAGGTATAGGTTGTCGACCAGGAGCTTGTCGCCCGGATCGCCACCCCCCGCCCCGATGATGAACGGCGAGCGTGTCACGCTTGGATCGAAGCCGCGATCGATTGCGTCTTGGAGCGGTATCTCGAGGAAATGCCACTCGCCGTCATTCGTGTAGCCGTAGTCGGTGACATCGAACGAGACCGAATCGGGCATCTCGCCCGCTCCGTAGAGAAGGGTCAGGTCGAAGGAGGCGAATGAGCGATCGCTCGACTTGAAGTTCACGAATAGCTTCTTCCACTCGGAAAGATCGATCGGTTCGTTCCAAACGATTCCCCCGCCCCAGAAGGAAGTTCCCACCAGCGTGATCTGTTCGGACTGCTCCCCTTCCACGCGCTCCCCAGCGGGAACCAACGAGAACGAATCCCTGCCAAACTCGGCGAGCCCGAAGATGAAGAAGTAGTTTCGGAGACCGTTGATCTTGATCGTCTCGCTGCGATCGCCCTCGTAGAACACATCAACGGACAGCCGTCGCTTGCCGAGCACGTACGGGTCCGGCTCGTCGAACTTGATGTTCGGCGGAATGAGGCCGACCTGATCGGAGTAGTCCGGTGTGCCGCGGTCGTCGCCACAGGCGCTGGCGCAGCAACAGGCGAAGATCGTCAATGCCAGAAAGATTCGCCTTGGCGCGTGCATCAGGTATCTCCCTTCGGCCGCGTCACGTCGACGCCGGCGCCCTTGATGGCGACGAGTTCGCCGTTCTGATCCGGCACGAGGATCCAGTCGCCAAGGACGTCGCCGTTCAGGTCGAGAATTCCTTTCAGGGCTGGCGTGGCCAGGCGAAAGGCTTGGGTCGCCGTAGGATCGAACGTGACCGAGTCGGGGAAAGCGTCGAGCACGGACTGGAATCCGGCGATCGCCATCTGCCGCAATTTCTCACGGTTGGGTCCCTGGACCTCGCCCGACTCGAAGAGATCCCGCAGCTTGGTCGCGGTGTAGTACTGGTGCTCGCCGGTCGGTTCACGGGCGAGCAGCGTGGCCCACGCGTAGAAGGCGCCGGCATTGCCGCCGTTGCCGAGGATGTCCCATTTGGTGTCGCTGCCGATCGCAGCGAAGCGGAACGGGTTGCGCGGATTCTGCAGCACGACCTTCGAAGGATGGATGCCTTCGTCCGCCGAGTAGAATTGAAACTGGAGCCCGCTGATGTTCTCGCCGAACTGGAACTCGCCGTCGTCGCCGCAGCCGCCCGCCGCCAGTGCGAACGCAACCAGGATCCACCTAAAGCGCAAAGTGAACATAGGTCCTGATCTCCCATTCCGTGCCCTCGCGACCGGGCCTGGTCGGATCGGCCAGATAGCGATTCGAGAAGTCGTCCAGGATTCGGTAGGTCCCGCGCAAGCCGAAGCGCGTATAGGTCGTTGCAAACCACTCGGGCGCCGTGAAGGAGTAGGAAAGGTCCATCATCGACTGCATGGGGAACGTCAGGTTGAAGTCCCGGTGATAGTCGTAGGGTCCCCAGTCGTCGAACTTGAGGTGGTAGTCGAACGCCACGGCATCCCGGGTCAGCTTCCCGTACGTTCCCCAGCGCGCGATCGGGCGCGTGCCATCGCCGTTCGCCTGTCCTTCGCCGACGAAGATCCAGTTCACGTGGCGAAGCCGGTACGGCAGGTGGGAGATGGTCCGCAGACTGACGTCCCAGAGGTTCTTCGCCGGAGCCGCACCGCTGAACGCGAAGGTGTAGCCCTCCTCCGAGACGGCCACGCCGGCGTCCTGGCTGGTCGGGTGGATCCGGTAGACGAAGTTGAGGGCTGCGGAGAAATCAGCGTCCTCTCGATCCAGGTTGTCCCAGGCCCAGAGCGGTGTCGCCGGCGTCGGGTCGAAGGCGAGCAGCATCTCGAAGCCGTAGGTCTCGCGGTTGGATCGCACCCAGAACGGATCCTCGAGCTGGTTACGAAGCGGGACGGCGGGGTAGTAGGTACCATCGTCGTCGATGAAGTCGCCGGCGATGGCCTCTCCGGAATCGGTGGACAGCGGGTCTTCCAAGGGCTTCTGGGCGAGGAAATTCGGGCCCGCCATGAAGTTCCCGAGGTAGTACGCCGCCCCCGTGTTGAGTGCCCAGTGATTCCCCTGGCCGCTTTCCTTGAGCGACCACGCGGTGATCGTCATCGTCTGGTCCACGCCGGCGTCCGACACCAGACCGCGGTAACCACCGCTCGCGTGCCAGTAGAAGGGCGCCATGTTGAGCTGGACACCGGCGCGCATTCCGAGCGTGTCCGCGAAGTCGATCTCGTCCTCGATGACGTCGTACCCGGACCCGAGATAGCCGGGCCCGGATGCCTTCTCCGCGATCTGGTAAGGGTGATCGATCCGTCTGGTGCCGGCGATGATGCCGCCGATGTCGAAGGTGAGCTTCCCGAGCGTATAGCCGAGGTACACGGTTGACTTGCGGGACTGCGGCTGCGGAATCGCCGAGCTGGCGATTCCCGAACTCTGCTGCGCAATGTCCTCCTGGTGCATCACCGAGAAGGTGATGTCGTCGTAGGTGCGGTAGTACTTCGCGATCACCGTCGGGTTGGCGCCCCAGTACAGTTCCGGGCCGAACGCGACCTTCAACCCCTCGAACATTTTCTTGCCCTCGAAGAGTACCCCGCTCGGTGTGTTGGCGTTGTACATGTCGACAGCAGGTTGGTAGTTCGCCTCCGGATAGAGGCCGAAGTAGTCGCCTTCGTAGCCCCAGTGGTAGTGGCCGACCCGGTAGAAGCCGTCCAGCCGGAAGTACTTGGCGTCCGCTGCCAGGCCGAACGGTGGCTCGGCCTTTTCGGCGCTCGTTGCCGACCAAGGCGGAGCGGGGCAGGGCGACCAGCAGGTGTCGATCTACAACGATTACGAGAACACCGACCACGCCGAGGGCCACCGCATCGAGTCCAACGTCTTCCGGGAACGCCGGATCACCGCTGCGGACGTTGGGAACACCCTGACGTTCAGCTTCGACGCGAAGCGCGGCAACATCAACGACCCTGCGGACCCGCTGTGTCCCTGCACGAGCACGGCCGTGGCCTTCATCAAGACCCTGAATCCGGCGGCTGGGTTCGCGACGACCAACTTCGTAAAAGAGGGTACGACCGCGATTCCGAACACCTGGAACCGCTACACCCTGACGTTGACCGTCGGGTCCGGACTGGTGAATCAGCTCCTGCAGGTCGGCTTCTCGACGAACGCCACGAACTACGAACCGTCGGCCGTCTTCTACGACAACGTCCAAGTGAGCAGCGCGCCGACGCCCTGAGCCGAGAGGCGAGGCCACCTTTCCCGCGACCAAGTGGGAAAGGTGGCCAACCGCCCCGAAAAATCCTCCGATCGGTCCGATCCTTCAGATCCTGAGCTCCCCCAACGGCGTGACGTCGAGGGGCAGAATGGCCTTCCACGCCCCGGGCGCAGGGACGCCGGTCGTCGGCAACGATAGTCTCAACGCGGAGCTTGCCGGCTTCGCGCTGGATGCGTATCGAGCGACCATCGTCGCCGCCCGTCGGGTTCGAGCGCGTAGACGAAGCCGCCGCCGCTGGCGAAGTAGACCAAGTAGGGGCAATGGCCTTCAGGTGATACGGGCTGTCCGGTGGCCCTTTCCCCACCGTACCCGTGAGAGTCGTGGCGCCGAGGTCCCGGCCCATCCTGATTTCGAGTTGCGTTAGTTTCCGTGGTGTCGCCGTCGCCGACCGAGGGTGGGTGGTCCGGGGCACGACTCGTACGCGATGATTTATTGATAAAGCCGATGAGAACGATCGTATCGACGGGTTATTGCATCATTGCGTCTCGCTGCTAGAATTTGTTCAGCAACCAAGGAGATCGATCATGAGGTCGTTTGTAACCAGGGCCGTCGCTACGCGGCTCATCGCCGCGACGCTTTTTTTCCTGGCCGCCCCACAGGCGCATGCCGATGGGCCCGGAGTCCAGACCAAGGAATCGCAGGCCGCAATCACCCCCGCAGCGGCTCGCGCGATGCTGGAGGCCGGCAACGAGCGATTCGTCGCAGGCAAACTGCTCGCGCGCAACTACGCGGAACAGGTGAAGGCCACTGCCCGCGGCCAGTATCCGTTCGCAGTCGTCCTCGGCTGCATCGATTCCCGCGTTCCACCCGAAATCATCTTCGATCAAGGGGTCGGCGACATCTTCGTCGCTCGTGTCGCGGGCAACTTCGTCAACACTGACATCCTCGGGAGTATGGAGTTCGCGACAGCTGTCGCTGGGGCGAAACTAATTGTCGTGCTCGGACATTCTTCCTGCGGCGCGGTCATGGGGGCATGCGACGGCGTCGAACTGGGTAATCTGACGCAAACGCTGTCGAACCTTTCGTCGGCAGTTTACTCAACGAAGGTCGACGCTGGCGAGCGCAACTCTACCAACAAGACGTTCGTCGACGCGGTGACGCGAAAGAACGTCGAACTCACAGTCCTGAACATCCTCGAGCGCAGCGCGGTGGTCCGCGAGCTCGTGGCGGGCGGGAAGCTCGAGGTCGTCGGCGCCATTCACGACGTCGATTCCGGCAAAATCAAGTTCCTTTGAAGAGGTGGAGCCACCTGTTCGCCGACGTCGACGTGTCCGTCCTCTCCGTCAGCAACCATCGCCAGCGTGAACCGCACACGAGCGACGGATCGCCAGCTCAACATCCTTACTGCTCGAACGATTGACTTCGGTCTTGCGAGTCTCGCGGTCATAGCAATTGCACCGATCCCGCTACTGCCAATGGATTTCAGGCCGCCAAATCCCAAGTTTCCGATTTTCCAGGTCTGACCCCATTACTCCTCCAATGGCGATTCTGCGAGTGAAACCCCGGTCGCTCGGATGTCTTTCTCTATACGAAAGGGTTCAGAACTTTCGCGCCGAGTCCTTCCACGTCGGATGCGTTGCGGGTCACCAGAGTCATGCGGTGCACCTTGGCGGTTGCTGCTAGCAGGCCATCAATCGCGGGTAGGGGCCGAGATGCCGCCATGCGACCCCATTCGTCGCTGACGTTGCGGTCGACGGGGAGGATGCGCTCGGAGAACGCGTCGCCGATGGCAAGAAGCCACGTCTCCAGTGCGGACGCTTTGACCGGATCGCGTGGGCGCGCGAGTTCGATGCCTCTGCGGATTTCCCCGAGGACAAGCACACTCAGATAGAGATCGGCATCGCTGATTGACGCGTACCAGGCCGAGACCGTCGCATTGCAGCGATCGCCCTTTCGGACCTCGGCGATGATGTTCGTGTCGATCAGGAAACTCACAGATCAATCTCTCGGCTGGCATCGCGTGGTCGATCCAGATCGATGCCCTCCAGAGGCGCGTCGGCGAGGAGGGCCTTGAGACCAACCACCGGACTTCCCGCGAACCGACCGCGCAGAAGCGCCCGCGCATCGGCCTCCTGAACCGGGTCGGCCAAGGCGTTCACCACGCTACGGACCAACGCGGCGTCGTCCTTGTGGACCTTGACCTCGAGGCGGACAAACCCTTTGCCCTTCATGCGTCGGCGATGGGTGGCAAGGGATTTTTGCTTGCTGCTGGGCATGGCGTGCCTCTTTGGATTGGTTTCCGGAAACATATCCGGAAATCCGTGCCGGTCGCAATGGGACTAGGCGAATCCAGGGGAGACTTGGGGACGTAGGGACAATTGTGACAATTCACGCGCTATGCTTGGCGTGTCCGGGCGGGTCCGGACGAAATGTCCGAATTGTCGCTACGTCCCCAGAGGTCCGCGAAATCAGGCCCGAAAACGAAGGCTAAGCCGCTTCGGCACCGCAGATCGCCACGTAAACACAATTATTTCGAGCACATCGACTGATCCGACCCGAAAGGCACCGGTCGGCTGCGAGAATCGACAGCCGCCGTCCGCCGTGCTCCACTACCGGCGCCCGTCCCGCCTTCCCTGCATCGGATGGGATGCGAAGCGCCGGAGCGAAACACAATTGGAAGAAGCTAGAGGAGCCGTAGAGGCATTTCCTCCACCGTCTTCGCGGGGGCGCTCGTCGTCTTGGCCATGCCGGGCTACGCGGTCGACACGGTCCTCCTCAGCACGTTCAGCGAGAAGATCGTGGCCGCACGGAACTGGCCTGAGGCCGGAAGCCGCGGCGCGGCCTTCAGCGGGTCCAGCGGGATCACCTCTCCGGCCGACTCCGGGTTCGAGCAATCGGGAGAGCCCGCCCAGGAGGAGGCCCGAGCACAGAGCGAGTCGGATTGGCTCACGGCCCCGCCGGACCCCGCTCGCCACAACCTCTGGGTCCCGACCGTCGAGTGGGCGACGTGCCTGAGCTTGACGATTCCGTTGTTCATGATCGACCCTTCCTTCGTGAACGTGGGGCCGATTTCGGCCGAGACCTTCGTCGACGCATGGACCCGCCCCCCGGTTTGGGACACTGACGGCATCGTCGCGAACTACGTGCTCCACCCCTTCATGGGCGCGGAGGCGTACCTGACGGTGCGGAACCGGGACTACGGCCCGATCGAGAGCTTCCTGTTCGCAACCGGCGTCTCCTTCGCGTGGGAGTACCTGTTCGAGGCGTGGGTCGAGCGGCCGAGCGCACAGGACCTGCTCACGACGTCGCCCATCGGTAGCCTCCAGGGCGAGCTCCGCTTTCAGATACGGCGTAGGATCGCGCGGTGGAGTCCGTCGGCGCGACGCGACGCGCTGCTGATTCTCGTCGACCCGGTCGAGGCGCTCCATCGCTACATCGGCAAGGAGTTCCTGGATCGCTCGAACGACACTACGGATGAGACGATGGGCTCCTCGCTGAACTTCGGACCCGATCAGGCGAGCTTGATGGTCACGCTGCGGTTCTGATCTCTGCGCCGCGAGAGGCAACAGGAGATGCACTGCTTCCGGCGGCGTTTCCACCCTGGAATCCTGCATTCGCTCGCGCTCTGGCCGGTTTCCAGGCCGGGGATGCCTGGTCTGGGTGCAGGGTCCGGGGTTCAGGGTCCGGGCCGTCGGTAGGCGAAGCCTCCGGATTTCATGCAACGGCGCGACGGGCGCCACGACCGCAACGGTTCCTGCCGGCGGCGTTGCGATCGTGGCGCCGTTGCGCGCCGAAAGCGTGCATCTTTCTGCAGGCGTAGACGGCCTCGGCACCCGCAAGGCTGCGCCTTCGGGTTCGAAGTGCTGGGTGCTGGGTTCCGGCCACCCGCACCCCGGGCCTCGGACCCTGCACCCGGTCGCGGCGGGACGCCGTGACCCAAAGTGGTCGCACCTGGAATCGAACCAGGGACCTCCTGCATGTGATGAGCCTACACGACCTGTTCGCCGACGTCCGCGGAAGCGCTAGGACGTTGATTCCGTTTAGGAATCGTGAACGGCCGATTCCGCCGACGTACGCGAATGAACGGCGAAGTTCGGGGGTTTGGCTACAGTTTGGCTACAACGGGCGGCGCCTCATCGTAAATCGAACCGAACCGGTTTCGCGACACCCTCCATAGGGCAGCTACCCCGAACGCTCCCACTTGCCAGCGGCCGATTTGCGGCGTTCACTACCGCCATGGACGTGCTCGACCGCATCACCATCGAGGCCGGAAAGTGTGGCGGCAAGCCGTGCGTCCGCGGCTATCGGATCCGCGTCCGTGACGTACTCGGGCTCCTCGCCGAAGGAGCTTCGGCCGACGAGATTCTGCAGGACTACCCGTTCCTCGAAGCAGACGACATCCGCGCCTGCCTCCATTTCGCGGCGATTCAGAGCGACGCTCTCGTTGTGCGCGCATCGTGAAGTGGCTCGTCGATAACCAACTGCCGCTCGCGCTTGCAGCGCTTCTCCGCGAAGAAGGCGAGGACGCCGTCCACGTTCCCGAAGTCGGGCTGGCGCAATCCGACGACACAACCCTGTAGCAACGCGCCCTAGACGAAGACCGGATCGACGTCACCAAGGACGAGGACTTCTCCCATCTGCTAGCGCGATCCGGGTGCAGGCCAGGTCGTTTGGGTGCGCCTCGGCAACTGCCGTAACGAAGCGTTGCTCGGTACCTGGCGCGAATCGTTCGAAACAGTCCGTTCAGCACTCTCGTCGGGGCAAGGATTGATTATCTTGATCTGAGCCATGCATTGCTTCGCGCCACACGCAGGGCGAGCCACCGAACTCACGGAATCGGCGACCAAGCTTCCGTCCGCCCGCTCCACCAGAGGAAATTCTGCCCACGATGATCGACCGGGTCGCCGCGACGAGTCACCTGGCCGTTGCCGAACTGTGCAGCGAAAGCAAGCGGCGCAGCATCGTCCGCGCCCGCGCGGCACTCGCATTTCTCGCGATCCGCGAAGCCGGCCTCCCGGCCTCGGCCGTGGCACTGGCACTCGGCGTTACCCCGCGCGCGCTCGCCTACACATTGCTCCGCGGCGAGACCGTCGTTCGCGAACTCCGCCTTCACCACTCGACCTGAGATCGCTCCGCATCCGGCGCACGAATGGAGGCCGGACAGGTTCAATCTCTGATTTTCCGAATTTTCTCTACGCCCCGGAAATTCGGACTTTCGGGGCTGTCTCTGCACGGATCCGGTGACGCCCGATCCGACTTGTGGTAGACGTCCGGTCATGAACCTGACGTGCGATCGCGATGTCCTTGTCGCTGCCGCTGCGCGGCACGGGGCGAGGAATCTCCGCGTCTTCGGTTCCGTCGCACGCGGCGCCGAGCGGGCCGATAGTGATGTCGATGTTCTGGTCGAGCTCGATGCAGGTCGGAGCCTGATCGATCTGATTGCGCTCAAACAGGAGCTGGAAGACTTGCTGGGACGCGACGTCGATGTCGTGACGGAGGGATCGCTCAGCCCGTATATTCGCGAGGCGGTCTTGCGCGAAGCGGTGCCGGTGTGACCGGAGACCGGCTCTACCTGCAGCATATTGCCGACGCGATCGCGAAGATCGAGTCGTACGCGAGAGTCGGACGAGAGGAGTTCTTCGCAGCCTCCCACTGGCAAGACGCGATCATTCGTCAGCTCGAAATCATCGGCGAGGCAACCAAGCGTCTCTCGCCGATTCTACGAGATCGTCACCCCGGCATTCCGTGGCGCCAGATCGCGGGGCTTCGCGACGTGCTGATCCATGACTACATGGGCGTGGATCTCGAGGCCGTCTGGCAGGTGGTGCAGAAGGATCTTCCCCGCCTGAAGAGTGGAGTCGAAGCTCTCTTGGTCGAGTCGACTTGATGACGACGGGGAAGGAATAGGGCAAGGACCAGGGGGAAAAGGGACAGGCTGGTTTCCGCCAACGCTTTATCCGATGACTGCCGTCAGCCGCTCCCCCTTTATTAGCCCGCGAGAGTAGGCCCGAAAACGAAGGCTAAGCCTCTCCCGCGGCCTCGGATCCACGCGAAGCGTGAACAAAGTCGCGTACATCGCCTGGTCCGGAAGGGAAGCAATGGCATTCGCTTTGATTCGGGCGATTGCCGAAAGATCACCAAATCCTATGCGAATCTAGGCGAAGGCTCGACAATGGATTTTTCGGCTTGACCTCTTGACTGGCTTGGAGAACGATGAGCTGGGCCAATTTGCCAACATGCTCCCGAGAAGCATTTTTAGGGTCGCAAATCGCCTGCAATGCGGTTTCCCAAAAGAACATGGCGTTACTTTTTGCTCAAATGTTCTTTAACTGCGGCAAAATTCTTAAGCGAATGCCATTGGGAAGGGAAGTCTCCTTCGTTCGAGCGACCCCGGAGCCCCGGTGCCGGATGCAGCCCGTCGCATCTTGGAGCGGTTGGGGATTGCGCCGCAGCACTGGCTCGAGACGATCCGCTGCTACCATCGTCGTTTCTTCGCGATGGTCGGGTGCGTTCATGCCATCGACATCTACTGCGGCCGCACCGACCGAAGCCGAGCCAGGGGCCGTCGCTGGGCCGCGCGCGCCTTTCGCACGGCCGCTTGATCGCACTTCTCCCCTCCTACCAACGCCGACACGGAACCCTCGTCTCGCGGCGCCCCCGTGTTGCCGGCGCCGAATCCGGCCCCCCATCAGCTGACGGCCGGCGAACCCTGAGACCCGATTGGCAGGATCGGCAACGACGGCCAGGCCGCGCTGCGGCTTGCCGTCGCGATCCGGCTACAGCGACACGCAAAACATGGGTGTCTTTGTAACTCTTTTGTAACTCTTGCCTTTCAAGACTTTCCCAAACTGACCAAGCTCCCGTCGCCCTCGCGGACGCGGGGGCCCAGGGGTTGGAATCGGATTCTTCGCGACGAAGGCGGGGTGGGGCGGAACATCCACGTTCGTGCGACCACCCGCTTCGACCGCCGCGTTGGTCCCGGCTGCGTGGGTCGGTGCTGAAGGCGGCGGGGTTGGGT
>Ga0163153_10003878_pt1 | contig 19457 bp, 11 predicted proteins | sample OliLakLV19MP6IB1_FD_148629 | JGI IMG/M metagenome (GOLD analysis project Ga0163153, IMG submission 148629) | Freshwater microbial mat bacterial communities from Lake Vanda, McMurdo Dry Valleys, Antarctica - Oligotrophic Lake LV.19.MP6.IB-1 | ecosystem: Environmental > Aquatic > Freshwater >... | reverse complement strand
CCTCAGACCAACTGAATATCCTCGATGCCAAGCAACAAATCAACACCAGTAAGCTGACTTTATCCCAATTGATGAATATACCGTTTGACCTTACTATGCAGATTGCTCAGGATCTGGATGCCGCACAAATTAGGAGTGGTACTACTGAAAAAGCCAACCTGAGCGAAGCTATGGGCAAACATCCCATGATCAGGTCCTTCGAGTTTACCACCCAAAGTGTACAATCTTTTATACACGCACTTAAAGCAAGGCGTTATCCATTGGTCAGTGTTAATGCAGATATGGGGAGCAATTACTCCAGCGCTTACCAGGTGCAGGGTCAATCGGTTTCTTATATCAGGCAGGTAGGCAATAATTTTAATTATGCTATAGGACTCTCGCTGAACCTGCCTATCCTCAATAATTATCAACTACGATCTGGAATAAAAAAAGCACAGACCCAATTGACCAGGGCGCAACTTGACCTTAACCAATCTAAAAATGCCATCCAGCAAAGAATAGAAGAAGCCTGGTTGCTTCAACGAAATGCGGTGGAAAAATACCGTGTGCTGGAGGGACAGGTGACTGCATTTAAAGAATCTTTCCGGATAGCCGATGTGCGTTTTAACCAGGGCGTACTTCATTCAGTAGAATACCTGATCGTGAAAAACAACTTGGACCGGGCAGAAAACCAACTTATTGCTGCTAAATATGAACTGGCTTTCAGGAATAAAGTAGTTGAATTCTACGCTGGTTTGAAATAGGTTACTTTAGGCGTCCCCGCGGTTGCTTTAGGCGTCCCCGCGGTTGCTTTAGGCGTCCCCGCCTAAAGGTCGAAGGTTGCCGGTTGTGTGCCGCGGTTACTTTAGGCGTCCCCCGCGGTTACTTTAGGCGTCCCCGCGGTTACTTTAGGCGTCCCCGCCTAAAGGTTAAACTCACCGCTGGATCACCAGTTTTTCACGTCCCAGGTAAGCTCCGGACTGGATTTGAATAAAGTACATCCCTGCAGTCATATCAGCAGTGGAAATACTTAAGCGCATTTGATTTCCCGTCGAGGGTTGTTTAAACGATTTGATCAATCTTCCATCCAGTGAAACAATTTTTACACGGAGTTCATTGGCTTTGGGTAAGTTGATGGTGCAATAAACCAGGTCAGATGCAGGGTTTGGGAATACTTCCAGTTTTAAAGGAATAGTATTTACATCCCGGTTGGGAATGGTTAGCTGAGGTTCAACAATGGTGCCTTTTTCAATGGCTTCGGCGCATACCGACCCCAGGCCGTCAGCAGACACACAAGCTTCACTATTGTAATTAAACATATCCATGATCTCGAGGTCATCAATAAACCAACCGGTGGCATTGCGGCTGTCATTGGAACCAAACCGGAACTGTAAATTGATTTCCTGATTGGTCAGTTCTTTCAGGTCTACATAAGTGGGTATAAAGGTTTTGGAATCACCATAAAACGCTCTCAGTTCCGGTAAGGGAATCGCAAAATAGGAGAGGGGACCATTGTAGCCATTACGGAAAATTTTGGATCCAAGATCAGCATAACTGAAACCATCATTGGTCGAAACGCGTAAAATGCCTCCATCGAATGCATGCTGGATATTGTACCGGTGGTAAAACCGCATTACCGGTTTAGATATATTTTTTATTTGGATCGGTTTGATCAGGTTGAGCAATTGGTCATTTTCTGAAGATTGGTTGGGTACAAACCAGCTTTTTTTACCACTGCGGGATACGACATCGGTGAGTTCCCAAATACCCGATCCCTTCAACGCAAACACATCATAATTAAATTCAGTATTCTCCATACTATCTATAAAAACAGTTTTGGAAGCCAGAGATTTACTGGATTGCAGGGTATAGGTAATTCCTATCGACGCCCCGGGCAACAATTCGTCCTGCCGATACGTCAGTTTTGAGCCGTCTGTTGCCAAACTTACATTGGACGAATTCAATTTGAAATTTGCCCCCATTGGAATGAGGTCGGTCACGACCACATTTTTCGCCGTCACTTTATTATCGTTGCGCACGACCAGGTTTACCTGAATATCTTCACCGGCCCGGATCGCCGGGGTCATCGATTTGGATATTTTGACCGTGGGTATACAAAACGGCGGTAGGTCAAAGGCCTGAATGCCGTCACTTCGATTGGTACCAGAGCCTTGCTGGGCACTAAACCCCAACCCCCTTCTCGCAAAAGCGTGCCAGATGATACATTGGTTTTGACTTTCGTACAAAAGTTCATCCGCTTTTAATATCGCATTCCTGGCATCTATGAATCCGGGACTACAAGGTTGTAATCTCAACCCTTCAAACACCAAACGGATCGCCTTGTTATTGCCTCCGTTGCCGCGAAACAGATTAGGATCCCAGCCATGAGCTTTGGTCATTGCCCAATAAAGTTCCCACAACATCAGCGCCCAGATTTCTCCTAAGGCATGAGGCGTTTCGGTACTGAATATGTCCTCATAGGTCTGATTATTTATCCCAAAATCCAATGTGTATGGATATTTCCGGATACCCCGGCCTGTGACGGCTTGCTGGATAGGAAAGGTGCCTATACCTTGAGCCGTATTTTCATTGTCACCGGGTTTAACCGTAGTCACCAATGCAAAAAAGTCACTCCATCCTTCACCCATTTGTTCATCGTTATTCAGACAGGATGAATTGGAAGGCCCCCCTGCTAAACGAAGGGAGATCCCATGCCCATATTCGTGTGCAATGATACCATTGTCAAAAGAACCATCTTTTTCCAACGATCCATTGGTTGCCGGAGCCTGGAATACTACGGTGATGATATTGATATTTTGTTTGAGAAAATTTCCATCAACAGAACCTACCGACAATACCGGAATCGTCACGGTGCAGGGTGCAGGGACCACAGACCCCATCGTAATCGGCGTGTTTTCATAGTTGCTTACAATAACAGCTATAGCCCCTGCTGCCTGAGCAAAACAAGCTTTTTCCTGGAAAAAACAATCCCCACGGTCAATTAATGCAATCTTACCTTTTACAGCAGCGGCATTGGTAAAGGTTTTACAGCCCAGAGTAGGTGTTGAAGTCCCATCGGAAACCAATACCAATTTTCCGGTCAGCGGAGATTGGGAAATCTTTGGTCCGAAATCCGCTTCTCCAGTTTCGAACTCATTAGCTAAACTGGCTGGTTCGGATACCCTCAATAATTTTGATCCGGTAACATTCCATATAAACATACGCATACGGCCATTGGTACCATCTGCAGGAGCTAAAAAATCCGCATTGTTCCGATACCTGGCACTGGTGGCCCCATATTGAGCAAGTGCAATCACCCGGTCATTTCCTTTGCCTTTGCCACTGATATTTTTCGTTTGAAAATTTCCCGCTTCCTCTGTAAACCCATATTGATAGGCAAAATCATGCATGATATTATTCATGTAAAATAAGTTGACTACCGCAGCATCTTTATTGGATACGATCGTGCCATTTGGATTATAGGGAAAATCAAATATCAATGATGCACCACCATTGGGTTCATCATTGGAAGAGATGAAATTGGTGTCGAGGTCAGCGAAAGCATGGGTATTGTTTCCCTGGGTACTGGTATACTTGGTGGTCCCGTCATCGTGCCAGCCCAATGGAGAAGCTATCGGATCAGAAGGGTCAGTCACCAGAGACGAGGAACCTGCATTGGGTGCACTCAGGGGCAAAGCCCATACCCGGTATTGAATGGCTTGCGGCTTTACCGGTAAATAATTAAAGGAGGCACTATTTTCGAATTCATTATTTTTTAAATCTGTAACCGTATGGGTTGGACTGTAACAGGACAACGTCATGTTCGTGCGCTGGTCGATTTGACCGGTTGTGGAGTGGATATAATTATTCCAATAATCTCCCGACGTTTCATGGATGCCTATTTTCCAATATAATATCAGTTGATTTTGGCTGCTCAGTTTATAGAGTAGTTGAGCGGGGATATCGTCTAGCACATCGGCCGGCTTTTTGAATTTATACCGATGACCAGGTGCAGCCTCTATTAAAACCGGAGCAGATCGCAGCGGGTTAGGCCCGGTAGACCGGGTGATTGCAGTGATCACCGCTTCACTTACTTCGGTGGTTGGTTGGGTTTGGGCTATCTTATCCCGCACCTGGGTGACCAGTCGATCGGCGTTTGCTGCGACGATAGTAGTCTGTTTAAATACAAAGTTGAGAATGGCATTTTCTATTGGTAACCCATTTAGCCTTTGCTGGGCATAAACATAGTGCAAACCTGTCGAGACATCTTCATAACTATCGGTAATCGCCAGGTCACTGATATCTGCCGGATCAAACCTCAGGCCAGTCTTGCCGGCTTCCAGGTGTTGCCGGATCAAAGCCTGGTAATCCTGACTGTTGACGGCCACACTAAAACAGATCGGGAGAATACACCAACTAAACCTTTTAGTAAAATCACTCATGAAAATCGTAGTTTTATACCTACAAAAGTATTGAATAAACCTTCTAATGAAGAAACTACTTATGTGGTGTCAAAGTTGTTAAATCGTCGATGTAAATTAAGCTAATATTTTGTTAAATAATAAGGGTCAGGTCATTTATGGGAAACATCCTGTCTTGGAGGCTTTGAAGGAAGAGGTCCCGATTGAAAAAATTATTCTTTTGCAGGGTACCCACGGTGAATTGGAAAAAACATTGCGTGAATGGTGTCGTGAAAAATCGATCCCGTTACAACAGGTCCCTAAAGAAGTATTATACAAAATGACCAATGGCAATAACCACCAGGGGGTGGCTGCCATCATCTCCCCACTGGAATATCAGGACCTGGGTGGTTTGTTGCCTTTAATTCTGGCTCAGGATCGGGTACCACTCTTTATATTATTGGATCGGATTACCGATGTGCGTAATCTCGGTGCCATTGCCCGCAGCGCTGAATTATTGGGTGCAGATGCGATTATTGTTTCCGCAAAAAACAGGGCAAGGATTGATGAAGAAGCGATTAAAGTCTCCGCTGGTGCTCTTTTAAAATTAGCTGTATGCAGAGAAAGCAGCCTGATGGCCGCGATGGATTTATTGCATCAGCATGGGATCAAAATTGCTGCGGCGGATTCAAAACGGGGAACACCTATTCAACAAATAGATTTTACCGGACCCATTGCTTTAGTACTGGGTTCGGAAGATGAAGGGGTACATCCTACGTTATTGGAAAAATCGGATTACCGCTTTCAGATACCTCAGGTTGGTACGCTGGATTCATTTAATGTTTCTGTAGCTGCTGGTATCTGTTTGTATGAAATTTATAATCAACGTTATAAATCGTAAGATTACCCGACGATACGATAATGACCGACTTTCTGTTTTGAAAAAAAATAAACCCCTCATAATTTAATTTAACCATGAAATTTCAGTCTTTTTTTAAAATTAACCTGGTATTGTCTTTATTGGTATGGGCATCCTGCAGTACCAATAAAAATTTAGCCAAGGCCCAGGATAATGCAGCCGCAACCTATCAACCACTGGACAAATCCCTGCTTTGGGAAATCTCTGGCAACGGTCTAAAAACTTCCTCCTACCTTTTTGGTACCATCCACCTGATTGGTAAAGACGATTTTTTCTTCCCCAAAACATTGGAAGATAAAATCAAATTAACCGAACGCGCCACGTTTGAAATTGATATGGACGAAATGTCCTCAATGGAGTCCATGTTTAAAATCATCGGCAAAGCTTTTATGAAAGATGGCCTGACCCTGAAAGAGCTGGTTACGGAAAAGGAATACCAGGCTATTGAAACCCATTTTAAGGACAAGGGACTTCCGCTTCAGCTCTTGGACCGCATGAAACCGATGCTGCTGGCGACCTTTGCTTCTATGGATATGGGTGACGGGGGTATGGCGGACACCAAATCCTATGAAATGGAAATTTTTGCAAAAGTAAATGAACAAAATAAACCGTCTGAAGGACTTGAATCGGTAGAGGATCAACTGGCTTTATTTGACAGCATTCCCTATAAAGCACAGGCGCAGATGCTGGTTGAAAGCATCAAAGCATCCAATAAAGAAAATGAGGAATACAAAATGTTGATCGATCTTTATAAAAAGCAGGATATCGAAACCCTGGCCAAAGTATCCGTAGATGAAAAAGACTCCGGTATCGGAGGTTATGAAGACCTCTTTCTTTACCAACGCAATAAAAACTGGATACCCCATTTCGTCCGGATGATGAGCGAAAAATCGACTTTTTTTGCTGTGGGAGCCGGCCACCTCGGAGGCCCTAAAGGCGTCATAAATTTATTAAAAAATGCTGGTTATAAGGTAGTCCCGGTAAAGATGGGATTAGGAGCTTGATGACCAGCTACCCGGGTTGACAGATCATTTAAATTTTTTTCGATGGCAAAATATCACCGAGATACGGAAACAATTCACCAGGGTCATAAACCGGATGAAACTTATGGCGCAGTTTCCATGCCCATTATCCTATCCACTACCTTTGAACGGGGTGTAGAAGGGCAGTTTTTGGAGGGCAGGGACATCTATGCTCGTAGCTCCAATCCTAATCGCCGGGCACTGGAATCCAAATTAGCTGCCCTGGAAGGAGGATCATTTGCAGCTGCTTTCTCTTCAGGGCAGGCTGCAACCATGAGCATTTTTCACGCTCTTGGCCATGGTGCTCATGTCATCCTGCCGGATGATATTTATTATGGGACACGGGTGATGATAGAAATATTGTACCAGCGATGGGGATTGGAATATTCGACCGTTGATATGACTGACCCAGACCTGGTTCGGAACAGCCTCAAATCCAATACCCGTTTGATCTGGATAGAATCTCCATCTAATCCTGCGTTGAAAATTACCGATATTAAAGGCATCGTTTCGTTGGCCAAATCAAAAAACATACTTACTGCTTGTGACAACACCTGGGCCAGTTCCTATTTCACTCAGCCCCTGACCCTAGGTGTGGACCTGGTCATGCACTCCAGCACCAAGTATTTTGGAGGTCACAGTGATGTCACAGGAGGTTGTGTCATTTCCAATGAAGCACTCCAACAGGGTCTGTTGATCAGGGAATTTCAGACGCTTGGCGGAGCAGTCCCATCCGCTTTTGATTGTTGGTTGTTGTACCGCAGTCTGGCCACTTATCCCCTCCGTATGAAGGTACATAGTGAAAACGCCCTGAAACTTGCCCAATATCTGGAGTCGCATCCGGGGATCGAACAGGTGTATTATCCCGGATTAAAATCCAATAAATATCATGCACTGGCTACACGTCAAATGCAGGGAGGATATGGTGGAATGTTGTCTATCCTCGTTAAAGGGGGGGCAAAAGAAACCTTGCAATTGGCATCCCACCTCAAACTGATTACCCATGCAACCAGCCTGGGGGGAGTTGAAAGTCTGGTGGACCACCGCCAGTCCGCAGAAGGTGCCCACAGCATGAGCCCTCCCAACTTATTGAGGGTTTCTGTCGGCATTGAAAATATAGAGGACCTGATCCATGATTTTGAACAGGCTTTAATAACAATTTAAACAAATTTTTTCATTGACCATTTTCTCTACGTACACAGCGCGGAGTACAATTTTTGCGATTTGGATGTGGGTTGAAATTTAGGGCTTCTTTATTTGTCCTTTAAATTGATTTGGGCAGGAAATAAATATAATCCAGATGACGGGATGTTCTGTGCAATACGATCAGGTATTCGTTAATCTTGGGGACGTATTCTATCCAGAAATCTTCATGAATTTTCTTTAACAAAGAGATCGATTTTCGAACTAACAAAAATACTTTGTGATTATATGCGGTGAAGCAGGTGCAGAACATATTCGTATTTAACGAAAAAGGAATTTCCAGGACATACATGACCAGTTGCAACACCTGCTTTTTGTCCTTGCAAACCTTTTCAAATTGATTGATACGCTTGTGGCAGGCGCTCAACATCTTGGCCATCTGCAATTCTTCCGAATAACTGCGGTATGACTTGGTGAACAAGTGATCTAAATCGGCTTTGGCTGCTTCAAACAACTCTTCCCTGGCAAATTCCTGATTGGTATAATTGGCAAACAGAAAGTCGTGAAACTCTTTGCTTTTTTGTGCTGCCTTTAAAACAAGCTTCTCCAACTCGTTTTTCGATAAGCTGAGGATGGCCTCTTTTACTGCCTGGTCAACTTTTGCCATGTTTGATTTGTTCTTTAGTTTTTGTTATCAACTTGCCCTCATACGAATTCTTTAAAATATGTTGCCGGCGTGTTTCTGCTTGCTGCAAAGCCTGGGCAATGATTTTCTTCTATTGCCTTAAGCATATCATGATAACTAACTCCAACAAGCTTTCCCATTTCAGATTCCGGTCTCCAATGGATAGTTAAAATTGTGGGCAAGCTTTCTCATATTCCCTCCATTCTCAGATTGAGCTTCAAAGAGTTTCTTGACAACATCACTTGCAATCTCCAGGGTTTCCGTGATTGTTGTTCGGCATTGCCCTATTAGTCCTTGTATATGAGCGTTAGTTGGTAGGTAAATAACTTCAGGTAGCTTCTTTAAATGAATTAGGATCGTGCCTTCCAATTATAGTGATTGTGAGTTGCAAATTACGGCTTTATCAGGAAAAATATTGTCAGGAGCTTATCCGAATGACCGATCTCGTTTGGGCTTTACGTTCGTGCATGAAATCGAAGCACAAAAGTCGAATTTATTAATAAAGTTCAATCGAAGCACAAAAGTTGTTTTTTGCACCTCTGCCGTCCTTCCGCAAATGCCTTGCTCGTAGTAGTTCTTTGTTCGTGTTTATATTTCTTTAAGTTTTTCGTCATACCAATCGTCTTCGTAACCGTTTTTGTCAGCAAGAAATCTATAACCAATGCCAAGTCCTAAATATTTAATTATTTCTGTTCGTTATTGTAATAAATGTTCAACACAGGAAGGTTGAAAAAAGTCGCCGGCTTCTGAATATTCTCCTGACCAAATGAACTAATCAGTTGTTCCTTTTTCTGCCGGATGTCGTAGCCCTTAATTGGGTCTTTGTCAAGGCTGGTGGAATTCCAAATTTTAATTTTTTGTTGATTGGTTTCCAAATTGAATTGTTGATCTTGCAAACTTCTTTTGTCTGTCAATAGGGGAGTTCCAAGAATCTGTCAGCTTGTCAACTTCAAAATTAAGTCCTGTATCTTGGCGTTTTTTCACTCCACGAATTTACAAAAATAGGTCTGTCTTACAATTGGGAATGCTGGTTGTAGGGAGTCCGTTGGAAATGCCGCTAACATCCGTTTTTAATTCCTTCAACCACGCTCTATATTCAGATTCGCTCCTTAGCTGATCAATTCAGACGTCAATATAATTTTAGCTTTCAGCATCGATCGGGATTATTTCGATGGATTTAAAGTTGACTCCCTAACATGAAGATTAACGACCAAATAATCCCGACTAATTCGGGTTGGTCGCACATGCTTCGCCCTTGAATCGACCGGGTATTTGTGCATCGATCCTGACCGATCGGGATTATTTCGATGGGACTTAAATTAAATTAGACGCCCTACAAATTTATATTGTCTGAGGTGACTAAAAAAGAGATCCCGCAAAGACACAAGGCTCACAAGGCAAAATATATAATTGAAAATAAATTCTTTGTGTAATAGTAGCTAGTTGGGACACAACAGTCTTGTGCTTTTTAGCCACCTCTCCAACTCATCTTAAGATTTAAGAAAAGTAGAGGGTGGAGGGAATGGTCGTTTTAATTCCTGCAACCATTTTCTAGATTCAGATTCGCTCCTTAGCTGATCAATTCAGACGTCAGTATAATTTTCGCTTTTAGCAATTTTGATACCGGACAATTATCTTTTGCATGGTCAAGCAGGGCATTAAATTTTACCTGGTCGATTCCGGTAATTTTTACTGAGGTATGCAGATGAACTTCGGTAATGGTGCCTTCATCCAATACCACCGTTGCCTGGGTATCGATAGATTCAGGGGTCAGGTTTTCTGCTTGAAAATTATACGCGAGTTTCATCGAGAAACATCCTGCATGGGCAGCACCAATCAATTCTTCGGGATTGGTTCCTATTGCATTTTCAAAACGGGCATTGGAGGAATAGTTTGCTTCATGGAGTACGCCGCTTGGTGTGGAGAGCGTGCCCTTACCGGTTTTGCCATTGCCTTCCCAATGCGCACTTGCTTTTCTTGTGATTGCCATATATTATAATTTAAGGGTTGATTGAATTGAAGAGATAAACTGAAACAATGCTTTTTAAACAAAACCCGGTCAAAATGGTTCTTTTTTAAGTTTTTTATTTAGTTTATTTACTGCAAGTATAAAATTTTTATGTTGTATTTCTGCTTCTTTTAAAAAAGGGATGTCTTCCATTCGCCCCAGGACGGATTCCATCTCTTCACCGGTCTCATACATCATTTTTCTAAACGGGTTGATAAAGTCTTTTTGTTTGGATTTGATTATTTGATAGTATACCCATTCACTGGTGGCCAGAGCTTCCTCCAGCATGGATTTCCAGTCGGTAATTTTTTTAAGCGCATGGCTCTTAAGGTAAGAAGCCATGGCATGCTCCAGTTTGAGCCGGGGATATGATTCAGTGCATTGAAAATAATATTGATGGACAGCCTCCCAGGAGTTTATTAGGCCTGTCTCAATATGGTTGAGTAGTTTTTCAAGTTGTGCCCTCGTCACCAGTTGTCCCCCCAGGTTTACCCAGGTATGAGGTTTAGGTTTGGGCAGGGGCAGGTGATTCTCCGATTGATAGTCCAGCAGGCATTTGACCAGGTAATATTGTATTTGTTGTTTGTATAAAATGATTGCCCGTTTGGGTTTGCGGATCCGGGTTTCCCGTTTTGAATTTTCAATAGTGTGGAGCAGCAGATCACTTTCGGAAGAGGTCGCCACAGATTGCAAAAAAATCACTGCTTCTGTCATCTCGTCTACACTGTCGGGAGCAAGGTATTCATATTCCAACGTCTGACAGGGCTCCCTGCGGAGATCACGAGCTTTGAATTTATTGGCATTGCGGGCAAGGGCAAACAAGTTATTATCAAACCAATAACCGGGATAAATGACCAATTCATTGGATGATTCGTCGTTTGAAATCAGGGAAAACGGCAGCCGTTGATCCATTTCATATAGATAATTTCCTTTGGTCATCAGTGTGAAACTGGCAAATCGTGAGTTGTGTTTTAGGGTTACGGACAACCCCGGCCAAAATCCCCGTCCTGCCACCAGTTCCCCATCAGGCCCCCGTGAATTGTGATTAGAACCGATGGTAGCCCCTGCTGCCACATTGCTTTGACCCAGTAAAGTCGAGGCAATCAAAAAAGAAGTATTGTGGTGTTGTTCATGTGCCGGATAAATCAGCGAGTTGAGCACTTCACAACACGAAATGGTTGCATTGTTTCCCAGGAAGGAATTGATCAACCTTGCCCCGTACTTTAAGCTGGAATGGGAAGCCATTACAAAGCGCACCGCTTTGATACCATAAAAGGCCCGGCAACCTACATCCATGATGCCATTGACCATTTCGCAACCTTCACCAATTTGCGAAGGGTCGTTTGCCGTGCTGCGGATAGTCATATTTTTTAATTTATTGGCACCTTTTAAATAAGCATGCTCTCCAATGCGCACATCCTTTATCACCCTGCAATTTTTTATTACTGTGTAATTGCCAATAGTGCCATAATATCCTCTGCGTGCATCAAGTATGTTTTCTGTAAAGTCTTTAAATTTTTCCATCAGTTGTTTACGATCCCTGAATTTGGACCAGATCCAGGCGTCTGCCGGCAATATACCTTCAAAAACCAATACTTTACGGCCGCCATTTTCATTGCAGATTTCCAGCCAGATTCGACTAGACTCCGGTTCGCCTTGTTTTAAGATACCGTTGCCAAATTTGGCCGCACTGGTAGTGGTTAATTCCTGGACATTGACGAGAATACAAGAATCCCCGATAATATAGTGTGCCATATGGACTACATTGTTGATCACCACGTTGTCCCCCAGATCGCAACTATTGATGGTACTGTCGTATAATCCCACAGGTAATTTGAGATCGTGGAATTCGAGATACAAGGGTTCCAGCTTGCCAATCCTAACCAATCCATAAAATTGACAGTTCTTCACCAGCCGTGGATCAAATTGATTGGTCACCAGGATTTCATTCCAGTCGTTGGCGGTGTTGTTATTGTGTACCAGGATTTCGATTTCATCCCCTTTCAGATGGCGGTATTCAGACGCAGATTGATTTTGAATAAACCGGAGATAATATTCCGTTTTATCATTCGGTAGATAGGTCTCTGGAATAAAACCATAACCAATTTTTTCCAGGGGTGCTTTATGGATGATATTCATGATTATTCTACGGTTACAGATTTTGCTAAATTTCTCGGTTTATCCACATCATATCCTTTGGCCACGCCGATGTAATAGGCCAGCAGTTGAAGGGGTATGACGGTCAGTAAAGGTGCCAATAAATCATCTGTTTCCGGAATTCGTATACTCAGCTTGACCAGACTGGAGATCACGTTATCCTCTTCGCTGACCAGGACAATGACCTGCCCCTTCCGCGCTTTGATTTCCTGGATATTGGAAAGTATTTTTTCATAATAAGGATCATGCAATGCAATAAATAAAACCGGCAAATTTTCATCTACCAGCGCAATGGGCCCGTGTTTCATTTCCCCTGCCGGGTAGCCTGAGGAATGGATATAAGAAATTTCCTTCAGTTTTAAGGCACCTTCCAACGCCACGGGAAATTGAATCCCCCTTCCCAAAAAAAGAAAATCGCGGGCAATGGCAAACCTTTCGGCAATCCGTTGAATTGAACTGGTATCCCTGAGCATATTTTCTATTTTATCTGGTATAGCATTCAATGCGTTGACATAATGGTTAAATGTTTCGTGATCAATAGTGGATTTTTCCTGGGCCACTTTTAACGCGATAAGGTATAATACAATGAGCTGCCCTGTAAATGCCTTGGTACTCGCTACTCCGATCTCAGGACCCGCATGGATATAGACGCCTTCATGGGACATCCGGGTGATCGATGATCCGACCACATTACAAACTGCCAACACGATCGCCCCTCCATTCTTGGCTTGCTCCATGGCTAGTAAGGTGTCCGCGGTTTCACCACTTTGAGATAAGGCAATCACCACGTCCCCTTTAGAAATAACGGGATTGCGATACCTGAACTCAGAGGCATATTCCACCTCCACCGGGATGCGGCAGAGCTGTTCAAAAATATATTCGGCTACCAGGCCTGCATGCCAGGAAGTACCGCAGGCAATGAATACCAATCGCCTGGCATTGACCAGATCGTTGAGATGATTTTTTAACCCGCCCAGCGTGATGGTAAAATCCGAAGCGTTGAGCCGTCCCCGGAGGCAATTGCGCAGGGTAACGGGTTGTTCATGGATTTCCTTGAGCATAAAATGTTCATATCCCCCTTTTTCAATACTCGCCAGGTCCATGTCCAGTTTTTCGATGAAGGGAGTGCTGCGCTCATTGTCGCTGTTTTTTAAAATCAACTGATCTGCGGTTAAGATGGCTATTTCATAGTCATTGACATAGACGGCATCCTGGGTGTATTCCACTATAGGGGAAGCATCAGAGGCCAGAAAATGTTCATGATTGCCAATTCCGATTACTAAAGGGCTCCCCTTGCGGGCGGCAATCAACTGGTCGGGATTGGCCTGGTCCAACAAAACAATCACATAAGTGCCGATTACCCGTTTAATGGCCTGGGCAACGGCTTCTTCCAAAAGACAATGGTTTTGATTTTTTATTTCTTCGATAAGGTGGAGGAAAACTTCAGTATCGGTTTCACTGACAAACCGGTGGCCCAGCAATTCCAGTTCTTGTTTTAAGGTGATATAATTTTCTATGATGCCATTGTGAACCATGGCCAGGGTGCCATCATTACTTAATTGTGGATGGGCATTGACATCATTTGGTTCACCATGGGTAGCCCAGCGGGTGTGAGCAATGCCTATATGCCCGGGTACACCCCCTTCAGGAAGAATAGATTCAAGAGCCGCTACCTTTCCTTTTTTCTTATAAATTTGCAGTGATTCACCGTAAATAGCAAGCCCGGCACTGTCATATCCCCGGTATTCCAGACGTTTAAGACCTTTGATCAATATGGGGCAAGCCTGCCGGTGGCCAATGTAAGCTACGATTCCGCACATGTGTTTTGAATAATTTAGTGGTTTAAAATGTCCATCGGTAAAAATACGCTGGATTGAAACGAGATATTACCTTCAGAATTACCAAATGGTAAATTAATTACTGGAGATTGTTGTGACCAAACACGCTATAGAAAGCCATCAGTTCAGTAAATTTATTGTTTAAATAATGACATGGCAATAATCAAATCGGTCAGGGGATATACCCCAACGTTAGGTTCAAGGGTATTTCTCGCCGACAATGCAGTGGTGGCCGGGGATGTAGTCCTGGGAGATGACTGCAGTGTATGGTTTAATGCTGTGGTACGTGGAGATGTCAATTTTATCCGGATTGGCGACCGCGTCAATATCCAGGACGGAGCGATCATCCATTGTACCTATGAAAAAGCTGGCACTACGATTGGCAATGATGTTTCAATTGGGCATAATGCCATTGTCCATGGTTGTACCATCCGGGACAAAGCGCTGATCGGGATGGGAGCTATTGTGATGGACCATGCTGTGGTGCCTTCTCATTGCCTGGTGGCTGCCGGGGCTATTGTTTTGGAAAATTCCATCCTGGAATCGGGATTTATCTATGCCGGGATTCCGGCAAAAAAAATAAAAGAACTCACACCGGAAACGTTTGACTTTTTTATTACCCGGACGGCTAGTAATTATATGATGTATGCAGGATGGTTTAAAGAGATAGGATAGAATGAGGTTGAGGTTGAGGTTGAGGTTAAGGTTAAGGTTAAGGTTAAGGTTAAGTCCCGATCCTTCAGGAGAGGTTGAGTTTGAGAAAGTCCCCTCTTAACCTCAACCTTTTATTTAACTCCTTACTTCAAACCAAAGTTTGCCCTTAAATCCGGCATCATTGTGATAATGTATGGTCACCTCTTCGCCTCCCTCAATATCCCGGATGGCATGGATATGGATCTCGCCGGCCTCATAATCAAACACGACTTCAGCATTGGGGGTTTCACTGTGGTTGTATAAACACCCATAACCCAGTGCAAGCGCCAGATCCTGGTCCTTCCATACAAAATAATATTCATAAATCACGGTCCGGTCAATCCACTCCATCTGTGATTTGGGGATAAGGATCACCGGACAGATTTCGATCAGACTTTTTTCCGGGATATCCATAGCAGTATACACTCCTCTGCCTTTTGATTGTGTGGTCCCATAATAAATAGAATCTAATCGTTGCATATCAGGTAGCTCTGATCAGTTTGATCCCACCAATAATCAAAGCCAATCCCACGATGCTGTTGACATGGATCAACTCTCCATCCAACATCCCTAAAAAAATCGCTACGATCGGCATGATATAAGTCACCGTACTCGTATATAAAGCCCCGCTTCTATTGATAATATGGAAGTACAACAGTGACCCCAGCACCGTTCCAATCACGGACAGACACAGAGCCGCCAGGCTGCAGGATAACCAGGGGCTTTGCTGGTTGATTGACGTCCAGTCGGTAACGATAAAAAATAACAATAAAGCGGGTAAGGTCATAGAACCAAATGAAATCGAAGAGATCACATAAGGAGATAAGCCGTGTAAATGTTTCTGGGTGATATTGATCGTGAACGCAGATAATATGATGGAACCAATCATAAATAAACTGTAAAAACCTACATCAAGACCGTGATGGGCCCGGTCAAACCAGATCAAGATCAGACATCCGCTCAAACCTAACGCTATTCCCCAAAAATTTTTCCACCGGAATTGTTGTTGGAAAAAACTGATGCCTACTATAAACGTAGCCAAAGGACTCAGCGAAGCCAGGATGCCGGCCAGACTGCTGTCGATCCGGGTTTGGCTCAGGCCCATGAGTAAATAAGATGAAAAATATCCCATCAGGCCCAGCAGCAGCAACCACAACCATTGAGCACGTGAAACTAGTCGCGTAGATCGGATAAACCAGGGTATAAAACATATTCCCGTAATCATGATTCTGATCAAAGCATATTGGACTGGGGAAAAACAAGGCAATATCCTTTTGATCAGCATAAAAGAACTGCCCCAGACACAACCCAGGATGATCAGCAAATAGGCAGGGTCTGTTTTATTGATTTTGGAAATCAGGTTTGAAGGGGAAGTGGGCAGGGTATTACAATTTTATGAAAGTTTGTTTCCAGCTTCCCTCAGCACACTGGAGATCAAAATAATACAAACCGGCGGGCAGATGGAAAAGATCGAGGGCAAAATCCAGGGTGGTAGTGTTCCGTACCCTTTGACGATAAAGGATTCTTCCGGTATAATCCCGGATCGAGAAGTCGATCTTATCCTGAGGCTGAACCAAAGTGCCTGACACATGCAGTTCGCGGGACACCGGATTGGGAAAAGCTTTCAATCTGGAAAACAAGGGGTCTTTATTTAATCCGGTACTGACTCCTTGTTTGGCATTAACGGTCACAATTAATTGGCCGCAGTTATTGTTTTTACTTAATTCATCAATCTCCCCGGGCACATCCAGACAAGAAATAAGGTAATAGGTTTGGGTCTTCATGGTATCCGGCAAAAATACCTTTGAACTCAATTCATGATATTGTCCGAATGAAAGTCCATCGACCCTGGAAGGAGGGAAGCGATAAACAACCTGAGTATCCAACGGGTGTTTTTTGAGGAATTGAATTACCTCAAAGGAGGGAGCATCCGTTTCGCCGATATTTTCAATATAGTTGGTAATGGTGAGGGTATCACCCGGATAAATGGTGCCTTTGGCCAACTGGAGCCCCAGGAGGTGGAGGTCCGCTTTTTTGGAAGGAACTTGGATTTTTAGCACCATTGAATTGTTTGCCTTTTGGTGCTCGACAAATCGATTTTTTGCATCAAGGGTCAGGATCAGATAAATTGTTCCAGTCAAAACCTCCTCAGGAATCCTCCAGGCCAGGTCGACAAATTGAATTTGTCCCGGGCCTAATAGGTTTGTTTGTATGTACCCGGCGGGCAGATCATTCGGAGAAAGTGTGGAATCTTTAGACAAATAAAGGGTATCTGATAGAGCAGGCATTTCCCAATCTCCTTCATTGCTGATCTGAAGCACTCCGGGCAATGTTTGATATCTCGATAATGATTCAGGTAATTTTAAATCAACAGCGAGGATATCCGGTAGCTTTTGTTGAAGAACTATCCGGGTGGAAACCTCATTGTTTGACTCTTCGGATTCTTTGATTTGACCTTTAGGGTCTAACATCCCGGAAAGCAGATACTCACCGGTTGGTATGGATTGGGGCAAATTAAAAATTACGTCCACTGTATCGGGTTGTCCGGGTGACAGGGCCGGTCGGACAATATTCAAACTAGCCAGGGTATCCGGAGCAACCTTATTACCGGAAGTGTCGATCAACCAAAGCGAGATCTCAAACGCACCGGAAGCCGCCAACCCGAGGTTGAGCAATTGCAGACCCACATGGAATGAACCACCACTTCGTATAGTAGAATCAATATAAGTATAGGGCAAAGCTGCCAGGTCGGAGAGGGGTTCCACTATCAAAGCCGACAGTTCTATGTAGTTATTGTCTTCCCTGACTTCCTGAATAAGATTAGAAGGATCAACCTGCATCCAGAAAAGAACTTCCTGATCCGTAAACCGGGCGGGCAGGTTGACTGCAATGGTGGTATCCCAGGCCTGGTTAACTGCCAAAGTATCCACATTAATAGTATAGAAAATGATAGTATCCTTCGCGGTACCCGCAAAAACCTTCAGCCCGACAGCGTGGACACCCAATTCTCCAGAATTTATTATTCCGAGTTTTAATGTTGCCGGAAGTTCACTATAGATTATTGCCTGGGTCAATTCAAATGCTTCCACCGCTATATCATAGTATGGGTTTCTGATCTGAATTTGATAGGATTGACAATTATTGGTCTCCGACACTTCTTTGATTTTGGACTGATAATCCGTGCAGACATTCAAATAATAATTGCCTGCAGTAAGCCGACCCGGTAAAATCAATTCCAGTTCTTTCCGCAGGGTGTCTCCCTTATTTACTGAATCCAGGACCACATGAGCGAGGGTCACCGCCGTACTGGTTTTGATCAGTGATTTATCAGAGATATAAATTTCCGTTTCGGATGCCGGAGCATCCTTCCTTCCAATATTGGCCAGGATGATGGGAAATTTAAACGATGATCCTCTTGCAAGCAATGCTGCTGGAGATTTACCAATTAATTTGAGATCCGGTAAGGTTTCCCTCACCCAGGTTTGATTATCCCTGCAATTGTTGGATTCATTCGCTTCTTTGATATTCAGTTCGGAATCTGCGCATACCATAAAGTATGGCCGGCCCAGCCATTTGAGGTCCTTCAGGGAGATCCTGATCATGGTTTCGATGGTTTCATTACTTCCCAGAGCTGGGATATCAACGCTGGCAAGTGGTGTGCTTACCCCGGCCGGAGTGTTTGAAATAGATACTTTCGCTTTGAAAGCACCTGCCTGGAGAAAGCCTTGATTGTAAATGGTAAATCGGATAGTCTGGCTATCCCCCAAATATATTTCAGAAGGCGTGACAAACTGCCCGATGATCAGGTCCGGAACCGGATTGGTAATAGTTATACTGATCGCTGCACAGTTATTGACTTCATCTGATTCGGAGACTTCATTTTGGTTATCGGAACATACCAGCAGGGTAAAATTACCCGGGTTGATCAAAGAAGAAACGGCTAATTGTTCAGCCTTTGACTGATTAGGGGCTAATCCCGGTGAACTGATGAATTGCCCGAGCAGAAGATCATCAGCATCCCAGGTCTTATTATTTTTAGAAAGGTAGACCCCGGTCCAGAACGAGGTGGTAGCTAAAACTCCCTGGTTTAGGTTGTTAAATAAAATATTGAACGGGCTTCCGGAAGGACTTGGATTGGCAGTGAGTTTAAGGTCTTTGGGCACCAGATCTGCTTTGTCGATATGTATTTTTAGGGTAAATGATTTACAGTTGTTGGATTCATCGGATTCCAGGTTGTTATTGGCCGGATCAACACAAATAATTAACTGATAATTGGCTGCATTTAGACCGGAAGGTATGGTTACCGGATTGGTGAAATCGCGGATTCCCTGGTTGTCCATAGCTGGGATAGGCGCGCTAACCAAGACCACATCATTGGAAGAATAAATCCCGTCAGTAGATAAAACAACCCCTAGTTGGGTGCTGGTAGTTTTTCCGGGTCCAAGGTTAAAGATCCGGCCTGCCAGCGTAAAAACGGATCCAGGCATTGTGACCGGAGGCACCACAGAACTAATGGATAGCGTCAAGTCAGGTATCAGTGATGGGTTGGGTGGTGGGGGCGGGTCATTGGGATTTGAAGGAGGGTCTTGTGCCAATAAAGATATGCCCAATGA
>Ga0163153_10003876_pt1 | contig 19467 bp, 11 predicted proteins | sample OliLakLV19MP6IB1_FD_148629 | JGI IMG/M metagenome (GOLD analysis project Ga0163153, IMG submission 148629) | Freshwater microbial mat bacterial communities from Lake Vanda, McMurdo Dry Valleys, Antarctica - Oligotrophic Lake LV.19.MP6.IB-1 | ecosystem: Environmental > Aquatic > Freshwater >... | reverse complement strand
CGTGGGCGCAACGCAGGGCACGTTCACACCGGACGGGACCCTGACGCGCGGCGAACTGATGACGTTCCTGGTTCGTGCGTTCTTCCCGTAAGAACAACCGACAACACCAACAATGGAAAGGGCCCGGTCGATGAGACCGGGCCCTTTCTGCGTTTGTAGAGGACGAAATGACACTAGCTGACCTCATCGCGGGCGGCCGCTACCCGGAGGCGATTCCCCAACTGCAATCCCGCCTGGCGCAGGCGCCCCATGACGCCGAAGCGCACTTCCATATCGCTCTCTCCCTGCATCTGACAGGCGCGGACGCCGGCCAAGCCCTGCATCACTATGACGAGGCCGAACTGCACGGCTTCGATGCCGCGCAGGTGCGGATCAACCGCGGCATCCTCCGCGCCGAGACTGGCGACTACGTCTCTGCGTTGCGGGAGTTCGAGCGCGCCGGGGCAGCCCAATACCGCGAACAGACAGCACGAAATCTCCTGGGAACAGCCACTACTGCTGATCTTTACTACGCCCCTCCCCATCTGCCCCACTTGGACTCGCAGTGGCTCGAGACCTGTTCCATGGCGCAATCGAGACAGTTCCTGATCGACTGCCTGCCGGCGATCCGGCGGTTGCTCGGTCAGTGGAACGAAGCGCGGGCAATGGACGTCCTGGACGTGGGCACAGCCAGCGGCGCCGGTGCTTCGCTACTTGCTGATCTGCACAGTGGGGCCTTCTTCGGTACAGCCATGCGAGTGCAGGCAATTGATTTGGTGAGGCGTTACCAGGCCTACGCGACCAAGGCCTTTCCGCGAATCGACTACATTTGCGGCGACCTGTATCAGTACTGTCCCACCACGACCTGGGACTTGGTGATGTGCAGCCATACCATCGAGCACTTCGTCGATCCCACCGAACTGATTCGCCACTGCCAGAAGCGAGCCCGCCGCTGGGCCCTCTTTTATGCCCCTTTTAACGAGCGGAACCTGATCTCGGGACACTTACGCGCGATCGACCTTGCCTATGTAAGCAGCCTAATGCCGCTGTGGACGGAGGTGTTCGAGAGTCCGGGCTGGAAGCATCCGGTCGACCCGGAGTCGAAGACAATCCTGTTTGTGCTCGAAGGGCGCGCCTAGACCTAGCCAAGGGGCGGCTGCCCCTTGAAATCCCCGCAGAATCAAGGCTTTGCTCGACGTTACAGCCGACGTTACATCTTTGTTGAACTGGTTCTGTCGAGGAGTGAGCAAGCAAGAATCTAGATACCGACAATCTCGACCGGTACCGTCCCGATGGGACCGGACGTCCCGTCGGGAGCAACAGCCTCTGCTGAAAGGACATAAGAGCCGGGAGCGACCGCAGGCAGCCAGAGCATGGTGCGCCATCCGGAGTGCTCCAGTTCTGTCCGCTGATACGTGGCAGCGATGTCGGGCCGCGAGTGGAAGTGGGTGATCGTGCCGATCTCTTTACCGCTGAGCGCCAGCCGGATCGTCGGAATCGGTGTTCCGTAGAGGCTGCTGGCTGCCCAGCCGGACAGGTAGATGCGGTCGCGGGCATAGGCGCGGATAGGACCGCAAGTCTCGATCGAGCCGAAGACGGGCGCGTTTGGCAAGGCCGGCTTGGCAGGAGCGATCGTGAGCAGCGTCGGTTTCCGGGGAGCAGGCGGGAGTTCCTGGAGTTGGGTCACGGGCTTACCGAAAATTGCACTGGAGAACGGGATTCTTGCTGCGATGGTCCGAATTCTGCGCTTCCGGCGGTGTTCCGCCACTTCCGCCACGTACTCCCCTCGGTGATAGAGGCTCAACGGGCGCGTGATGAGTGGTTCGTCCGTGAGTGCCCGATACATTTCGGTGCAGGCAATGCATTCAGAAAGCGTGCAGGAAACAGCCTCCCGCGGCAACGGCGGCGGGCCGTCCGTGAACAGGTTCTGAAAAGAGCCCACGCAATAAACCTGGATGTTGCCGTCGAACATCAGGTAGTAGCTGAGCGCCGGATGCCAGCAAAGGCGGCCTTTGGTGGGCGGGCGAACCACTTTGTACCGGACGTCGATGGGAACGTTATATTTCTCGATCAATTCCAGTTCCCGCTCTGGTCGATGGCTGCGCGACAGGTAAGTCCCGGTAGGGTTCATGGGCGAGAGATTGATGAAGAAGCCATCGCGCTCCACCTGCTCAAGGCGCCGTGAAAACTCATCGAGGTTCTCCGGCGCCAGTACAAAGTTCAGCATCTCCACATGGAATCCCTCTTCCCGCATCTGCCGGACACGCTTGTAGAACGCGTCGAATGAGGTCATCTGCGGATGGAAGGCGACATTCAGCGACAGGCGGGTTTTGTCGATATCGCGAAAGTAGGCCGGGTCCCAACTACCGTTGGTATCGATCTGGATGCTCCACTGCGGCATGGCGAGGACTCCCTGCAAGACCTTGCGGAAGTTCTCGCGGTCCAGAAACGGCTCACCGCCTGTGATCTTGAGAAGGATGTCCTGTTGCGGGAAACGTGTACGGAACGCCTCGATCCAATCTTCGGCAGAGAAGTGGTCGAAAGCGTGGTCCCGTTTGTCGCCGTTATGGCCGCGCTTGTGGAAGACAAGCACGGGGCAGTAATCGCAGCTGTAGTTGCACCAGGAGCTGATGTGCCAGGCGATGCGAACTGATTGCAGAAGGTGCTGCGGCAGTGGGTGGCTCATAGGCGGAGCAGCGCGAAAGGTACCTATTGAGTGTAGCTTGCGGCGAAGTCCAGAACGGCGGTACGGGTTTCGGGAATGTCGATCAGGCGGCTGATCTTGTCGATGGCGACGTCGTAGCGGACGCACGGGCTGTCGGGCTGTATTAGAACCTGTCGTCCGGTCGCCTCCATGACATCGCGCAGGCGGACGAGGCCTCGGCCGCAAAGATTGAACACCTCCCGCGAGGTGCTTCCGTTGGCCAGGGTCAGCATGATCCGCGCCGCCGCATCGGTGTGCAGGAACTGCAGTTCGCTCTCCGGGTGGAGCCATAACGGACCGCCGTTGAGGATATCGAAGATGGCGTTCTTCTTAAGACCCGGCCCGACGAAGCCGCCGAGGCGGAAGATGATCCAGTCCGGGGCGCCATGGCGGACGGCGAGCTCACCCAGGTACTTGTGAAAGCCGTACGGGCTTTGTAAGGAGGGGTCAACAGGAGCTTCTTCGCGGGTGGCATCGGGCGAGGAGCAATCGGGGTAGACGTCGCAGGAGGACAGATGGATGTAGCGGTCGCAGCGGAAGTCGACAAGGGTCTGCCGGACGGAACGAACATTGGTGTCGAAGTCAGCCATGGGGTCCTGCCGGGCCAGCGGCTTGCGGCTGTTTCCATTGGCGTTGATAAACAGCGAGCAGGCCTGGCCGGCAAACGCGGCATAGTTTTCACGGGTGAGAACGGCGTGCGGGGTACTGGAGGCTTCAAGCACGCGGACAAGGGCCGAGCCGAGCAAGCCCCGGCCACCAAGAATAAATATCATCTCTCTGTATTGTCTGACGGATTGAAGCAGTTTGGGACATATGCCCGCTTCGGCGCCATTGGCGTCATGAAGTTCCTGGTGTTTCTGTCAGTTCCTGTCTACACCATTGCCCGGAGTGCCGCCGATATAATCGACTGTGAGCTTTCTGCGAACAACTGCGAATCAATGGACGATCGGGAGTTTGGTGCTGGCGCATGTAGTGATGATTGCCAGCTTCTCCGGGCTGCCATGGGGTGACCTGCCAAACCATATTACGCGGATCACCATTCTGGGAGATCTGCTCTTCTCCCCGGATTCGGTCTATCACAAGTACTACAGCTTTGAATGGACGTTCGCGCCGTATCTGCTGTGGGACCTCGTGGGAATACTGACCAGCCGGGTGCTTCCGGTAATCGCCAATGGGGTGCTGTGGGCGGTGGTTACGTTTCTGGCCGTCGTGGGCGGCGGTTGGTACCTGGCGCGGGCGAGGCTGAGCACGCCGGAAGATCGCGCCGTGCTGTACGTGGTTTCGGTGGTGATGGCCTGCGGGTGGTGTTTTGTCTGGGGGTTCTTTGCGTATCAGATCAGCATGGGATTGACGCTGCTGGCGGCAGGGCTGGTGTACCGGTTGGGCCAACAGACCGGTCCCGGAGCTCGTGCGGCGTACTACGGAGCGTACGTGCTGACGGCGGTGTGCTGCTATCTGGCCCACCTGGGCGGCTTTCTGGCATTGTGTCTAGTGGCCGGCGGGATTGCCGTGGCGAGGGGGCTTCTGCAGGAGCGGCGGCATCTTCTTGAGGCTGCGCTGATTCTGATGCCTCCGGGGCTTTTGGCGATATGGCATGTGTTGTTGGGCGAGTCGGCGCAGGCCGGCGGCGAGGTGGTTACGCGGACCGTGGGCAACAAGATGCTTGCGTTGGCGGGGCCGTGGCTGCGTCTTCCGGTTTTGGGAGAGCTACCGTTGCTGATCGGTATGGCGGGGGCGGTTCTCCTGCTGGGCGCTGCCGCTGTGCGGGCGTTTCGGGTACTGCCGTGGAAGACGGTCGTGAAGAACGATGCGTTCTGTGTTTTCGTGCTGCTTGGCGGAATGTATGTAGTTTTGCCTCAGGGGGTCGGGACGGCGTGGGACGTCGATGTCCGGATGGTGCCGTTCGCGCTGTACTTCCTGGTGCTGTGGCTGGTGGTGTGTGTGCGGGCAGGTGCGCCAGGTGTGGGTGTCCGGCCGGCGGCGGCGGTGGTGATGGCCGGCTGCGCGGTAAGCCTGGTGGTCCTTTACGTGACGGTGCGCCCGTATGACCGGGAGGCGAGACTGTATCAGGAGGCGTTGCGGCGGATTCCACCGTACCAGGTGGTGCTGCCGGTACCGACGCGGCCGTATATCGGGCGCATGGGGCCGCTGCACCACCAGGGCAATCTCTACGGCGCATTCGGCCGGGGCATGGCGCCGTATTTGTTCAACCGGGAGTATGGAACGCTGCCGTTCTTCGCGTTCCGCGAGCAGTACCACGTGCCGGGCAACCTCTGGTACATCCGCGATGTTCCGACGCCGAACGTGGTTCCGGATCCGCGGATCGATTACGTGATCGTTTCGAAGCCCTATGATGAATCACGGCTGGCCGGCGTGGGCACGGATGTGGTGTTCGAGAACGAAGCGGCGGTCGTGTTCAGAACTGCGGGCGGACCTGGGCGATGAAGTCGATGTAGTCCTTACGGGGCAGCTCGAAGAAGCGCTCGGCATACCGGCACAGGCCGGTGCCGAGAAGGCGTGAGTGGTACATGTTCAGGCCCTTGGTGCTGTGAACATAATCCACGGCCGAATTGGCGAACGGGAAGCAGGCCAGCATGTCGAGCTTCTTCTGGATCACGTCGTCGATGACGACCACGACGTTCGGGATGCAGTAGCCCCAGACTTCGTATCCGAGCACCCGGACATCCCAGGAGATGGAGGCCAGCGCGTCGGCGACGATGTAGGCCGCAGTGCGATGGTCGGGGTGATTATCGAGCACAAAGGGAGCAAAGATGGCGTCGACTTTGCGGTCGCGGATGATGCGCTCCAGCCGGGCGGCGGCTTCACGGGCGTTGCCTGCCAGATCAGCGTAATCGAAGTAGTCGGGAGACTCCATACCGAGTACAGCGGCGGCGCGTTTGGATTCGGCATTGCGGAGCGCGGTCATCTCGGCGCGGGTCATGCCGGATTCTTCGGCTTCGTAGCTGCCGTCCTGCAGCAGGACGATGTGCGCGTTGGCCCCGGACTGAACCTGCAGGGCAAGCGCTCCGCCGCAGCCGATGGCTTCGTCATCCTGATGAGGCGCGACGACGAGCACGGAGTCGCCAAACGGTGCCCGGATGGGGATGGGGCTCACCATGCCGGTGAAGAAGTCCGTGGCGAGGACGATCTGGCGGGTTCGTTCGTCGAGGTTGGTGATCGAGGTTTGCAACAGCAGCTTCAGATGCTGGCGTCCGTAGAGCCGCGGCGCAATCAGGCGATAGGCATGCCGGATATAGTTGCGGATGCTCATGGCCCTTTACTCTGGCGCCGCCGGGCCGGGCGGCTGTTTGAACGGCTCCTCGGGCGGGGCGGAGCCACCGCGGCGCTTCCAATGCAACAGCTTTGCCTTGAGGCGCAGCCGCAGGACGCCGAAACGCTGCCGCAAGTAGGGCTTGCCGGTGGAGAACCAGAAATACGAGGGCGCCCAGCTATGGAATCCGGCATGGATGCTGACCACCTGCATCCGCTCGTTTGTCCACTGCAGCTTGTAGGGCTCTTCGCCCAGCAGAAAATCGAACCCCTGCCAGCCCAGCCGGTGCCCTTCCTCCATCAGCATTGCGACATGGATCTTGCTGGGCGAGTAGCCGGAGTACTCCTGCCGGTAGGACGGCCGGTACCAAAGCAACCATCCGCCGGAAAGAAAGCCGAAGTGATAGCTGACATCGGTGTCTCCGCAGCGAATAGTGGAAAAGTGCAGTCCCTTGCCCAACAACCTGCGAAGCATGGATTGAAAATGGCTGCGGGTTGCGGAATTGTGAAAGATCCCCGGAAACCCCTGCGCCAACCATTTCTCATCGTGAACTCGAAAGAACTCCTCTAAGACGGGCTCAGCTTCCTCCAGCGAGGATGGCTGCCAAAGGGAAACCGGACCCTGCTCCTGCAGACGCTTGCGCTGCCGCCTGACATCCTTGCGATGGCTTGCGGTCCACTTCGATTCGGTATGAAAGAAGGCATCGCCCTCCAGCCGTACCCGTGGAGCTGTTTCGTACTCCTCGAAGTAGGTCATACCATGTTTTTTCAGATAGGCGCGCAGGATATCAAGACACGGTCCCGCGACGGGAACATTAGGCCACCAGTACACGCCGCGGGGTCCGAAATAACGAATCGCCGCATCCAGCATGGCTGGCAGTGCCTCGGGGGCATACATTTCCACTACCAGTGGCGGCTGATAGTCGGTCATTCCCGGCGCAACCGGCGCCACGCGGCTCAGGTACATCCCGCGAGCGTCGGTGCGGATGCGCGCCATTGGAAGAAGACCCACCAGACGACCGTCCGCCCGGGCAGTAATCACGGCGGCGGTGGATTGGGGAAACACATCCAGCCAGGCAAGGTACCACGCCGGATGGGAGAATACGGTGGCGAATCCCGCATCGGCGACGGCAAAGGATTCCCACTCTGCAGAGAGGTTTTCGAGCGCCTCTCTACCTTCCGCTATCTGAACCAAAATCATGTAATTTGTACAGGGAGTCCTGAAGAAGCTATGTCCTTGAACCTAACGTAGGACTCCCTGTTGCGTCAACTGCTGTTCCCGAGAGGTCCGCCGCAAAAACGGAGGCGGGGGATCCGCGATGGCTCATAATGGCCCCGGGGGCGGCGGCCACTCTGCAAGGGTGACCATGCCGCGCTGCCGACGCCAATACCGCTTCCCCCAAGCAAGCATCACTCCCGGATCAGATGCGGCGCCGACCGCGCCAATACCCCTCCCGATCCGGAACGGTACTCCAGCGTGTAGGTGTGGGCACCCTGTCGCCGATCGACGCTAATTATACAAGGAGAAGAGGTACAGTCGTATTCGGCGGCGGCCCCGGAAGGACTCCGCACCGTGACGCGAACGCTTGCGGCGCCCGCTATCCCATTGAAGTTGGTGTTAATCGAGGCCGTTTGCAGCACTACCGGGTCGGCTCCCCCGACCCGTACCGCGGGCCACTGATGTGCCATACCCATACCAAAGAAGAATCCAGCCCACTTGGTTCCGGAGAGCGCTCCATCGCCTGTAACTCCCATGTTGGAATTGTCACCCTCGCCCTTGCTGTCACAAGTGACCGGAGGATTGACTTCGTAACGTGAAGAACACCAAAGCGCCGAATACGCCTCATCGCCCCAGTTGCGGTTGGCCGGGGTTGGATCCGCTTCGTATGCCGCCCGTAGCGCCGAACTGGTTTCTCCCGTAAGGTCGCGCGCGGCGACTACTGAGGCGGGATTCAGTCCGTTATCGCAACCCGGTGAGCGGAACTCGTAGGTGCCGATCGGGGTCTTTACCGGTTCGCAGGCTTCGTAGACCCGCGCATAAAACATCCCCTTGGTCGCTGTGGAATCATAGCCGAAGTCGCGAACCCAGTTTCCCGCCAGCGACGCGAGGTTGGCATAGTTGGCGGCAAGCGTGGGATCTTCGACGAGGCTGGCTGCCCAATTCATCGCCGTTGTTTTGATTCCGAGCATGTATGGCTGTTGTCCATATCCGGCAAGCACGTAACTGTACGGACGATGTATCCCAGTCGGACCATCCCACGGACTGTGCAGTGTAATCTGGCTGGAGTTGTTCCATGTACAGGACCAGTTCCTCAACAACCGCGGGTCGTCATTCGACGTGCCGATTGCGATCTGCCAGTCACTGTTATCTATGACATAGGTAACGCTCCCGTCGTCGCCCGGCCAAATCGCAGCAAGAGCAAGATGGTCGGCATCGGTGACGCTGAACTCCAGCCATGCCGTGTATGGTTGCCCGGATCGTGTTCCGCTGATGGCTACTTTCTGGCCGGTCACGAATGCCCCGCTTACTCTCGTCAATGTCGAACCGCTGACCGTTGCCGCGCCACTGGATATGCCGTGGCAAACACTTGAGGGAATATTCGTTCCCGTCCCGATGGGCGAACCGTTCGTAAACGTAATCGCCGGGCCGGCATTATTCCAGCCAAAAGCATTCGACCAGGAATTGTCCGCCTGTTTGCAGTTGGTGTCTCTGTTGAACAGGGACTGCAGAGCCGACCGCCAGGAGGCCCGTTGCGCAGTATCCGGATCGAATAGGGCTCCCAACGTCAACCAACCCTGGACATACCCGCTATCCCGCGTATCCATGCTGTTGCAGCCGAGCGCCCCGATCTGCCCGCGACTGATAAACTTGCGTACATCCCGCCAGTCCAGGTTTTCACATTGGCCAAGCGCCAGACACGCAATGGCACCGATCACGCCACCTCCCTGCAGCAGAGGAATCCCACCGCCGGAAACCAAAGCGGGTTCGCGAACCCACCAGTTGTCGATCTGGTTCGCTCCATCGAGCGCTGGTTGATAGCCCGAACGTAAATAGAAGGCGCGCAGTGCCAGGCCAGATCCATAGAAATTCGGCCCGAACTGGCTCTGCACAGACTCCTGATCGGTATATGTGTACCGCATACCTGTCTGAACCGTTGACATGTACGGGGTGACCTCAAATAGCGGAATGGCAAATCCGGCCGTTTCGCTCTCGCAGCCCGCTGCGAGATGGGACAACGCATTCACCCTCCCGTCTGTCTGTTCAAAATCAAGCGCCCACCACCGTGTGCGTACGATTTTGTATGGAAACGGGCTCGGATCGATTTCCGCGGGTAAGGGCCGGTTGACAGTCAACCCGGTTGTCGAATTCAGCGACGTGATCAAAGCCCAGAACACGAAGGGCGTTCCACCGGAATGCGTCGCCTCGATCCGGATGGAATAGCTGCTCCCGCCCGCAACTCCGTTGCTCGTAGTCCATGTCGTGCCTGACCCGGTGATTGTAGTCGACCCGCCGGACAATCCGGTAACCTCGCCGGTCGAATAGGTGACAGATCCAGCGGGACCGGGTGCTCCGGCGGGACAGATGGGCCGCAGCGAGTCCGAAACAAAGGACGTCCCGGAGCCCTCGATGCGGTGCTGGCCAATCTTGGTCCCGCTGGCCCATGCCGACGCCGCGACGGTCCTGGTGTAGGTCGGTATCCCCCGTCCGTCGTAACACACACCTAAGATGGCAGGCCCGGTCGTTGCAGTAGTCGAGCAGATACGAACGATCTCTTTCGACCCGTACCCGTCGTTGCCGATCATGACCCAGGTGGGGAGTGATCCTACCGAAAGGCAGGAGGCGTTCTCTACGGGTATAGAAGTGCTGGTAGCCGAAATTGCACTGGTGATAGACGTACACGCCGGCGACGGTGACGGCCCGTTTCCGGAAAACCGGTATGTGACCGTGCCGGTCGCCTTGGTCGCCCACAACGGGCCGGAACTGGTGAATCCCCAGGAATTGCTGAACATGGCAGGCTGCAGTTCGACTGCCCGTAGATGACGGGCATCGGCATAGCCCCAGCGATTCTTACCGAATGCGATCATCGGTCCGAACAGCCGCTCGACGTTTGGGCTGGCGGAGACCACGACTCCCTTGCGGTCCGTCGCCACAGCGCCTACCGACAATTCGGTGACCGTCGACTGATTGCTGACATCGGTTACACGCAACCGGAACCGGTACGTTCCAAACGTCAAGCCCTCGATGGTTGGCTTCGCTTCGCTTCGGCTGCTCCAAACCAGTTGCGACGGCCCTGATAGCTGCTGCCAGAAGTAACTGACCGCCGAATCGCTGTCAGCCTGAGAATAACTCGCCGTTCCATCCAGCCGCGCCGGATGGCCTGCCCGCAGGCTTACCCAGTCGCTCCAGAATGGCGAACCCAGGGTCTTGGCCTTGGCCACCGGATTCGCCTGCCACGGCGTGACTCCGTAGCTTGCCGTACCGGAAACGAGCGTGCCATGCCAGCCATTGGACGACGAGTCCTGCGGCGATCCGTCGAACTTCCACTCCATCAGACGGTCCGCGTCCTCCCGGTGTACTGGTGGACGTGAGTTCTCCGGAACCAGGGTCGAATGCAGCCGTACGAACCCGGCGCTGAACGTTGCTGCCGCGCCACCGCTGTTTCCGACAAAAAGCCCATTGAAGGTATAGGTGGAGTCCGCAACATAAGGATGCGACGATCCGATGATTCGCACCCCATCCGTATTCCACGCCTCGCAGGAGCTTCTTCTGCTCTGCGGATTGCGCTGGAATCGGATGTAAATGGCATTGTTCGGAAACTTGTTCAGCGCGATCTGGCAAACCGTCCCGCCGCTATCCCACCAGCCGAACAACTGCAGTGTCGGGTTGTTCAGGCCGTTTGGGAAGATGTCGACTTGCAAGCCTACCGCGCTGAAGTTCGCGATCGCGGAGATCGATCCGGCCGCGGTCCAGTCATGTAGGTACATCTCCGCGCGCCACGGCAGTGCCTTCGACCGTGACGGCACTCCGTAGTTCGCCACCGTTGTTCCGTTCACCTGCAGCGATTGACCTGCAAACGCCGGCGGACAGGCGAGTAGTAGTAGTAGTATTCCTAAGAGCCGTTTCATTGTGTTTATTCCTCCTCTCCTCCCCTGCTCAGTACAGCGGCCGCCACGCGTAGAGATTGCCGGCGTCCTTGGCGCAAACCGCCACCTCGTCTTTCACACCCACACCGCCAGTCGTGAGCCAGATTTGTCCCCGCCGCGCCGTGTCGCAGACCGGAGGAGCCGTCTCAGAAGAGGACGGAAGCGGCTCCGGTCCTCCGACGAACCGGAACACTTGCCCGTCGTACCAGATCGCATAGATCCGCCCAGCTTCGATTCGTACCTCCACCGGATCCGTCACGCCATCGGCCAACTTCACCGGAACGGCTCCCAGTTGATCGATATCCAACGTCACCGCCCCGGAAGCTGCCGGAACATCCGGTTTCCAATACACCAGCATTCCCGTCTCATAGGTACCCAGCGTGGGTGACATTGCGCAGGTGTAGGCTGCGCCGTTGCCGCCCGCAGTGGTGCACAACAGCGTTTCGCCCGTCTGGTGGGCTGCCCGCGAAAGCACCACCGCGGTATCCACCGCCTGCTGAATGTTCAGCTTCGCCCCGGAATCCGTAACCGTTGTGACCAGCCCGAATCCCGGGACGAAGTTCGCCACTCCGCGAACGCCGGCCACCGTGGCGTTGTTCTCTATGGTGATCGTGCCCGGCGCCCCACCCAGCGTTTCCGGCTTCCACACCAGCCCGTCCCATAACATCACCTGCCCTGTTTGCGGCGCCGTCTCCGACAAAGGCCGGTCTTGCAAGCCCGTCACCCGTGTACTGGCTGGGTTCCCGGTAATATCTCCGCCCGGAACCGCCCATTGCGCCACACTCCCGTTGGTCGAAAGCACCGCGCCGTTGGTCTCCCCCGGTGCGGTTAATCCCCCCTGCACCGACCAGACGTTCGTCGACGTACACCCGAACAGGTTCGATCCCACGCTCGCCGAACTGAGGAAGAACAGTTCCCCGGTTTGGCAAGTCGACGGCAGCGACACGCCGATTCTTACTGGCCGCGTGGAAGGTTGGTTTGTGAAATTGACGTTCTTCGACTGGCGGTGCAGATCGACCATCGTCTGACCCGGAGCCGTGGCTGCCACTGCGATGCAACCCAGAAGCCCAGCCAGTGTTATCCAAGAAGGTTGTTTCATGACTCTCCTTTTTCACCCTGGACTGTAACAACGAGGCTCCTGGGAGAGCTTGCTCAATGGTGGGTATCTAACGCAGCAAACCGTTCCACTACATATATGTAGAGGGTTGGGAACATTGTTGCAACTGGTTGTGACTGGTTATTTCACCCGACCCTGCCGCGTCCGGTTGTTACCTGGTCGGACTGTCTTCCACGACCGTCTTTACCATCTCCGTGAATTGCTCGACATAGAGGGCCTCGGTAAGGTGCGTATGCACGAACGCTTCACCAGCCTCCTGAAACCGGCGCCGCTTGTCCGGATTCCGCAGCAGGTCACGCAACCGGTCCTCCAATGCATCTGTATCGCCCGCCGGGAACAGGAAGCCGTTCTCACCATGCCGGATATACGCGGGCAATCCGCCGACATCGGAGGTAACAACGGGAATGCCCATACTCAACGCTTCCACAACCACCCGGGGCATTCCCTCGCATCGCGTCGGCAGCGCGAAGATCGTCGCTTGCCGCATGATCTCCATTGCCTCCGGATTCGGTCGCGCTTTCAGGATCTCCACCTGGGGAAGATCCGCCACCAACGCGTCGAGCCCGGCCCGGTCTGGATAGTAACCCAACAGCTTCAGCCGCAGTTCCGGAAACTCCGGCAGGAGCCGGCGGTATGCCTCGATCAGCAGATCCGCGCCTTTGAGGAACCAAGGTGCACCGATCAGGAGAATGAAAAGCTCCTCGTGGGTTCGTTTGGTTATTTCTACTTCCACGCTTCCTCGCCGCAGTAGCGAGACGGGAGAGAACTCATGGAACACCGATCGGGGCTTGTGCCGCAGAAGCCGGTACGGCGCCAGTTGCCCCTCAAACAGCAGTCGCACGCGGTCGCAGGATAGCACCGAGAGGTGCAGGCATAGGTCGGAATAGCGCTTTTTCAACCGGTCGCCAAGGGTTGGCTTTGGGCGCTCGGTGATGGCTACCAACGACGGTGTCGTTACAATCTCAACGATCAACTTCGCTCCCGTTAGCGCTTTGACAATGGTTCCGATTACGCCGCTGGCCATATGGGAGTAGGCGACGACACATTGCAGCGGCGTTTCCCTGTGGAGCCGCAGGGCGGTTCGAATGTAGAACCACCAGATTGCGAGCCGTTGCCGTAAGCCCTGATGCTGGAAGGCGAGAAACCAGTGATACCGGCAGTTCCCTACCTTATACACAGGGTAAGACCCTGGGCCATAAAGCTCCTCAACCTGCTCCGGCCGCGCCATCCATAGAGGCTGAAGTACATCGACGCCCATCGTCTCGGATAGCAAATAGAAGCGATCTGCGCGCAAATCCGTGGATGGCGGTACCAGGCTGGGTTGAATGTAGAGAAATCGCATCGGATAGTTTAGTTTAGCGCCGCATGTTAACCTTGAGCCCTCATTGGGTTCAGACTGCGCAGGCGTTCGCATTGCATTCGAACTGAACATTGGTACAGTATCGAAAGTCATATAATGAGGAGAACGCCTGCGCCGAACACAATTAGTGGTGCGATTCTTCAGGAGATGGTCGGATTGGTTAAAAAACCATCGACTGTCGTGCGAGGGAATTTGGCAGAGGTGGGGGGGGACAACAGCCGATGTATCGAGCGATCGGAGGGATTCTGCTGTGGTGTATGGCCGCAACTGCTGGCCAGTCGCTCAGCGGAGAGCGGATTAAGGTCGTCAGCAACGTCGCTGCGCGCTCGAAGGCCGCGCCTTGGCGCGTGGAAATATACCTTCACGACTGGACTTCCACGGCTCCCATCACTACCATTGCTCAGCTCAGCGCGATCGGCTTCCAGGCCGATCTGCTGACGCTGAACGGCGCTACATCCTTGCACACTTTCAGCCGGTGGGACGAGAGTGGGAGTGTCTGCCTGTTCCGTATCGATTCGCTGCCCTCCAAAGCCGCCTACCTCCGTTTTCAACGTGACCCTCAGGCCAAAACCAGCTACTGCGAGATCTGGGACAAGGATGGCGTTCTCGCTCATTCCAGCAGTCATCGATACTCCTCTGACAGCACCTACAGGGAGGATGGTGTCAGGGTCGGTATCGACTCTACCGGTGCCATCTGCTCGTTCGGCTTCGTCCGCATCCACTCCTCGCTGGTCCCGCTGAATTCCCGTCCGCCCGTTCATCGCGATGATGCCGACCGCATTCTCGAATGGAAATTTGACGGCAACGTCCGCGATTCTTCCGGGAACAACAATCACGGTTCTCTCGAATTGGGCTCGGCTGGATACACCGCAACGCCCGGCCAGAAGAATCCGACTGCCAAGATCAAAACCATGGGAGCGCCTTCCTGGAGCGACTGGGTGAGCCTGCGCGCCGGACGCCCCGCGCAACTGGACGCCCGCGCCAGTTACTCCCAGGCCGATGAGAGTGCCTCGGTGACGTATGCCTGGGAGCAGACCTCAGGCCCGACAAAACTCCTTTGGGACAATAAACAATCCGCTACCCCCACTGTCAGAGGATCCGTATTCGGTACTTACAGCCTACGGCTCACGGTCCGGGATATGGCCGGTTCCCAGAATGTCCGCGAACTTCAGGTTGGCGCGGTCGCTACCGACGACAAAGGTGTCGTCGTTCATGCCAATCCTGAGGCAGACCGCCTCTTCGGCCCAATGATCGCTTTCGGCCGCAATCCCTGGGGGGCCGCCGACGATGCCCACCTGCGCGGCTCCATTGTCCGCAACAAACTGTACGGTACTACCTACGCGATCCCCCCGGAGTGGACGCAACCTCTTGCCGGGACTGTCAGCTTCGATGCCACCTCCAATGTCGCGAGCGCTTCCCTTGCTACTCCGGTCACCGCCGACAGTATGGAGATCCCCCTCAACAGACTGGACCGTCTCGATCTGTCCACCTTCCCCACGATTATCGGCGTCGAGTTTCCCGGCTACGGTGGCGAAGAAATCCTGATCTGCTCGGCGTCCGGCAATTCCTTGAATGTTTGTTACGACGGCCGTGGTTACAACGTCTCGGGTGCCCGTAACTGGTCCGCCGGCCGCAACGTTTATCAACGCAAGGTCCTCGGAAATGGTACGCAGTTTTTCACCGACTTCTGTCCAGCCGGACCAGGTCTCGCCGGTCGTGTCGCTTATGCCGTCGGCACAGTCACCGTAACCCCAGGTTCGGCAACCCTCCTTGGCCGGGGCACCGCTTGGGATGCCGCCAATGGTGTATACAGCCACCTCACGATCCGCATCGAAGGCACGCACAACGGCGGCAACCCGTTCGTCTTCTTCTCCAACCTCAACGCGATCAACAACGCCAGCCAGATCGCAATGAGCCGTTCCTGGCCGGCTGATGCCGATAGCGGTACGTTCTCTTATCAGCTCATTCAGCGCGGCGTCCGACAGTTTGCCCCTCGCTGGGTCCGGCCCGATTCTTCCGAAGGAAGCGCCATGTACGGTACCTCGGCCTGCCTGAGCGACGCTGAACTCTACTGGAATGGGGGATTCGAAGTCGTTACCGGTCTGCAAACCGATCGCCAGTACTCCTACATGAGTCAGTATTGGATGACGGCTGCTGGCAACGGCTCCATCAACTTCTACGATGAAGTACTCGCCAACTACGCCCTTTATTACCGCTCGGGCTGGCAGCCCGCCCTCGATGCCGCCCGCAAGGTCGGCGATTTCTGGCTGGGCCAGCCACTCATCAGCGACGGCTGGCTCCAGCACTTCCCCCGAAATATGAGCATTGCCGGCGTGGTTGCCGCCGCCGTACTCGACGGACGGTCCGGCAACTGGCCCGCTTTGCGCAAACTGGCTGCAATGGGCGCCAACGCTAGTCGTACCACTTGCGATGACGATTTGCGGGAAACCGGCTATCAGATGATGTGGCTCGCCTTGGCCGCCCTGTTCGATCCCATCGATACCGGCAACCCATCAGAACCCGGCCAGCGTTCCTACTGGAAGGCCAAGCTCGCCGACACCTACGCCCGCGATGAGCGCTGCAAAGGCTCCGATAACTCCTTCGCCAGCGGACTCTACTTCAACGAAGGCCAGTTCCCTCGCCTGCAGGTCACCAACGGCTCGGATCAGGTCACCGGTTCCGGCTTTACCCCCTCTATGTGCCTCCGCACCGCGTCTGGCACAGGCTTCGTTACCACCAACTCCGCAGTCTTCTCCAGCAGCAGCCCCATTCCCGCGATGCCGGGCGGGCAGATTTTCCTCACCGGGACCCGTGGCGGGTCGCCCTATGCCGCAGGTTTCGAATTCCGCGGCTCCGGCGACACCGTTACTCTTGCGGTCCTCTGGCCCGGCGACTCCGGCGGGGTAAGATGGCTTACTGTCAGCGATCAGAACATAACCACGATCACTCCTAACCGCGCCGATGCCAGGTTCGGACTCGCCTGGGCCTGTACCTTCAACTCCCCGACCTCGCTCACGCTGAGCCGGCCGTGGGATGGGCCGACAGGATCGGCCTTTCTGTATCGCGCCAATCTCGTCGGCCGCGGGCAGCAGCCGTTCATCGGCGGAATCAAGACCCTGCAGATGAAGTACGCCAGCCTCGCCGCCGAAGGCGCTGTCGCTACCGGTTACGCGGAACTCGCTAAAGATCTCGCCGTCTGGATTGCCGAAATCGGCTACGATCCACTCACTGGCGGACTCCACTACGGCCGAGGTTTTCCCGCCTGCGAACCCACCGCTACCCCGTCGGGCTCCGGCTTCACCTTCCGCAACCTCCAATGCACCTACGGTACGGGCAACGGTGAACGTGGTGCGGCCCGCGCTCTACTCGCCGAAGCCCAGAACGCCATGCGCATCCTCTTCGAGGCAAACCCCACCAACGCCAACCGCGATCTCGGCGACCAGTTCTATGCCAACCAGTGGGGCAACGCCTTCACCCAACCAGGATTCCTGCGCAATGACGGTCTCCCCAACATTTACGCCACCGACGGTGCGTTGTCATTCGGCAAATGGTATGGCTTTCAGTTCGGTATCGGCATGGCCCACCAGTGGCCGGCTGTTCGCGTGGGAGGCGTTGCCCCGCCCAACCTGCAGACAAGGCAGATTCCAGTCTCGCTCTCCTCAGCGCCTGGGGCCACGAAAGCCCGAGTGACCGTCACCCAGCCTTGCGGCGCGCAGTCGGAGTTCTCCTGCACAGAACCCACGTGCCAGATTCAGATCGAACTCGATCGCCGCCAGGGAGCCCACTGGGTCGACATTGAATACCTTTCCGCCAATGATGTAGTACTCCATCGTGCTGACCAATTGATTGATCCGTAGCTCCAGAATCCGCAGTCAGTCAGTGGATTCCTGCAAGAATCTCCCGGAAATAGTATTTGCTCAGGTCCGGATCCACGCTCAGACGCTTCAATTCAACCTTCGGACTGCTCAAGTTCGCCGCGGCGATGGCGCAACCGACCTGGCAAATCGGTCCTGCGCGGCGAACGCTATCACCATCGCCATCCCTACCATCGCAGGCTGCCGGAAGCTGTAGGCATTTGAGAGAAACGTGATCGCCACAAAGTATCCCACCATCGACAAAAGGAAACAGAAACACGCCGTCGCGACTTCACTATCCATCCGCTTGCGAGCTTCTCTATACGTCCGGTTCACCAGGAATCCCGCCCCTAGAATCGCGCCCGCGTAGAACAGAAATGCCGGGATTCCACATTCACTGGACACCTGCGTCCAGGAACAATGCGCCGCGTGCCAGTTGCCCCGCAGTCCCTCATCAGTCCTTGTCTTACCTTCGTAGTTAGCAAACTGGTCGGGCCCCACGCCGAAGATGGGGTGCTGCAGGGTGAAAATAAGGCTCTGCTGAAACAGGTACTTGCGCGACGCGGCCGATTCGTCCGCCTCCTTATGCTCGGAGCCTGTCAGCGACTTCAACCGGTCGATCGTCGACTGTGGGGCGAACATCAGCGCCGGCACCAACAGCGCCGGAAACAGGAGCAGCACCGCCATCCGCTGACGTGCGGAAGCTTTCCACAGGCTGAAAAGGACGCAGGCCGCCATGGCCACCAAGGCGCCACGGGAGGCCGTCCCCAGAACTACATATAGGCCATACGCAATGGCCCCTAGCATGGGAATGCGGATCAGGAACGAGCGCTTGGAATCCATCAGTACATACAGCAGGAACGGCATCATCAGTAGTAGGTGCGCCGCCAGGTCGTTGGAGTTGGCGATCGTACCCTGGTAATCGAGCGACATGCGGCCGCTCTCCAGACGCAGGGACAGACGGATGACGACCATGTTCACCAAGCCCGCCAGTGCCATCGTATTGAGCACCGCTCGCACATCCTTCCACGACACCACCAACCCCGCCACGATGAACAGCAGCATGAATTCGGTGCGGGCATAAGAGATGACTCTCGCCAGCGATCCTCCGGGCCAGTGGCTCGTAGGAACCGCCGCCACCATCCAGAGCAGAAATAGAACCAGCAGCACCGGCTCGCGCCTGCGGAACGTTCGGAAGGCGCCCCCGGTGATCAGCATCAGGAGTAACGCCGGAGGAGCAACGATGTATAGCAGATACGTGTTGACACCGGTGTGAAAGAAGATTGCCTCCGGCAGTACGCTGAACCGGACGAACAAAGTCGCCAGCGCGAAGTACAATCCTAACTTGCGCAGCGGGTTGTCTGCCTCCGCGACCACCGCCGATACGGGGCGGCTCGCCGGCTGCTGCAATGCGGGCACCGGGGCGGGCATCGCCTGTCGGGCAAGCGGAACACCTACAGATGCAGCCGCGGTGGACGGCGGCGGCCCCAGCGGCTTGGAGGACAGAAATCTTCCCACACTCAATAGTATCCGCAGCCTCTATGCGATGCCAAGACACACGTTGTCCCATTTACCGGCGTCCGGCCCACAACAGCATTACCGCCGCCCCCAGCGCCAGCACCACATCCGTACTTTCCGGCGTCCGCCCGGGCTGATACCGCTGCCCGAACTCCGTAACAAGGAGCAACCCAGATACCAGCAGCGCCGCCGCCAAGCTTCCGGTCCACCTCCGTCCCGCCACCATTCGAAGGAAATACACCGTCGTCCCGTACAAAAAGAACTTACTGACAACGATCCGGACGCTGCCCTGCGTGCCGACATCCATCGAAGCCGCAAATGGCAGCATACTGAAGGGCTGCATCACCGAAAAGTCCCACTGAAAGGGCATGCACTGCTTGACCAGAACCAGCGCCAACGCGGACCCGGCAACCCACCCCGCCGCCGGCTCGCGCCCGCGAAACGCCAGGTAGGCCCCTGCCAGCAAACCTGCCATGGACGCCGCCATCTCGGCCATGGTAACCGTTCGGCCCCAGAGAAA
>Ga0163153_10003872_pt1 | contig 19475 bp, 9 predicted proteins | sample OliLakLV19MP6IB1_FD_148629 | JGI IMG/M metagenome (GOLD analysis project Ga0163153, IMG submission 148629) | Freshwater microbial mat bacterial communities from Lake Vanda, McMurdo Dry Valleys, Antarctica - Oligotrophic Lake LV.19.MP6.IB-1 | ecosystem: Environmental > Aquatic > Freshwater > Lake... | reverse complement strand
GGCAAACGGTTCGGGGGCAAACGGTTCGGGGGCAAACGGTTCGGGACTCGTCATGCTTCCTCCTGCGTCTGCAACAAGCGCGTCAACGCATCCACCAACACATCGCGCGTCACTCGGGACGAGAGGCCGCAATGGAGCCGAAAGTAGTCGATGCCTTCGAGTTGCGTCAGGGCGTCGGCCGCGGTCGCGACGTTGCGGCGCGTCGCCGCTGTCAACAACCGCAGCTCCGGCGCGAACTGCCGGTCGAGCTGCGCCCGCATGGTCTCGCGGCCGGTCTCGACCCGCTCCTTGATGATCGGGCTCGCCGGCGCCCGCAACCGGGCCGCGAGGTGCGTCGAGGCGATCGCGTCGTGGAGCGTCATCCGGGCCGCGACAAACCGCCCCACCCGTTCTTCGAACGAGCCTTCGCCCAACTCGTGCAGGACGAACAGTGGCGCGATCTTCTCCTGGTGGCGGCCGATCGCTTCGCGAGCCAAGCCTTCGCGATCCGCGACGTAGCGGTACACCGACCGTAACGAAACGCCCGATCGTCGCGCGACGGCTCCGGGACTCGGGTCGAGATCGCCCTCGGAGAACAGTTCGAGCACGGCGTCGAGCACCGCGACCCGGTTGCGTTCACGACGGGCCGTGCGCCCGTCGACGGCAACACTCTCACGAAGGTCTGTCACGCGGTCAGGCCTTGCGGGCGAACTCGTCGATGATCTGCACCAACTCGTCCGGGGCGTCTTCCTGGATGAAGTGATGCGCGCCCTCGATGACCCGGTGGGGCCGGCCGGCCGCGCCCGGCACCTTGCGCTGGAACTTGAGGTGCGCGCCCGGCTTGAACGACACCGGGTCCTCGGAGCCGTAGACCGTGAGGAACGGCTTCTCCCACGTTTCGAGGTACTTCCACGTCGCTCGACACATCGGCACGCCCGGGTTGTCGGGCTGGAGCGGGATGAGTAACGGGAACTGAATCGGGCACGTCATGTAGGTACCGTCGGGATAGGGCGCTTCGTACGCGGCCTTCTCACCGTCGGTCAGTTTCCGAGTCGCCGAGCCGGCAATGAGTTTGGCGATCGGCAACGTGTCGGCGCGCTGGCTGAACTCGAGCCAGCTCTCCATGAACGCGTTGACACCTTCACCGGTCGGGATGCCCGTGTTCGACGCGATCACGCGCGCGAACCGGTCGCCGTGCTTCGGCAGCAACTGGAGCCCCGCGAGACCGCCCCAGTCCTGGCAGTACAACGTGATATCGGTGAGGTCCTCGGCCTCGAGCCACTGGCCCATCCAGTCGACATGCGCGGCGAGTGTGTAGTCGGAACGTGCCGTCGGCTTGTCGGAACGACCCATGCCCATGAGGTCGAGCGCGATCACGCGGTGGCCGAGGTCGACGAGACCGCGGATCATGTGCCGGTGGATGTACGACCACGACGGGTTGCCGTGCAGCAGCAACACCGGCTCCGCGTCGCGCGGGCCTTCGTCGACGAAATGGAACCGCAGCATCGTGCCGTCGGCTGCCTTGACGTCGCGGTAGTGCGGTTCGTACTCGTAGTCCTCGAGGTCGGCGAACCGCTCGTCGGGTGTGCGGAGCACTTCCATTTCACGCCTCCGGGGCGGTCGTGATCGAGGAGATCAGGTTGTCGATATCGCGGGTCACGCACATGACGTGGGCCTCGTCGGCCGCCTTCGCGGCGGCGACAACGACGTCGAACGCGGTCGGGAGGCACGACATGACGATCGTAAACTCGACGTAGGCGTCGGGTTCGAGCTTGAGCCGGCGGCCGAGCATCTCCCAGTTGGGCGTGCCGTAACCGGGCGCCGATGTCGACATCAGGTTTCCTCCATCGTGCACGCGAAGCCGACGCGCGGGTCGACCCGCCCTTCGAGCAACGTTTGGTAGACAGCTTCGACCGCCTTCGGACCGGCGTGCTCCTCGATCGTCAGCCAGCCGTCGGTGAAGCCGAGGTAGCTGCGCCACGCGTCGCCGACCTTCTTGTCGACGCCGTCCTGGCCCAAGTCGTGGGTGAGTTTCGAGATCTGCGTCGGCGCGAAGAAGAACTCGGGTGTCGGTCCCGCGTCGGGCGGTGGCGCACCACCACCAGTGTCCCAGTGGGTGCTGCCGACGATCATGCTGTGCGCGAGTCGGTCGCCGTAGTGGCCGTGTACCGCATTGCGTACGTCGCCGTTGCCGGCGATGTCGACAAACATCGCGTCGCCGGCCGGTAACCTCGATAGGTCCGAGTAGGCAATCGTCTCGTGGTAGCAGCCGAGGCTCTTCACGAAGTCGGCGTTGCCGGGTGACGTGAGCCCGACAACAGTCAGCCCCGTCCGTTGCGACAACAGGAACGCCGTGCCGATCGCGGTCTTACTCGACGCGCTCGACAACAACACGGTCGACGCGCCGGAGCGGGAATCGTCGGCGAGGAAGTCGTCGATGACGAACGACGTGAAGAACAGCGGGTACAACACCATCTGCTGCGCCTCGCGATCGGGTGCGTAGATGGGGTCGGTCTCGGTGAAGCGGTAGCGGCTGTACGCGCTCGCCATGGGCCGCCGGTGCTCGGCCGTGTCGGTCCAGCCCCCGGCGTCGACGCGACCGGGTTCGACCGAGAAGTGCGTGCCCATCGGGAGGTAGCCGTAGACCTGGCGCCCGTCGACACCGGTCTCACCGCCTTCGGCCGTCGCGAAGCCCCACACGGGCACGCGGCCCCACGTGACGCCGTCCTCGGTCGCGGCGGGGAAGAAGTTCCAGTACTGGAGCATGTCGCCGAACGCCGCGTACGTGATGTTGTTCGACGTCAGCGCGAACTTCTCGACGCGCAGGCGCGGCCCGTCGGGAGCGGGATCGTCGAGCACACGGGTGCGGTGCAGATCATTGCGGTCTACCTCGAGCTGCATGGCATCCCCCCGGATCAGAAGTATTGACACGAACTGTGCCACAAGATACGGTCGCCCGCAATGGCCGATGTCCTCGCCGACGCGATCGCCGTCGCGCACACGCCGCCCGGCGGCTACGGCACCGAAATGCCCCCGCCAATCCTGGCTGCATGCACCGAACCGCTCGTCGCCGGCGCACCCGACCTCCGCGGCCTGTGGCAGGTCACCGAGGTCGTGGCCGACGGAGAGATCGTGGGAGACCACCGGGTGCTCGGTCATATCCAGCGCGTCGAACAGTGCGGCGACCGCATGGTCGTCACCGGGGGCGGCGTCGTCCACGACATGCGCTGCGACGGGACGGCGGACCACGGCGTACGCGACGTCGCCGAGTTCGACCACGCGACGCCGATCACCGTCGTCGCCACCTACGAAGACGACGTGCACGTGCTGCGCCCGGTCGGCATCCCGATCGAGGTGACGCGCCGGCGCGAAGGCGACGACATGATCTGGGACTACCTCAACTTCACCGCCCGGCTCACACGACTGGACGACACAACCTCATGACCGACTCCACCGGCCGGGTCGCGTTGGTATGCGACGCGAGTTTCTACGTCGGCCCACCACTCGCCCGCGCGCTCGCGGCGCGCGGCCACCGGCTCGTCCTCGGCGACCCCGAACCATCGCTCGTCGAAGAACTCACGGCCGCGGGAACCGAGTTCGAAGCTGTGACCGGCGTCCGCAACCTCTCGAAGCCCGAATCGGCCGCGAACCTCGTGGACGCGGCGCTTGCGCGCTTCGGTCGTATCGACGCGGCCGCCGCGTTCTCGGGCCAGGTCGTCACCGGCCGGTTCCTCGACTCGAGCCTCGACGACTTGCACAACGTCGTACGCGGCTGCCTCGAAGCGCCGTACCACTTTCTGAAAGCAGCGCTGCCGCCGATGGTCGAGCAGAAGGCCGGTCAAGTGCTCGTCATCACGAGCGCGGCGGGCGCCCGTCCGACTCCCGGAGCGCCGTTGTATTCGGCGGCGCGGGCGGGCGCGACGATGCTGGCCCGCAACGTGGCCGGTGAGATGGCGCGTCACGGCGTGCAGGTGAACGCGGTCGGCACCAACTTCATGGACTTCCCCGAATTCCTGCGGGCAACCGGTGCCAACGATCCCGAGGTCCGGGCCAAGATCGAGGCGCAGGTCCCGCTGGGCCGCCTCGGCACCGTCGACGAGTTCGCGTCGTTCTGCATGCCGTTCGTCGACGGTACGAGCACGTTCACCACCGGACAGTTCGTCGCGTACGCAGGAGGCTGGGCCTGATGCAAACCGTGATCAGGGACCTCCTGCTCGACGCGCTCCAGCGGCGCATGCGCACGATGCACTCGCTCTCACCGCACGGTCGAAGAGATGGTCCACCAGCGCATCGGCAACTACGACGCGTTCAAGGAGTACCAGCGGACCGTGTTCGACCGCACCGAGGCGCACCTCCAGACGATCGACCCGGCCGACTTCACCCGCGTACTCATCGCGCCGCCGTACCCGCCGCCGGTCGCGAGCACCTACAGCGCGATGTGCGCCGGCCCCGAGGGCGTCACCGTGCTCGACGGGTTCGAGTACTGGCTCTACCAGCACGGCTTGCGGCACATGGGCGAGATCGAACTCGCCCGTGGGCTGGTCGGCCTCGGGGGAATGACCTCCTAGACCCCTGACGCGCTGGTGACGCGCCTGACGTGCGACCCTTCCGAGGGCGCGATCAGGACGGGAGCATGGCATGGAGCGGTCGGCGGGGATGAGATCGCGGCCTCGTCGCGGCATGGGGGCCATGCTCGTGGTCACGTTGGTCGCCGGAAGCGCCTTCGTCGCGCTGACGCCGAGTCCGGCCTACGCCGAGAGCTACGCGGCCCCGCTGACCCCCCCGACGATCAGGTGCAACCCGGCGGGCGACCCGGCCTGCGACGGAACCTGGGTAGGCGACCTCTACACCTCCGAGAACATCGTCCCCGACGGCGGCACGGTGACCGCGACGTGGGTGGGTTACGACCGGGGCGTGCTCGGCATCACCACGCCGGCGTACATCGCCGTCAACGGTGGGTCGGTCGACTGCTGCCCGATCGGCAGCCAGGGCGGTAACCCGCAGACCTTCTACCCCAAGGCGTATCCGATCGGCGGCCCGTGCCAGCCCTCCGGTCAGCAGTTCGGGAGCTGCAGCTTCCACATCGTCGGCGGCGGTGCCCCCTCAGCCGACGACGGCACACCGCGGTGGGGCCTGGTCAGCTCGTCGTTCGGGTTCAACGCGCCGGCGGTGCAGGACTTCTACGTGCCGCCCGTGTGGTTCTGGACGCGCCTGCAAGCGCGGAACAGCCTGGGCCAGCCGATGATGACGCCGTGGTTCGGTCAGCTGCCCCAGAACCTCGACGAGCTGCGCCACGGGCACGTGCGCGTCTACTCGCCCGAGCGCACGATCATGGGTTACGACGGCATGCGCGCCTTCGACGTCGTCCAGCAGTGGATGAACGGCAACTTCACCATCTACGTCGACGGTCAGAAACTCGCGACGCAAGACGCGATGGTCCTCGCGCTCGAGGCCGCCAACCCGGGCCGGTTCGGCCCGCTCACGCCCGCCGCGCCGCTCCACAGCCTCCGCCCGGTCATCGACGGAATCATCACGCTGCCCGCGGTCACGCTCGTCACCCCGACCGGAGGCCCCCGAGTCGACCTGTCGATGCGCTCCACCATCACCTACGGCGTACAACTCTTCGACGGCCGCGGTCACGTGTCGCGCGTCGCGACCGTGAACATGGGCGTCTCGAACCAAGATCTGCTGCTGGCCACCAACGGCCCCGAGGTCACGGCGAGTAACACACCCGTTGCCGGCGCGCCGCGCGGGACAACCAGGTTCACGGCCGAATCGACCGGCGGCGAAGCACCCGTGGCCATCACGTGGAAGTTCTCCGACGGCACGACCGCAGCCGGCGCGACGGTCGAGAAGCTCGTGCCGAAGGGCACATTCATGACCGCCACCGCGCGCGCGACCGACGCCAACGGCGCGTGGCGCGAAGCGGAGACGTACCGCTCCGTTGCGCTGGCGCTCATCACCACGAGCGTGTTCATGGACGCGCCCTACGCCGAGGCCCGACCGGTCGGCAAGACCGTCGACGCGTACATCATCGTGACCGCGTCCGCGCAGGCCGACGGGCCCGTCACCGACATCCACCCGAACTTCGCGGGCGGCTACGAGGTCACGGGCGATGCGGTCCCGGAGGTCCTCGAAGAAATCGGCTCGGTCGCGCCGTTCAGCCTGAACCCCGGGCAGTCGCGCAGCTTCCACGTGAAGTTCCAGGGCAACGAACCCGGCCGGCTCAACATGGCGACAAGCTGGACCGGCACCGAACCCGACGGCACCGACTCCACCAGCGCGGCGCAGGACTCCCGCCGCTTCGCCGACACCAAGATCTCGATCGCACTGAACGTCCCCGACGAGGAGACGACACCCGGCGAGTCACAACAGGTGGCGCTCGTCGTTCACAACGAGTCGACCACCGAGCCCGCCGAGAACATCCAGGTCACCGAGTTCCGCACCGACAACGGCGACTACGAGTACGAGGACGAAGAAGAGAGCACCGAGGTGATGATCGTCCCCTACGAGTCGATCACACCGCAGCCCTACGAGAGTTTCACGCTGGCACCGGGCGAATCGAAGGAGGTCACCGCCGAGTTGCGCGCGCTGCTGCCCGGCGAGGAAGACATCTGGGCCACGGTCCACGAACCCGACGGCGAAGGCCACGTCGAACAGACCGCGCGCCGGCACGTGAAGGTCGGCGACTTCAAGGTCGGCGGCAAACTCACTGCCGCCGCCGACACAGTCGCGATCGACGAGAGCACCGAGATCAGGGTCACCGAACTGCAGAACAAGGGCGACCAGGAACTGACCGACCTCCGGCTCGGCACGCCGAAGGCGATCGACGTGGAGTCGGGCACGACGACGACCGACGTTGAGTTCGGTTCACCAGTGACGACGCTTCCCCAGACGCTGGCTCCCAACGCGACGGTCGCCGCGAACAACCCGGCGGGCGACGTGAAGTTCTCGGCGCCCGGTACGTTCCGCGTCGAGATCCCGATCACCGCCCGCACCGCCGACGGCGAAGACGTCCACGCCACGCTGAAAAGCGGCGATATCGAAGTCACCGAATCGGAACTCGAACTCGAGTGGGCGATCGCGCCGCGCTACACCGACGCCGACGACGCGGCCGTGACCGCCGACGAGGCCAACCCCTCCTCGTGGGACTTCATCGTGCGCTTCCGAACCAACGAAGGCGAGTGTGAACCGGCGTTGGTGCCGCACCTGAAGGTCGGCGAAGACAACGTCAGCTTCACCGTCGAAGACTCCGACGCGTGCGCGTTGCGCTTTGCGCGCCCCGACCTCGACACATTCACCCTCAACCTCGAACTCACCGATTCGGGCAACACGATCGCCACCGGCGACGTCGAGATCGAGGGCGACGACCTCCTTGTGTTCTCGCTCGGCGACTCGCTCTCGTCCGGTGAAGGTGCATCCGCCGGAGGCGGGTGGACCGACCAGCAGTGCCACCGGTCGTTCCTGGCCGGCCCGTCGCAGGCCGCGCTGCTGCTCGAACAATCCGACCCGCACACGGCCGTGACGTTCGTACACCTCGCGTGCTCGGGCGCGTCCACACCTACCGGCCTGGTCGGACACTTCGGCGGCATCGAGCCGGCCGCCGGGCCGCTGCTCTCGCCGCAGATCTACCAGATGTCGCGCTTCGCCCGTGACCGCGAGGTCGACGCGGTGATGTTGTCGATCGGCGCGAACGACGCCCGCTTCGCATCGGCGTTGGTCGCCTGCGCGACCGCGGTTCTCACCCAGTGCGACACGCCCGGTTCCGAGGCGAATGCGATCCTCGATGTGACGATGCCCAATCTGCCGACGCGCTACGCGATGGTGAACAACGCGTTCGCGAACGTCGGCATCGACCCGGGCAAGGTCCACCTCATGGAGTACCCCGACTCCACGACCGACGACGACGGCGAAGTGTGCGACAGCGGCTTCGACATCGCCGACATCTTCAACGGCACCATCTACGGATCGTTGAACGAAGACGAGTGGACGTTCCTGCGCAACGAACTCGCGATCCCGCTGAACGACTGGGGCGACGTCGCCGCCTCCGACTACGGATGGCGGCGAGTCGGCGGCATCCAGAACGCGTTCCTCACGCACGGGCTGTGCGCGACCGACACCTGGATGACCGGGCTCTTCGCTTCGATCTCGGTGCAGGGCAACCACCAGGGCGGCTTCCACCCCAACATCACGGGCCACGTCTTCTACGCCGACAAGCTCTACGAGTCGCTCGCCGGTGCGATCTCCCCGGGTGAAGGTGGCGGCAGCCCGATGTCGGCGTCGCAGTTGCGGGCGCGGCTCACGCCCGACCGCATCGAAGTCTCTGTCGACAACTTTTCCGTCGGCGACGTCGTGACCATCAACCCCGGTGGGGCCAACGAAGAGACCCGCCGCATCAAGGCCAAGGGTTCGCTGATCTTCGACGAACCCCTGTACTTCGACCACGAGCCGGGCGAAGTCATCGTGCTGACGTCGAGCCTCGACCCCGCAACCGGGACGAACCAGGCGCCGATCGCCGCTGACGACGCGTTCGACGTCGGCTCCAACGGGCTGACCGTCCTCGACGTGCTCGCCAACGACCAGGATCCCGACGACGGCGACACGCTCTCCGTCGCGTCGGTGTCGTCGCCCAATGCGACAATCGTCGACGACACGCTGGTGCACTACGACACGGCCGGATCGCCGTCGTGTGCGCCGGAGACGTTCACGTACATGACGCGTGATGACGGCGGCGCGACCGACACCGGCAGCGTGACCGTGACGCCCTCGTGCGAGCCGCCGGGCCCCGAGACGACAATCAAGGCCGGTCCTGTCGCCAACGTGCGCACGAAGCGGACGATCGCTCGGTTCACCGTGCTATCGCCGGTGAAGGGCGCGACGTTCGAGTGCCGACTCGACGGTGGCCCGTGGGCGCCGTGCGCGAAGGGCAGGATCACCTATAAGGCGCTTGCCCAGGGTCCGCACACCTTCGAGGGCCGAGCCCGCTTCGGGGGTGTCGCCGACTCGACACCCGTGGTTCGGACATGGACGGTCGACACGACACCGCCGGTCATCAACGTCACTGCGCCCGTCTCGGGCGCGACCTACACCGTCGGTCAGGTCGTCGTACCGGCATACACCTGTTCCGACCCGGCAGGCGGCTCCGTCGTATGCAAGGGTCCGGCCACCGTCGACACCAAGCGCGCGGGCAAGAAGACGTTCACCGTCACCGCCAAGGATTCGGCGGGCAACAAGGCCACGCTGAAGGTGAACTTCACAGTCGTGAAGTAGACCGGCCCCGAGCGTTTTCTGGTCGCGCGTATCTGTTGCCAGCAACACATACGCGCGACCAGAAGCGTTCTCGGGCTACAAGCTGCCGAAATCGGTCGACTTCGCGGACACGTTGCCCCGAAACCCGTCGGGCAAGCTGCTCAAGCGCGAGCTACGCGAGCCCTACTGGGCCGGCGTAGATCGTCGCGTTGGTTGAACGAAGAACAGGTTACGGCCGCAGCTTCACCCAGACACTGAGTCCGGGTCCGGTGTCCGCGGTCGCGCGCACGGTCAGCTTGTAACACGGCTTCGACGGGTTCGGGATCGGCTTCGGTGCTTTCCACAGCCATTCGAGCGTGTCTTGGTCGTAGCCGAACGATGAACCCGAATAGTCGTCGTCGATGCCCTCGGTGCCCATCCCGGTCGGGCACGTCTGCGGGCTCGACACCGTCTTCGTGATCTGCGCCGCCGACGTTATCTGGGTCCCGTCCGGGCGGAACACCCGGAACTTCAGCGGCAGGGTGCGGCCCGCCTTCACGACGTTGAGTTCGTCCATCTCGACCGGCGAGAAGAAGCCCTCGTACTTGTACGGTTTCACCACCGTGTAGGAGTACGTCTGCTCCCGCGCGTTCCCGGCGCCGTCCGTGGTTGTCACGGTGAACGACTTCTCGCCCGCGGTCGCGGTGCTGAGCACGACCGACGAGGGCGAGCACGACTCGACACCGGAACTGTCGGGCGCGTTCGGGTCGACACACGTCACGTGGATCGTGACCGACTGACCGACGGTGTACGTGCTCACGAGCGCGGGCGTGAGCGCGATGCTCGGTGCCAGCGTGTCGATGTTCACCTGGAACCAGCGCGGTCCGCCGGGACCGGTGATCTCGATCTCGATCGTGCCTTCGCCCGGCACCGTCACCGGCCCGGCGTACGGAACCGGCGAGCCATCGTCGAAGGCCACCGCGTAGCCGCTCGTGTCGAGGCCGAGCAGGTGCAGCGTTGGCGGCTCGACGAACCACCCGCCGCTCGTCTCGCCCTGCACGGTCGCGGTCACCTGGTGCACGGCGCTCGCGTTGCCGGCCCGGTCGGTGCTCGTGGCGTCGATACCGTTGTCGCCGAAGTTGACGTCGCACGTCGCGATCCCCGACGCCTCGGCTCCGGGGTCGGCGCACGCAACTTCGCCCTCGCCGCCGGACTCGTCGCCCGGGAGGATCAAGAGATCGATGGGTGCGCCGCCGCGCGTGATCGTCGGTACGGTCGTGTCGATCGGCACGGTCAGGGTGATCGTCGTCTCGCCATTGGTCACGACGACGCTGTACACGCCGTCGGCTGCAGGCAAGCCGGGGAACTCATCCAGCGGCGCGGGCGGGCCACCGTCGACCGACACGAACACCTCTGACGGATCGGAACCGACGACTTCGAGCGTCGGCGTGCCGGTAAACCAGCCGTTGTCGCCCTGCGGGCCTTCGGCAAACGCGATGAACGGCGGGCCCTCGCCGTTGACGACGTAGAAGTCGCCCTTCTTCGAACTCGTGGCGCCGTTGCCGTACTGGTCGAACGACTGCACGATGTACAGCGGGTCGGTCACACCCGGGACTCCGCCGACCCACCCGTCGGTGTCGCCGACTCGTGCCAGGTCGAGCGGCAGCCACTCGTCGCCGTTGCGGTACAACACGACCACGCGCAACACGCCGCTCTCGTCGGTGGTCTCGACGCTGAACAACGTCGCGCCACCTTCACTCCGCGCGTCGGTGGAGCGGATACGTGGCGGTGTCGCGTCGGTGACATCGGCCGGTGCGTAGTACACGAGGCCCTGGACGTTGGTGAAGCGGCGCTTCGTCGCACCCGGACCGGGAACGTTGGACTCGACCTGTTCCGGCAACAGCACGAGCTTCTGCTCGTCGGCCCCGATGTTGACCACACCGAACTGCGACGGGAACGAGTACGACGCGGCCGGCGCCTGCGGTTCGTTCTCGGCCTGACCGACGGACGCGCGACCGAACGCGGGATTGGGAACCGCGATCTCCTCAGTAGTGAGCCCACTGAGCAGCACGCCGTGCGCGACGAGGTCGGAACCCTCGGGCTGCGTGACGTCGAACGTCATGCGGGGCACAATCGGGTAGCCGTTGAGTGCTTGCACGTCGCCGGCGACGCTGTCGTACGTCGTGCCGTCGGGTGCGGTGTTCTCCTCGAACTCGGGTTGCACCGAAAGCGGCGCCGCGGGCAACCCGGTCACCGGGTCGGTCAACACGTCGAACGACGACTGCGTCTCGGCGGCCGGCGCCGCGAACGGCGCCGCGCCTGCGAGCTGGTACATCGGGAGCCCGTAGAACACCGCTTGCTGCAACGACTTCTCGTCGTAGCCCTGGTACGCCCCCGCGCTCAGGAAGTAATCCTTCTTCGCCTCGACGAGCGCGTGGCCGACGTCGACACTGCCGTCGAGGTTCTGCGCAAACAACGCGTTCAGCCGCTCCGACAACGCGACGGCGCTGAAGTCGCCGTAGCCGTAGCCGGTGTTGGCGACGAACACGGCGGTACCCCGACCGGCGAGCGTCTGGGCCCAGTCGGCGCGCCGGTTCCCGCCGTAGCTGTCGGGTGCGTTCAACCCCGCGTGACAGCCCATCGAGAACACGACCTGGCCGTTGAACGCGTTGTTGAGCGCGTCCACGCCGAGAACGTCGGTCTGTTGAGGGGTGACGTTGCCCGCACTCGACAGCAGGTTCTGATGGTCGAAGTGCGCGTTCAGCGACGCGACGTCGGGGTCGGCGCCGAGCACACCGTTGAGGTCGGCCGCGGTCCACAGCCCGCTGGTTGCGCCGGCCGGGTCGATCAGGCTGTCGCCGCCGACCGCATCGGCGACTTGGGTCGCGCCGTCGGCGAGGAAGTCGTAGCCCGTGGTCAGCGCGCTCTGAGGGTCGAGCACACCGCCCGAGTCGAGGAACAGCTGGATCTGGAGGTCGACGTCGCTCTTCGTCTCGACGAGCCGCCCGACGGCCGCGTCGGGAAGGAACATCTGCCGGCCGAGGAACGTGGCCGGGTCGCGGTCGCCGTAGACGTCGTCGCTGAGGAACCAGCGCGTCCCGAACGAGTCGGCGATGGCATCGCTCCCGCCGACGTGTTCGGCGTAGTCGCGCTCGTCGAAGAGACCCGTCACGTCGGGGATACGGCGCATCGGGATCACGTCGTCGGTGCCGACGAGCACAACACTGCGCGGCGCGTCGGCGGTGTCGAACAACGGCAGGATCGCGTCGTGGATGTCGCCCGACACCGCGTTGGCGACATCGGCCGCGCACTGGTCGTCGAGCGTCTCGTCGTTCCACGCGACGTTGGTCGTGACAGGTACGACCCAGCCGTTGGTCGCGTCGGCAAGTTCCTGCAGCTGGGCGGTGACGTCGCCACCGCTCGTCGCCGCAAAGCGGGCGCCGTTGTAGAGGATCAACGTTTCGGGGTTGGGCTCGCTACCCGCGGCCTTGTACGCACCCGCGAGGTCGACCGAAGCAGCTGTGCCCGCCGGGAGCGGTGGGCATTCGATCGGGTCGGTGGGCGCGATGACCGCGATGCGCAGCACGTAGTCGGTCGAGGCGCCGTTGAACCCGCTCACCTGCACGACGTAATCGCCGCCGACCGATGTAGTCGCCACCTCCTCGTCGGAGGTACCGCGGCGCGTCGAGATGTCCTGCACGTTCTCGGTCGGTACGTCGACCGCGAGGTCGCGCAGCGTCTCGGGCGCGAGGTCGGTCCCGGCTTCGTCGCCCGGGTCGTCGACGAACGCGTTGCGTTCGAGGACGTCACCCGAACGACCGACGAACCCGGAGCGACCGACGAAACGGGAACGTCCGACGAAACGGGTGGACGGCGGACCGACGAGCAGCAGGTCGGCATCCTGGGCCGCGGTGCCGATCGGTGACATCTTCACCGTGACCTGGGCGCCGTTCGGGAACGACGACGGATTGATCTTGTAGTACTCGCGCTCGTCGGGGTCGAGCGTTCCGAAGTACAAGACGTCGGGAACGATCGGCGGCGCGTTGTCGGGGTCGTTGAGCGACGTCCCGGCCCACGGGTCTCGCACCACGGTGCCGCCGGCGGTCGACGCGTTCAGCGGGTTGCCACCCGCGAAGCTGAGCGACGCGGTCGCGTCGCCGAGTTGTCCGGCTTGCGTGACGACGCCCACGGGCGCGGCCGCGAACGTGATCGTCGCCGTTTCGCCCGGGAGCGCGAACGTTCCGGTGAACTCGAGCGTCGAGCCGCTGACCGTCGGCTCGGCGATCGTCGCCGCGCACCCGGGACCGGTTGCACCGGTGCAGCCCGCGGTGCCGGGGAGGTACGCGGCGCCGTCGGGCAACGTGACCGTCAGCTCCACCGCGCCGATGTCAGTGGGGCCGGCCGAATACTGCACGGTGTACCCGACGTGTTCGCCGCGTGCGAGCGGCGGAAGGTCGAAGCCGCCCGGGCCGAGCGGAAGCTCTTCCCACGGGAAGTCGGCGCGTGCGAGGAACCCGATCGCGTACTCGCCGAGGCTTGTCGTCAGCGGTACGGGGTTCTCGGCCAACTCGAGCGCGATCGGCGAGTCGGCCGCGGGCGTGATGTCGGAGAGCAAGATCGCGGAGAAGTCGACGGCCGCGGGGTCGACGTCGAGGAAGTCGAGGTCGAGGAGCGTCGCGCTCGCCAGGAAGTCGGCTTCTTCGCCGGGGAGGCAGATGTCGGGTCCGGCGATAGCGCACCAGTCGGGTCCGGCAATTGCACCCAACGTCGTCTGGCCGAGCAGCAACGAGACGATGCTGACGCGTTCGAGGATCACGCCCTGCGGGTCGAGGTCTTCGAGCGGCAAGTCCCAGAGCAGGCCGGGTCCGCTCGGCGGTGGGACGGGGCCCGGGTCGTCGACGAGGGCGAGGACTTCGGCGAGCGTGACCAGGTGCTCGGGCTGGCCTTCGTACGGGGTGCCGAGAAGCACGACGGCCCAGCCGCCTGGGAGCTGGATATCGAGCTGGTCGAGCGTGAGCTGGCCGAGGAGCGAGCGGCCGACGAACCGCGAACGGCCGACGAACCGCGAACGGCCGACGTAACCACTGCGGCCGACGAATCCGCTGCGGCCGACGAACCGCGAACGGCCGACGTAACCACTGCGGCCGACAAAGCCCGAGTCGAGGATCTGGTCGTAGAGACTGGCAGGAATGGCCGCGAGGGGAATGTCGGCAACCGCGACCCCGCGAGCACCTTCGGCCGTGACCGGACCGCTGATCGAAAGCGACGCTGTCACGCCGCTGCGAACCATGGCGAACACGTCGCGCACGCCCGCGTTGTCGGCGCCGAGGTTGGTGGCGTCCGACGCGAATGCGACGACCGAGCCGGAGCCCGAAACCGCGACGTGCGTGCTCGTGGTTCCGTCGGCACCCGACGCGGCGTTGCCCACGATTCCGCCCGGACCGATGCTCATCGTCACGGTGACGGCGGCATCGATGTCGGTCGCGAGTACCTGGCCGCCCGCGGAGTACGCGACGATCGCGCCGTCTTGCGAGAGGATCGCGTGCGTACCCGGTGTGCCGAACAGCGGAGCACCACCGGCGAGCGCGCGCACTTCGACGTCGGCTCCGGATTGGGACGCGACCCGCAGCCCGTTGCCCGAGAGTGACGGCGTCGTGCCCGGCGCTACGCGCGTGATCGTGCCGGTGACGAGGTTGCGCACGTAGATATCGGCTGCGGCGCCGTTCGGGTCGGCTCCGGCGACGAGGTTCGTCGCGGTCGACTCGAAGGCGACCAGCGTGCCGTCGTCGCTCATCGAGGGTGTGCGGCTCGCCCCGTTCGGGAGCGTCGTGCCGCGGCGGCTCGCCCACGCCGTCGACGAGGTGCTTGGTTCGTCCAGGATGCCGTCGGTGTCGGCGTCGCGGTCACGCACGTAGACGTCGACATCCTCGTTGGTGTCCTTCGGGTCGAGCTTTGTCGCACTCGCGAAGGCGACGTAGCGACCGTTGGCCGAGACGACGAGCTCTACCGGCGCGGCGAACCGCGGCGCCGGACCCTGTCGCTCCTTGGAGTCGACGCTCACCAGGCTCGTCGAAACGCCACAGCGAGTCGCCGAACCCGTTCCCGTCGGAACCTTGAGCTCGTCGAAGACGCCGTTGCCGTCGGCGTCGCGGTCGTGCACGTACACGTCGAGAACAGGTCCGCTCCTGTCGCGCGGCTTCGCGCCGGGCGTCGGCCGACAACCCGAACCCGACGGCTTCTTGATGACTGCGGTCGACACGAACGCGACGAACCGGCCGTCGCGACTGATCGCGGGCTCGGTGTTGTCGCCGGCGACCGGCAAGCTCCGGTCGGTCTTCGACACGAGAATGTTGGCGCCGGTAAGGGTGTCGCGCACAAAAACGTCGCGGGCGTTGTTGGTGTCACCTGCAACGATTTGCGTGGCCGCGCTGTCGTACGCGATGTAACGTCCGTCGGCACTCATCGACGGGCTGTCAGATGCACCGGTGAGCGTCGCCGAACCATCCGCCGCGACACTGATCAGCGGGCCGGTGGTTGCCACCTCGGCACCGACCGGATCGGACGGAAATGCCGGTATTGCTAGTGCGACCGCAAGCGGTAGCGCGAGCGCGCGCAAACGTCGAAATCCAGTCATGCGAACGCTCTCCGCTCCGTAGTCTCCCGGCGGAACTGTAGTGACCATTGTCTGCATGGGACAATCAGGTCAGTGAATTTCCCGCCCCACCTCGCGCCGTACACGTCCCATGCGGCGCGTGCCCTGGAGCACACGACGTGGTCGCGGACCGACGGAACGCTGCTCTTCGCCGACATCTCGGGATTCACGAAGTTGTCAGAAAGGCTCGCGCGAAGTGGGCGGGCGGGCGCCGAGGAACTGACCGCCATTCTGAACGAGACGTTCACCGCGCTCGTCGAGGTCGCACTCGGCGTCGGCGGCGACGTCCTGAAGTTCGGGGGCGACGCGTTGTTGCTGTTGTTCGACGGCGACGCGCACGCGCACCGCGCGGTGGCGGCGGCGGTCGAAATGCGTGCTGTGCTCCGCTCCCGGGGACCGATTTCGACCGCCCAGGGATCGGTCACGCTGCGCATGTCACAAGGCATTCACACCGGATCGTTCCTGTGCTTTCGGGTCGGGCGCCGACAACACGAACTGATCATCACGGGCGCTGACACCACCTGGGCCTTGGCGATGGAAACTGCCGCGAGTGCCGGCGAAGTCCTCGTCAGCGCGCGCACTGCGGAGCTGCTTCCGGCAACGTGCGTCGGACAGCCGAAGGCCGACGGATTCCTCGTGCGACGCGCCCCGCCGACATCGGTCCCTTCGACCAGCGCGCCCGCGCCGCCGGCGCTCGAACGTGCGCTTCACCTTCCGCCCGCGCTGCGCGCCCGGCTCGCCGACGGGCCCGCCGAGTCCGAACACCGTCACGTGACCGTCGCGTTCGTGCAGTTCGGCGCGGCCGATGCCCTGCTCGAGGCGATCGGTCCCGAGGAGTTCGCGTTGGTACTCGACGAACTCGCCGCGACGATCGAAGACGCGGCCGACCGGCACGGCGTCACGCTGCTCGCAACCGACGTCGCGCCCGACGGCGCGAAGTTCATTCTCACGGCCGGCGCCCCCGAAAGCGCGGAGGACGGCGAGGGACGAGTAACCCGGGCCGCGTTGGCAATACTCGCCGACGCCCGCGTTCCGGTTCGTGTCGGCGTCCATGCGGGACCGGTGTTCGCCGGCGATGTCGGCGCGCCCGCGCGCCGGACCTACACCGTCATGGGTGACGCGGTGAATCTCGCCGCGCGCATCATGGGTCGCGCCGACCCGGGTACGGCAGTCGCGAGCCGCGCCGCGCTCGACCTCGCGCGTTCCCGTTTCGAGACACGCGCGCTCGAACCCTTCGTCGTGAAGGGGAAGCGACGTCCCGTGCACGCGAACGAGGTCACGGCCGTCCGCGAAGTCACAGACGCACCCTCGCACCGCGCCTTCGCCGGGCGGGTCGTCGAACTCGAGGTCCTGGACACCCACTTGACAGCTGCGCGTCAAGGACGGGGCTCAGTTGTCGAGGTCGTGGGCGATCTCGGCGTCGGCAAGAGCCGCCTCGTCGACGAGTTCGCATCGGTCCAGTCCGACGTGCACGTCATGCGCCTCTTCTGCGAGCCGTACCAGTCGCAGAACGCGTACTTCGCCGCGAGCCGGATCCTGCGCGCGCTCTTGGGCATTCCCAACGACGCCGAGCCCGACGATGCCGGCGCCCTGCTGCGCGAGCGCATCGCGCGGGTCTCGCCGACATCACTTCCGTGGCTTCCCTTGGTGGCCGCGGCCGCGAACGCGCGGGTCGATCCGACGCCCGAAGTCGATCGACTGGCGCCGGAGTTCCGCGTCGATCGACTTCACGAAGCTGTCGCCGCGGCGCTGGGTGGCGTGCTCGTGTCACCGACGCTGCTCGTGATCGAGGATGCCGCATCGATGGACGCGGCGTCGGCCGCGCTGTTCGCGTCGTTGCTCCGCCTCGTGGAAGCCGTCCCGTGGGCGATCGTGCTCACGACGCGCGCTACCGACCGTGGTCTGCACGCGGGTCTCGGCTTCGACGCCGAACGCATCGACCTCGAACCACTCACCCCGCAACTCGCGCGCGAACTCGCGACCGCCCTCACCGACGACGATCCACTCCTCGAGCACGTGCTCGCCGAACTGGTCGAACGCTCGCACGGGAACCCGATGTACCTGGTCACACTTCTCGACGCGCTGCGAAGCGGCGCCGAACTCGAAGCGCTCCCGACATCGCTCGAGTCCGTCGTCGCGGAGCAGATCGACCGCTTGACTCCGGCCGAGCGGCGGGTCCTGCGGTTCGCATCGGTCCTGGGGAGCCGGTTCTCCACGGCACTCCTCCGCGATGTCGCGGCCGACCTCCTGCCGGCACGGGCGCACGACACGCTGGCCCGTCTCCCCGAGTTCGTCGAGACCATCCCCGACGGCTACCGGTTCCGCAGCGAACTCGTGCGGCGCGTCGCGTACGACGGACTGCCCTTCGCCCGCCGGCGCGAATTGCACGCCCGAGCCGGCGCTCTGCTCGCCGCGGCCGACATGGAGGCCGAACACACAGACTTGCTGTCCCTCCACTTCCACGCCGCGCGCGCATACGCGGAGTCATGGCACTACTCGCGCCGGGCCGGCGACGAAGCTCGCGAACAGTTCGCCAACGTCGAAGCCGTGACGTTCTACCGCCGCGCCCTCGACGCGGCGCGGATGGAGTCGCTCGCCGGGACCGACGTCGCCACGGTTGCCGAGGCCCTCGGTGATCTCGGCGTACTGCTCGGCGACTACGACGCGGCGTTCGCCGCGTACTCGGCGGCGCGCCAGAATATCGAACACGTAGCCGAACAGTCACGGATTCTGCGCAAGTCCGGACTCGTGCGCGAACGTCAGGGCCGGTACCGCTCCGCGCTCGGTTGGTACCGGCGCGCACTCGAGGCGGCCGGGCCGTCGGGATCGGACACGGCGCGGGCGATGATGGCGCTTGCGAGCGTGCGCTACTGGCAGGGCCGCTTTTCGGAATGCGTTCGGCGGTGCGAAGAGTCGATCGCCGTCGCGGAACTCGCCGACGACAAACCCACGCTCGCCCACGCGTTCTATCTCCTCCACCTGACGTACACCGATACGAACGACGCGCAGCGCGTTCCGCTCCGCGACGCCGCCCTCCCCATCTACGAGGCGGTCGACGACCTCATCGGGCAGGGCAACGTGTTGACGAACGTCGGCATCGACCTGGCCCGCGATGGGCGTTGGGACGACGCACTCGACGCATGGGAACGCGGCCGGCTCGCCTTCGAACGCGCCGGCGATGTCGTCGGCGCAGCGGGTATGGAGCACAACATCGGCGAAGGGCTCGCGAACCTGGGTCGATTCGACGAAGCCGAACAACACCAGCGCGAAGCGCGGCGCATCTGGACCGCCGCGCGGTACACGCTCGGTGCCGCGAGCGCGACGAGCGGGCTGGCGCGAACGCTCGCGCACCGTGGTGACGACGACGAAGCCATCGTGCTCCTGACCGAAACGCTCGCGACCTTCCAACGGCTCGGGCGCGGCGTCGAGGTGATCGAAACGCAGACGCGCATCGCCGAGGCGCACGTGCTGGCTCGCCGCTGGCAGGCCGGGCTCGACGTCGCCGACACCGCGCTGCCCGGTGCCGACGGCGCGGAGTACTCGGACCTCCGTTCGCAGCTCCTCCGTCATCGGGGTACGGCACTGCACGCGCTGGGTGACGCCGGCGGCACCGGGC
>Ga0163153_10003867_pt1 | contig 19498 bp, 41 predicted proteins | sample OliLakLV19MP6IB1_FD_148629 | JGI IMG/M metagenome (GOLD analysis project Ga0163153, IMG submission 148629) | Freshwater microbial mat bacterial communities from Lake Vanda, McMurdo Dry Valleys, Antarctica - Oligotrophic Lake LV.19.MP6.IB-1 | ecosystem: Environmental > Aquatic > Freshwater >... | reverse complement strand
CTCAGCCCCCCGCGCTGGATGCTGATTATGACCTCACCGTTGTGCGTCAGCAGGATGTCCTGCGTGCGCCCCTTTTCGATTGCCCAGTGGCCTTTAAGTTTTTCGATGATCATCGTCTCCCGCTTTCACGCACGCAAAATAAACTACGCAGGCACCTGAACGCAAGCAATTCCATTCGACCCCACACGGTGACACGCTTCGGTGGGCGACTCATTTTCTATCACCCAGCAGAAAACGTAATACAGGCACCTGGATTTGCCACCGCGTCGATGGGATTGTCGAGGTGACAAATCTTTGATCGGAGTCTATTCTCAGTCCCCACCCCTTATAGTGTTTCAAATGCACCGTCCGACTGCCGACCGCGGTGGCGGCTCTTCCGTAATAATCCGAAGGTGAACCGTTGCCATGTGCTACGTATCCCCATCAGGCGTGGTGTTTGTCAACACACTCGACAGCGCGGAGTCCGGCACGAACATCGCGCTATCACCGTCCTCCACCAGGATACCGTCACACGGCGCGGGTCTGCGGACCCATCCGCCGGTAACTGGAATTGGGATTAAATCGTCTTTGCTGATTTTTTGAATCGTCTGTGTCATGTCTCTATCCTTTCGCTAAGCGTTTTCCATGCAAGCGCCGCAACTTGAGGAACGACTGCATTTCCGAGGCACCTAAGACGGTTCACTTGATTGCGACCTAAATAGAAACGACAAGCTCGCGCGATCCATTCACCCACTTGATGACTAGACGTGGGTCGCCATGCTTTTTTGAGCGTGTAAGATGGGTCGCGCAAAGTCCTTTTCGGGACGATGGCCTCTCGCAGACAGAACACAACCGCTTCGGGGTAGATCGAATGATCTCCCCCGCTGCATGATGCAATGATGTGTGACAGGACGAGCAAAGCGTTTGCAAGTTCTCCGTGGCGTTGTTCCTCCAGTTCCTGTCCTTGTGATGGATTGACAAGCGGACGACGGCGCCACATTTCTCGCATGATCGCCCCCTGATCTTGTAAACGCGCTTCAGCATTGCTGAACGCGATGGGGCCTCCTCTCGATGGAATAAGCCCGAGCATTCGGTTGAACAAAATCTCCGCATCATGAAGCGTGATGCGTCCTCCAATGTCGAGCCGTATATTTTCCGACAAAGCGGCACCGAACAGTGCTCGCAAATCTTCAGTGGCATCTCTTTGCGCTTTCGACCCATCGACTAAACCTCCACCCAATCTTCTGGCAGTCCCATTAGGCAACATACAAACAGCGGGTTTAGGGCCATCATACCCCTCGATTCCGTCTGGCCCAGGCGGGAAGCGGTGACCGCCTGTGTGGCTAGGTTCATTCCGTGCTTTCCGCGCAGTTGCGACGGCGACGGTTTCGTCTGCCGATTCTCGCTCTCCGACGCTCTTGGGGTAGCCCAGTTTTTCGCCAACGCCGCCAACGCCGGTCGTTTCGCTGCCCCTGGCGAGTCCGACTGATTGTATCCAGTTGACACGCTCGCGTCGGGTGTAGGCCAGGATGAAAATCCTTTCCCTACGGTGGGGCGCGCCAACGTCGGACGCTCGAAAACAACCCCACTCCGCATCGTACCCGAGCGCGGAAAGGTCCCCAAGAACGCGGTCCATTCCGCGTCTAAGCAACGCTGAGACGTTTTCCACGAACACGAAGGGGGGTCGAAGAATGCCAACGATTCGAGCGAATTCTGACCAGAGCCCGGACTTTGCCCCTTCGATTCCTTCGCGCTTGCCGGCGTTGCTGATGTCTTGGCAGGGGAACCCTCCGCAGATAATATCGACGCGTTCGGTGTTTTCATTGATGTCCTTGACGTTTTCATATCGTGTTGCATTTGGCCAATGTTTAGCGAGTACTGCACGTGCATACGGATCGCATTCCGCTTGCCAGCGGACAGACGCGCCAGGAATAGCAACCTCGATGCCTGCTTCTAGGCCACCGATGCCGCTGAATAGCGAACCTATAGTGATCATGTCGACCTCTTGCCCTTGGTCAATCCACTTAGTACCGTGGTGTGGTGATGTCCCGTGAGCCTCCCAATTTCCGGATAGCTCAGATTTTGATTGCGCGTCAGCAGGATATCCGGCGTGCGTCCCTTTTCGATTGCCCATGGGGCTTCAAGCTCTTTGATGATCATCGTCTCCCGCTTTCTTGATGCTGTGTGGTCTTTTCATTGGTTAACTTTTTCCGTTCTCAATCTCTCGCAAGCAGTATCAAAATACTTCTCGTCGCGCTCGATACCCACGAAGCGACGGCCTGTACGGATCGCAGCAACACCTGTTGTGCCGCTGCCCATGGTGTTGTCGAGCACTAGATCGCCTGGGTTCGTGTATGTCAGGATCAAGTATTCCATAAGCGCCACGGGTTTTGGCGTGGGGTGTACGGAGCCTCTTTCAACAAACCCAAAATTAATTACCTGCTTAGGGTATCGCCTGCCGGGGTTGTCCTCTCTCTGATTTGTGAAGGCCCCATAACAGTCTGTTTGACTAGTGCTTTTAGTAGGATCTCCCCCTTTGTTTTTTTTTTGAACGGAGTCCCTGAAGAAAATTGAGGGTTGTAGGTACATTGGTTGGCGTAGAACACTAGAACATCCTCCTTGTCCTTCATGGGCATTTTCTTGGCGTTAAGATGCCCCGTACCTTTCGGTTTTTGCCACGTCCAATCGTACTTAAACATCCTAGGATTGCTCATTACCAAAGCGCTCGTAAACGGCTGTGATGCAGTAAGCACGATAGCTGCGTCAGGTTTGCAGATCCGTTTGTACGCAGCCCACAAAGGCTCGAAGGGGATAACTGAATCCCACTTGCAAGCCGTGGTACCGTAGGGCAGATCGGCTAACACCATGTCAATCGAACCGTCAGGTATTTCGGCCATGCGTTCAAAAGTGTCACCTAGTGAAACTTGAACCCCAGGCAGACTACGCCAGATCATGGGTTTACTTTTCGCCAGTATCCGCTGACAATGCCTGCCTCGACAGCGGTCGGCCCTCGTTGGAGTACGCAGTCATGCGTTCTTTTGGACTGCCTGCAAACGAGCTTGAGCAATTGCCACAGCTTCTTCGCAGATATCGTTCCCCAGGAAGCGGCAACCCAGGGACAGAGCCGCGATACCTGTTGTGCCTGAGCCCATGAAAGGATCGACTACAATTTCGTGGGGAGTCGTACTTTGTGCGACGAGGACTTCCATTACTTTTACAGGTTTTTGGGTGGGGTAGCCTTGGTAAATACGCGGTTCTCGTATCACGTCAGCGGTGCCCAGGTCGTTCAGCTTACGTTTACCTTTTTCAAAAAACAAGATGCACTCGTGCCTTGCGCGGTAATGGTATCCCATGCCGATTTTTTCTTTGTCCCACACGAGAAACTTCCAGAACTTGAACCCGGCATGTTCCGCCAGCGGCTTCGCAACGAACATGGTTTTTTGGTCGCAGAACATGTAGAAATGCCGGTCTTTCTTGAGCACGCGGAAGATTTCCGCGAAGAGTTCAGGAAAGCGCGAGTTCGGAAAAATTTGGAACCAGTCATTGCTTGAAGCTTTGCTATGCGAAAGGCGCGTTGTGGTACCTTTGCTGCGATGCTCCTCAAGGGATTCGTACGGAGGATCGGTCACAACGAGATCGACAGAAGCGGTCTCTAGGCCCTTCAAAAACGTTACTGCGTCTACCTTGGATATTTGAAAGCTCATTTTTCACTCAAAGCCGCTGAGACCTCACCTAAATTTTTTTCGTACTTCTCCAGGACGTACTGGGATGCAGCGAGAACACCCAATTCAAAGGACAACGCGTGAAACTTGGTTGAAGAGTCCGCCTGCCAGACAGTAAGGGGGCCCCAGTCTATACAGGAAACGGTTACGTCTTCTGCGATCTTCATTTCGCCTTTGCGATGGCCCCCGGGGAGGAAAGAAAAATCCCAAATCCACTGGTACTTTTCCAGGCGAAATAACACGCTTGCGGTCATTTCGCCTGAAGGCGTAAGAGCAGCGACGGATTCAGACGCGATCCGGGGTGCGGTAGCAGAAGGGAAAACGCTGGGATTGAAATCGGTTTCGTTCGTTCTTTCCGCAGCCACCCACGCGCGGGCCCATTGCAGCAGGTCTTCGTATGGGAAGCTGCCGCTGTGCGAAACCCCCGTGACGGGATTATACATGTGCAAGTTTAGCTGCTTGTTTGCGTTGAGTTGTGCCGTCAATTCAGCGCCATCTCGCGTCTTAATATTAAGGCAGGAAATCATCGGGTGAAGCTCCTGATCAGTTTGCGCAGCAAACCTGTCGCAGGTTCGGGGTACTGTTTGTTAACGCAGTTCGCACGAGTGTTTGTGTTGCAGTTACAAACTGCGCGGACATCGCGAGTGCAGAGATGGGGGACGCCTGGAGGATCGCCCGTGGGGTCTCGTCCTTTCTTGCGATTGTTATCCGCGCAGAGCCACCCTGATGCCCAATCCGCCGCCTTCAGAGACGAGTACGGGTAGGGATTGCTGGAGATGGGCATACCCACAGCAGCGGCATACGTGCCTTTGAGCGAAGCATTATTCTGCACGGTTATTCCTCGCTGACGAGGTGATCGGTGCGCATCTGGTGATGGCCTAAACGTCTTTGGTACTTCGCCTTTTGCTTTTCGAGGTACTCGATTTGTTTGGCGCGCTTCAGGTACAGAGGCGCTTCTTGCGCAAAGGAGGCTGCGAGATCTAGCTGCAGGGCGGTTTGCACTTCTACCTGCGCACTTTGCCCCGCCTCTGCCTCAGCAACAGAAGTACGTATACCCTCTGCTACTTCTTCCAACTTCGCGATTTGTTGTACTATCCCACAGAGTTCTGCCTGCAACTTGGCAGTAACAGATCGGAAGTGGCTGCTTGCGGCTTTTACCCTTTCAATCTCTTTCGCAAGCCGCGCGAGTTCGCCTCTGATATGCACCAACTCTGCGTCTTCCTCAAGCCGCAACGACAGGATCCCTTGACAGCACTTGTCTATCTGGCCCAGCAATCGCTGCGAGCGCTCCTGGATAAACTCGTGCTGCGCTTCCCTCGCTTTTCTGTTAGGCGTTGGCGCGACGTTTGCGGGGGGCTCGTGCATGACTGCTGTGGGTGCAGCATCACGTAAACGTTCAAACATAGATTTCATGGTGTGCTGCCTCGTCGGAAAGAGAGAAGTGAAATTTGACGACCCGATGTAACAGGTTGAATCAAACACATTCGGCACACGGGTACAAGTGCTTTTCCGTTGGGGGTCACGCGAAGCGCGATGGGGGTTTTGTCCCCTGTGTCATGTGAAACCCATGCGCACGAGGCGAACGTAGGGTCTCCAGGTAAGAGCGTGCGAGAGTCACCGGGTCTCGGGTTTTTCAAGGGCATTTCGGCTCTCCAATCAAATGTGTTTCTCATTTTTTATTTTCCTTCATCAAACACGTCGTCAATCAATTCGCGGGCCGCTTTCGTGGCCTTGATGTATTTGTACGTGGTCTGGACACTGGCGTGGCCTACGCGCTCCTGAACCGCAGCAGGTGACATTTTTTCCACCATGTGAGTCACCGCGCTGTGCCGCAGAATATGAGGAAAACGCTTTTCCTCAGGAATGTTCGCGGTTTGAAAAATCGTATCCACGATATGCCTCACTTCGTGTCTGGTGATGCCCCAACGGACCCCGCAAGCGTCGCAGTGGGGGCAGGGAATAGATGAGGTTTGTTTTGTTTTTCGGTGGCTTTTGGTGATCGTCCCGGTGCCCTCGCATGGGTAGCACTTTCCTGGATGTTTTCCGGGGAACACAAAATCGCGTTGTTGGGTTTTTTCCTTGTGCACGTCGCGCGACGCGAGCCACCTTTGCAAAGATTCTGCGCAGCGCGCTGCTAAAGGGATCCAATCAGGGTCGAGTCCACCCTTGAGGTGAATCAACTGCACCCTGCGGCCGCGCAAATCAATATCCTCCATCCGTGCGAGACCCGGTTCGGATGCCCTCGCGCCGTTGGTGTAGATCCATTCGAGCAGCGCAGCTACCATAGGCCCTGCGTCTGCAGCGGCATCGCGGATGCGCTGGATTTCGTCAGGTTCAAGCACGGCTTGTGAACGGGATGTTTTACGTTTTCTTTGAGGGATCACTCGCATGGGTACCAGACCTTTATGTGTAATCATTCCGCCAACGCTTTCGATACTTCGTCAAAAAATTGAGTAGAGGTGCGCGAGATGGACAGCGACCCCGACCTGGACAGCTCCCGCAACGCCGACCGCGCCAGTGACCGAGACAGCGACCGCGCCCACGACCGCGACTGAGACCCCGACCCAGACCGCGCCCACGACCACGCACCTGACCGAGCCCACGACGCAGACCGCGACCGCGACAGCGACCCAGACAGCGATACAGGGAGCATCTGCTCTGTCATTATATTTGAGGGACACAGAATCATAGCGACAACGCTTTCGCTACTGCATTGAAAAACTGAGCAGATGTGCGGGAGGTGGACCAAGACCACAACCGAGACAGCGACTCAGACAGCGACCCTGACGACGACCGCGACCCAGACGACGACGACGACCGCGAGGCGAACCCCGACAGCACCCACGACCGAGACAGCACACGCGACCCCGACTGCCACCGCGACCGCCACCCCGCCCGCAACAACGACCACGACTCAGACCCAGACAGCGACCACGACCGAGGGGTGAACCCCGACAGCACCCGCGACCTGGACCCCTTCATTATATTTGAGGGAAACAGAATCATAGCGACAACGCTTTCACTACTTCGTCAAAAAACTGAGTAGAGGTGAGCGAGATGGAGCCCCAACGCGGCGCAGACGCAGACCACGACCGCGACCGCGACCGCGACCACGCCCCCGCCCGCGACCTCGACAGCGACCGCGACCACGACCACGACCACGACAGCGATCCCGCCGTTGTATGAAAGTCCCGCAGAATCATAGAGACAACGCTTTCACTACTTCGTCAAAAAATTGAGTAGAGGTGAGCGAGATGGAGCACCAACGCGATGCAGACTCAGACCGCGACCACGACCACGACCGCGACAGAGACCACGACAGCGACCGCGCCCGAGACCCCGACCTAGACAGCGACCGCGACAACACCCGCGACCGCGATCCCTTCATTGCATGAAAGTCCCGCAGAATCATAGAGACAACGCTTTCGCTACTTCGTCTAAATACTGAGCACAGGTGCGCGAGATGGACCACCAACGCGAGGCAGACTCTGCCCACGACTGCGACAGCGACCACGACCGCGACAGTGCCCGCGACCACGACAGCGACCGCGACCACGACCCAGACCACGACCAAGCCCCCGCCCGCGACCGCCACCGCGACCGCGACAACACCCGCGACCGCGACCGCGACCACGATCCCGCCGTTATACGAAAGTCCAACCGAATCACAGCGACAACGCTTTCACTACTTCGTCAAAATACTGAGCACAGGTGCGCGAGATGGACCACCAACACGAATCTGACTGTGACCACGACCACGACCGCGACCGCGACTGCGACCGCGACCACGACTGCGACCGCGACCACGACCCCGCCTGCGACCACGACAGCGACAGCGACTCCGACCGCGACAGCGACCGCGATCCCGCTGTTGTATGAAATTCCCGCAGAATCATAGAGACAACGCTTTCACTACTTCGTCAAAATACTGAGCACAGGTGCGCGAGATGGACCGCCACCGCGACTGCCGCCACGACCACGACCGCGACCACGACATAGACCGAGACCGAGACCGCCACCCAGACCCCAACCACGACCACGACCCCGCCTGCGACCACGACAGCGACAGCGACTCCGACCGCGACAGCGACCGCGATCCCGCTGTTGTATGAAAGTCCAACCGAATCACAGCGACAACGCTTTCGCTACTTCGTCAAAAAACTGCGCAGATGTGCGCGAGATGGAGCACGACAGCGACCCCGGCACCGACCGCGCCCACGACCACGACCGCGACCGCACCCACGACGCAGACCGCCACCGCAACAGCGACCCCGACCACGACCACGACTGCGACCGCGACCCCGCCCGCGACCACGACCACGACCGCGACCCCCATCTCTCCATTCTAGCCAAGTCCCACAGAATCATAGCGACAACGCTTTCGCTACTTCGTCGAAAAATTGAGTAGAGGTGCGCGAGATGGAGCGCGCCTGCGACCGCGACCGCAACCCCGACCACGACCCCGACAGCCACCGCGACCACGACCCAGACCACGACCACGACCCAGCCAGCGACCGCGACCCCGCCCGCGACCACGACCACGACCGCGACAGAGACCACGACAGCGACCGCGACGCCGACCGCGACAGCGACCGCGACAGCGATCCCGCCATTCGATCAAAGTCCAACAGAATCATAGCGACAACGCTTTCGCTACTTCGTCAAAAAACTGAGTAGAGGTATGGGAGGTGGACCGAGACCACGCCGCCCCTGACCACGACCCCGACCACGACCGTGAATGTGCCAGCGACCCCGACCGCCACCGAGACCACGCCGCCCCTGACCAAGACCACGACCACGCCGCCGTCCCCGACAGTGCCCGCGACCCCGACTGCGACCGCGACCCCGCCTGCGACCGCGACCCCGCCCGCAACTGAGAAGCCGCACGCGACAGCGACTCAGACCACGACCACGACCACGACCGCGACCCCGATTTCTCCATGGTATCCAGGTCCAACAGAATCATAGCGACAACGCTTTCGTCACTGCATTGAAAAATTGAGTAGAGGTGAGCGAGATGGACCACCAACGCGAATCTGACTGTGACCGCCACCGCGAATGCCACCGCGACAGCGACCACGACCACGACAGCGACCATGACCGCGACCACGACCGCGACCGCGACCACGAATGCGTCCCCATCCCCGCCTGCGACCACGACCGCCAACCAGACCCCGACCACGACGCAGACCGCGACAGCGACATAGACCACGACCACGACCGTGACCCCGATTTCTCCATTATTTCAAGGTCAAACAGAATCATCCCGTCAACGCTCTCGCTACATCGTCAAAAAATTGCGCAAAGGTGCGGGAGGTGGACATAGACCGCGACCGCGCCTTCACCAGCAACCACGACCCCGACCGCGACCACGACCGAGACTTCGCCAGCGGCCCCGGCGGCATCTGCCACCGCGACAGCAACATCGACCGCGACTGCGACCACGACCGCGACCACGACCGCGAATGCGCCAGCGATCCTGACCGCGACTGCGACCCCCACCCCTCCACTACCGCCAAGTGAAACCTAATCATAGAGACAACGCTTTCGCTACTTCGTCAAAAAACTGCGCAGATGTGCGCGAGATGGACCCCCTACGCGACTCAGACCACGACGCCGACCGCCACAGCGACCCGGACCCGGACCCGGACCGCCACCGCGACCACGAGGCGAACCCCGCCTGCGACCACGACCACGACGACGCCTCCGACGCTGACGCCGACTCTGCCTGCGACTTAGACCACGACAGCGAATGAGACAGTGACTCAGACCGCGACTCCGACCACCACGACCGCGACTCCTGCATTACCTCCAAGGGAAACCTAATCATAGCGACAACGCTTTCGATACTTCGTCACAAAACTGAGCAGATGTGCGCGAGACGGACCACCAACGCGACCACGACCACGACCGCGACAGCGACTCTGCCCACGACCACGACTGCGACTGAGACCCCGACCGCGACCACGACCACGACCGCGATCCCGACCACCACCACGACCGCGACCGCGACCGCGATCCCTCCATTGTGTCAAGGTCCAGCAGAATCATAGCGACAACGCTTTCGCTACTTCGTCAAAAAACTGCGTAGATGTGCGCGAGATGGAGCACCCACGGGACCACCACGACCACGCCCGCCACCTAGCCAGCGACCGCCACAGCGCCCGCGACCTAGACCTAGACCACGACCGCGACCGCGATCCCTTCATTGTGTCAAGGTCCAACAGAATCATAGCGACAACGCTTTCGCTGTTTCGTCAAAAAACTGCGCAAAGGTGCGCGAGAGGGAGCACCAACGCGGCGACCCCGCCCCCGCCCGCGACCGCGACCCCGATCCCGACCACCACCACGACCGCGACCGCGACCGCGACCGCGATCCCTCTATTGTATCAATGTCCAACCGAATCACAGCGACAACGCTTTCGCTACTTCGTCAAAAAACTGAGCAGATGTGCGCGAGACGGACCACCAACGCGGCGACCACGACCACGACAGCGACCCCGACCACGACCCCGACCGCGACCGCGACAGCGACCACAACCCCGCCCGCGACCGCGATCCCTCCATTGTGTCAAGGTCCAACAGAATCATAGCGACAACGCTTTCGCTACTGCATTGAAAAACTGTGCAGATGTGCGCGAGATGGAGCACGCCTGAGACTTAGACCGCGACCTCGACCTCGCCTCTGCCCACGACCGCGTTCTTGACCACGAATGCGTCCCCGCCCGCGACCACGAATGCGTCCCCGCCCGCGACCGCCACCAAGACTCAGCCCGCGATGTAGACCCTTCCCGCAACCTCCCCATTATTTCAAGGTCCAACAGAATCACAGCGACAACGCTTTCGTCACTGCATTGAAAAACTGCGCAGATGTGCGGGAGACGGACCGCAACCGCAACTGCAACCGCGACCGCGACCTCGACCTCGACCACGACCACGCCAGCGACAACGACAGAGACTCAGACCGCGACCACCGCGACCACCACGACCACGCCCGCGACCGCCACCAAGACGCAGCCCGCGATGTAGACCCTGCCCGCAACCTCCCCATTATTTCAAGGTCCAACAGAATCATAGCGACAACGCTTTCGCTACTTCGTCGAAAAATTGAGCAAAGGTGCGCGAGATGGAGCACGCCTGCAACCGCGACTGCGACCGCGACTTTGACCACGCCAGCGACAACGACAGAGACTCAGACCGCGACAACCACGACCACGACAGCGACATCGACCGAGACATCGACCGCCACCAAGACATAGACCGCGACGCAGCCCCCTTACGCAAACCCCCCATTGTTTCAAGGTCCAGCAGAATCATAGCGACAACGCTTTCGCTACTGCATTGAAAAACTGCGCAGAGGTGTGCGAGGTGGAGCCCGCCTGCCACAGCGACATCGACCCCGACTTTGACCACCACCGCGACTGCGACAGCGACCCAGACCACAACCCCGCCCGCGACCACGACCACGCCCGCCCCCGCGATAGCGACAGCGACAGCGACTTCGACCGCCACAGCGACGCAGACCCAGACCGCGCCCGAGACAACCACAGCGCCAGCGATCCGGACCGCGACCGCGACCCCGACCCTTTCATTACATCTGAGGGAAACCGAATCATAGCGACAACGCTTTCGCCACCGCATTGAAAAACTGCGCAGATGTGCGCGAGGTGGAGCACGCCTGCCACAGCGACATCGACTTCGACTTGGACCGACACAGCGACTCAGACAGCGACCCCGACCACGACCGCGACCGCGATCCCTTCATTGTGTCAAAGTCCAACCGAATCACAGCGACAACGCTTTCGCTACTTTGTCAAAAAATGGAGTAGAGGTATGGGAGGTGGACCGAGACCACGCCGCCCCTGACCACGACCCCGACCACGACCGCGCCAGCGACGCCGACCGCGACCACGACTGCGCCCGCGACCACGCCCCCGCCCACGACCACGACTGCGCCCGCGCCCACGCCCCCGCCTGCGACCACGACTGAGACAGAGGTCGCGACTTTGCCCACGCCCGCAACCGCAACCGCGTTTTACACCAGGACACAGACCGCGATGCAGACAGCGACAGCGACCCAGACAGCGACAGCGACCCCTCCTTTACATTCAGGGAAAACAGGATCATGGCATCACCTTCCCCAACGTGTCCTCAAACCGCTTGTGCTGAGCCCCTATCGTCTGCACGTTCGTATCCACTCTCCCCCTGTGTACGGCCAGCCTCAAGCCGAGGTTGTTCCCGGGGCCTAGTTGATGCGCCAGCCACCCCACACAGGGCAGCTCCTTGCCTTCTGGCGTTTCGTGGCAGGCCATCAGGCGCAGACTGCTCTTGTGGAGTACACCATCCGATGCAATCGTGCATTTGAGCGCGGCGTGTTTCTCAGGGCTGTACCCTCCCGGAATGTCGTGCGGGTTCGCGTCTACGCGCCACGGACATTTTTTGCATTGCTTGCGTGGCTTGATCATGGCTTCACCCCTCCAGTATTCCGGCCACCTTGCATGCAATCATCGCTATATCCAGATCGGCTCATTGCTTCATCTTCAGGGATGCCGGGGTTTTTTCGAGTACGAAGCGCAGCACGGACTTGGGCAGCCAGATTAGCGAACCCGAGTAACTCAAATAGATGCCGGTGTCGTCGCCTTCTTTGTCCGGGCTCAGTTCACAAGGGCTCGCGCCGTGCCATCGCGCGGTACGTTTGCCGTCGTTACTGTCGCGACATTGCCACCCCTCTATGATCTCTTCGTGCTCAGGCGCAGCCACGAGCCACGCCATAACCGCAGGGGGTGGAGGGGCGCCGGGGGGTAGGTGCAGTACCCGACCCCCATCTGCGTCGTCACTTATTATCGCGAAGGCACGGCCTTTCTGCGCAACCTTGGGACCGTCGTCCCGAACTAAGCAGCTCCAGCCTTCAATGATCATGTTGTTCTTCTTGATTCAGGACAGAAAGATCGCAAGTCCGGCCCTGCGCAGGACTTGCGATATGGTTACTTGGATGGCACGACTTTGCGGATGAGCTTGTGCAGCCATGTGGACGCGTCTATCAGGCTGCTGCGCCCGATGATCACGTTTTTGCCATCAGGATAGGGCTCTGCCTCTTGGACTTCCCCTTTGTCCAAGGCGACGCTAAACCTACCGTCGTCCGCCACCCATGCGACATCCGTCAATACGATTTCAGCGCGTGTGACCTTTACCAGACGCCCGGTAAAGTGGTGCGTTACAGTCCGCACAAAGTAGGGCTGGCCTAGCTCCCAGTGATCATCTTCAGGACCGAGGTCGCTTTGTACCTGGGCCTTGCTCGTGCTCGTGCTCGATTTCGTTGTCGTTGTCATTCTCGTTTTCCTTTTCCTTTTTGTGTGTGTTTCAATTGCCAGTGCTAAAAATCATGTGTACAGCATCGCGATGATGCCCGTACACGCCAGGACTACGGCCACCGCAACGTAAAAGAAGATCGTGTCTTTCTGCACTTGTACGTGGATCCGATGATCCGTATCTCCATCGCGGTCACAACGGCCGCAAACAATGACGGCGTTGCCCGTCCCTTTGCATATGTAGAGCGACAGAGGCTCGTCTGCCTCCTTGAGACAGGTCGCACAGAAAAAGCAGCGTGATGCCATCCAAAATCCCCTTGTTTTTGACCCCTGAATTTACCCAGGGTGGACACCACTCTAGCGCAATATATTCATATTGCGCAAGAATAATGTTACGTAGCGTAACATTATCTAAAACCATCGTTTCTAGGGCAAACCCTAAACCCGCGAAAACACGGGGGAAAATCAAAGCCTTAAAAAAACCCTTCAAAATCGCTTTTCTTCAGTGTAACACTTGTCCCTAGCAAAAATGGACAGAAAATCAAAAGCGGGGGAGAAGGGGCGGCGAAAGCTATGATTCCGCTGCACTTGGATACAATGGAGGGGTCGCGGTCGCGGTCGCAGGCGTGGTCGTGGTCGCGGGCGTGGTCGCTGTCCAGGCGGCGGGCGCTGTCTGGGTCGTGGTCTGGGTCGCTGTCGCGGTGGCGGTGGCGAAGGTGGTCGTGGTCGTGGTCTCGGTCGCGGGGGCAGTCGCTGAGGCGGTCGGAGTCTGCGTCGCGTTGGTGCTCCCTCTCGCATACCTCTGCGCAGTTTTTTGACGAAACAGCGAAAACGTTGTCCCGATGATTCGGTTGGACCTTGAAATAATGGATGGATCGCTGTCGCGGTCTTGGGCAGAGTCGAGGGCAGAGTCGCGGTCGCGGTCTCAGTCGGGGTTGCTGGCGCGGGCGGGGTCGTGGTCGCTGTCGCTGTTGCAGTGGCGGTCGCGGTGGTGGTGGTGGCGGCGGTCGCGGTCGCGGGCGCGGGCGCTGTCGTGGTCGCAGTCGCGGTCAGAGTCGGAGTCGCGTAGGTGCTCCACCGCTTGCACTTGTGCTCAGTATTTCGACAAAACAGCGAAAGCGTTGTCGCTGTGATTCGGTTGGACATTGATACCATGGAGGGATCGCGGTCGTGGTCGCGGTCGCGGTCGCGGTCGGGGTCGCTGGCGCGGTCGTGGTCGTGGTCGCTGTCGCTGTCGTGGTCGCTGTCGTGGTCGGGGTCGCGGTCGCGGTCGCGGTCGCGGTCGCGGTCGTGGTCGCTGTCGCTGTCGCGGTCGCGGTCGGGGTCTGAGTCTGCGCCGCGTTTGTGCTCCATCTCTCGCACCTTTGCTCAGTTTTTCAATGCAGTGACGAAAGCGTTGTCGCTGTGATTCGGTTGGACATTGATACCATGGAGGGATCGCTGTCTCGGTCATGGTCAGAGGCGCGGTCGTGGTCGCGGTCGTGGTCGCTGTCGCTGTCGTGGTCGATGTCGCTGTCGCGGTGGCGGTCGCGGGGGCGGTCGGGGTCTGAATCGCGTTGGTGCTCCACATCGCGCACATCTGCGCAGTTTTTCAATGCGGTGACGAAAGCGTTGTCGCTGTGATTCGGTTGGACTTTGATCGAATGGCGGGATCGCTGTCGCGGTCGCGGTCGCTGTCGCGGTCGCGGTCATGGGCAGAGTGGCGGTCGTGGTCGCGGTCGTGGTCGCGGTCGGTGCCGTGGTCGAGGTCGAGGTCGCGGTCGCGGTGGCAGTCGTGGTGGCGGTCGGAGTCGGAGTCGGAGTCTGAGTCGCGTTGGTGCTCCATCTCTCGCACATCTGCGCAGTTTTTCAATGCAGTGGCGAAAGCGTTGTCGCTGTGATTCTGTTGGACTTTAGTACAATGGGGGGATCGCTGGCGCGGTCGTGGTCGGGGTCTGGGTGGCGGTCTCGGTCGCTGTCGTGGTCTCTGTCGTGGTCGCTGTCGCGGTCGTGGTCGTGGTCGCGTTGGTGGTCCATCTCGCGCACATCTGCGCAGTTTTTCAATGCTGTGACGAAAGCGTTGTCGCTATGATTCGGTTGGACCTTGAAACAATGGGGGGATCGCAGTCGCGGTCATGGGCAGAGTCGCGGTCGTGGTCGCGGTCGCGGTCGTGGTCGGGGTCGGGGTCGTGGTCGCTGTCGTGGTCGTGGTCGCTGTCGCAGTCGCGGCGGCAGTCGCTGTGGCGATCAGCGGCAGATCCGCGTTGGTGGTCCATCTCGCGCACATCTGCACAGTTTTTCAATGCAGTAGCGAAAGCGTTGTCGCTGTGATTCGGTTGGACCTTGTTACAATGAAGGGATCGCTGTCAAGGTCATCCGTAGAGTCGCGGACGGGAGCGTGGTCTCGGTCGTGGTCTCGGTCGCGGTCGCGTCGGTGGTCTATGTCGCGGTCGCGGTCGCGGGCGTGGTCGCGGTCGGAGTCTGAGTCGCGTAGGTGGTCCATCTCGCGCACATCTGCGCAGTTTTTTGACGAAGTATCGAAAGCGTTGTCGCTATGATTCTGTTGGACTTTGATCAAATGGAGGGATCGCGGTCGCTGTCTCGGTCGCGGGCGCGGTCGCTGTCGCGGTCGCTGTCATGGGCAGAGTCGCGGTCGCGGTCGATGTCTCGGTCGATGTCGCTGTCGTGGTCGTGGTCGCGGTCTCGGTTGCGGTCGCGGTGGCGGTCGCGGTGGCGGTCGCGGTCCATCTCGCGCACCTCTGCTCAGTTTTTCAATGCAGTGGCGAAAGCGTTGTCGCTGTGATTCTGTTGGACCTTGAAATAATGGGGAGGTCATGGGCGCGGTGGCGGTCGCTGTCGCGGTCGCGGTCATGGGCAGAGTGGCGGTCGTGGTCGCGGTCGTGGTCGCGGTCGGTGCCGTGGTCGTGGTCGTGGTCGCAGTCGCGGTTGCGGTTGCGGTCTCGGTCCATCTCCAGCACCTCTGCTCAGTTTTTCAATGCAGTGGCGAAAGCGTTGGCGCTATGATTAGGTTTCGCTCGGAGGTAATGGCAAGGTCGTGGTCGTGGTCGGGGTCGTGGTCGTGGTCTAGGTCTAGGTCTAGGGCGAGGGAGAGGTCGCGGTCGTGGTCGCGGTCGCAGGCGGCTGCGCAGTCGCAGTCGCGGTCGAAGTCGATGTCGCGGGCGTGGTCTGAGTCTGAGTCTGCGTCGCGTTGGTGGTCCGTCTCCCGCACATCTATGCAGTTTTTTGACGAAGTAGCGAAAGCGTTGTCGCTGTGATTCGGTTCCGCTTGGAAGTAATGGCAAAGTCGTGGTCGCTGTCGCGGGCGGGGGCTTGGTCTCGGGCGGGGTCGCGGTCGGGGTCGCAGTGGCGGTCGTGGTCTGAGTCTGCGTCTGCGTCGCGTAGGGGGTCCATCTCGCGCACATCTACGCAGTTTTTCGACAAAGTAGCGAAAGCGTTGTCTCTATGATTAGGTTGGACCCGGATACACTGGTACCGTCGCCGGTGCGGTCGCTAACGCGGTCGCGGTCGCGGTCGTGGTCGTGGTCGTTGTGGCGGTCGGGGTCGGGGTCGCGGTCGTGGTCACGGACAGGTCGGGGTCTGGGTAGACCGTGGGCGCGGTCTTGGTCGGGGGCACGGCCCCTCTCCACATCACACACATCAGCCCAGTTTTTCAATGCAGTAGTGAGGGCGTTATCGCTATGATGCGAGCGCCCCGCCCCCCCAAAAGAAAGCAAGGAACGTATGAGTAAACCAAGAGGCCCTCACGGCAGCAGTAACAGCCAAGTGGTGTGTGTGCGAATGCCAAGGATGCTCGCAGAGCAGGTTTTTCAGAGCGCGGGCGCAGACCGAGGCTCAGAGTTGGCAGAATTTCTGCGCAACTTGTTACGCCGAAGCGTGGGCGTACCCCTCGACTTCGAGGCGGGGTATTCCGAGGGCAAGGCGCAGGGGTGGCACGAGGCTCAAGAGTCGTTCAAAGATGCGATGCGGGGAGTAAAAGCATGACAATCTCGGCGAAAATTCTTGCAGATTCGATTGCGCCTTGTGGGGCACGTTTAACTACGTTTGAATTGACGTACCCGCTCGTGATTCATGCTGAATTAATGACCCATCGATTGTGTTCAAGGAACACAGCTTCGAGCCGTGCGATTCCGACTGCGAAGTTGATCCAACGAGTACAAGACAATCCGTTTGTTCCGCAACACATCGGGGCCAATCAAAAAGGCATGCAGGCAGGAGAATCCCTGGATGCGGACGCCATCCGCGCGGCACGCACCCTTTGGGATAATGCGCGACGCCAGGCGATCTTCGCGGCGCTAGAGCTGCACGCCCTCAACGCACATAAACAGATCGTGAATCGTTTGCTGAATCCTTTCATGTACACGACCGCCATTTTTTCAGCAACGACTTGGACAAACTGGTTCGCGCTGCGTAACCACGCCGCAGCCGAGCCCCACTTTAGACAACTGGCTCAACTCATGCAGGCCGTGATGGATGCGAACAAACCCGACCGCTTGAGCGCGGGGCAGTGGCATTTGCCCCTGGTGTCTGATGAAGACAGGATCCAAGTCGAGCACATGCACCCCGAGGACACTGGAACCGCTGCGCTCGTGCTCGCTGCGTTGAGCGTAGGCCGTTGCGCTCGTGTGTCGTATCTGACCCATGACGGGCGCAGAGACATCGCAGAAGACGTGAGGTTGCACGACACATTGATGACAGGCAACCCTTTGCACGCGTCTCCCGCTGAACACGTCGCTCAAGCGCTGGATTGGCCGTACTGGTACATCAATCGGCACTGGGAAATGCAGTACCCAGACCCGTACGCTCTTGAAGATCAAGTCACCTGCATGAAACGCATCACGAGTGGCTCAGTAAACCCGCCTACCCAGGGGCACTTGCATGATTGTGCGGCTTTAGCTGCGCTCTCTTCCGGCAACTTCTTAGGATGGACTCAATACAGGAAACGGTTCGTCAACGAGCACTCGGGCGGTGCTCGGTTGTGATAACGTTTATGCCGTGGAAAATCCGTTTGAAATTCTCGTGTGGAGCGTAGGGATCTCCTCCGTGTACATCGTGTTCACCCACGTCATGATCCCCGCTGCCATCTCTTGGCTGCGGAAACGTTGACCCGCTTCGGTGACACTGGCATACCCAGTTTGCTGCGTGTGGCGTGAGCGCCTTCGAGTCTCATGGGGGATTTGTACACGTCGTCAACTCCTGCGGACATGCCCAAGTCTAAAATTTTCCAAGTGTCGTCGTCTGCAACGCCGACGTTCCTGATATGCAAATCGTTCGTGGGCACAAGGTCCGTGTCGGATTGTACCTTTTCAATGTTGTCACGAAACGTTTCAAGCGCTTCGCGACAAGCGTTATCTCCAACGCCTTTCTTATTCGTACAGCATGTTTCAGGTGCTGCGCGGTTATCGCGTTGCGAACGCCCCCATACTTTCTTGTCTAAACCGGTCTTGACCAAACAAGCTAAGGGTTTTTTCCAACGTGCGTCCAATGGTGCAAGGCGTTCAACTTCAACAGCGTACACAATAGGAGGTATACGCCTGGATATGCCTTTCGGACGCCCTAACCAGCGCGTTCGCGCAGGTTGCAATTCGTAAACGTCAATCATCTCGGGGATCACGTCATAGCTTTGACCCTGTTGCAAACTGGCAATGTCAGACAGATCGGTTGTCAGCTTGACGACGGTCTTGGCCGTGGTCCCATCGTAAGCGCAGGCAAACACACCACAACCGACAACCACAGGGGGCCCTGCGGGAAATAAGCGCGCTTGCTGGGTCGGTGAGAGGCATACAGAGTACTTGCCGCTATAGCGCAACCCTGCTCGTGATACGCCTTGCCGTAAGCACACTTCAGTGCCGGGGGGCGCTGCAGGACCGCTGCCAAGGGTTTTTACACGCTTTAGTTTTGGGTAGGCCACATCCCGAGGGTACACCCCCCGGCGCAGAGACTCAATTTACAGCTAGGCGCGCTTGCTGCCCCCGTTCCGCGCGGGCTGCTTACGCCTTACAGATGCGTGCGCGATGCTTGCGTAGCCAACGAAGCTGATGCGCTGCAGAGTTTCGCGCGTCTTGCTTGCTTTCGGTGAAGTCGCCGCCTCCGCTTTTGCCACCAACCACTTTGCCTTTGACTGTGGTTGTAACCACAAACTCACCTGCGTAGCTGTCCTTGTAAATTTGGACTTTGCAAGTGCCGTACTGAGTTGTGTGCAAAAGCTTTCGAGCCATAGGCTTACTTTCACACAAATAGTCTAAAATGGCAAATTGGCGCTCAACTTACTCGAAGTGCCCAGACACAACGCACGTCCCTCGAATGATTTGCGAAGCGGTGTTCGTGCCCACGGGCATCTTAAGAATGATATGCAAGAACCGTCCAGGGTACACAGTGTAAGGCACAGGCGGGTTCCACTGCAGCCTTGACTCGAAACGAGCCCCTATCGCCGCTGCAACCGCAATGCTCTGTGCCCCTATCACAACGCGTTGCGTGCCGGAAGCGAGTGTC
>Ga0163153_10003866_pt1 | contig 19501 bp, 17 predicted proteins | sample OliLakLV19MP6IB1_FD_148629 | JGI IMG/M metagenome (GOLD analysis project Ga0163153, IMG submission 148629) | Freshwater microbial mat bacterial communities from Lake Vanda, McMurdo Dry Valleys, Antarctica - Oligotrophic Lake LV.19.MP6.IB-1 | ecosystem: Environmental > Aquatic > Freshwater >... | reverse complement strand
GAAGGAAAAAGTAACGGCCGCCTTCAAAATCCTGCTCAAGGACCCCTCGGTTAAGGGCATCCTGGTCAACATCTTCGGCGGCATCATGCGTTGCGACATCATCGCCGAGGGCATCATCGCCGCCGCGAAGGAAACCCATCTGTCGATCCCGCTCGTCGCCCGCCTCTCGGGCACGAACGCCGATCTCGGAAAAAAACTCTTGGCCGAATCGGGCTTGGCGCTCATCCCCGCCGACGATCTCGCCGAAGCTGCCGACAAAATCGTCAAAGCGATCAAAGCCGCTTAAGGAGTTTAGTGATGCGTTACTGTGTTGCCGCCCTAGCTTTCGTCACGCTTTCAGCCGCTGCTCAAGCAGCACCCTTCGACGTCTATCGCAGCGCCTGTCTCGACACCGGCGTCGATCTCGCCAAGGTGCGCGCGCAAGCTGCCGCTCAAAAATGGGTGGCACTCACCGATGCCGAGCGCGAAAAGCTTTCTCCCGGCAACCCCGCGTCCGTCGAAGGCTGGGCCATCGTCCAAGGCGGCGCCCGCCATCTGGTTTCGATTTCGGGCTCCACCGTCGAAGGCGGCATGACAGGCGACCGCTCGGGCTCGAACGTCGTCTCCTGCGGCACCCTTTCTCCGAAGTCCGACGAAAGACCAGTCGCCAAAGCCTACAGTGCCTATCTCAAGCGCCAACCCAGCGAAGAGCGCGCCGGCGGCTTTGTCACCTACACCTGGTCGATCCAGGTCGCCGTCAACGTCAACTATCACTATCTGGTCAGCGGCACCGACATGCCTGGCCTCTCGCTCTCCGTTAGCTCCATCCGCAAATAGGATCTCGCATCCCTCATGGCCGTCCTCGTCGACAAGAACACAAAAGTCATCTGCCAGGGTTTCACCGGCAATCAAGGCACGTTCCATTCGGAACAGGCGATCGCCTACGGCACCAAGATGGTCGGCGGCATCTCGCCAGGTAAAGGCGGGTCCACGCACCTGAACCTGCCGGTGTTCGACACGGTCGCCGAAGCGGTCGAAAAAACCGGCGCGACGGCAAGCGCCATCTATGTGCCGCCGCCCTTCGCCGCCGACGCCATCCTTGAGGCGATCGACGCGGGCGTGGCTCTCGCCGTCTGCATCACCGAAGGCATCCCGGTGCTCGACATGGTCAAGGTCAAGCGCGCGCTGCAAGGCTCGAAAACCCGCCTCATCGGCCCAAACTGCCCCGGCGTCATCACGCCCGGCGAATGCAAGATCGGCATCATGCCCGGCCACATTCATATGCGCGGTTCCGTCGGCATCGTCTCGCGTTCCGGAACGCTGACCTACGAGGCGGTTGCCCAAACAACGGCCGCAAGGCTCGGCCAGACAACCTGCATCGGCATCGGCGGCGACCCCGTCAACGGCACCAACTTCATCGATTGCCTGGAGATGTTCTTGGCCGACCCCGAAACCACATCCATCATCATGATCGGTGAAATCGGCGGTTCGGCCGAGGAAGACGCAGCGGAGTTCCTCAAGCGCTCGAAGATCAAAAAACCGGTCGTGGGCTTTATCGCCGGCGTCACCGCGCCGCCGGGGCGACGCATGGGCCACGCCGGCGCCATCGTCTCGGGCGGCAAAGGCACGGCGAACGGCAAGATCGAAGCCATGCGCGCAGCCGGCATCACCGTCGCCGATTCACCTGCCGCGCTCGGCACAACTTTGTTGCGTGTTCTGGACGGTCACTGATTGTTAGCAGGCCCGCGCATAAAACACTGGAGCAAGTGAGACGCACACCAATGGCATCGCCGCAAAGCAAAGACGCACACCCAAACGCAGTCTTTGAACAGTCATCATTCCTGTATGGCGCCAACGCGCTGTTCATCGAATCCCAACTTGAACGCTTTCAAGCCGATCCCAATTCAGTCGACGAAAGCTGGCGCAACTTTTTTTCGCAGCTCGCGCCTGCTGATCGCAATGTCCATCGCCCTTCCTGGGCGCGCACCGATTGGCCGGAAACCGACGACCTGACGCGCGCGTTGGCTGGTATGCCTGAGCCGGTGAAAATTGATACCCAGGCAAAAGCCAGCCGTCGCCAAGAGCCCACCGTCCGCGAACTCCAGCAAAAAGTAGCGGCACTGACTCCAACGCCATCCGCCGAGGAGAGTCGCCGCGCCGTTGTCGATACCGTGCGCGCAACGCAAATGATCCGTGCCTATCGCGTGCGCGGCCATCTCGAGGCCGATCTCGATCCGCTGCGACTGACCAAACGCGCGCCGCACCCAGAGCTTGATCCCCAATCCTACGGCTTCGGCCCGGACGATCTCGACCGCTCGGTCTACATCGACGGCATGCTGGGGCTCGAAACCGCCACCGTGCGCCAGATGCTCGACATCTTGCGCAAGACCTACTGCGGCAATATCGGTATTCAGTTCATGCACATCGCCGAGCCGGAAGAAAAATCCTGGCTGCAGCAACGCGTCGAAGGAGCCGGCAAAGACATTACCTTCACGCCGGAAGGCAAGAAGGCGATCCTTTACAAGCTGATAGAGGCCGAAGGCTTCGAACGCTTCAGCGCGGTCAAATTCGTCGGCACCAAACGCTTCGGCCTCGACGGCGGCGAAGCGCTGATCCCGGCACTCGAACAGATCATTAAGGTCGGCGGCAAGCTCGGCGCCAAGGAAATTTCGCTCGGCATGTCCCATCGTGGACGCTTGAACGTGCTCGCCAACGTGATGGCCAAGCCCTATCGCGCAATTTTCCACGAATTCCAGGGTGGTTCGTCCAGCCCTGATGACGTGGGCGGTTCGGGCGATGTGAAATATCATCTCGGCGCCTCGTCCGATCGCGAGTTCGACGGTAACAACGTCCACCTTTCGCTCGCAGCCAACCCTTCGCACCTGGAAGCGGTCAATCCCGTCGTCCTCGGCAAGGTTCGCGCCAAGCAACATCAATACAAAGACAAGGTCCATCGCACGACGGTCATCCCGGTCTTGATGCATGGCGACGCGGCGTTTGCGGGGCAGGGCGTCGTTGCCGAGTGCTTCGCCATGTCGGGCACCAAGGGTTTCCGTACCGGCGGCACCATCCATGTTGTCGTCAACAACCAGATCGGCTTCACCACCGCGCCGATGCATTCGCGCTCTTCGCCCTATCCGTCGGACGTGGCTTTGATGGTCCAGGCGCCGATCTTCCACGCCAATGGCGACGATCCGGAAGCCGTAGTCTATTGCGCCCGCGTCGCCACCGAATTCCGTCAAAAATTTCACAAGGACGTCGTCCTCGACATCTTCTGCTATCGCCGCTTCGGTCACAACGAAACCGACGAGCCGATGTTCACCCAGCCCTTGATGTACAAGGCGATCAAGGCGCACCAATCGACGCTCGCCCTTTACGAAAAGCGCCTGCTCGACGAAGGCACGATCACGGCGAGCGAACTCGCCGAAATGAAGGCCGCGTTCGAAAAGCGTCTGAACGACGCACTGCAAGCGGCCTCGGGCTTTAAGGCTAACCGCGCTGACTGGCTCGATGGCGCTTGGGCCGGCATGGGACAAGCCGAAGGCGAAGAACGCCGCGGCGACACGGCCGTTCCGCTTGATCGATTGAAGAAAGTCGGCGCCGCCCTGTCGCGCGCGCCCGCGAATTTCAATTTGCACAAAACGGTCCAGCGCCAGCTTCAACAAAAGGCGCAGATGATCGAAACCGGCGACGGCATCGATTGGGCGACGGCCGAAGCACTCGCCTTTGGCACGTTGCTCGACGAGTCGTTCCACGTCCGCCTCGAAGGCCAGGACTCAAGCCGCGGCACGTTCAGCCAGCGCCATTCGTCGTTGGTCGATCAGGAAACCGAGGAACGCTATCATCCGCTGCAAAACATCGGCGACGGCCAGGGCGAATTCGAAGTCATCGACTCTTTCCTTTCGGAAGAAGCGGCCTTGGGCTTCGAATACGGCTACACCCTCGCCGAACCCAAGGCGCTTGTTTTGTGGGAGGCGCAGTTCGGCGATTTCGTCAACGGCGCCCAGGTTTTGATCGATCAGTTCATCGTCTCGGGCGAAAAGAAATGGCTGCGCATGTCGGGCCTGGTGATGTTGCTGCCGCACGGATACGAGGGGCAGGGGCCCGAGCACTCTTCCGCCCGTCTCGAACGCTTCTTGCAGCAGTGCGCCGAAGACAACATTCAAGTCGCAAACATCTCGACGCCTTCCAACTACTTTCACGCTTTACGCCGCCAGATCCATCGCCCCTTCCGCAAGCCCTTGATCCTGATGACGCCAAAGTCGCTGCTACGTCACAAGCGCTGCGTTTCAAAAATTGCCGAGATGGGTCCCGGCACCTCGTTCCATCGGCTGCTTCACGACGACGCCCAAACCCATCCAGGCTCGACAGTTCGAATTCAAAGCGACGAAAAAATAAGGCGTGTCATTCTCTGCTCCGGCAAGGTCTATTACGACTTGTTGGAAGAACGGGAAAAACGTGGGCTCGACGACATTTATTTGCTGCGCGTCGAACAGTTTTATCCGTTCCCCGCGCGCTCGCTCGTCGCCGAACTCGCCCGCTTCAAACAGGCCGATATGGTTTGGGCTCAGGAAGAGCCGAAAAACATGGGCGCCTGGACGTTTATGGAACCAAATCTGGAATGGGTTTTGACGCGCGTTGGCGCCCGAGTAACGCGCGCGCGTTATGCCGGCCGGCACGCAGCCGCGTCTCCCGCCGCCGGACAATCAAGCCGACATCAAGCAGAACTCAAAGCGCTGCTGGATGACGCCCTTTCTCTTTGAGCAGATGAGCAGATAAATGACGACTGAAATTCGCGTGCCCGGACTTGGTGAATCGGTGACAGAAGCAACTGTCGCCAAATGGCTCAAAAGCCAGGGTGACTCCGTCCGCATCGACGAACCTTTGGTCGAACTGGAAACCGACAAGGTCACCGTCGAAGTCCCGGCCCCCAGCGCTGGCGTGCTGTCGGAGATTCTGGTGACGCCGGGCTCCACCATCGCCGTTGGTGCAATCCTTGGCATGATCGGTGAAGGCACTGGCCTGCCGGCAGCGCCGCCGCCAAAACCGCAACCGCTTCCTCCGGCGCCTGCGGTAAAACCAGCAGCACCGGTCCTCAGCCCCTCGGCCCGCAAGATTGCTGAAGAAAACAAACTTGCCCCACAAACCATCTCTGGAACCGGACGCGATGGCCGCATCATGAAGGGCGACGTGCTTTCCGCCGTCGAAGCCAGGGCCAGCGCACCCAAACCCGTCTACGCGCCACCCTCTGGCCCCAGACCGCAAGCCGTACGCGAAGAGCGCGTGCCGATGTCGCGTCTGCGCAAGACGATAGCCCTGCGCCTCAAGGAAGCGCAGAACACGGCAGCAATGCTGACGACTTTTAACGAGGTCGATATGTCGTCCGTCATGCATCTGCGCACGGCGCACAAGGACTCATTCGAAAAGCGCCACGGTGTCAGGCTGGGCTTTATGAGTTTCTTCGTCAAAGCCTGCATTTTGGGCCTTAAGGAAATTCCGTCCGTCAACGCCGAGATCGAAGGCGATGATCTCGTCTACAAGAACTACTACGACATCGGCGTCGCTGTCGGCACCGAACGGGGTCTGGTTGTACCGGTCGTGCGCGGCGCCGATGAGCTTTCACTCGCCGAAATTGAAAAGCGCATCAACGATTTCGGCCTGCGCGCCCGCGACAACAAACTGAAACTCGAAGAACTCCAGGGGGGCACCTTCACGATTTCAAACGGCGGTGTCTACGGGTCACTCATGTCAACGCCGATATTGAATGTGCCTCAATCGGGCATCCTGGGAATGCACAAGATCGAACAGCGCCCTGTCGCTATCGACGGCAAGGTCGAAATTCGCCCAATGATGTATCTCGCGCTGTCCTATGATCACCGTATCGTCGATGGCAAAGAGGCCGTGACGTTTCTGGTTCGCGTCAAGGAATGCCTCGAAGCGCCCGAACGCATGATTTTGGAAGTTTAGATGAGCGATCTCTACGACGCAGTCGTCATCGGCGGCGGTCCCGGTGGATACAACGCCGCCATTCGCCTGGGGCAATTGGGAAAGCGCGCGCTGTGCGTCGAAAAACGCGGAACGCTCGGCGGCACTTGTCTCAATGTGGGCTGCATCCCCTCAAAGGCGCTGCTGCGCGTCTCTGAACTCTTCGAAGAATCCAAAGATCACTACCCGGCGCTCGGCATCAAAACCAACGGCGTCACCTTCGATCTCGGCGCCATGATGGCGCACAAGGACAAAACCGTCGAAGGACTGACCAAGGGCGTTGAGTTCCTCTTCAAAAAAAACAAAGTCGAGTACGCCATCGGTGCGGGCGCCTTCGCAGGCGGCAGCAAGGTCGAAATTCGTGCCAACGACGGCACCACCCGCAGTGTCGAAGCGAAATCAATCATCATCGCCACTGGGTCGGAAGCAACACCGCTTCCGGGCATCAGCGTCAACGAAGAGGACATCGTATCGTCGACCGGTGCGTTGAAACTCAAAGATGTTCCCAGACGCTTGCTCGTCATCGGTGCCGGTTACATCGGCCTCGAAATGGGCTCGGTCTGGCGCCGCCTGGGCAGCCAAGTCACGGTTGTCGAATTCCTTGATCGGATCACGCCCGGCCTCGACGGCGAGGTCGCAAAAAACTTCCAGCGCATTCTGGCCAAGCAGGGCATGGTCTTCAAGCTGGGTGCGAAAGTCGTCGGCGTTGATCGCAAAAACGGAGCTTTGCAGGTCTCCGTCGAACCCGCCGCCGGTGGTCCGCGCGAAATCATCGAAACCGACATCGTCCTCTCCTCAATCGGCCGTCGTCCGTACACCCAAGGTCTGGCGTTGGATAAAGTCGGTTTGAAAACAGACAACAAAGGCCGCATTCCCGTCGACAAACACTACGCAACCACGACGCCTGGCATCTACGCCATCGGCGACGTCATCGAAGGCCCAATGCTCGCGCACAAAGCCGAAGACGAAGCGGTTGCGGTTGCCGAAATTATCGCGGGCCAGGCTGGCCACGTGAATTACGACGCGATCCCCGCTGTGGTCTACACGCACCCCGAAGTCGCCACCGTCGGCAAAACCGAGGAAGAACTCAAAGCCGCTGGCATCGCCTACAAAATCGGCAAGTTCCCCTTCGCCGCCAACTCACGCGCCCGTGCCAACGCCACGACCGACGGTTTCGTCAAAATCCTGGCCGACGCCAAAACCGACCGCGTCCTGGGCGTCCACATGATCGGCCCCGAAGTCGGCAACATGATCGCCGAAGCCACCCTCGCCATCGAATTCCAAGCCGCCGCCGAAGACATCGCCCGAACCAGCCACGCTCACCCCACGCTAACCGAAGCCGTCCGCCAAGCCGCCATGGCCGTCGGCGGTTGGACGACGCAGATGTAAACCTGGGAGCGCCGGCATCCTGCCGGCCCTTCTTTTTTCGTCTGCAAGAGCCGGCAAGATGCCGGCGCTCCCAGGACTACCTTCGCGCTCGCGGATGCGCCTTCTCGTAAACTTTCAGCAAATGCGTCTCGTCCACGCTGGTGTAGCGTTGCGTCGTCGATAGCGACGCGTGCCCCAACAATTCCTGGATCGCGCGCAAATCCCCGCCCGCAGCAAGCAGGTGCGTGGCGAACGCGTGGCGCAGCGCGTGCGGCGTTGCCGACTCCGGTAACCCAAGTGCACGCCGCAAATGCTGCATCAATCCTTGCACGATGCGCGCATGCAGCCGCTTGCCACGCGCCCCGTAAAACACCGGGTCGTCTCGCGTCGCCCCAAACGGGCACATCTTCACATAGGCTTCGATCGCATCCCGCGCTTCGGGCAGTATGGGTACAACCCGCTGTTTGTTGCCCTTGCCTGTAATGACCAAAGCCTCCGGCAACGGCAGAGCCCCTCGATTGAGCCCTAGAGCTTCCGAGATACGCAACCCCGCACCATAAAGCAGCGTCAGCACCGCCACATTGCGCGCCGCAATCCAGGGCTCACTGCCAATGATCTCCGCCGCTTCAAGCAACGCCTGCGCCCCATCAATCGACACCGGCTTGGGAACCGACGGCGGCAATTTCGGCGGCCGCACACGGCGGATGGCAATATTCTCAACCAGGTTCTGCTTTTGCAGAAACATGTAAAATGTTCGCAGCGCCGACACCGCGCGCGCAACACCATGCGCCCCCAATCCATCTTCGCGCCGCACCGCCAGCCACCCGCGCACGTCCGATGGCGACACGTCTTTGAGCGCAGCAAAGTCAACCGCCTCACCGCGATGCAGCAGCAAAAACTGCAAAAAATCGCCAACGTCATAAGTGTATGCTTCGACGGTGAGCGGAGACAGCCGCCGCACATGCACCATCTGTTCCCGCCACGCATTGAGCGCGCCGACGCCGTCCATCAACGCGTCTCATGAGTGAAGCACGACTCACACAAAGCAACGAAGACACGAAATAGGAATGGCGCGCGAAGCGCGCCTGAATCATGTTCCGTGCGGCAAAGGCGAGTTTCTACTTCGTGTCTTCGTTGCTTCGTGTGAATCATTTCTTCCTTACGTCCGTGGCACGGTCTGCCCCGTCTTGGCCCAATCCGCCAGAAAGGCCGCCAAGCCCTTATCCGTCAGTGGATGCTCGACCAGCATCTTGAAAATGTTCGGCGGCAAAGTCGCGACATCGGCACCCGCCTTCGCCGCTTGCGTCACATGCAGGGGATGCCTGATCGACGCCGCCAAGATCTCGGTGTCGAGCCCCATATAGTTGTCGTAAATCTCGCGAATGTCGCTGATCAGCGCCATGCCATCCTCGCCGATATCGTCGAGGCGGCCGACAAACGGCGACACGAAAGTCGCCCCCGCTTTCGCCGCCAACAGTGCCTGATTGGCTGAGAAGCACAGCGTGACATTGACCATTGTGTCTTCCTCGGTCAGCGTCTTGCACGCACGCAACCCCGCCCACGTCAACGGAACCTTCACCGCAATGTTTTCAGCAATTTTCGCCAGCGCGCGGCCTTCAGCAATCATGCCTTCAGCGTCAGTCGCCATCACCTCCGCACTCACTGGCCCATCCACCAAATCACAAATCTCGGCGAGCGCATCTGTGAATTTCCGTCCAGATTTCGCCACCAGCGACGGATTTGTCGTCACCCCGTCAATGAGTCCTGTCGCCGCCAGCGCTTTAATCTCGCTAACATCCGCCGAATCGATAAAGAATTTCATGATGCTTGACCTTTAGTTTTCAATCGGCTCGACCTTACCCCATGGCGCCACCCGCCCAACAGCAAATCGAGTTAATGCCTGTGGATGGCGCCATCGTTGGCGTCGTCGTGCCGCGCCCACTAAAGGGCGCACTCGACTACCGCGTGCCGCCCGGAATGCAACTCGCGCGCGGCGACATTGTCGAGGTGCCCTTGGGGCGCAACGGCACCTCGCTCGGCGTTGTCTGGGGCCTGGGCGAAGGCACTTTTGCGCGCGAGCGTCTCAAAGACGTGGCGCGCAAATTCGACACACCGGCGCTGCCTGAAAGTCTGTTGCAGCTAGTCGAATGGGTCGCCAACTACGTGATCGCTCCGGTCGGCGATGTCATAAACCTCGTCCTGCGTTCGCCCGACGCGCTGGAGCCAGAGCGCGATCTCAAGGCCTACAGATTGGGTGCGCATCAACCCGAAAAACTCACCTCAGCCCGCGCCCGCGTCTTGGACGTTGCAGCCGACGGGCTCGCGCGCCGCCTCTCCGAGCTCACCGAAGCCGCAGGCGCATCAACACAAGTCATACGCGGGCTCGTCAAACTTCGCGCCCTCGATGAAGTAAACTTGCCGCCCTGCAGCCCAGAGCCCACACCCGACCCGGCATTCGCCGGTCCCACCCTCTCAACGGCGCAGTCCAAAGCGGCATCCCACATGATCCGGGCCGTGCAGGCAGGCCGCTTCGAGGCCATGCTGCTGGATGGTGTCACCGGATCAGGAAAAACCGAAACTTACTTCGAAGCCGTCGCCGCAGCCTTGCTGCGGAAAAAGCAAACGTTGATCTTGCTGCCCGAAATAGCACTCACGGTTCAATTCCTGGATCGTTTTGCCAAACGCTTTGGCGTCAGACCGGCCGAGTGGCACTCCGGCCTCACGCAATCTCAACGCCGCCGCAATTGGCGCGCTGTGATGCTTGGCGATGTCCGGGTCATTGTCGGAGCGCGCTCAGCGCTATTTCTGCCCTTCAGCGAATTGGGCCTCATCGTCGCCGACGAAGAACACGACAACGCCTTCAAGCAAGAGGACGGTCTGATCTACAACGCCCGCGACATGGCAGTTGTTCGCGCCCGGCTTGAAAATTGCCCCATCGTTCTCAGTTCCGCGACCCCATCACTTGAATCCTGGGTCAATGCCGGGCAACACCGATATGCCCGCCTGCAACTGCCTGAACGCCACGGCCGTGCCAAGCTGCCTGAAGCCCTCCTCATCGACATGAAGCGCGAAGACACAAAGGCCGGTGAATACATCTCGCCCACATTGGTCCGCGCCGTCGAGGAAACGCTGGCTCAGGGCGAACAGGTCATGCTCTTTCTCAACCGGCGCGGCTTCGCACCCCTGACGCTCTGCAAGACCTGCGGTCACAAATTGGGCTGCCCGCGCTGCACTGCCTGGCTGGTCGAGCACCGCTTCCGCCGCAAGCTTGTCTGCCACCATTGCGGATATGATCGAAACACCCCGCCAGCCTGTCCCGAATGCAAAGCCGCGGGCGCATTCATTGCTTGCGGTCCGGGTGTCGAACGCGTCGCCGAGGAAGTCGCCGCAAAATTCCCAACCGCGCGCACCAACATCGCTTCCAGTGACACGATGAGCGGCCTGCGCCAAATTCAATCGGCCATCGAAGCCATCGCCAATCATGAAATCGACATTCTCATCGGCACCCAGATCGTGGCCAAAGGCCACAACTTCCCCATGCTGACGCTGGTGGGCGTCATCGACGCCGATGTCGGGCTCGACGGCGCCGATCCGCGCGCCCGCGAGCGCACGTTTCAGCTGTTGCACCAGGTGTCGGGCAGGGCAGGGCGCGCCGAACGCCCGGGGCGTGTACTCATTCAAACCAGCGATCCCACGCACGCAGTCCTCAGGGCCATGGCCTCCGGTGACCGCGATGCTTTCTATGCCGCCGAATGGGCCAAGCGGGAGCACGCGGGCCTACCCCCTTTCGGCCGCCTCGCCGCCATCATCCTGTCAAGCCGCAACGAAAAGCTGGTCACCCAGACCGGTGAGGCTCTTGCCGCCTGTGTCCCCAACGCCAAGGGCGTTCAGGTCTGGGGCCCGGCCCCCGCGCCCTTGGCCCTGATCCGCGGCCAAACCAGATTGCGCCTGGCGGTCCACGCCGATCGCCAGGTCAACATCCAAGCCTACATCCGCGCCTGGCTCGACCCGGTGAAAATCCCCTCGGCAGTATCACTGTCCATCGACATCGACCCGCAGAGTTTTCTTTGAGAAAGTCGTAAGGCGGTGACGCCGTGAAAAGGCGCTAGCCCTGGGAGAGCAGGCTTCCCGCCTGCTCTTTCGGACTCGACGCACCACCACGCGCCTGCCAAGCGCTCGAAAATCGCCACGCATCGGGCCTGCCGCACAGACCAGCCTTCACGGTGTTCATCGTGAAATATTCGACCGCATTCGAAAAATGCCCATCATCGCGAATCACGCGATCAAAGTGCTCCGTTGCCCAGAAGGTTCCTTTCTAGTTGAGCAGCGCATTCTCTTTCTTCGCCGTGAATGATTTCCAGCTGTGCACGATCTCTGATAGCGTCTCGCCGACAATCGGTGTCACCAACACATGCAAATGATTGGGCATGATCACCCATGCATGCAGCCGACACCGGGCCGCATCGAAGTGCAGAATTGCACTCTCAACGACTTCGCCAATGGCAAATTGCGCAAGTACGCCTGAGCCATGCCCGCTGTCGAGTGCCCGCTCAATGCGCTTACGCCGCTCCCGATCTCGCGCGTCGTTTGCCAGCGTTTGAAGCTCACTTTCCCAACGCTTAAGAAGTGAGGCTGGCAGGCTGTCCGCGAGTCGAAATGTGATCGCTTGCGCAGTCTCTCCGGCTTCCCAATGTGGGATGTAACCGCGGGAATGCCAGACGGGACATCTGCTCAGTCCGTCGCGCTGCTCTCGCGCCAAGCCTGGCGCTGAAATCTCATGAGATGTTGACGCAGGGCGATTTCGTTCGTCGGATGGCCGGCGCGCGCCAAGTCGTGGGAGAGCTTGGCGATGACGTCGCTATCGCCTGGCACTTCAAAGTCCGCGCGATGCAGCTCGCGCGCATACGCCGTCAACTCGTCGCCGCTTTTTCCCATCAAACGTCCCCCCCACAGACCTAAAAGAACGTTGCGCCGGGCGATGATGGCGCTGCGCGTATCCGCCTCGATGCACCACGATTCGGGATCGCTTTCCGCGGCACGATCATGCTCGTCTTTGCGTTGCGTCATGCTTTGCCTCCTCGTTGCGCGGTGCCTGCCACCACCCCGGCTTCGCGCGTTCTCCACAGACTATAAGCTACGCCCGCAGCCAGGATCGTCAACGTGACCGACAGCGAAAGGATCTGCGGAAACTTGTCCAGCCCCATGAGATCCACGACGAAAATCTTGGAGCCGATGAAGATCAACAGCGCCGAGAGTGCGTACTTCAGATAGTGGAAACGGTGAATCATGGCTGCGAGCGCGAAGTAGAGTGCACGCAAACCCAGGATCGCGAAAATGTTCGACGTATAGACGATGAAGGGGTCCGTCGTGATGGCGAAGATCGCCGGCACGCTGTCAACGGCGAAGATCACGTCGGCCACTTCGATCAGCACCAGTGTCAGAAACAACGGCGTGACGAACAGTACGACTTTGCCCGCAGCGTTCGCTTTGCGCACGAAGAATCGAGCGCCGTGCAGGTCTTCCGTCACGTTGAAGCGCCGCTTCATCCAACCGATAAGCGGATTGTTACCCACATCGTAGGTCTTGTCCGCCATCAGGAACATTTTGATGCCAGTGAAGATCAGGAACACGGCGAAGACGTAGAGCAGCCACGAGAATTCGGCGACCAATGTCGCCCCCAGCCCTATCATGATCGCCCGCAGCAGGATGACGCCCAGAATACCCCAGAACAGCACGCGATGCTGATACTTCTGAGGGATCGCGAAATACCCGAAAATCATGGCGATGACGAAGACGTTGTCCATCGCCAGCGTTTTTTCGACCACGAAACCGGTCATGTATTCCATGCCGGATTGGGCCCCCAGATAGCTCCACACCCAGACGCCGAACAGCACGCCCATCAGGATGTAGCCCGCCGATAGACCCAAGCTTTCGCGCACGCCAATGACGTGATTGTCGCGATGCAGCACACCCAAATCGAAAACCAGCAATGCCGCGACAATGGTTATGAACGCCGACCACATCCATAGCGGCGTGCCCAAAAAATCGGCAAATAGGAATTCCATGTGACCCCGAACCGCCGATGTGATCGACATGGAAATCCGACATCGCGAAAGCTCGGCATAGCTTCCACCAGAGGGGCCCGGATCTCATCTAGATGGGGCGGGACGAGTTCGTTACAAGGTGGCTGCCGCGCGAAAATCGCGTCCGACGAACTTGAAAATTGGCGAAAATGTCGTATGTGGGCGCCAGGGACGTTTGCGTGCGCCTAATCCGGCGCCGTTCAGCAACAGGGTAATCATGCCACAAGGCGAAAGGTTCATCGAGAGACTGAAAGCCTTCATCGAGTCGGACGGCTTCACACGCTTTGTCATGGTGCTGATTGTGGCGAACGCCGTCACCTTGGCGCTTGAAACCTCGGCCTCGGTGATGGCCGCGGTCGGGCCAGTGCTATTGCTGTTCGATACGCTTGTGCTCGGTGTTTTTGCGATTGAAATCGCCCTGAAATTCCTTGTTTATCGCTGGCGTTTCTTTACCTCCGGATGGAACGTTTTTGACTTGATCATCGTCACCATCGCGCTGCTGCCGGCCTCCGGGCCGCTCTCCGTGTTGCGGGCGCTGCGCATATTGCGCGTACTGCGCTTGATCTCGCTTTTGCCCCAGATGCGCCGCGTGGTGGAGGCTTTGCTCCATTCGCTGCCCGGTATGGCCTCGATCATCATGCTTCTCAGCGTCGTGTTCTTCGTCAGCGCCGTTGTGGCCACGAAACTGTTCGGCGCAGATCATCCTGCCTATTTCGAAACGCTAGGCGGATCACTGTTCACGCTCTTTGCCATCATGACGCTCGAAGGTTGGGCCGATGTTGCGCGAGAAGTGCAAGCGACTCACCCATACGCCTACTTTTTCTTCATCCCCTTCATCATCGTGTCGGTCTTCGCCGTTCTTAACCTTTTCATCGCCGTCCTCACGAACTCGATGCAGGAAATGCAAAAGGCCGAGCTGCAGGCAGAAGAAGAACTCACCGCCCGCCAAAGTGGTGTATTGTTGGCCGAACTCGCCTCGCTGCGCGAGGAAGTTTCGGCGTTGCGCAAGGCCATCGTTGCGCGCGGTCGCGAGGAACCGATTCCCTGAACCTGCCGGCGAAAGTGTCGTGTAACGCCACGATCAACGCTACAGCCCCGTTGTCCACGCCAAGCGCACGGCGAGCTTCCAAGCCTAACTGCGGGCGACCGCGATGGGTTCTACGCCGCCGAATGGGCCAAGCGGGAGCACGCGGGCCTTCCCCCCTTCGGCCGCCTCGCCGCCATCATCCTGTCAAGCCGCAACGAAAAGCTGGTCACCCAGACCGGTGAGGCTCTTGCCGCCTGTGTCCCCAACGCCAAGGGCGTTCAGGTCTGGGGCCCGGCCCCCGCGCCCTTGGCCCTGATCCGCGGCCAAACCAGATTGCGCCTGGCGGTCCACGCCGATCGCCAGGTCAACATCCAAGCCTACATCCGCGCCTGGCTCGACCCGGTGAAAATCCCCTCGGCAGTATCACTGTCCATCGACATCGACCCGCAGAGTTTTCTTTGAGTCTTGAAGTGGCACCATTATGGTGCCATACTGAGTCCGAACGCGATGGAAAAGCTCAAGCCGACGCATAGTCTGGAGGCAGTGCAGTCAGCGTTCGCGGCCGCAGACGCGCTTGTTGCAACGACGGCCGCACTCAAAGACGCCGCCGCGCTCGGCTTTGATACGGCAGAGATTGTGGCAGTGATCCAGTCAATGACGCGCCAGCATTTCTACAAGTCGATGACTTCGTTCGCCGACCATCGCGAATGGCAAGATGTCTATCACATCCCCTATTTCGGGCTGGTGATCTATCTGAAGTTCACGGAACGGGCGCTGACTGGATTTCAGCTGCTCTCGTTCAAGGAGAAATGAGATGAAGAAGCTGAAACCCAATCAGCGCCTAAGCCCGCTCACCGGACAAGTGCTGACACGTGGTGTTCGCAAGGTAAAGATCACGTTCGAAGGACAGTCCGAGACGGTCGCCCTTCCGGGGTGGTATCCGCGCGGTGGTTCATCAGAAGACGGCTTGCATGCCGGCAAGGACATGGATGTGTCGGACGCCGCCTTGAGCCGTCTGAAAGCCAAGGCTCTCGGTGCCCTGACGCCCTCCGAAGTCAGAGCCGTTCGAGCCAAACTCAAGCTGTCGCAGCGCGAAGCAGGAAAATTGCTGGGCGGCGGTCCGCGCGCGTTCCAAAAATACGAATCAGGCGAGATCACGGCCAGCGGCCCTATGAGCCGGCTGCTACGCTTGCTCGCCACGGACCCAAAACGGCTAAAGGAGCTTCAGGATTAGGGGCATTGCGGTCCGTCAGCGCGCTACCCACATGCACAACGATCAATCGAAGGACTAAACACATGAACACCGCAGGCACTGGTTTCGCCATCGGAGTAGCGGTTGGCACTGCCATCGGCATCGCGGTTGGCAATTTTGGCGTTGGCTTGGCCCTGGGCGTGGCGCTAGGCTTCGCGTTCGGCGCGGCCGCCTCCAAAGATATAAAAAGCTAACTGCCACCCGTTGCTTTCTCCCGCGACAATCCTTCACCGCCCGCGTCGTCCCTTCATGTTGCACTGCAATGGGGGCTGTGCTAAAGCCCGCCCGCGCCGTCGCAAGGGGTGGATTTCGCGCTCGCCCCACAAGCAAAATTGGCCGCAAATTCAATAACTTAGGCCCAGCCGGGTTTTCGGCGTCAAATGGGCTTGGGTCACCTTTTGTTTGGAGCACAATCAATCGTGGAAAGCGAAAACGTTTCGGTGTCGGGACTGACGGGCCGGTACGCTACCGCCTTGTTCGAACTCGCACAGGAATCGAAGTCGCTGGACGCCGTTGCAGCCGACCTCGCGCGCCTCAATGCACTCCTCGTGGGCAGCGCCGATCTGGCGCGCCTCGTGCGTTCGCCTGTGTTCTCGCGCGACGAACAGGGCAGGGCGATGGGTGCAGTCCTCGATCGTCTGAACGTCAGCACCCTGACCAAGAATTTCATGGGCCTGCTGGCCCAAAAGCGCCGCCTGTTCGCGCTCGCTGGTATCATCGCTGCCTTCAATGCGCTCGCCGCCAAACAGCGCGGCGAAATGTCGGCCGAAGTTACGAGCGCGCAGACGCTTAAACCAGCCCAACTGACCGCGCTCGCCGGTACGCTCAAAGACGCACTCAAGCGCGAGATCCGCATCACTCAAACAGTCGATCCAACCTTGCTCGGCGGTCTCGTCGTCAAAGTCGGGTCGCGCCAAATCGATTCCTCACTCAAGTCAAAACTCGTGCGTCTCGAACGCGCGATGAGAGGCGCATAAGAGAACCCATGGATATACAAGCCGCAGAAATTTCCGCCATCCTGAAATCGCAAATCAAGAACTTCGGTGTCGAAGCCGAAGTCAGCGAGATCGGCCAAGTCCTCTCCGTCGGCGACGGCATCGCCCGCATTCACGGCCTTGACAAGGTTCAGGCCGGCGAAATGGTCGAGTTCCCGGGCGGCATCAAAGGCATGGCCCTGAACCTTGAGGCCGACAATGTCGGCGTCGTTATTTTCGGCAACGACCGCGACATCAAGGAAGGCGACACCGTCAAGCGCACGGGCTCCATCGTCGACGTACCCGTAGGCAAGGGCCTGCTCGGCCGCGTCGTCGATCCGCTAGGCAACCCGCTCGACGGCAAAGGTCCGATTGTTTCGACCGAACGCCGCCGCGTCGACGTCAAGGCGCCCGGCATTATTCCGCGCCGCTCGGTGCACGAACCGATGCAGACCGGCTTGAAGTCGGTGGACTCGCTCATCCCCATCGGCCGCGGCCAGCGCGAGCTAATCATCGGCGACCGCCAAACCGGCAAGACCGCCATTGCCCTCGACACCATCATCAATCAGAAAAGTGTCAACGCGACGGGCGACGAGAAGCAAAAGCTCTATTGCATCTACGTCGCGATCGGCCAAAAGCGTTCGAACGTAGCCCAAATCGTCAAGACGCTCGAACAATTCGGCGCCATGGAATACACCATCGTTGTGGCCGCAACGGCGTCCGATCCCGCGCCATTGCAGTTCTTGGCGCCCTTCGCCGGCTGCACCTTCGGCGAGTTCTTCCGCGACAACGGCATGCACGCCGTCATCATCTATGACGATCTGTCGAAGCAGGCCGTAGCCTATCGCCAGATGTCGCTGCTGCTGCGCCGCCCGCCGGGCCGCGAAGCCTACCCGGGCGACGTGTTCTACTTGCACTCTCGCTTGCTTGAGCGCGCCGCGAAACTGAATGACGCCAACAAGGGCGGCTCACTGACCGCGCTGCCCATCATCGAAACGCAAGCCAACGACGTCTCGGCCTACATCCCGACCAACGTGATTTCGATCACCGACGGCCAGATCTTCCTCGAAACCGAATTGTTCTATCAGGGCATTAGGCCCGCGGTGAACGTCGGCATCTCGGTCTCGCGCGTGGGTTCCTCCGCCCAGATCAAGGCGATGAAGCAAGTCGCCGGCACCATGAAATCCGACCTCGCGCAGTACCGCGAAATGGCGGCCTTCGCACAGTTCGGTTCCGACCTTGATGCCGTGACGCAACGCCTGCTCAATCGCGGCTCGCGCTTGACGGAACTGTTGAAGCAGCCGCAATACGCGCCGTTCCCGGTCGAAGAGCAGGTGGTTTCGATTTACGCCGGCACGCGCGGCTATCTCGACAAGCTGCAAGTCAGCCAGATCGGCAAGTTCGAGCACGAACTGCTGCAAAAAATCCGCGCCGGCCACAAAGACATCCTGGACGGCATCCGCAAAGAAAAGGCGCTGACCCCGGAAATCGAAGGCAAGCTGAAAGCCGTCCTCGAAAACCTCGTCAAGACCTTCGTGTAGAACCAGATGCCGAGTTTAAAAGATCTCCGCAACCGTATCGCCAGCGTAAAGTCGACGCGCAAGATCACGCGCGCGATGCAGCTCGTCTCGGCCTCCAAACTCAAGCGCGCCCAAGAAGCAGCAGAAGCGGCACGCCCGTACGCCGAAAAGATGCAAGGCGTTCTGGCGAACTTGGCCGCCAGTGTTGGCACACAAGCCGGCGCGCCGAAGCTTCTCGCCGGTACCGGCGGCACTGCGCGCCATCTGCTGGTGGTCATGACGGCCGATCGCGGCCTCTGCGGCGGCTTCAACACCAACATCGTCAAACTCGCGCGCCAACGCATCGAATCTCTCACCCGCGAAGGCAAGCAGGTCAAAATCCTTTGCGTTGGCCGCAAGGGCCGCGATCAGCTAAAGCGCCTTTACGGCAATCTCATCATCGGCACGCATGAGTTCGCAGGCATTCGCCGCCTGACGTTCTCGCACATCCAACCGATTGCAAAACAAGTGCTCGACCTGTTCGACGCCGGCGAATTCGATGTCGTGACAATGTGCTACGCCCGCTTCAAATCGGTCATCAGCCAGATCCCAACCGCACAACGCCTCATCCCGGCTGAAGTTCCCGCAGGCACCAAGACGGCGGACCTCAAAGGCGGCAGTTACGAATACGAACCCGACGAACAGGATATCCTGGCCGACCTGCTGCCGCGCAACGTCGCCGTGCAAATCTTTCGCGCCTTGCTTGAAAACCAGGCGTCCGAACAGGGCGCGCGTATGGCCGCGATGGACTCGGCAACCCGCAATGCCGGTGACGTCATCGATGCCCTGTCGATGAAGTACAACCGCTCGCGCCAGGCGCAAATCACCAAAGAACTCATCGAAATCATTTCGGGCGCCGAGGCGCTCTAAGAGGCAGACCCCATGAACGCTCCCACCAAAATCACCGGCACAGTCACCCAGGTCATCGGCGCTGTCGTCGACGTCCATTTCGACGGCGAGTTGCCTGCGATCTTGAACGCACTCGAAACCAGGAACGGCAACAACCGTCTGGTGCTCGAAGTGGCTCAGCATTTGGGCGAATCGACGGTGCGCACGGTGGCGATGGACTCGACCGAAGGCCTCGTCCGCGGTCAGGAAGTCAAAGATACCGGTTCGGCGATCACGATCCCCGTCGGCCCCGCCACGCTCGGCCGCATCATCAATGTCATCGGCGAGCCGATCGATGAGGCTGGCCCCGTCAAGGGCGTCGAAATGCGCCCGATCCACGCCGACGCGCCGAAGTTCACCGACCAGTCGACCGAAAGCCAAGTCCT